>Ga0314772_1000188_pt1 | contig 34749 bp, 30 predicted proteins | sample MetaGCBIW2018_FD_204520 | JGI IMG/M metagenome (GOLD analysis project Ga0314772, IMG submission 204520) | Cryopeg brine microbial communities from Beaufort Sea near Barrow, Alaska, United States - CBIW 2018 | ecosystem: Environmental > Aquatic > Marine > Coastal | place: USA: Alaska | collected... | reverse complement strand
CCATCTTTGCCGAGGGACAGCGTCGCTACGTTGAGTCGTTGTCGGCCTACGCACGCCAGTTCCTCGGGCAGATGGATAAGCCCGACGTCGACTTTATCGAGGGCCTGTCTCCCGCGGTGTCAATCGATCAGAAGTCGACAAACCGCAACCCGCGCTCGACGGTGGGAACCATCACCGAGATCTATGACTACCTGCGCCTCTTGTACGCGCGTGTGGGCACCCAGCACTGTCCTGTCTGCGGCGAGCGCATCCAGGCGCAGACCCCGCAGCAGATCGTTGATTCGGTGTTGACGTTGCCCGAAGGCACCCGGTATCAGGTGCTCGCACCGGTCATCCGCGGCCGCAAGGGCGAGTATTCGGAGCTCTTCGATGACCTGCAACAGCAGGGCTTCGCGCGCGCCCGAGTGGACGGGGAGACCATCCAACTCACGGAGCCGCCGGAGCTAGAGAAGAAGCTGAAGCACAACATCGAGGTAGTAGTGGACCGCCTGGTCGCGCGCGATGGCGTACGCCAACGCCTCACCGACTCGGTGGAGACCGCGTTGCGAATCGCGGACGGACTCGTGGTGATCGACCCCGTAGACAGCGAGATCGGGCCGCGTCGCTACAGCGAGATGCGCGCGTGTCCCAATGACCACGTGCTGACGCTGGAGGAGATGGAGCCGCGCACGTTCTCTTTCAACGCCCCCTACGGCGCGTGCCCCGAGTGCTCCGGCATCGGCATCAAGCTCGAGGTGGACGCCGACCTCGTGGTTCCCGACCCCGGGCTCAGCCTGAACCAGGGTGCGGTCGCACCGTGGTCATCCATGGCCTCGGAGTACTTTTCCCGCATGCTGGGAGCGCTGGCCGAGGACCTGGAATTCGACATGGACGCGCCGTGGGAGTCGCTCCCCGAGAAGGTCAAGCAGTCCGTGTTGGTGGGCAAGGACTACGAGGTCCACGTAAAGTTCCGGAACCGTTACGGGCGCGAGCGGCAGTACACCACCGGGTTCGAGGGTGCGATCACCTGGATCGAACGCCTGCACTCTCAAACAGAGTCCGACTTCTCTCGCGAGAAGTACGAGAACTACATGCGCGAGGTGCCTTGCCCGACGTGCGCGGGCACCCGGCTTAAGCCCGAGGTGCTAGCGGTGACGATCGGCGGGCTATCCATCGCGGCCGTGTGCAATCTGTCTATCGCCGAAGCCCGTGACTTCTTGGCTCATGCGGAACTCGATGAGCGTGGCCGCCAGATCGCCGTACAGGTACTCAAAGAGATCGACGCACGGCTCGGATTCCTGCTCGACGTGGGGCTGAATTACCTGTCGATGTCGCGCGCCGCTGGCACGCTGTCCGGCGGTGAGGCGCAGCGCATCCGGCTCGCCACCCAGATCGGATCGGGCCTCGTAGGCGTCCTTTACGTGCTTGATGAGCCCAGTATCGGCCTGCATCAGCGCGATAACCGGCGGCTGATCGACACGTTGACCCGACTACGCGACCTCGGCAATACGCTCATCGTGGTGGAGCACGACGAGGACACCATCCGCATCGCGGACTGGATCGTCGACATCGGACCGGGTGCGGGAGAGCACGGGGGAGAAGTCGTCCACGCCGGCACGTACGAGGATCTGTTGACGAACGAGGCTTCTATTACCGGCGCATATATCTCCGGGCGCAGATCGATCCCGATGCCAGAAGTAAGGCGTGAGATCGACAAGGACCGGCAGGTGACTGTGGTGGGCGCGCGCGAGAACAATCTGCAAGACATCGAGGTGTCGTTCCCGCTCAGTGTTTTCACGGCCGTGACGGGGGTGTCGGGCTCGGGCAAGTCCACCTTGGTCAACGCGATTCTCTATACGTCCCTGGCGAACACGCTCAATGGCGCGCGGCAGGTGGCGGGACGGCACACGCGCATCCTCGGAACGGACCAGCTCGATAAGATTGTGCACGTGGATCAGGGCCCAATCGGCCGCACCCCGCGCTCTAACCCCGCGACGTACACAGGCGTCTGGGACAAGATACGCAAGCTCTTCGCGGACACGCAGGAGGCCAAGGTGCGCGGGTACGGTCCAGGTCGTTTCTCCTTCAACGTCAAGGGCGGCCGATGCGAAGCTTGCTCGGGCGACGGCACCCTCAAGATCGAGATGAACTTCCTTCCCGACGTCTACGTGCCCTGCGAGGTCTGCAAGGGGGCCCGGTATAACCGCGAGACGCTTGAGGTGCACTTTAAGGGCAAAAATGTGGCCGACGTACTCGGCATGCCGATCGAGGAAGCAGCGAACTTCTTCGAGGCCATTCCCACCATTTCGCGACACCTCAGCACGTTGGTCGAGGTGGGCCTGGGGTACGTCCGGCTCGGCCAGCCCGCGCCGACCCTCTCGGGAGGCGAGGCGCAGCGCGTCAAGCTAGCCTCCGAACTGCAGCGTCGATCCACTGGCCGCACTGTCTACGTGCTGGATGAGCCCACCACGGGCTTGCACTTTGAGGACGTGCGTAAGCTCCTCGAGGTGCTGCAGGGGCTCGTCGACAAGGGCAACACGGTGATCGTGATCGAGCACAACCTCGACGTGATCAAATCTGCCGACTGGGTGATTGATCTGGGCCCCGAGGGTGGGAACGGCGGCGGGCTCGTGGTGGCAGAAGGCACGCCCGAACAGGTCGCCACGGTTGCCGCGAGCCACACTGCGACATTCCTCCGCGAAGCGCTGGGCGTGCAGGTGAGTGCGTGAGTGTGTGCAGACTCGAGGCAGGGATTGCCGCAACACCGCGAGCGTAGGCTGACAGCGTGACGAACCCGGCCGATTACCGCCCCGCAACGGGCAGTATTCCTACCAACCCCGGCGTGTATAGCTTTCGCGACCCGCACGGCCGGGTGGTGTACGTCGGCAAGGCGAAGAATCTACGTGCGCGCTTGAGCAGTTACTTCCAAGACCTCTTCGTTCTACACCCCCGAACCCGGCTGATGGTGACGACCGCCGCATCGGTCGAATGGACGGTGGTGCGCTCCGAGGTCGAGGCGCTGATCCTGGAACATACCTGGATTAAGCAGTACGACCCGCGCTTCAATGTGGTGTTCAAGGACGACAAGTCCTATCCGTACTTGGCGGTCACGCTGAACGAGAAGTACCCGCGCATCCAGGTGATGCGCGGCGACCGCAAGCCAGGGGTGCGGTATTTTGGCCCATACGCCAAGGCCTGGGCGATCCGCGAGACTGTCGACACGCTGCTTACTGCGCTGCCGGTACGCACCTGTGCGCCGGGAGTGTTTCGTAAGGCGGAGCGTCAGGGTCGGCCGTGCTTGCTCGGCTACATCGACAAGTGTTCGGCGCCATGCGTGGGGCGCATTAGCGTCGAGGATCATCGCGCGTTGGCCGAGCGCGTCTGCGCGGTGCTTGGAGGAGACGCCAAGTCGATGATGCGCGACCTGACGGCATCGATGGAGTCCGCCTCCGAGCGGCAGGACTACGAGTCGGCTGCGCGCGCACGGGACCGGATGCGAGCGCTCAATGCGGTGCTCGAACGCAACGCGGTCGTACTTCCCGCAGGGACGAATACGGACATCTTTAGCCTTGTAGATGATGACATGGAGGCGGCGGCCCACGTCTTCCACGTGCGCGATGGGCGCATCTCGGGAGAGCGCGGCTGGGTGGTGGACAAGCCCGAGCCTCTCGAGGGGCCGGGGATGGTGGCTCAGCTAATTCAGGAGGCGTACGGGACGGCGGTGGCGGAGGACATCCCCACCGAGATACTGGTTCCGGTGATGCCGGAGGCGGCGGACAACGTGGTCGAATGGCTGTCCGGGGTCCGCGGTGCGAGGGTTGCCATCCGCGTCGCGTCTCGCGGCAAGAAAGCTGAATTAGCGACCACGGGCCACCAGAACGCGGGGCAGGTACTCGACCAGCATCGGCTAAAGCGGGCATCCGACCTGACCACCCGATCCGCCGCGCTGCAGGAACTGCAAGTCGCCATCGGGATGAGCGACGCGCCGCTGCGAATCGAGTGCTACGACATTTCGCACACACAGGGAACCAACCAGGTGGGTTCCATGGTGGTCTTCGAGGATGCGCTGCCGCGCAAGGCCGAGTATCGCCAGTTCTCGATCGCCGATGCGACGGACGACACCGCGGCGATGAAGGAGGTGCTCCGACGGCGCTTCAAACGCTACCTTGATGAGTCACAGTTGCCACCCGAGGAGCGCGAGGCGGCACGGTTCGCTTACCCGCCACAACTCGTAGTGGTGGACGGTGGCCTCCCCCAGGTGAACTCCGCCGCTGAGGTGCTGAAGGAACTGGGCATCGTCGACGTGATGTTAGTTGGGTTGGCCAAGCGGCTTGAAGAGGTGTGGATTCACGGGGACGCGTTCCCGGTGATTCTGCCGCGGGGCTCGGAGGCCCTGTACCTATTGCAGCGCGTGCGCGATGAGGCGCACCGCTTTGCGATCAAGAATCACCGTCGTAAGCGGGGAAAATCCATGCAGGCATCGGCCGTCGACGCCATCCCTGGGGTGGGGCCTACCAGGTCTAAGGCGCTCATCAGGCACTTTGGTTCGTTGACCAAGCTCAAGGAGGCAAGCCCAGAACAGATCGCGCTTGTTCCCGGCATCGGTTTGGGTACCGCCGCTCAGGTCTATTCTGCTTTGCGCGCCTAGGGTGGCATGCTTGTCGCATGACGAATGATCCCGCGCCCGAGACCTATCCGTCGGGCATTCGCAAGCCCCACGCCGAAGCCCCCCACTCCAAGCCCGAGGTGATGATCCTTACCGGGTTGTCAGGCGCAGGCCGCACCCGCGCCGCTGCCGTATTGGCCGACCTGGGCTGGTACGTGGTGGACAACCTTCCTCCGCAGATGCTTGCGAACCTGGTCACGATGGTGGGCCGCGATTCCGGACGCAAGCTCGCCGCGGTGGTGGACGTCCGGGGCGGCGAGTTCTTCCAGGACCTCGAGGCTGTCATGGACGACCTTGAGGCGCGAGACGTGCCTGTGACCCTAATCTTTCTCGACGCGTCGGACTCCACCCTCGTATCGCGGTTCGAGGAGGCGCGGCGCAAGCATCCACTCCAGGAGGACGGCACCATCCTCGAGGGAATCGCGCGCGAGCGGGTGCAGCTAGCGACCGTGCGCGAGCGCGCGGACAACGTGATCGACACCTCGACGCTCAACGTGCACCAGTTACGTGACCGACTCACGCTGGAGGTGGCGGCGGAGACCCCGCGGATTCACGTGAACGTGTTGTCTTTTGGCTTCAAGAACGGCATCCCGGCCGATGCTGACTTCGTCGCGGACGTGCGGTTCCTGCTCAACCCGCACTGGAACCCCGAGTTGCGCCCCCTGACGGGGCTTGAACCCGCGGTGCGCGACCATGTGCTCTCGGGCGACGGCGCCCAGGAGTTCTTGGCTGCCTACGCGCACGTGATTGACGTTGCGCTGAACCGGTACCGCGCGAATGACAAGAGCGATGTGACCATCGGCGTTGGGTGTACCGGCGGTAAGCACCGCTCCGTGGCGATGGCTGAGGCGCTGGGAGAGGCACTGCGGGAGCTCGGATACTCGGTGCGAACCACGCACCGGGACCGACCCATGACATGACGACTGCTCCGGCTTCCGGCGTGGCCGATGCCAGGGTGGCCGATGCCACAGCGGCGGACCCCGGCGTGGCCGATGCCAGGGTGGCCGATGCCACAGCGGCGGACCCCGGCGTGGCCGATGCCAGCGCAGGGGAACCCAGCATCGTCGCATTGGGCGGGGGGCACGGCCTATACGCCACCCTCACCGCGCTACGTGACCTGAGTCCCTCGCTCACGGCGATCGTAACGGTGGCCGACGACGGTGGGTCGTCGGGTCGATTGCGCGCTGAACTTGGCGTGCTTCCCCCCGGAGACTTGCGCATGGCACTGAGCGCGCTGTGCGAGGACACCGAGTGGGGGAGGACCTGGCGCGACGTGCTGCAGTCTAGGTTCGAGTCCGATGGGCCGCTCGATGGCCACGCGCTCGGCAATCTGCTGATCGCCTCATTATGGGAGTACACGGGCTCGGCCGTAGATGGCTTGGACTGGGTAGCGCGGCTGCTGCGGGCGCGCGGGCGTGTAGTGCCACAGGCCGATGTCCCACTCGAGATTGTCGCGAACGTGGAGTCCGCCACAGGAACGGTCGAGGTGCGCGGTCAGGCGCAGGTCGCGACGGCGCCTGGACGCATAGTCAACTTTCGGATCGAGCCTTCGCGCCCTTCCGTGCCTCACGCGACGGTGGCGGCCATCACGGACGCGGACATGGTGGTGTTGGGGCCGGGCAGCTGGTACACCTCCGTGCTGACACACTTTTTAGTGCCCGATGTGGCGGCAGCGTTGCAGGGCGCGGCGAGGCGCACGGTGGTGACCCTCAACCTTGCTTACGACGACATCGAGACCGCGGGGACGGACCGCGTCGACGATATCCGGGCGATGCGCGCGCTGGTGCCGGGGTTTCAACCCGCGGTGGTGGTCGCCGACACTGGGCACAGCGACGACTTGGCATTGCGCGCAGAGTTGCGCAACTGGGGAGTGGAGTTGGTGAGCGCGGATCTGGCGCTAGACGGCGACATGGCCCGACACGACCCCGCAGTTTTGCGCGGCGTCTACCAGGATGTGCTTGCCCAGTTGCCCCCACGCGGCGCCATTGATCCTCATTGAGTGGCAAGATAAGCGCATGGCTCTGACGGCACAAGTAAAAGATGAACTCGCACGCGTACCCACGGAAAAGGTGTCGGCTAGAAAGGCCGAAATCGCGTCCACTCTGAGGTTTGCAGGTGGTCTACACATCGTCTCGGGACGCATCGTCATCGAAGCGGAACTCGATACCGCTATGGCTGCCCGCCGTCTGCGCACGTTCATCCACGAGGTATACGGGCTCGGCAGCGAGATCATCGTCGTCCAGGGTGGCGCACTCAAAAAGGGCAACCGCTACGTGGTGCGCGTGGTCAAGGAGGGCGAGTCGCTTGCGCGGCAGACCGGACTCCTGGATCACCGTGGGCGCCCGGTTCGCGGCTTGCCGCCGCATGTGGTCGCTGGTTCCATCGCGGACACTGTCGCAGCGTGGCGGGGGGCTTTCCTCGCACACGGGTCGCTCACAGAGCCCGGGCGCTCGTCCGCGCTCGAGGTGACGTCTCCGGGTCCGGAGGCCGCCCTCGCACTCGTCGGCGCAGCGCGCCGACTCGGGATTTCCGCCAAGTCGCGCGAGGTCCGCGGGGTAGACCGCGTGGTCATCCGCGATGGCGACGCGATCTCCGCGTTACTCGCTCGCCTCGGGGCTCACGACTCAGTGCTCGATTGGGAGCAGAAGCGTACGCACAGAGAGGTGCGTGGCACGGCCAACCGGCTGGCAAATTTCGACGACGCGAATCTGCGTCGATCCGCGCAAGCGGCCGTAGCGGCAGGCCTGCGCGTCGAGCGGGCTTTCGAAATCCTGGCTGACGAGGTACCAGATCACCTGCGCGAAGCAGGCGAGTTGCGTCTTGCCAACAAAGAGGCCTCACTTGAGGAACTTGGCAAGATGGCGCAACCACAATTGACCAAGGATGCCGTGGCTGGACGCATTCGTCGGTTGCTCGCTACCGCCGACAAAAAAGCGGAGGACCTGGGCATCGCGGACACCGAGGCGGGCATCAACCAGCTGCTTGGTCTCGAGTAGAAACCTCGCCAACTCGGGACCTTAGTCGCGTGCGGGTTTGCCCTTGAGCGTAGTACGCTAGTTGTTAGTGGCCAGGCACGTTCCGGCCCCGCGCACGTAGTGGTGCGTAAGCATCTACCACCAACCGCGCCGGGTATCGGCGCGAGCTGAGGAGAAAAAGTGACCATTAAGGTCGGAATTAACGGCTTTGGCCGTATTGGACGTAACTACTTTCGCGCGATTCTCGCGTCGGGCGCGGACATCGAGGTCGTGGGCATCAATGACCTCACAGACAACGCGACGCTCGCGCACCTGCTGAAGTACGATTCCATCTTGGGCCGTATCGGCGTTGAGGTGACGCACACCGAAGACACCATCACCGTTGACGGCAAGACGTTCGCGGCTTCCAAGGAGCGCGACCCGGCCAACCTCAAGTGGGCCGACCTGGGCGCTGACATCGTCATCGAGTCGACCGGCTTCTTCACGGACGCCACCAAGGCTAAGGCGCACATCGACGCCGGCGCGAAGAAGGTCATCATCTCCGCCCCCGCCAAGAACGAGGACGCTACCTTCGTGATGGGTGTGAACCACGAGGACTACGACCCCGCGAACCACCACATCATCTCGAACGCTTCGTGCACCACGAACTGCCTCGCGCCTATGGCCAAGGCACTCAACGACGGAATCGGCATCGAGCGTGGTCTTATGACCACGATCCACGCTTACACCGCGGACCAGAACCTGCAGGACGCACCCCACAGCGACCTGCGTCGGGCACGTGCAGCCGCGCTCAACATCGTCCCCACGTCAACCGGTGCGGCCAAGGCTGTTGCGCTCGTGCTTCCCGAGCTCGCTGGCAAGCTCGACGGTTTCGCCCTGCGCGTGCCCGTCGCCACCGGCTCGGCCACGGACCTCACCTTCACCGCATCGCGTGAGACCTCTGTTGAGGAGATCAACGCGATCGTCAAGAAAGCGTCCGAGGGTGCCATGAAGGGCTTCTTGGTGTACACCGAGGACCCCATCGTGTCCAAGGACATCGAAGGCGACCCCGCATCGTCGATCTTCGACTCGGGTCTGACCAAGGTAATCGGCGACCAGGTCAAGGTCGTCTCCTGGTACGACAACGAGTGGGGTTACTCAAACCGCCTCGTGGACCTCACGGTTTACGTCGGCGAGCGCATCTAACTCCCGTGACTGTCGCAACGTCCGTGCACGCATCGCGTGCGCGGACGTTGCTACGTCGGGGAGGGGGAGGCCGCTGCGGCGGTGCCGTCGCTGCGTTTGGGCGTCTCGACAAGAGTAGATCCTCGGCCAGCAGGCCGTCCCGGATACAAAGACTCACGCCACAGAACGCGCCTGCGTAGCACCGGCGCTGGCAACTGATTTGCTATAAGCGAAGGACGACTCATGAAGACAATCGAATCGCTCGGTGACCTCACCGGCAAGCGCGTGTTAGTGCGCTCAGACCTGAATGTGCCGCTCGACGGCACCACTATTACCGACGACGGTCGCGTGCGCGCTTCGGTGCCCACCATCAAGCGGCTGCTCGACGCTGGAGCCACCGTCATTGTGATGGCGCACCTCGGCCGTCCCGGCGGCACGCCTGACCAGAAGTACTCGCTCGCACCTGCCGCCGCACGGCTTGCGGAGCTGCTCGCGCAGCCGGTGACGCTCGCGGAGGACCTGGTGGGAGACTCCGCTGCCGCCACCGTCAAGTCCGCAAAGCCGGGCGACGTGGTGATGCTCGAGAACGTGCGTTTCGATGCCCGCGAGACCTCCAAGGTTGACGCCGAGCGCGAAGCACTCGCATCCGAGTTGGCCGCGTTCGGAGACGCATTTGTGTCCGATGGCTTTGGCGTGGTGCACCGCAAGCAGGCGTCGGTGTTTGACATCGCGAAGATTCTCCCCGCGGCCGCAGGTAATCTCGTGCAGAACGAGGTAGAGGCCCTCAGCCGCGCTGTGAATGAGCCCGCGCGGCCGTACGTGGTCGTGCTTGGCGGTTCAAAGGTGTCCGACAAACTCGGCGTCATCGCCAACCTGCTGGGCAAGGCAGACCGCCTGCTCATCGGCGGGGGAATGGTGTTTACCTTCCTCGCCGCCAAGGGCTATGGCGTGGGCAACTCGTTGCTCGAGGAGGACCAGATCGACAAGGTGAAGGGATACCTCGCTACCGCAGAGGCCAACGGCGTCGAGATCGTTCTTCCTACCGACATCGAAGCGGCGTCGGCTTTCGCAGCAGACGCCGACCACAAGGTGGTGTCTGCCGACGCGATTCCCGCGGACAGCATCGGGCTCGACATCGGACCCGACTCGGCCAAGCTATTTGCGTCCAAGATTGCCGACGCGAAAACCATCGTCTGGAACGGGCCCATGGGCGTGTTCGAGTTCGAGGCGTTCGCAGCTGGCACCAAGGCCGTGGCGCAGGCCATGATCGACGCGGACGGATTCTCCGTCGTTGGCGGCGGCGACTCGGCGGCGGCGGTGCGTGGTCTTGGCTTTGACGAGGCTGGCTTTGGCCACATTTCTACAGGCGGCGGCGCGTCGCTCGAACTGCTCGAAGGCAAGGTCCTCCCGGGCCTAGCCGTATTGGAGGCTTAATACTCATGGCACGTATCCCACTCATTGCAGGCAACTGGAAGCTCAACCTCGACCACCTCGAGGCGACGCACACTGTGCAGAAGCTCGCGTGGCTTCTACGCGACGCGAAGCATGACTTCAACCAGGTAGAGGTGGCGGTATTGCCGTCGTTCACTTCGCTACGCTCCGTCCAGACTCTGGTCGACGCCGACAAGCTTGACCTCAAGTACGGCGCGCAGGACATCTCTTCTCACGTTTCGGGTGCATTCACGGGTGAGGTAGCTGGCTCGCAGCTCGCCAAGCTCGGCTGTGACTACGTCGCCGTGGGTCACTCGGAGCGTCGCGAGCACCACCATGAGTCGAGCGAGCTGCTAGCCGCCAAGGTAGGCGCCGCTTTCGACAACGGCATCGTCCCGATCCTGTGCGTGGGGGAGGGCCTCGACGTGCGCAAGGACGGCAAGCAGGTCGAATTCACCCTCGCGCAAATTGACGGCGCACTGGCCGGACTCGACGCCGACCGCGCCAAGCAGATCGTGATTGCGTACGAGCCCGTGTGGGCAATCGGCACCGGAGAGGTGGCCACCCCGGAAGACGCTCAGGAGGTCTGTGGTGCGATCCGCGGTCGCCTGGCCGAGCTTTACGACGGCGAACTAGCGGACGGCGTACGCGTGCTCTACGGCGGTTCGGTAAAGTCATCGAACATCGCCTCCATCATGGATAAGCCTGACGTTGACGGTGCTCTAGTAGGCGGCGCGAGCCTCGATCCTGAGGAATTTGCGAAGATCGCTCGCTTCCGCGCGCACCAGGTAGGCCTCTAGCAAGTTTGTGCCGCGTGACGCGTCGCGTATCCTGGTACACGATCACCAAAATCAAGGAGAATTGTGGACATCCTGAATAACATCCTTTGGGTGTTGCTCGCGGTTACAAGCGTGCTGCTCATTGCACTCGTATTGGTGCACCGCGGTCGCGGCGGCGGTATCACCGACATGTTCGGTGGGGGCCTCGCGTCCGGCGTGCAGTCGTCCGCAGTGGGAGAGCGCAACCTCACCCGCATTACCTGGGGCCTGGCGATTACTTGGGCCACGGTGATCGTTCTTCTGGGTCTGATCACCCGTTTCAGTTATTAAGGGGGCAAACCATGGCAGGTGGTAGCGCAATCCGTGGCTCACGCGTAGGTGCGGGGCCGATGGGCGAAGACGAGCGCGGGGAGTCCGCGCCTCGACAGGTCGTGACCTATTACTGTGCGCGCGGTCACGTGACGGCGCCCAGTTTCGCGATCGTTGAGAAGCAGGAGATCCCGGTCGAGTGGGACTGCACTAAGTGCGGTCTACCTGCAGGGCTCGACGCGGCTAACCCGCCCGAACCGCTTCGCAACGAGCCGTACAAGACGCACCTGGCATACGTGAAGGAGCGCCGCACCCCATCTGAGGGTGAGGCACTGCTCGACGAGGCGCTGGACGCTTTGCGTACCCGTCGCGGCGCGGTTTCTGTTAGCGACTGACCTCGCGGTCTGGGCACCCACCACGGTCTGGGCACCTTGTACGGCCAACGCACCTCGTAATGTCAGCGCACCACGTACAGCCCGCGCAGTATTCATAGCCAACGCGGTGGTCATAGCGCCGTGACAACTGCTTGTGCCGCCACAATCAGCTCGCAGTGGTCGGCCAACTCGGAATTATTGGGTGGCCAGCCCGGTTGCCTTACCAAAGGAAGTCCTTCATGAACATAGAGATCGAATATTGCGTTCCGTGTGGTTACCTCGATAAGGCGGCCGATGCGCAGAACACCATCCTCGCCACGTTTGGCGAGCAAGTGGGTGGCGTCACGCTGAAACCGGGAAACAAAGGCGTATTCACGCTCCGCATTGACGGAACTGTGATCTACAGCAAGCCCGATGAATTCCGCATCGAAGACATCGTGGACACCATTAAGGCGCAGCTCTAGTCAGCGAGAAGGTCTAACTCCGGGCTCATCGCCGAGCGGGAGGAGGTCCCACCACCGCGCGGGCGGAGGGTCACGTCAGGCGGCATGACGGCGAACCTCCAAGGTTCAGCGAAACTACGCGCTAGAGTTTGGCCGCCGCGGCGGAGTCGATGATCCACAGCGTGTGCTTGGTCCCGTGTACGACGGCCCCGGGGTAGTTTTCATTGCCTGCGAGGCAATCACTGACCGCTTCGGCCTTATTCTCGCCAGCTGCCACGACCCACACTCTCTTTGCGCGCCTGATGGCGCCTAACCCAAGGCTCACTCGGGTGCCGGGGGGCTTAGGGGAGTCATGCACCGCCAGCACCGTCGCAGCGCCGTCGGTGAAGCTTGTGTGCTGCGGGAACAGCGAGGCGACGTGGCCATCCGGACCAAGCCCGAGTAGCAGAATGTCCCACTGGGGAGTGCCGTGGTGGGAGATCTCGGCGTGATACGCGGCAGCGGCAGCCTCCGCGGAGGGGTAAGCATCCGAGTCGCCTATCCGGTGAATGTTAGCGTCGGGCAGCGGAACATGGCGTAGTAGGGCTTCTTGCGCCTGGACCTCGTTGCGGTCGGGGTCGCCTGCGGGAACAAAGCGTTCGTCGCCCCACCACACGTGCACTGAATTCCAGTCCACGCTGTCCGCTAGCGGCGACGCTGCGACGGCCGCAAGCGTCGCCGTCCCTACGGTCCCGCCCGTCAACACGACGTGCACGTGGTCCTTGGACGTGAGTGTCTCCACAATGGTGGTAACTAGCCGCTTGGCTGCGTCCTGCGCCACAGCATCGGCGTCTGAGAGAACGATCACGCGGCGCTTCATCGGTTCTCCTTATAGAACTTCAGTACGTCGCCGTACACGAGGTCCGCGTCCAAGCGGCGCAGTTCCTCCGCGAGACAGTCGCCGAGTGTGCGCGCAGGCAAAGCGATCACGTGGTCGGGCTGCCTCGGCTGCGTCAGAGTCGCGTGGTTGCCGTCGGGACGCGCGATGCCGATTTCACCCGAGGGCGTCTCCAGCACGATGGAATGGATTCCTGCCAACTTGTCGTCGTAGGAAAGCTCGATCTCGCAGTCCAACGCACTCTGCAGCCACGCACCCAGAAGCAGAATCGATGCGCTATTGGGGTCGCCGAGAACGCGTGCCTTGGTGACGCTCTGGTCGGTCACCTGTTCGAGTGCGGACGCCAGCAGCGCACGCCAACGCGTGAGGCGGGTCCACGCCATATCTGTGTCGCCGTCCCGATAGTTGCGCGAGAGCTGACACATCGTGTCGCCGGGGTTGGGCTCACCCTTCGTGTCCGTGATCCGTCGCTGCGCCATCTTGCCTATTCCGGTTTCGGAGGCATTCGACGGCACCGCAGCCGGCCACCACGCGACGATTGGCGCGTCGGGAAGGAGGAGGGGAGTAACCAAGGTGTCGGCGTGATTGACCTGTTCACCCGAGGGTCGCAAGACGATGACCTCGGAGGCGCCGGCGTCGCCGCCTACGCGGATTTCCGCGTCCAAACGGTCGTCGTCGCCGTCCTGAGGAGCCATGACGATGATGCGGCATGGGTGTTCGCGCGACGCCACGTTCGCGGTGTCGATCGCGAAGTCCGCGTCCGCCCCCGTGGCGTCAATCACGAGCGTCATCACGCGACCGAGGGCGACCACCCCGCCGTCCTTGCGCGCCTGCAAAATACGCCGGTTGATGTCGGCCGTCGTGGTCGAGGGCATGGAAATGATCATGGGCGCCTCCAGACGCGGCCGTCGCGTGCGAGCATCGCATCGGCACTAGCGGGCCCCCAGGTTCCGGATCGGTACTGCTCCGGTTGACCTTGGGTGGCCCAGAACGAGGTGATCGGATCGAGGATTTGCCACGACAACGCAACTTCTTCGTGCCGGGGGAACAGGGGTGGGTCGCCTAGCAACACGTCGAGGATGAGCCGCTCGTACGCCTCGGGGGAGGTCTCCGTGAAGGCGTTTCCGTATGCGAAGTCCATCGTGACGTCACGCACCTCCATCGCGGTGCCGGGAACCTTTGACCCGAATCGCAATGTCACGCCCTCGTCGGGCTGGACGCGGATGACGAGGGCGTTGTTGCCGACGTCGGAGCCCTCCACCTTCTGGAAGTAGGGGCTGGGCGCCTTCTTGAAGACGAGCGCGATTTCAGTCACGCGACGTCCCAGTCGCTTACCCGCGCGGAGATAGAACGGCGTGCCGGCCCACCGACGGTTAGGAATGTCGATGCGAATCGCGGCGTAAGTCTCGGTGCCAGAGTCCGCGCCGATGCCGTCCTCGTCCAGATAACCGCCGACGCGCTCGCCGCCACGCCATCCGGCGGCATACTGCCCGCGGGCGGTGTCGGCACCCAGGTCCTCGGGCAGCGTGGCCGCCCGCAGCACCTTCTCCTTCTCGGTGCGCAGGTCGCTCGCCTCAAACGTCGCGGGCTCCTCCATGGCGGTGAGCGCCATGAGCTGCAGTAGGTGATTTTGGATTACGTCGCGCGCGGCACCTATACCGTCGTAGTAGCCGGCACGGCCGCCGATGCCGATGTCCTCGGCCATCGTGATCTGCACGTGATCGATGTACTGCGAGTTCCAGATCGGTTCGAAGAGTTGGTTGGCAAAGCGCAGCGCCAGCAGGTTCTGTACCGTCTCCTTGCCCAGGTAATGGTCGATTCTAAAGACCGAATCAGCGGGAAATACCTCGGACACGATGTCGTTGAGTTCGATGGCTGACTCGAGGTCGTGACCGAACGGCTTCTCGATGACCACCCGGCGCCACGTGTCCTCCTTGGGGGCGGACAGCCCCGAGTCGCGCAATTGACGCACCACCTGGGGAAATGCCGACGGTGGGATGGACAGGTAAAATGCGTGGTTTCCGCCGGTGCCGCGTTCGCGGTCCAACTCCTCGACCGTCTTGCGGAGGTTGTCGAATGCCTCCGGGTCGTCGAACGTCCCCTGCACAAACCGGATACCTTCCGAGAGTTGCCTCCACGTCTCTTCCCGGAACGGCGTGCGCGCGTACTGCTTCACCGAGTCGTGGACCACCTGGGTGAAGTCCTCGCGCTCCCAGTCGCGTCGAGCGAAGCCGGTGAGCGCGAATGCGGGGGGGAGCAGGCCGCGGTTGGCAAGGTCGTAGACCGCGGGCATGAGCTTCTTGCGGGCCAGGTCACCGGTCACGCCGAACATTACGAGGCCGCACGAGCCTGCGATGCGTGGAAGTCGGAGATCCCGAGGATCGCGGAGAGGATTATTCATTGTGGTTACCCTTCGAGCAGCGCGGCCAGTCGGGCCACGTGCGATGCATCGGTGAGGTGGAGGCGCAGGATGGGAGAGCCGTGTTCGGCGAGCACTCTCGCGTCGTCAGCCGCCTGTGCGGAGATAAGTTGCTGAAAAGAAAATGGCCGCGCTGGGATGTCTAGGTCGCCGGCGAACGAACCGGTGATCTGCAGGAAGACACCCACGGGGGAGCCGCATTTGTGGAACTGGCCGGTCGAATGCAGGAATCGGGGACCCCATCCGAACGTGGTGGGCCGACCGGTCCGGGCCGCAATCCCGTGACGTACCGAGGGCAGCGCGGGGTTCCCTTCGCGGTTAAGGTAGGCCATCACCGCGACGTAGCCGCGGGGGCCGACCTGCGCCTCGAGCGCAGCTATGGCCTCCTGGACGGTGGCGATGCCCTGGAGTTCAAAGTCGTTGAGCAGTCCGTCGGTAGCACGGACCTCGATACCGTCGTCGGTGAACGCGGGCGGCTGCGGCTCGGGAAGAGCGTCGAGTAAACCGCGCGTGACGGCCTTTGCGGACTCCACATCGGGCTGACTAAACGGGTCAAATCCAAGCACGTGACCTGCGATCGCGATGGCGTACTCCCACAGCAGAAATTGCCCACCGAGTGTGCCCCCGGTGGCAATCTGGTGGCCGGTGGCGTCCGCATCGGCCGCAAGGGCGACGAAGCGCACGTCGATCACGTCGTCGGCATACTGCTCGGGTGCGCCGTTCTCGGCCACCACGGGGAGAATTCCCGCGCCGTCCTTGCCACTTGATTCCGCGATGAGCTGCTCGGCCCAATCGGCGAAGCCCACCAGTCCGGAGCCCTCGTCAGTGAAGACCAGCTTGTCGCGGTCGGAGCCGGAAATGGCCGCTGCGAGTACCAACGCGGGATTTGAGACGTGGTCCTCCGCGAGCGATGCGGAAACCGCCTGCGCCTCGTCAAGCAACTCCGCCACGGGCACCCCGGCAAGAGCTGCTGGCACGAGGCCGAACGCACCGAGCACGGAGAACCGCCCGCCTACGTTGGGGTCCGCGAGAAAGACCGCCCGGTAGCGAGACGCGACGGCGGACTTGTGCAGGGGGGAGTCAGGGTCGGTCACGACGACGATATGCTGACGCGGATCGAGCCCCGCGGCCTCGAACGCTTCCTCGAAGATACGTCGCGCCGAGTCGGTTTCGATGGTCTCACCGGACTTCGAGGACACCACCAGGATGGTCTCGTCGAGGTCGCTGCCCAGTGCGGCGCGGACCTCGTCTGGGTCGGTCGAGTCGAGCGTCACCAGCGGGACACCGTAGGTGCTGCAGATGACCTCCGCGCCGAGCGAGGCGCCACCCATTCCGGCCAATACCACGCGTATTTTGCCCTCGTCGCGCGCGTTGCCCGCCAGCGCTTCAAGTTGGGGAAGCATGCCGCGCGACGACGCGTACAGGTCGGTCCAGCCCAGGCGGGTGCGAGCCTCGTCCTGTGCTTTGGGTCCCCACAACGTGGGGTCCTTGGAGCCGATGCGGGAGGCCACGGCTTCCGCTACCAGCCCCTCGCTTAGCCGCGAGACGGCCGCTGCGGCGTCGCCTGAGACAGCGACGACCACGTGGGCCTCATCGTCAATTCCCACCCAAGTGGTGAGGAATTCGCTCACGTGGCCGACTCAATGCTTTGCTTGGCGTGGGCGGCTACGTTCTCGGCTGTGAAGCCGTACTCCTTAAACAGCAGGTCCGCGTCAGCCGAGGCGCCGTAGTGCTCAATCGAGACCATGCGGCCCGCGTCGCCGACGATGTCTCGCCAGCCCTGCGCGATCCCCGCCTCGACCGAGACCCGAGCCTTTGTGCCGGAGGGCAACACGGACTCGCGGTACTCGTCCGACTGCTCGTTGAACCACTCGAGGCACGGCATCGACACGACGCGCGCCTTGATGCCCTCGGCGGCCAGTAGGTCGCGCGCGCCTACCGCGTGCTGAACCTCAGAGCCGGTGCCGATCAGGATGACGTCGGGCTCGCCGTCTGTGTCGAGTAGCGTGTACGCGCCCTTGAGGACGCCCTCCGCGGACGCGAACTCGCCGTCGCGATCGAAGGTGGGCACCCCCTGGCGGGTGAGCACGATGCCCGCGGGCCCGTCGGTGCGCTCCAGGATTCCCCGCCAGGCGTAGGAGGTCTCATTGGCGTCGCCGGGGCGGACCACGGCGAGGCCCGGGATGGCTCGCAGCGCCGCCAGGTGCTCGATCGGCTGGTGAGTGGGGCCGTCTTCGCCAAGGCCGATGCTGTCGTGGGTCCACACGAAGATGCTGGGCGCCTTCATCAGGGCACCCAAGCGAACCGCGGGGCGCATGTAGTCGGAGAACGTCATGAACGTGCCGCCGTAGGCGCGGGTGGGTCCGTGGAGCACGATGCCGTTCAGGATTGCTCCCATGGCGTGCTCACGAATGCCAAAGTGCAGCGTGCGGCCGTACGGGTTGCCGGTAAACATTTCTGTAGACCGCTCGATGGGCAGGAACGAAGGCTCGCCCTTCATCGTCGTGTTGTTCGAACCCGCGAGGTCGGCGGAGCCGCCCCATAGTTCGGGCAACACGGGAGCGAGCGCGTTGAGGACGGCACCGGAGGCGGCGCGGGTGGCCATTGACTTGCCGGCCTCGAAGACCGGGAGCGAGTCCGTCCAGCCCTCGGGGAACTCTCCGGCCTGGGTGCGATTCAGCAGCGCGGCACGCTCGGGGTTCTCCGACTCCCAACGGGAAAACTCGGCGTTCCACTGCGAGTGGGCGGCCTGTCCACGGTCCCTCACCTCGCGCATGTGCGTCAGGATCTCGGGCTCGACGTCAAAGGTCTTGTCGGGGTCAAAGCCGAGTATCTTCTTGAGTCCTGCGACCTCTTCCGTGCCGAGCTTGGAGCCGTGGATTGCGCCAGTGTCCTGCTTGGTGGGCGACGGCCAACCGATGATGGTGCTGAGGCGAATGAAAGATGGCTTCCCGGTCTCTGCCTTAGCGGCGGCGAGGGCGTCGGCAAGTGCGCCGATGTCCTCGACGTATTCGCCGGTGGCCTTCCAGTTCACGTGATGCGTGTCCCAGCCATACGCCGCGTAACGTGCGAGCACGTCTTCGTTGAAGGCGATGTCCGTGTCATCCTCGATCGAGATGTTGTTGTCGTCCCAGATGACAATCAGGTTGCCGAGCTCCTGCGTTCCCGCGAGAGAGGAGGCTTCGCTGGTGACACCCTCCTCCATGTCGCCGTCAGACGCGATCACGTAGATGTGGTGGTCGAAAGGGGACTCGCCAGCGGGAGCCTCGGGGTCAAAGAGACCGCGCTCACGGCGGGCAGCCATCGCCATTCCGACTGCCGTTGCGAGGCCCTGGCCCAGCGGGCCCGTGGTGGTCTCGACACCGTCGGTGTGGTTGAGCTCGGGGTGACCGGGGGTGCGCGAACCCCACGTGCGCAGCGCCTTGAGGTCATCAAGGTTGAGGTCGTAGCCAGACGCGAAGAGCTGCAAGTAAAGCGTGAGCGACGAGTGTCCGCAGGATAGGACGAACCGGTCGCGCCCCAGCCACTTAGAATCGGCGGGATCGTGTGTCATGACGTTCTGGAAAAGCAGATACGCGGCGGGGCTGAGGGAAATCGCAGTGCCTGGGTGGCCGTTACCGACCTTCTCTACGGCATCGGCGGCGAGAACGCGAAGCGTGTCAACCGCGCGGCGATCCTGGTCTGTCCAGTTGATGGTCACAGATATCTCCAAGGTGTTTTGACGGGGCTTAGTTTCTACCTAGCGTAGCGGGAGCGTAGGCGAACGGCGACCGGATATCCGACGGTAAGATTGGTCCATGCTCACCGCTTCAACCGACATCGCGGGCGCACCTGCGTCGACTATTCCGCGGTGGCGTCGAGCGATCCGGCGCATCGGGCCGTATATTGCGCTCACCAAGCCGCGGATCATCGAGCTCCTGCTGGTGACGACGCTACCCACCATGGTGCTCGCCGCAGAAGGTTGGCCCGGCACCTGGCTCATGGTGTCTACGCTCATCGGCGGCTCGTTGTCGGCCGGAAGCGCCAACACCTTCAACATGTACTTTGATCGCGACATTGACGCGATCATGAAGCGCACGCAGAAGCGGCCGCTCGTGACCGGTGCCGTCACGCCGCGCGCAGCACTGATCTTGGGCTGGGTCCTGGCCGCGGCATCCACCGCGTGGTTTTGGTTCGTCGTCGAGTCGCCGCTCGCCGCCGCATTGTCCGTGGCCGCCATCTTTGCCTACGCAGTCGTTTACACCATGATTCTGAAGCGCCGCACGTCGCAGAACATCGTGTGGGGTGGAGCCGCAGGTTGCATGCCCGTGCTGATTGGCTGGGCGGCGGTGACTCAGTCCCTGTCGTGGACGCCGGTCGTGCTATTCATGATCATCTTCTTGTGGACTCCGCCGCACTACTGGCCGCTGTCCATGAAGTTCAAACAGGACTACGCAGACGCCGACGTCCCGATGCTTCCCGTGGTCGCGTCGACGCGTCACGTTGCCGTGGAAATGGTGGCGTACGCGGTGGCGATGGTGCTGGCAACGCTGGTGCTGATCCCGCTCGCGTCCATGACCTGGGTCTACGCGGTGGTCGCCTTTGGCGCCGGGGCGTGGTTTACGGCGGGGTGCGTGCGCCTGTACCGCCGGTCCAAGGTTGGGGAGAAAAGGCTGCACGAAATGCGACTCTTCCGTGACTCGATCATGTACCTGACTGTGGTGTTCGCCGCGATTTTCGTGGACCCTTTCCTACCCAACGCGTGGACGGTCTGGCCGTTCTAGTGCGCCGCCCAAGTTGAGTGCGGTGCCCCATTTTGGTTTTCGTTGTGGACCAGGCGCGCAAGGTCACTAGCGCGCCTGGCGTCACCCGAATGCGCGGCGTCACCCAATTGCGCGGCATCAGCTAGATGCTTACCGACGAGCGGGACGCCTACCTGGCCCACGTCACGGTCGAACGCGGCCTGAGCACAAATACCGTTGCGGCGTATCGGCGCGATCTCCTGCGGTACTGCGCCTTCCTCGAGTCGAGGGGGGCTGCGTCGCTGGTGGACGTGCGGCGCGCGGACGTCGCCGCTTTCGCGGAGGCGATCGGAATGGGCGAGGACGGCCGGACCGCGCTGTCCCCGGCATCGGCTAGCAGGACAATAGTCGCGGTGCGCGGCTGGCATCGCTTCGGACTCATGGAGCAGTGGGTGACGTCGGATGTATCCGTGGAGGTCAAGCCGCGTGCCATTCCTAAGCGGCTGCCCAAGGCGATCTCCACCGACCAGGTCGCCGCAATTTTGGAGGTCGCTGCGACCGGGGACGGGCCCTCGCCGCTTCGCGATGCGGCCCTGCTGGAGCTTGTTTACGCGACAGGCGCCCGTATCTCTGAGGCGGTAGGACTCGATATCGATGACCTGGTAATGGAGCCGGGGGAGGAGTCGGTGTTGCTGCGCGGCAAGGGACGCAAGGAACGAGTAGTGCCGGTAGGAAGTTTCGCGGCGCGCCGGGTCGAGGCGTATCTAGTGCGCGGGCGGGCGACGTTCGCTGCAAAGGGCACGGGCACAGCCGCGGTGTTTCTCAACACCCGTGGCTCGCGGTTGTCGCGTCAAAGCGCCTGGGCAATTCTGAAGGATGCCGCTGAGCGAGCGTCAGTCCAGGACGTGTCCCCGCACACGTTGCGCCACTCGTTCGCGACGCACCTGTTGACTGGTGGCGCGGACGTTCGCGTCGTGCAGGAGCTGTTGGGTCACGCGTCGGTGACGACCACGCAGATTTATACGATGGTGACGCAGGACACGTTGCGCGAGGTCTACGCGGCCTCCCATCCGCGCGCCCGGTGAGGTACCGCTACGCAAAACGGTAATGTGGCCTACGTGACTGATTTCCCCGTACCCGCGCCGCTGTCCAGCCACGGCCCCGCACGCATCGTGGCACTGTGCAATCAGAAGGGCGGCGTGGGCAAGACCACGACGTCGATCAACCTCGCGGCGGCACTTGCAGAGTATGGCCGCAAGGTGCTGTTGGTGGACTTTGACCCGCAAGGCGCCGCATCCGCGGGACTGGGCATCAGCTCTCACGACCTGGACACCACGGTGTACGACTTGCTGATGCGCAGCGATATTGCGACGCGCGACGTCATCATGGAGACGGAATTCGAGTTCCTCGACGTTTTGCCCGCGAACATCGACCTCAGTGCCGCCGAGGTCCAGTTGGTGAGCGAGGTGGCCCGCGAGAGCGCCCTTGCACGCGCGCTACGAAGCGTCGAGGACGACTACGACGTGATCCTGATCGACTGCCAGCCGTCCCTGGGGTTACTGACCGTGAATGCGCTGGTCGCGGCGCATGGGGTGCTCATTCCGCTGGCGAGCGAATACTTCGCCATGAGGGGAGTCGCGCTGTTGGTCGACACGGTGACCAAGGTGCAGGACCGATTAAACCCGCGGCTCACCATGGACGCGATCATCCCCACGATGTACGACGCGCGCACGCTGCACTCGCAAGAGGTCGTCGAGCGCGTGCGCGAGGCCTTTGGGGACCAGGTTACCCAGACCATGATTCACCGCACAGTGAAGTTTCCCGATGCATCGGTTGCGTCCGAGCCGATCACGACCTTTGCTCCTAATCACGCGGGCGCCACGGCATATCGGCAGCTCGCGTGCGAGCTCGTGGCGCGCGGTGTCGCTGCCTAAGGCGGCGGTCTCAACTTGACGACTCTCGCGCGACTTTCCCATCCGGGCGGTCCCCACCTGGCGGCTGACGAGAGACTTCCTCAGAGTGGCAGCGTCTACATCACGGCGCACGAGTCACGGCCTATAGCTCACGGCCCGCGATTGACCGCCGTCGGTGAGAGCGCGGCGGCCCCCGAGTGACTGCCGAGGCGGTAGCCCCACTCGCGCCACGGGGTTTCGAGGTTCACCTCGAAAACTTTGACGGCCCGTTCGACCTGCTGTTGTCGCTGATTTCCAAGCACAAAATGGAAATCACTGAGGTGGCGCTGGCCACCGTGACCGACGACTTCTTGGTGACCGTGCGCACGCACGACGGCGAGTGGGACTTGTCTCAGGCATCGGAATTTCTGGTGGTCGCCGCGACGCTGCTCGACCTCAAGGCCGCGCGCTTACTGCCACAGGGCGAGGTTGACGACCGAGAGGATCTTGAACTGCTCGAGGCGCGCGATCTACTCTTTGCGCGGCTGCTGCAATATCGGGCGTTTAAGAGCGTCGCGGGTTCCCTTTCGCAGGCGTTCGACCAACCGCGGCGGGTCCCACGCGACGTAGCGCTCGAACCGCACTTCGCCATGTTGTTGCCCGAGCTCGTGTGGCGCGTCACTCCCGATGACCTCGCGCGGCTAGCGGCACACGCGTTACAACCCAAGGCCGCCGATGCAGGGGTGAGCCTCGCACACCTGCACAACCCTGTGGTAAATGTGCGTGAGCAGGCAGCCATCCTGACGGGTCGGCTGCAGCGCGCCAAGGTAATGACATTTAGAGAGCTCGTGCAGGACGCGGACCACGTCAACGTGGTAGTGGCGCGATTCTTAGCGCTGCTGGAGTTGTTCCGGGAGTCCGTGGTGGCGTTCGACCAGATGCGCTCGCTGGGTGAGCTCACAGTACGGTGGACGGGCTCTGACGCGACGGTGGACGTCTCTGACGAGTTCGATGGCGACGACTTAATTGCGGATGCCGATGTCGATGTCAATGTCGACGCGGATACCGATGCAGCGGTTGCGGTCGCGGACACAGTGAACTCCGCGCTGCGCCAGGAGAAAGAAAATGGTTGACGTGACTAATAAGATGGGCGATAGCGCGCACTCAGACGTGAACGGCGACGTCGAACCAGGCGTGGCTGGCGGCGCTGAGCGCGGCGGTGTGAACCCAGATGTGGCCCCAGGTGTGAACCCAGCCGTGGCTGGCGGCGCTGAGCGCGGCGGTGTGAACCCAGCCGTGGCTGGCGGCGCCAATCCCGACCCCGGAGCAGTCCTCGACGTGCACCTGCGTGGTGCGCTCGAGGCGGTCCTGATGGTGGTCGACGAGCCCGTAGCGCCAGCAGACCTGGCGGTCGCCATCGGCTCGCCGGAACCGCAGGTACTTATCGCGCTTCATGCATTGCGTGACGAGTACGCCGACCCCGCCGCTCCGCGGGGTTTCGAGTTGCGCGATGTGGACGGACGATGGCGCGTTTACAGTTCGCGGCTGTATGCGGACGTGGTGGGGGCGTTCGTCGTGGACGGCCAGAGCGCCCGCCTGTCGCAGGCCGCGCTCGAAACTTTGGCTGTGGTGGCGTATCGTCAACCGGTGACTCGTGGGCAGGTGTCCCAGATTCGCGGCGTGAACGTTGACTCCGTGATGAAGACGCTGAGTGCACGTGGTTTGATCACCGAGGTGGGTGAGGTGAGCGGCGCCGTGCAGTACGGCACATCGACTGAGTTCCTGGAACGCATGGGCGTTGCCTCTCTCGATGATCTACCTCCGCTAGCGCCCTACCTCCCCGAATTAGCCGATGTTGATGGAGAGGCACGTTAGTGGAACTTGAGATTCACCGCCCCGAGGGCATTCGCTTGCAAAAGGTACTGGCATCCGCCGGGGTTGGGTCGCGCCGCAAGTGCGAGGACTTCATCGAGGCCGGGCGAGTCAAAGTGAACGGCGAAGTCGTAGATCAACTGGGCGTGCGCATCGATCCCAAGGAGGTCCTGATCCAGGTAGACGGCAAGCGCATCTGCGTGGACGACTCGAACGTCACCGTGGTGCTCAACAAGCCGTCCGGCGTGGTGTCGACCATGAGCGACCCGCAAGGCCGACCCGCGCTCGACAGCTACGTGAGCAACTACACGGAGCGCCTATTCCACGTGGGCCGTCTCGATGCGGAGACCACGGGAGTGCTGTTGCTGACGAACGACGGCGATCTAGCGAACCGCCTCGCGCACCCCACTCACGGAGTGTCAAAGGTCTACGTCGCCAAGGTGGACGGCGTGGTGCCCAAGTCGCTGTGTACCACGCTGCGCGCTGGAGTGGACCTCGACGACGGCCCAGTACGTGTCACGGACTGCGTGGTGCTCGACACCGGGAGGGATTCCTCGCTTGTTCAGGTGGAACTGCACGAAGGCCGCAACCGGATTGTCCGCCGCATGTTCGCCACCGCAGGCTTCCCAGTACTCGAGTTGGTCCGGACTCAATTTGGCCCCATCAGACTCGGCACTCTTGCTCCTGGCGAGGTGCGCCAGTTGGGACGCGAGGACGTCGGCGCCCTCATGAACGTGGCGGGGCTGTAACGCCCGACGCCTAACATCCAACGTCTAGCACCTAACAGCTAACAGTTAGCAGCTAAAGCGAGCCTGTCGCTCGTGCGGGGCCGAGGGCAGTGACCGATACGATGGGCGCATGACAATCCGGGCTATTCGCGGCGCCACCACGCTGACCGCAGATGAACGTGAACACCTGCACGCACGGACCCAAGAACTCGTCACGGGCATGCTCGAGGCAAACGCCCTCGACTCCGCCGCGCTGATCTCCGTCTTCTTCACGTGTACTGCAGACATCGTGAGCGATTTTCCCGCAGCGGCCGCCCGAGCGATACACCTGGGCGACGTCCCCCTCATGTGCGCGCAAGAGATGGCGGTACCGGGCGCTTTGCCGCTGGTAGTCCGCGTCATGATGCATGCTCACCTCGATACGCCGCGGGACGAGGTCCAACATGTCTACCTTCACGACGCCGTGTCGCTGCGACGCGACCTCGCGCAGTAGCCCGCAGTGACGACACCTGCGAAGGACTCCCTTCCCAAGCCGCCGCGCGCCCTCGACTTCGCCGCCGCAACGCCCCCGCTCACTCATATCATCGGCGCGGGCTTGATCGGCGCCAGTATCGGCATCGGGCTGGTGGCGGAGGGCTGGGACGTTACCATCGACGACAACGATGCGGTGGCCGCGCGACTGGCCCAGAGAATCGGCGCGGGACGTAGCCCTGGGGCTGAACTGAGCCCTCAACTGGTGGTGGTGGCGGTGCCGCCCTCCGCAGCATCGGCCGTAGTGAGTGACGCCCTCACGAGATGGCCGGCCGCGGTGGTGACGGACGTCGCGAGCGTCAAGGCGCCCATCGCTAAGGCGGCGCACGCGACGGGCTATGCCGACCGCTACGTGGGTTCTCACCCGATGGCCGGACGCGAGATTTCCGGTGGCCTGGGCGCGCAAGGTGACCTTTTCAAGGCGCGGCCGTGGGTGATGTGCCCCAACGGTGCAACAGCCGACGCGATCGAGATTGTCCGTCAAATACCTCGTGCTTTGCAGTGTGACGTGGTGATGATGGACGCTGAGGCGCACGATGCGGCGGTCGCCAGGGTTTCTCACGCACCGCAGGTAGCGGCCTCGGCGGTCGCGGCCGCGCTCGGTACCCTTAGCCCCGCCGACGTGGCGCTGGCCGGGCAGGGTCTGCGCGACGTGACGCGCATCGCCGCCTCGGAGGCAGGGATGTGGGCGGATATCGCGCGCATGAACCACCACGCGCTCGTCGCGACGCTGGACCACATCATCGGCGACCTTGAGGACGTCAAGGAGGCGGACGACATCGGCGAGGCGTTGACGGACCTGATAGAACGCGGACGTATCGAGGTGGCGCGCATCCCCGGCAAGCACGGTGGCGCGCAGCGTGACTACACCGCGGTGACGGTGATCGTCCCCGATGAGCCGGGCCAGTTGCTGCGACTGTTGGGCGACGTGACCGATGTGGGGGTCAACGTCGAGGACATCGCGATCGAGCACTCGCCGCGTCAGCCGGTGGGCCTGACGACGCTTTACGTGTTGAGCGCGCGCGCCAGGGAATTGACCGATGTGTTGAGCGACAAGAACTGGGAGATAGCTGCGTCATGAGTGCAATCGTCATTGCAATAGACGGACCCGCGGGTACCGGCAAGTCCACGGTGTCGCGGGAGGTTGCGCGCCGGTTGGGGCTCGCTTACTTTGATACCGGCGCGACGTATCGCGTGGCAACCGTGTGTTGCATGCGCGAAGGAGTTGACCTGGGAAACAACTCCGACGTGACCGCGATGGTCGAGACGATGAACGTCGAGCTGATTCTTGACCCCGACAATCCCCGCGTGATGCTGGAGGGTGAGGACGTGTCGGCCCTGATTCGCTCGGACACTGTCGCGCTCACGGTTTCCCGGGTGGCGACCAATCTCGACGCGCGTGCGGCGCTTGGGCGTTTCCAGCGCGAGGTGATTGCGGGGGAGCGAGTAGGCGGTTTCTCGGGCGGCGCGGGAGTGGTGGCCGAGGGTCGAGACATCACCACCGTGATTGCACCCGACGCTGACGTGAGGATTCTCATGACCGCGGACGACGAGGTGCGGGTGGCACGCCGGGCCGGCGAAAGTGCTGACATGGCGACCGTGCGCGAGGCTGTGCTGGGGCGCGACAAGAGGGATGCCACCGTCGTAAACTTCCACACCGCGGCCGATGGCGTGGTCACCCTGGACACGACGGATCTGACCATTGACCAGGCGGTGAATGCAGTCCTCGCGCTGGCCCACGAGGCGCAATTGTGAGCGGCGCCGCTGGCGGTATGGGCGTTGGTGAGGGGCCTGGCGCGAAGAGTGGGAGCGGTGTGAATAGTGCGCGCGGCGCGAAGAACGCAAGCTCGAGCGCGGCGGACGTCCCCAGCGTGTGGGGGCCGCGGTGGTCTCGATGGTTGGGGCGCGGCCTGGCCCGCGGGCTGTGGGCGACCACGGTGCGCGGCAAGAACAACGTTCCCAAGACGGGGGCCGCGATCGTCGTGGCTAACCACCTGGGATATATCGATGGCCCGGTCATTCATGGAGTTATCCCGCGGGGCTCGCACTTTCTGATCTCGGCTCACATGTTCGGCGGGCCTATCGGGCGCCTGCTCGCGTGGTCGCATCAGATCAAGGTGGAAGGCTCGGGGCGTAACGCGTTGTCGCAGGGTCTCGCCGTGTTGAGGCGCGGCGGCGTCGTCGGAGTGTTCCCCGAGGGCACGCGCGGGGCGGGTTCGGCGGACTCGGTCCACGGCGGGGCAGCCTGGCTCGCGTTGCAGTCAGGCGCGCCCATCGTGCCGACGGCATTGATTGGCACGCGCAACACTGGCGAGAGCGTGAATGTGTGGCCGCGAGCCAGAAGGCGTATCCTCGTGGAGTTTGGCGAACCCGTTGTGCTGCAGGCGCCCCCCGAGATGAAGGGGCGCGCGAGACAGACCTGGGCTGGGCACGAGGTGGCGGCCATGTTGCGCCACCACCTCGCGGACGTGCTCGCCACCACTGATCTTGAACTTCCCACCGACAAGCCTGTGCGCAGTCCAAGCACGGGTAGCGGTGGGTCTGAACCTAAGGAGAACGCATGAGCGACGACCAGCAGGGCATAAACCCTGACGCAGCCGATGCGTTTGATAACGAATATTTTGCAGGGCTGCCTTCCTCCCCGGTAGGTGGCAGGGGAGACGATGTCGTTCCCACGCCACGCGAGTCCGACCCGGACGAGTCGTTTGACGAGGTACGCGAACACGCGCTCCGAGCGGGGCTCGAGGCCTACGACCTCTCCGACGAAGACTTTGCGACGCTCGACTCTGACGCGGAGGCGCTCACCGAGGCGCAACTGCCGACCATCGCGATCATCGGGCGCCCGAATGTGGGCAAGTCGACTCTGGTGAACCGGATCATCGGCAAACGGCTCGCCGTGGTCGAGGACATGCCCGGGGTGACGCGCGACCGGGTTTCCTACCCCGCCGAGTGGGCAGGCACCGACTTCATGCTGATGGACACTGGCGGCTGGGAGGCGAAGGTCGAGGGTCTGGACCTAACCGTGGCCCAGCACGCCGAGGTGGCCATCGACATGGCCGACGCGATCATCTTCGTGGTGGACGCGACCGTGGGGGCGACGGCCACCGATGAGCACGTAGTCAAGCTGCTGCGCGCCGCGAAGAAGCCCATCGTGTTGGCCGCGAACAAGGTCGACGGGCCACAGGGCGAGCTCGAAGCCGCCGCGTTGTGGAACCTCGGACTCGGTGAACCGTACCCGGTGTCGGCTTTGCACGGCCGCGGTACGGGCGACTTGCTGGATGCAGCCGTCGCCGCGCTGCCTCTCGAAATGCCTCAGGTCGACATCGACCCCAATGCTCCACGTCGAGTCGCGCTCGTTGGCCGGCCGAACGTTGGCAAGAGTTCGCTGCTGAACAAGCTGGCGGGCGAGGAGCGCGTAGTCGTTAACGAGCTTGCGGGCACCACGCGGGACCCGGTGGACGAGATCGTCGAGTTCGGTGGCCGCAAATGGACCCTAGTTGACACGGCCGGTATCCGCCGGCGTGTTCACATGGCTAAGGGCGCGGACTTCTATGCTTCGCTGCGTACCGGTGCCGCGATCTCGCGCGCCGAGGTGGCGCTCGTGTTGCTCGATGCCTCGGAGCAGTTGAGCGACCAGGACCTGCGGGTCATCTCGCAGGTCGTGGATGCCGGCCGGGCCTTGGTGCTCGTGTTCAATAAATGGGACCTCGTGGGCGAGGACGAGCGGTTCCTGTTGGAGCGCTCGATCGAGCAGGACCTCGTTCAGTTGTCGTGGGCGCCGCGTGTGAACCTGTCGGCGGCGACGGGTTGGCACACTAACCGTCTAGTTCCGGCGCTAGATCTCGCGCTGTCCAGTTGGGACCAACGCATCTCAACGGGGAAGTTGAACGCCTTCCTGGGCGAATTGGTGGCGGAGCACCCTCACCCGGTGCGTTCGGGTAAGCAGCCCAAGATTCTTTTCGCGACCCAGGCCTCCACGCGCCCTCCGCGCTTCGTGGTGTTTACGAGTGGATTCTTGGACCCGCAGTATCGGCGGTTCATCGAGCGCCGATTGCGTGAAGCGTTCGGCTTCGAGGGCTCGCCGATCCAGGTTTCTGTCCGCGTCCGCGAGAAGCGCAAGCGCAAGCGGTAGTTACTGCCTAACCGCGTGATTGCCGTCGCCATTTACGCATCTTCTCATCACCTCCCTACAACTGACTCTGCTACGGCCGCACCGAGCTTTGGAGCGTTGAAGTACTTCTTGCCGCCGATTCGGGGTCGCCGCAACGGATCGATGCTCACGGGCGGCGTGAACCAGACATCGCCACGAATGATTTCGATTTTCCAGTCGTCGCGATGAATCCGGTGGTGACACGCGACGCAGAGCAGCAAGCCGTTGTTGAGATCGGTAGGGCCGCAGTCTCGGATCCACCATCTGATGTGATGAGCCTCGGTGAAACTTGGCGGAGCCCCACACCACGCGCAGCCCCCGTCGCGTTCACCGAGTGCAAGTCGTTGAGGGGGCGAAAACGGTCGGTGTGCTCGTCCCAGGTCCAAAACCTCGCTTTCGCCGCCCAGTACAAGGGGGATAATTTCGGCATCCGCGGCCATTCTGCGTGCCGTTCCAACACTTACGGGCTGGCTAAGGCCATCAATCTCCGCGAAACCTTCGCCGGACTGTAAGTCTGCGAGCGAAATGCGCACCATGACGGTAGTTTTCGCCAAGGTCGGCGCGGTGGCCTTGCATCCGAGCGCGTGACGACAGATCGAGGACAGCGCATCTGCTCGCATTTGGGCAGCCCCGCGCTTGTCCTCGCGGTCCGGATCGTTGCCACGCGTATTGTGCAGCGCGGTCGCAACCAGGGCATCGACGGCCGCCACGATGGGCGCAGCCGTCTCCGGGTCAAGCCGTGCGCGAATCACTATCGCGCCCGCGCGATCCTCGGTCAAGGTGAGGTAGCGGTCGTTCTTCAGCAGCTCCTCAGTGGCCTCAACCGACCGGTGGTCGAGTTGTGCTTCCAGTTGGCGTACAAACTTTGAGAGGTTCTCCAGGCTCAGCGTCGGTGCGCGGAGAACCATGTGCTGTTCCGCCTCGCGCCACAGTGCTGGGTCCGCGACATCTTCGACGCGATTGAGCATCGATGTGATGATGTGCGACGCCTCGATGGAAATCTCACCCGCGTGCAGCGCGTTCCGAAGGTACTTCAGGCGCGGCTCTATGGCTGTCTCCTGGGACACGTCGGAGGCGGAGTCGCCCGAAGCGCCGTCGGTCGGCTCGGCAGGCACGGAGGACGCAGCCGCCTTGCCGGCCTCCACTAGGCGGCGACCTTCCGCTCTACTGCCACCCGTAGCATCGGCGACGAGGGCCCCCGGATCGGCGAAACCGGACTTCTTCGCGAGCCCGCCCGCTCCTGCCTCGGTCGCGGATCGGTGCCCGATCTCGCCTGACAGTTGCGCGAGCACCGCGTCCACGTCTCGTCGGACCTTGCCAAAGGCGGCCAGCGCATCGAGCAACAGCTTGCTGTCAATCTGCTCGAGCGAGGCTTCGGCGCCCTGCAACGTGCCCATCACACCGCACGCAGCGGTGGTGTCACGTTGGAGGATTGCCGTGCTCAATGTCATGACGCCAGTCAATCAAATCGGTCTGACAGCAGGGGCTATGTTCGCAAAATCTGTGGACAAGAACCGCAAGGCTACGGCCTGTGGACATCAGTTCATCGTCCTGGAGAGCGCGTGGGCTAGCCGTTGTCCGGCAACTCGTGGGGATCTCAGGCGCGGGCACTGACACTGCCAGACCTGCCAGACCTGCCAGAGCCGCCAGTCTGACCAGAGCCGCCAGTCTGACCAGAGCCAGGCCAGCGCGCAAAAACCACAGTCGCCAAGCAAAGCACCACGGCAACTGCCACGAGCCCCACCGCCACACTCGTCGCCTGCGCCAACGCCGTCGCACCGATGCTCGCAACAAAACCGCCCGTCTGCAGTGCCATCGAGTTTGCCGACAGCATCGTCGCGCGCCCGTGTGACGACACCGCGTCATGCCCCAATTCATCGAGCAGCGGCCCACCCACGCCGAGCGCGACATAGAACGCCACGAACGCCACCGCCGCAGCCCAGAACCCGGGCAACGCCACCAACGCGAGCGCGATGGCGCCAGCCACACCACTCGCAGCGACAGCACGCGGGGCCCCTCGCAGCACCCGCGCGGCCAACGGAGCGACCGCAGCACCGGCCGCCGCCCCCGCGAACCCCAACGTGACGAGCACCGCGTAGGGACCCGCCGCGGATGACTCGCCGCCCAGCCGCACGGCAAAACTTGGCGGAGCTAGCAACTCGATCCCATTGAGCGCGACGCCCACCCCCGCCGTGAAGATGGCGATGCGCCGCAACACGCCTGGCTTGGCAACCAGCCGCGCCCCAGCCCCAATCGTGCCGGGTACCTCCCGTAGAACGTCACTAACCCGCGGCCGGACCCTGTCAACTGGGTGCGTGATCCAAGCGAATACCAGCCCAGCATGCGCCAGCGACATCACCGCAGACACTAGGAAGGGAGTCGATAACGCGATGAACAGCGCGCCCTGAGTAGGTAACGGCGAGATGGCGACAATTCCCCCCGATGCGAGCGCGCCCGCACCCAGCCCAACCGACCCCGCGACCTCGGCCCGCGAGAGCCCGGGCCTGATCGGCGCATCGGGCGCAAGGGCGCGGGTCTGGTCGACAAACCACGCCTGCAGCGGCCCGGAATCCAGGGCACGCGAGGCGGCCAACGCCACGTATCCCAAGCCAAGTGCCCAGACCGATGCACCGCCAGCGATGACCAGGCTCGCCGCGCCGGCCAATAGCGCCGAGACGAGCAGGACCGGCCTCCTCCCGATGACGTCCGACAACCCACCCGTCGGCAACTCGAGCGTCATGACCGTCGCGCTGAACACGGCGCTGAGAATTCCGATCGTCGCAAGGCTGAGCCCCCGCTGCTGCATCAGCAACACGAGGCCGGGAATCAGCAGCCCGGTAGGGAACCATCGCAGCCCCGTCAAAACGATATACCTGCGGCGATACCTCGAAAGTAGCGCTCCGTTCGTGGCGCTAGTCACTACTACGTGCGGCCGATGCTTCACCCGGTTGGGCGGTCGCGTCCAATTCTGGTTCCAGGAGTGGGCCGGCGTTGCCGCCGTACGCGTAGGCGAAGAAGCGCACCACGCGGGCATCGTCGGGGCGCAGCGATTCGTCGTCTCTGCGAGCACGGAACGGCTCGAACAGGTCGTAGAGATCCTGCGTGAATTGCTCAAGCTCGACGGCAGTCATCCACGAGACTGCGTCGATCGACAGCGCCGCGTCTCGCCACTCACGGGGCTTCCGAGCCTGCAGGAGCCGGTACCGCCGCCACGCGTCAAAGCGATACCGGTCAACCGCGTCGCCGAGCGCGACCCCAGCCGCCTCGCCAGCGAGGGACTGCTCGTCCCACCTGATGCCCTCGTCGCGCACGCGCCACGGCCGTTCGCGGCCACGCCCGCCGGGTGCGGCGTGCACGTGCCCATACTTGGCCAGTTGGCGCAAGTGATACGAGCAATTGGCGGGTGACTGACCAAGCTTGTCCGCGCACTGGGACGCGGTGAGGGGCCCCTCGGCGAGCAGGTCGAGCAGCGCGAAGCGCACCGGATGGGCAAGCGCGCGGAGCTCGTGAGAGTTGGAGATTTCCCTCACCCTCCACGGGGGAGTGGGCGTACTTACGTGTTCCAGTGATTCAGTCATGAGTTGAAAATACACTTTCGAAAGGATTCTTTCAACTTGAAAGCGCGAAAATTGCAAGTCTCGCGGTGGTCCAGGTGGCGCAAGCCTCGCGGCGGAACGGGTGGTGCGGGTCTCGCCGTGGAACGGGCGGCGGGGCTTTCTTCCGGGATCGCGTACCCGACCATGTCACCCCGCCGCCTAGGCTGGGCACATGGATCTGTTCGAGTCGACTCAGCGCACCGGCACCGGCGTCCCCGTCGCAGGCGACAACGCCCCACTCGCCGTCCGCATGCGCCCGCGCGAACTCGCGGAGGTCGTCGGCCAAGCCCACCTGCTGAACGAGAACAGCCCGCTGGTCCGCCTTATCGGCGACGACGCCCCCGCCACCTCCGTGATCCTGTGGGGCCCACCCGGCACGGGCAAAACCACCCTCGCGTACCTCGTCGCGGGCAACAGAAGATTCGTCGAACTCTCGGCAGTCAGCGCCGGAGTGAAAGATGTCCGCGCAGTGATCGAGGACTCCAAGCGCCGCATCGCGACCGGCGAGCGCGAGACCGTCATGTTCATCGACGAGATCCATCGCTTCACCCGTAGCCAGCAGGACTCGCTCCTACCCGCGGTCGAAAACCGCTGGATCACCCTCGTCGGCGCCACCACCGAGAACCCCAGCTTCTCCGTCGTCGGCCCACTCCTGAGCCGCAGCCTCCTCCTGGTCCTCCAGCCGCTCAACGCCGCAGCCATCGATGACCTCATCACCCGCGCCCTTACCGATGAACGCGGCCTCGCCAACAAGGTGACGATCGAGCCTGAAGCCCGCGACCACATCGTCCGCGTGGCCGGCGCGGATGCCCGCAAGGCACTCACCCTGCTCGAGGCCGTCGCGGACGCGGCCTCCCGCGCGGACAAGGTTATTACTGCGGAGATTACCGAGCGCACCATGGACACCGCGCTCGTCGCTTACGACAAGTCGGGCGACCAGCATTACGACGTCATCAGCGCCTTCATCAAGTCGGTGCGCGGCTCCGACGTGGACGCCTCACTGCACTATCTGGCGCGCATGGTGGTCGCCGGCGAAGACCCGCGGTTCATCGCTCGCCGCCTAGTGGTCCTGGCGGCGGAGGACATTGGCATGGCGGATCCCCAGGGACTGGTCATCGCACAAGCGGCGGCCGATGCTGTGAGCTTCATCGGCATGCCCGAGGGCAGGATTCCCCTCGCCGAAGCGACGACTTACCTGGCCCTCGCCCCCAAGTCCAATCGCTCCTACAAGGCGATCGATGCGGCTATCGCCGACGTTCGGGCGGGCCGCGCCGGAGTGGTGCCCGACCATCTGCGCGACGCCCACTACGCAGGTGCGGAGCGTGTGGGACACGGCAAGGGGTACGAATATTCGCACGATGCCGACCATGGCGTTGCGCGTCAGGACTACCTTCCTGAGTCCCTTGCGGGGGAGCGGTACTACCGTCCAACTGAGCACGGCTACGAGCGCGCTGTCGCTGAAAGGCTCACGATCATTCGGACCATGTTGGGTAGAGACAAGTAGTTGGTGCGGGGCCAGCGCCAGCTGTTCCACTCTGGCCTGCGTCCACCACCCATTCCCCCTGACCTGCGTCCACCACCCATTCCCCCTGGCCTGCGCCCCATGGGCTCGATTTCACACAATTCTAGGAAACTTCGAGCGCTATGGGTCATTTTTTGCGCAGTTCTCCGGATGTGATGTCTCGGGACATCGTTCACAGGTGTCTCGGGAATTTGATGACGAGAGCCCCTCTTTTGCGAGGGGCTTTTGTCATTTCTAGGGTGGCATGCTGGTCCCGCCACGCTGCGTGGGTTCGTCATGTGCCGTCGTCACGTTCATATCCTTGATCGTTACGTGATGACG
>Ga0314772_1000187_pt1 | contig 35116 bp, 24 predicted proteins | sample MetaGCBIW2018_FD_204520 | JGI IMG/M metagenome (GOLD analysis project Ga0314772, IMG submission 204520) | Cryopeg brine microbial communities from Beaufort Sea near Barrow, Alaska, United States - CBIW 2018 | ecosystem: Environmental > Aquatic > Marine > Coastal | place: USA: Alaska | collected... | reverse complement strand
TATCCAACGCCCCAGCATGTTTGGGTTGATCTCCAGACTGCGCGCCGCGTGGGCCCTTGAATATCCCTGCTCCAGCACAAGGCTGATGGCGTCCAGCTTAAATTCTTTTGAGTACAGCTTTCTTGTGGTCATGTAGGTTCTCCAGGTTCAGGGTATTATTCCTTAACTGGGCTGGTCACATCCATTCAACCACTCCATGCTGATTCCTCGTGGAATGAGTGAGAAGGTCAGTGTGTGCAATCGGCGAGCCGGAATGTAGGTGCTGATTTATTGGCGCTTACCCCACAAGTGGCGTAAAACGTGTAAATATTGGTTTTAAAAGGGTTTTAATCTTTTTAGCACAGTGGTCATAAGCTGTTGAAAAACACACTTTATGCCGACTAACATCTCATCTCACCGTGTAAAATTACCGCCCTCCGAAGGCAGTGGTCACAGGTTCGAATCCTGTCGGTCTCCGGGGCCAATTAAACAGTTTAGACCGGCTCTTGGGCGCCATTCTGTCTCTCTAACCGAACGAAAATTCTCGATTTTTAAGTGCCTAATTATAGCCATCGCTAAACACCTTGAGGTCTTACAAAATTAGATGTCAATGTATGGCCAACCCCTCAACCTTTTGTGGGGGATTAACCGAACACACTAAAAAATGTCAAAGGAAGGCCATTCTATGTGACATGGCTGGATATGTTGCCATCTTAACGAGTAGCGGCTTTCTTCACTGCCAAGCCGCTAAAGAAACAGACATGCCTCTTTTAGGTTAGCCAAACACATACGGCCCGTTAGTGCCTTCGCTCTGCCAAAAACCGACATTTCACGGTTAAAAACAAATACCGCGCTACCTCAAATAGCGTCAGCAAAACCTAGAATTTGCATTTCACCGTCCGCAACATCAATCCACCCCCAACGCCTTAAACACCGCATCCACCGGATCACCATAAAAGCTCGTCTGGAATTTGGTGAACAGCGCTCCAGGAACGGTAGGGATATCCGCTGCACTGGTAATAGGCAAAGCCACGCGCTTGCCGCCGCCATCAAACGTTACCTGCAGGCATTCGGCCAAGCTTTGAACAGGATTAACGCTGCCGCCGAGGCTCATGTCTCCAAGCACGACCAACTGCGACTGTGTCGGTCGCCCCATAATGCCAGACGCAAAGGCAACCATGCTGGGCAACGCCAGAGACTGGATGGGGCCGCCGTTTTGCAGGTCAACGAGGTGCACGTGGAAATCGTGTTCCAGTACGCGGGAGGCGCCGGAGATTCGGGTTATATTGGCCTTAAAAAAATCGAACGCCATTTTCACCTGCTCTCGTAACGGCGGCAGGCTCCATAAACCCGAGGTCGCGAGTTTGCCTGAGCCCTTTGTAACCTGAAGTTCCATTCGATACAGGCTGGGCACGCCCTTAGCGCTAACGCCAACCAGATGCACTACACCCGGCTTGCTGGGGCCTTCGGGAATCAACTTTCCCCCGCCCTGCTCTTTTACCGTCACGAAATGCTCTTCCAGGGTGTCATTGTCGATGTAGCTAAAATGCACATCGTAAAACTCCATGCCACCGATTTTCTTGAGCTGTTCCTTCACCCGCCTGCGAACTTCCAAAGCATATTCCAGGCACTTTTGCACCGCAGCCTTATCAAACTCACCGTGGGGGTACAAAAGTTTCAGCAGCCCTGAAACCGTTTTTCGTACCGCAATAACGTCACGCTGGTTCAGGTTACTGCCCAACTTAAAGTGCTTGTCCAGAGCATCCGCAAAGCTGCGCTTGCGCATCTCCCGGAAAAACTCGGCCAGGTAATCCACAATCAAACCGTAGCGATTGGTGAAAAACTCCGGTCGCATCTTGGGGATTTCCCAGCCAGGAATGTAGGCGTGGAACCGATCAAAGAACGCAGCATCAATCATCTGGTCGGGGAACGGCGCCAGCAAATGGCTGGTTTTCACCAAGGATTCAACGGACTGGCTAATGTTGCCGATAAACACCATGGAAGCATTAGCCTCCATCTGCTCTCGACCACGGGCGAAGGAGCCAGACGCCATAAAATCCTTCATTATCTGGACGCCGTCTTTATCCTTGAAGGAGATTCCCGCCACTTCATCAAAGGCTACCAAATCCCACAGCCCTACCAAGCCAATTTTGCGGCTGCTCATGTTGTAGAACAGGTTGGCAACCGTGGTTTGGCCGCCAGACACCAGAATACTGTTGGGCGAACACTCTTTATAGATGTGGCTCTTGCCAGTTCCCCGAGGGCCCAACTCACAAACGTTGTAGTTGTTCTCAACAAACGGAATCATCCGTGCCAGCAAATGCCACTGCACCATCTCGCTCAGCGCTGCCGGCTCCATGCCAATAGACCGAATCAGCGTTTCCCGCCACTGATCAACCGTCAGCGCAGCCCGGCCAGCGAACAGCTCAGGCATGTTCATATTGGGCATCTGGATGGCTTTCAGAGTACTTACGCCAAACGGTGACCCCTTCTGCCCCTCTTCGTGGTAGTAGCTGAGTGTTGCAATTGCCCAAATACCACCTACCAAAAGTTTCTCGTTTTCCTTAACGATACCGACGCCAATCTCGGCATCTTTGATACCCAGGTTAGAGAATGCCGCTTCGTAGCAATCCTTCTTTTCATTCAAGCGAACCGTTACCCGGTCGATAATTTTAAAACTACCGCGTTCACGGACCAAGGACTTAACCTTTTCAGCTTCATCCGGACGCACATAGTTTTCAGACAACACCTTTTTGACGTTACGCAGGCCCGCTTCAATCACTTCCGCGTCATCCGATGCGCAGTACATGCCCAGTAAATACTCCAACACGTACACAGGCACGTTCGCGCCTTCTTTGATCTGTTTGGTCAGATCCTTGCGCACCACCCGGCCCCCGAAGTGCTCATTAAGTAACTGGTCCAGATCCTTGTCGGCCTGCATGGTCAAATCGTTCATGTATCTCTGCTCTGATGATTCGTGCATCGGGTAGCGGGGTTTACATCGACCGCTGCCTCAAAAAAAGTCGTCGGTAAAAGCCAAGTCAATCACTACACGGTAGCGCTCAATTTCTGTGTTCAGATCTTTGTCCCGCAATATCAGGAAATAATCACGTTTACGGTCAAAGCCCTTGCCTGACAGGGACAATCGAACCTGCTTGACCCGCTCGGCCATCAAATCCGAAGCGCTGTCGAAGGTAACCACCTCTTCGCTAGACACCGTCTCAGAACCTTCATAAATGGCCACGGCGATGGTGACTGGCAGCACCTGGTCGGTCACTGCTTCCGTCTGCATCAAGTCAAAGCGCTGGATGTTGTTGACCATTTTCAAAGTGGGCTTGGGTGAAATCACTTCGGCCTTACGCCGGGATCGGCTCTCTGCCTTCTCACCCCGCAACTGCTTCACTGTCAGCACCGGCACCACAATTTCCTGCGGCATCGCGCCACCATGAACGAATCGTGCACCACCGACAAAGTGGAAGCGGTTCGCGCCCTTGGGAACCCAGAACCGGGTATCTGAAGCCGTACCGGCAGTATTCTTGGTAGAGCCGCACCAGGCGTCTTTGGCCTCGGGTAAATCATGCCCTATAACGTAACGCTTTTTGCTCTTCAACACATTGCTTGGCTTTTCTGCAAGCGAAGTACGATCCGCCGCCTCCAACTTGCTATGTTGGAACAAGAAGCCATGGTCAGCCGTAATCAGAACCGTGGTGGTATTGAAGTGCATCATGATCTTGCGGGTCAGTTCCGTCAGCTCTTCAATAGCGTGCTCCACCGCATTAAAAGTTTCAGATTCGGTCGAGGCACTGTCCCCCCGAGCATCCACCACGTTATGGTAGACGTACACCAACTGCTGATCTTTCAGAGCCTCACGGCCCTGATCCCGACTCCAGGCTTTTACCGTTTCAGCCTGAACAGCCATTCCATTGTAGCTGGCGAGAACCTTGTTTCGATTGTCGCTACCCTTAGTGGATCTGCCGTCCACAAACACGTCATCGCTTACCCCCTCTCGATACTCCAAGGATTGGTGAGGTAACAGGGAGGCCATACCCAGGGTGGTGTAACTCGGCAACACGCCCAACTGGCTGGAAAGCTTTGCCTCGCTATATCGCTTCACATTGATCCGGTCTCGCAACTCCACCGCAGCCTCATACCGGAAGGCATCACTGATGATCACAACCAGGCGTTTATTACGGGCACTGTCGAGCTTGGGCTTCACCTGAGTATCGTAAAAATGATGCTGGTTGGGCACTCCACGAATACTCCAGTGTTCCATCAAACGCTCACTCTCAATCAGGTCGCCCCAGTTACGAGCCAACTGGTCGAGATACCAATAGGCGTAACACTGCTCCACCGCGTCATCCAGTACTTTTAAGATCTCCACGTGAGCCATTCGGGAGGCCGCGCAATAGTGGCGATACTCAGTATCAAACCGATACAGGTCGGACTCATAAGCCGTATACAAGTCCCCCACATTTGTAAAATGGAACCCTTCCGGATGTGCTTGGCGCAATGCAAACAGGTCAATGGCCGCAGAGAGTGCCGAGTAGACAGTGCGAAACTTCCTGCGAACGGCATCATTCTTATGGCGAGAGGCCCAGTATCCATCAAGACGATCAGAAATCACTCTGGCAAACACATTCAGATCTGCCGTCCGCGCCTCTGGAATTGCGTTAACCAGATCAACAATAATCTGGTTCTCGGCGTCCCGGAAGGTGGCAACGTTGGCCAGATCTTCGATAGAGTAATCTGAAATACGTGACTTAATATTCAGGGCTGCGGAAACCCAGTCAGCGATCACATCATACGCGGGGTAGTAGCGGGAGCTATCACGCCAGCGTGACAACAACGCCCTAGACGTCGCTCTGGCATTGGCTGAAGAAATGGCCACAGACCGTACCCAGTCCGGCACATCGGAGATGCTCTCGCAAAAGCCTGTTGCCAGTAACCGAATCAGGAAGTGCCCAAAATTGAACGGAATCTCGCCGCGCAACTCTTCCTCAGAGGCGGGGTAACCCACCTCTTCCTGAAACGCACGGACCAATGGCGGCACCAAGCCGTACTTCTCCAGCTCCGTGATGGACTCCGGAACCTGCTCCAGTCCGCCATCAACCTTCACCAGCTCATCGCCCAGAGTAAACAGAATATTGGCAATGTCCGGCGACTCAGCGCGTGTGACCACTGCGATCATGGCCATATCCAGCGCAACCTCATCAAAATCTGGCTGGATAAAGCGCTTCAAAGCCGCCAAGCGGGCCTTGCTCAGAAACTTTTCACGCCGGGCCAAGTGCGCCCGCAGACTCTGCTGATGAAGTCCCAACTCATTGAAAACAATTGAAATACGGTCGGCGTGGAAGGTGCGGGAATATAACTTCATATCTAGAAGCCAGTCATCCTCGGGCTCCGGCTCTGCGTGTGGAAAATACAGCAGGTACTTACCGTTCTGGTCTTCCAGTTCTAGCTTCAGCTTAACGCTCAGAGTGGACTCGCCAGCCATGTCCATCACCTGAACGTCTGGCAGATTCAGGTTGGACAGTTCATCGCCAAAGCTTTGTTCGGGATCGAACCAAAACACCAGGCGGTGGTTTTCTGAGAAAAAAGCCTGATGAAGCCCTTGGGTGAGCTGTTTCGAATCCATGTACTACCCTTTTTAACCTAAGTTTTATCAAGATCTTCCGCGCGAACTTTATACCTGCCCCGCAATGACGCTGTGTTGCCACCTCTCGCACAGCATTCAGGCCGCCTCCAGCGCCATTCGTCCAGCGGGCAATGTTAAAAGCAGCTTATTCTCAGTCGAGTTTAAGAGCGCTTCAACCTTACGTTCGATACCCTGATATACCCTTGCTCTATCACCGATGGTGCCGCGCACCAGTGCGTTATGCTGCTTATTCATGAAGCTTTTGTAGACAAGCATTGCGGACTCGTAACGATGGGCCCCGTCTAACAGAATTTGCTCTGCCAATCTTGGCTTTCCGACGCGAGCTGTCAGCAGATATTCAGTGTGAATACCCATTGGCATGATCTCCATCATCATGTGCGCAAAATTGACTATCAACTCATAATGTCGCTCAGTAATATCCCGTTGGTTGCCCGCCAGATTGAGTATATTGTCGATGAACGATAGAACGTGGTTTCTTTTCGCCGCCACTTGCGCGAGCAATGGGTAGGCAATTTCTCTGATTTCTCCGGCGAGCGTTCGATCACGAAGAAGAGTACGAGCACATTCGATACTACCGATATAGTCGCTGATCTTGTCCATGTAGTAGATGATATTTTGCGAATGAACGTCCTTGGAGATCTCATCCACGGTTTCCTGGATTTTATCCAGTTTAGCCGCCAAGTATTTAGTCTGGATGATCAGTGCACCAAGAATGATGCATGTCGACGCAGCGGCTGCGATCACCGTAGTCATTTGTGCAGCTTTAATAGCTTCCTCAGCAGATTTATAGGTCACTTCTTTAAATGGCAGGTGCTGAATAACACCAGTATCTCCGCTACCCTTTGCCCAATAGGCTACGCCATCATGAATGACTGCTTTGCCCTCGGTGAGGGCATCGATCAGTGTTTTATTAAGCTTAAATTCGTCAAGAACCCAGATTTTCTCCAGCAGTTCGAAAGCAGCATTGTTCATTCGAAACGATCCTTCTTAATGTATTTTTGTCGCATATAAGCGATTTGAATCGTCGCCGGTACGGTTACACGATAAGCGGTGCCTGAAACGGCCGGAACTGTCAAAGCCACCGCTACGGCGGGCCCTAGAAAAGCAGTGGCACCGCGCTGTGCCACCAGAGATGAAGCTCCTGCAATCGCGGCTCTACTAAAGATTGCAGGCGCAAACACAGCCTTTGCTGCACTGGCGGCCCATGCGTACCAAGCTCCGGCTGCGGCTCCACCGAAAAGCGTTGACGAAGACGCGCTTCTCCAATCGAATTTTCCACCGGTGAAATCACCCAGATTCATCGACTTCAAAGCTGCATCTCTCTCTTCTTCGGACATTTCACCCCAGAGTTTTTTCACAAAGTGTTCAATCAACTTGTCTTCTATCTCCCAAGTCGCGCCTTTTTTGTCAAACTTAACTCCAGATTTTTTACTGGTATCTTTAAGTATTTCTCTGTAAAAAACACCCTTTCGGCGAAACAGGTTAACAATAGTATCACCGCCAAAATGTTGTAACTCTCCCGCAACTAGCTGCCACGACTTTCTCCATTGCTCTGACGAACCATTAAGCGCCATGAAACTTTTGTCAGACAATATTTGAGTTGTTATCCGTTTCTTGCCTTTCTTATCATAAATAAGAAGTTTCGCAAGCTGCTGTATATCCTTCTCAGAGCAATACGCCAGAAAAGCAAGATCCTCATCATGCCTGTTTTTCGTTCCCATACTTAACACCAATTATTTTTCTGATAATTTTAGATGAGGCTATTTCAATGGCCGAATAAACGAATCCCAGAAATGCTCCGCCACCCCGTCATTTGAAAGCAAAGAGTCATTACTTGGGCCATACATTCCCCCCATCATTGAGCGAAAGCCCAGCATTGTGCCGTCATCCTCTAATGTCACCGCATCATTACAACTGTTGTTAGAAATCCCGGATTGGCTATAGCAAATGTCGCCGAAGGCCATGCCGCTACCTGGTCGCCAAATTCCACAGTGGCACACCCGCTCCCCGTTGCAGTAAATGGAAGCCTCAAAACTGTCGGCATCCTTCTGGTGAAAATCTTGCTCCAGCTCTGGGTTTCGGGCGCAGATTTTTTTCAACGAGTTTTCAAAGAAACGTGACAAGAACTGAATACCCTCTCGGCGGGCAATATCTTTGTCCCGATCGCTGAATTCTTTTCGGATTCCTAGGTTACTACTGCGGGGACCGCTACGGGCTGAGGAATGAGCGGAACCCTGAGAGTCAAAGATGGTGTTGGCAGAAGAAGGAGTTTTAGTGGTGGCACCGAGTTCTTTCAGAATTGATTTGATGGCCTGAACAACTTGGTAGAATCCATCTTCTACGTGGGTAAATTTTGTAATCGGATAGCCATCTTCGGGGGTTGCCATCAGCTTTCCAAACGGCAAATCATGCCAATCACAGGTTTTCAAAATGACCGGAACAACACGTGCGTTTCCCTTCGCGTGTCGTTCCAGAGCATGCGCCACTTCGATGTCGTAGCAATAATCTGAGTTAATGAAATCGGGACTGATCAACAAGAGAATGACTTCAGCATCTTCGAAATGCCGGTTTATCTCGCCGTGCAGTTCAGTTCCGGCAGCGATACGCCGATCATGCCAAGTATCAATCAGTCCCAGCCTCTTCAGAGGCATCAGGTGCTTCTCCAACTCATTCCTCAGGTCTTCGTCTACGTGGGAATATGAGAAAACCAGCTTCGCCATAGAACATCCTTTAAAAATTTATCTTCGTTTAAATCAGCGTCCGCAATCGCTGAAGAAACGCGACCAACTTGCCGCTATTGAGGCCTTCCTCACCTAAGCTAAAGTGCTTCCAAAGATCCAGCACTTCACGCTCCTTTTCGTTTGGCCGCCTTGAACTGGCCTGAACCGGTGGGCAAGCCCCCGACGAGACACCGACATTCGTGTCAGAGGTTTGTTCCACACATACCAGATCACCGGCGCGCTGACGACGCTTTATCTGCTCATGAAGCCAGCTATCCGAAAGCCCCTCAAGAGATTGTTCAACTCCTGCCACGGTAACGGCAATCATGATTCCGCCTCCAATGTTTGAACTCAACTCTCCTGAAAAATCTTACGTCAGGCCGACATGCCTTGTCGTATCCGCAGAAGATTTTATCTTCTAGCTGTTCACCACTTGCTGGATTCTGCTCATCAAAAACGCCTTTCTCTGCGCGTAGAAGTCGTCAAACCTCTTGATATCGTCAGGTAACAGATCTATGCCTTGGGAATGCAGGTGACGCAGATGTGCATCAGGGTCTGGCCAGGCGATCTCGTACCACTCTGACGGCATTTTCTGACGTTTCTCGTTGTTGATAGTGCCTTCGAGCAATTGGAGATTCGGCAACCGGTTTGACCACGCCTTGAAGTCCTCTATTTTTTCCTCCGGTACTCCCGCTTTTTTCAGCTTGCTTGTTGAGAACAGGCCTTTGGGATAGATATGGTCCACGTGAAAATGCCGGGAAAAATCAAATCCGGGAAATAGGAGTGAAAGAAGAGCGAAGGTTCTTTTTCCACCGTATTCCAGTTCGGCAAGTTCCTCGATCTCTTCGTCGACAAAGTGAAGGGATTTCCCTCGGGAAGCCATAACCGAACCCAGCTTATCGGCAGGGAACCCTGACTGCCCTTCCTCCTGTAGAACCCTCCGCAAGCCGGTCAGGAGCGTATCCAGACCACTTCCCCAGATCCCCGATGCCTTAAGAAGCGATTTGATCAACCACTGCCTCAGGGACTCACGGTCTTTCGCAAATTCCGATCGGGACAAGTAGCCACCATCGAGTTTCCGCGCATACAAGTAATAGGCTATTGGCAAAATCACACTATCGGCTCGAAGGTTTTGAGAGTTGAAGCCAAAAGTCGCCAGAAGTTCAGTGGCGAGCAGAAGAGCGTTCCGGATATCCGACCAGTTCTCTTCCAGAATAGCCATATTGGCTTTGTTGAAGTTCTCTACTTTGAACCCGACGCTGCCAATGTCTGACAGCATCAGGCCCGCTTTCAGAACGAGATCCTTGCTGTAAGAGAATCCATCGCCAGTCTCATTCATCTCATCAACAAGGGCATGGATCTCTTCACGTGCATCAAGGTTATTCCACTGGGCAACAGCTATAGACAGGAGCAGATCCGAGTACGAGAGAATGGTTCCACCACTATTCATTCGTATGAAAATGTTGAGAACCCGCTCCAGATCCTGGTCCTTCTCCTCGTAGTAAGCGATTTTGTCTTTATCAAAGATTGTGGTGACTAGGTGCCTCAAAACACCTCGGGCGGATTTCAAAACATCTCTGTCGCCTTTCCAGTCATCATTGAGTTCATCGTTAAGATCATCCCTATCTTCTTCAAGAATCCTACCAACACGGAACCAATACGCGTCGTCAGCCCTATCTTTGGACTGCTTGTCTGTAAGGAATTCGAACTGGTACTGACTGCCGGTTTCTTCCTCTGCTTGACCGAGCAGGTTGATGTACAGGCGCTTTAAGGGAAACGCATCTGAACTCGACCACCACTTACCGTGAACCTTCTGACTATAGGATCCGCGCAAGCCAATATTCAGCGCTGTTATGCGCTGCTGACCATCAAGCACAGCAACCAGTTCACGTTCTGGGAGGTTTTTTAACGGCGGACAGTGCGGATTGTCACGCTGGTGATAGTCCGTCACAAAGTCGTAGAACCGGTACTTGCCTCGGTTCTCCGGCAGTATTCGCCAAAATAAAAACACTCCAAAAGGATAGCCTTGAAGCAGACTATCAAACAGATTGCAGATCTGCTCTGGCTTCCAGACAAACTCCCTCTGGATTGCCGGAAGAATCAACTCGTGTTTCTTCACCTGATCCATCAACAATGCGATGGTACCGCCTGCCTGATACATAATTACTCCAATTTTTATCTCTTACTTTAGCTGGCCCTTACCCCTGCGCATTCCATTACTACTATCAAGTGGCGTTTCAAGCTTTTAGGCAAAGAGCGCCGGGCTCCTAAGCCGCTGGCTTCGCACTGATCGCCAGTTCAACGTAATCCCGAATTCTCGATATATCAGTATCTATCTGGGCAAAGATTGCCTCCATCTGCGGCATAGTTTTCTCAACCATCGCGGATTTTCCGCCTAACTCTGCGTAGTAAACGATCATTCTTCCGTGCTCGTCATCAAAGCTATTTTGATGGGCATTGTATCCATCCATAACCGATTGCTTGTAAAAGGGATGTGCGACGCCATACCACGTGTCATATCGTTCAGCTAGCTCGCTCGAAATGTAGAGCTTGTTCGCCTCAATTACTTCTCTGCAACGCGCGAAAAATCCCGCGAACCGCTCCGTAACGTCTTCAAACAAGTCTCCGTGCTCCAATTCGTAGCTTTCATTCTTGTACCGAGTAAATTCGTTCCTCATTTTCGACAGCTCAGTGTAGACATCAACTTTTTTTGAAAATATTTTTTCAAACGTTGGCTGTGAAATAGCGTTTAAGTTTTGACGATCACTAATATCACTCTGTAAGTCAGCGCCCAAAACCGCCAATTTCGAATCAAACCACGCCTGCACTCCGCGCTTGACACTAAAGTGGAGAATTCCTCCCATAACTAATAGCGAAGTGACTAAATATCCCCAAAAATCATCCATCACTTCTGCCCCGTCACAGCCTTAACCTCAGCCAACAAATCCCCAAACCTACCATAATTCACCTTCACCCCATCATCCAGATCCAGGCTGATGCGTTGGTCGGCGTGGTGGCGGAGTTTTTCATCAAATTCGGCGAGTTCGGTCTGTTGTTTGTACAGGGTGGAAATTTCTTTTTCCAGGCGCTTGGTTTCGGCGGTGGAGGTGCTGGCGTCTTTGTCTTGTTCCAGCTTTTCAGCGTAGGCGTTGAGTTTGGCGCTGAGGGGGATAACGTATTCGGTGCGCATGCGCGCCAACGTGCCTTCGTTGTAGCGGTGCAGGTAAACCAGGCACTCGAAAGCTTTGTGTTTGCCGGAGCTGAACAACCAGTAGATAGGGCGCTTCTTGTAGGTGCGCAGGTGGTCTTTGAAGAACTGGGTGCTCAGGTAGCGGCGAATAGTGTCGAGGGCGGATTCGCCACGCTTGGGGTTGATGGCGTGCAGGCAGAGACTTTCTGCGACGAAATCAAGATTTTCCTCGATACCCTCGTCGCCCCACACCACACGGACAAATTCGCAGAAACGGTTGGTGGCGTCGTCAGCGAACCATTCCTGATCGGTGAGCGGCAGGATGGCATCGTCGTCCGGGGCGAATTGCGGTTCCGAAATTTGATGCAGGTAGTCCTGAAGGGTTTCGCCTGGGCTGGCGAGGATCAGGCCGGGCTTGTCCATAGAGTAACGGCCCATAATACAGCCGATTGTGTACGATAAAAACTCCGCTAAGGTGTCGCACTGAAGGATATTCTCCAGCTCCTCTGTGGATCTATCACCCCCATAACGGTAGTGAGGATTACAACTCAGTGTGACTTCTTCTAAGGACACATTAGGAGTTAGCTCATCTTCCAATCCATAGGCACAAATGAAATTTTCATTGTTTTCTTCTTCTAGCCTTTGCACCTCTAAAATAGTCTCTTCCCATCCGGCTCGGAGATTTCGATACTGATGCTCGATCGTCTTCGCTTGATCGTCAGACAGCAGAGGAGAAGACGCGAAATCCCATGAAACTTCATACGCGTCCCAATCCTCGGCTGTAATGTCAATTAACCGATCGGCCTCGGCCCGAACCGGTACAATAGGTAAAAGCGAAATTTGCCCGACTTCGAACCCTATGGTCGGAGCAATGATCGACAAGATGTACAGGGCGACCTTACTGTTAAGGAAAGCGGCCAAAACTTTTAGGTCCTGCTCGCAAAAGACTCCCGGCCCTTTATGGCCGATAATATTTCCTGTTGGCTCGTACCGAAATGCCGTAGATGAGCTTGAAATTAGAGTCCAAGAAAGGCACGGTTCGAAATATCTATCGGGACTACGGATAACTGAGCGAGGCCGAAAAGCCAGCAATTCTTCTCCATCGTTCTCCCAGTTCACTAACCACACTCGATTACCATACCATTTTCTGAACTCGCCCCCTTTTGAATGGGGAAACCACCGTGCATTTAATTGGGCAGACTCCTCGCGCGAGTCACAGGAAAGAGCCATTCTTTTTGCGGAGACTTCAAACCAAAGACGAAGAAATCTGTCATTGTCTGCTGTAGCAAGACCCTGCTTAACATGGGCCAAATCGGACAGTTTTGGGTACTTTCCAAAAACCGTACGAAGGATTGGGTTTGCCCAATAGGCCACCGGCCCACCGGGAATCTTCATGAAATCCGCGGCAGAGGCTCGGTAAAAATACTTCACCATGTCCTTTGTTTTTTCCTGGCTCATTACGCTCCCCCTTTAGGCAATATTTTTCTGTCGGACGCCATATCCTCTGCAAAACCATCTGGCACGGGCTTGAAGCCTTCACTTGGTGAGCGGTGGCTGGACTGGAACTGGCGGAGGGCCAGGATGTCGATTTCACCTGTAATGCAGTAATCATGGTTGCCGCCTTTCACGCGCAGCAGGTCGCGCTTCCAGCGGTCTTTATAGGGCGCACGTATACGGCTGTCGCCGTAGGTGCGGTTGTTGCATTGGATGATATAGGCATGGATATCCAGCGCTGCGGATTCCACAAGTGCATTAAATGTGTCGGTATCGCTGTTCCATTCAGGCACGAAGAGCGCGTCCACTTTGCCTCTCAGATCTCCACGGTAGCGGATATTGGTCAGCTCACTACATACCATCAGGGCAAAGCGGAAGCTGCCGTGCTTGATGATGGGTGGTTTACCCCACGGCACAGCCGGAACCATTTCAACTCCTGCCAGACGGCGTAGTTCGACTTCTTCATGGGGCGCCGGAATCAGTTTGTCCTGTCGGTAAACCATAAGTGACGGAAAACCCAAGCCATCATGGGTTAAAGATGCCCAGACCTGGTTTCTGACCTTTTTCTTCCTTGAGTGGAGATATTCGACTCCAGTGATCAACGAAATACCCCGGCCTTTGAGCTTATCGGCAATGCGCATGAACCACCGTGTCGGTAGGGCTAGTTCGGGCAATACCAGGTAGCCTGCACCATCTGGCCGCGAGATTAGCTCGTTGATCAGGCGGTTAAGGCGTTGATACCGACGTCGGCTATCCGGGTCTGCCTTGCCCATAACCGCCGCAATGAAGCTTTTGTCACTCGTTTTCCAGCTTGCAACGGCAACGGTTTGTTTGGGGGCTGGCTCCCCATCCGGAATCTGCAGCACGCGCCCCTTCTTGCCCCAGGTCGGCATCTTCTGCTCTTTCGGTGAGAAGCCTCGCAGTGCGAGAACAACCTTAGCTAGTGCATCCTGATTTTCCTGCTTAAAAGGCCCCTTGGCGACCAGGTAAAGCTCTTGAAGACTGAACGGACGGGTGGCGAAGTAGAGCCCCACAGGGATATTCTTTTGCAAGCCGATCCACTTCGAGAGAATCTTAATGCCCGGACCAACCTTAACTGGCAAAACCTTATTCACCGATGATTCGATCAAGTGTTTTCTAGCGGGAATCCCTCTACGGCTGACCATTTCTTTTGGCAGACCGATAAAGCGTAGTGGGATGTGCGCAAGGTCGTGGCTAAAGAGCTGAAGGTGATACACCTCCAGCTCTTTAATTGGTTGGGGATACATGCTGTGCATCCCTCCGGCCTGCCATAATGCCTCGGTGATTCTGAGCCAGTGTGAGCTGACGTGCAGATCCCACTCACGGACCGTGGAGGCCCCCAATCGCGGGGGCAATGCCGCGATGATGTTTTCTGTAATAGACTCATTTAGGGCCGACTGCCAACAAGCTAGGATCTCGTCGCTATCTAACTCAGCGTCCGAACTCATTGATTTGATGCCTGGCTGGCAGTCTTCGGCGACCGTTTCCATCAACTTTCGCAGGCTTTTCAGAATATCGCCGAGTATCTTGAAATCCTTGCACGCTACGGCCATTCGAATGATGCGCGACAAGTATTGCGCCAGCTCGAAGAAGGTAACGGGTGTAATCAAGTGATCAATAACGGCTGAAAAGAAGGCGTGACGCTGAGCCCTCCAGGCACTCTGCGGGAGATCCCGCTCGTAGGCTTCGTAATCTCTCAGGTTCAGGGCGAAACCAGCCCTGTGCAAGGTCAGTGCATCGGTCTTCCGCAGGTTGTCGGCTTGCTCCCCATCATGATTCGTAGCTTTCAAGAGATCCGTAGCAATCGTGTCAGGGTCTTCTGGCAGATTTGGCAATGATCGCCACTCACTGGTCCGCTGGTTGACCTGCTCTGAAATGGCATTGACTAATGCTTTGCCTGGTCCACCTGACAAAACGAACAGTTTGTTCTTGCTGTTCTCGAACGCTACGCGACTGTTCTTGAGGTAGGGCGGCTGAAAGAGAATGCTCTTGTCTTCTCTCTCCCTACCTTTGTCCCACTCCAGAATGTCGGCCCCACCGTCTCGACTAAAGATCCATTCCCAGAATTGATCCGTGGTTTTGATATCACTGGCGTTTTCCATCACCAACAGAATGTCGTCCACGTATCGCCCGTAGTAAAGCGGAACTACCTGCTTCTCGATAAACTGATCAAGGCGGATCAACGCGGCATTGGCAACAACGGCTGAAGCTGGTAGCCCCACGGGCAAGCCGGTTTTCAGGGGTGTTTCCTTTGCCCAGGCAATCAGTGCGTTGATAAAGAGTTTGTTCAGCTTTATTTGGGCCTGATCCAACTCAACGCCCGCAAGCTCATGAAAGTCGTCGTCGAGCATAAAGCCTGGGTCGAGCCGATGATAAAAGCTGCTGACATCCGCTGTGAGTGCCAGAATCTTTTTCTTCTCATCCAGCGCTGTGCGCATGGTCTTAATGGCACCGTCCCGCCAATCACGAAACGGCTTCAGGTAAGGTTTAAAGGAGCCAAGCGAAAGCCCATTTACTTCGTTATCGATTGTTCTGCGTAGCCGGCCACCATATACGTTGCTACTAAGCTGCTCATCGAAGAGGTGGCCGACTTTTAGCATCCAGAGCGCGGAGAGCACATGGAAATCCATGCTGCATTTCGCCATGAGTCGAAACTCGGCAGTGGGCTTGTCTTCAGTTTTAGTGATACAGGTCCACTCCTCCTCTGGCGAGGCATGGATTAGACCAGCATCTTTGTCTTTTCGACACTTGATGGCTTTGGGCGCGAGCGTCCAGGTGCCGAGAAAGCCGGGGTCTTTCACCCAAGCGGTAGACCTGCCGTTGATCTTCTTTTGCAGGCGTTGAAGATTGTCCTCCAGATTTTCCTCATAGTCGGCAATTGCAAACAATGAAGGGGTGGTGGAGTAGTAGAGGTCTACCTTGGCTTTGCGAAAAGCCGTGCCGAGGTCTGAAAGCGTATGACTCATTCGGCCATCTCATTTTGTTTGGCCGCCTTCAGATTTCTCTCGTTCAGCGGTGGGAACTGAGCGGGCCGCCCATCGTCCCCAATATTCTCATATTCGACAAAGCAGTAGGCTCCGCGAGTCAATGAGCTCCCGGCCTTCTTACAAACGGTTGCAGCGGTTCCAAACGCTATACCCATGACCATATTGGCCATGTGCACCATGCACTCAATTGATGAATCCTTCAGAATCTTTAGTCGCAAGCTCTCATAGGAAGACAGGAACATCCAGCTTTGCATAGTAACCATTGCGTTGAAACCAAATGGTCGAAGTAGTTCAAAGCCGCGTTCAATGAATATGGCAAACAAATCCGACTTTGCATGGGGGTATGAATTCTTCGCGAAGTCCTTTAAGCGAGCGTTCATACCTTTGCTGCCCATGTACGGCGGGTTGGCAATGACTGAATCGTATCTCTGCGCCAAAATCCACGCCTGTCTCACATAAGGCAATAAAGTTTCCGCCGCTGGCTTCTGCATTACGTCACCCGTGCGGGCCAACTGTTCCAGTTCTTCAACCAGCGCTTGCAACGGCGCTGCGTCTTCCTCGGGTACTTCGATGAGGGAGCCAAAGGTTTTCGCTTCCTCAAACCGCTCCAGCGTACGTTGCAAAAGTTGGTAGCGCTCATCAGCACTCGCACTGCTTAAATCCGTTTGCTCGCTTTCAAACAAACTCTGGGAGCTACCCTGCTGCCAGTCGCCACTCAGATTTAGATCCTGCCAGAGTTGAGGCAGGTTAAGGTGGCCGGTTTCTTTGAGAGAGAGCACGTTGAGGGTGACTTCGCCTTCGGCTATGCGGCTAAACAACCTGCGGTCATCTTCCCTTGCCAGCATCATCAGTGCGAAGCCGGCCAACTGCCCTGCCCGGTCGTCGATGTCCAGGCCAAACAGGTTGTGCTTCAGGATCTGCTGCGGGATGTCCCGGCTGCGGTAGCCGCGTTCTTCGTAGATGGCTTTGAGTACCTTGTACGCTTCCACCAATATGTGGCCAGAGCCGCAGGCGGGATCGAGCACTTTGATGCTTTCCGGGTCTATGACGTCTGGCACGGTGTCGGCCAGCTGGGCTTGTACTTCCGGGGGTTGTTCGCCGGGTTCGATGAAGTACGGCATCTGGCTGCGCAGGGGGCTGTCCGGGTAGGTTTGCAGCCACTGGCGGCCTACGGAGTTTTGTACCAGGTACTGCACTATCCAGTTGGGGGTGAACAGTTGGGTGGCGGCGGGGATGTCTTCGCTTTTGACGACTTTGCCCATCACCTGGTCTTTCTTTTCGGAGATATAGAACTGGTAGAGCCAGCCGATGATCTCTACGTCCTGCCAGTTGTCTTCCGGGATCGCTCTGATCAGTTCACGGATGAGGGAGTCGGTTTTGGTGAGGTTGTCTGGCAGCAGCAGTTCGGTGGCATCGTCTACGGCTTCAAACAGGAACGGCATGGCGTCGTGTAGGGCGCGGCACTGAGCTAGCAGCAGCTCGCGGTAGAGCTCTTCGTCTTTGTTTCCGTCCAGTTTCAGTTCGGTGACTGTTTCCGGGCTCAGCCCCGGCAGGGTGATGTCCAGGCAGTCGTCAAGGATTTGCGGGGTGCCGGCTTCGCCATCTGCTGAACTGAGTACACGACGGCCGTGATCCAGGTAACCGTGCACTTCCATGTAGCGAATGGCGCACAGGCGGTTGAACCAGCTGTAGGCGGCCTGTTCCATGGCCTGGCCAAAGCCCATTTGCTCTACCACACGCTCTAGCGCTCTGCGAGGCTGAAAAACAACTTTTGGAAACGCCTGTTCACCAATCAACGTCACATCGCCCCGCTGCTCTATGGGCTTTATGCCATTGGCGGTAACGCCATAACGGGCAGCTTGCTTGGTAACCGCAGCAATAAAGACGTTGCGCGCTTTTGGCGCGTATTTTTTGATGTTGGCGGTGTTCATTTTACAAATCCTTGATAGGCGGCTTCCAACGCGTCAAAAACACTGTCGGGTACTTTGTACTGGTACTGCTTCCGACGATGTTTCGAAATCTTCCCATTCTGGTCCAAACAAAACATTACCAGCCGCGAGAGGTCGACGTTCGACACGTCAAATTCCTGATCTATTCGGCGGTAAAGCTCGTCATAACGGGCTAAAAAGACTGTTTCTTGTTTCAGGTGGTGCTCTATGGCCTGTTCGGTCGCCTTGGCCATAAACTCGACGCAGCGGGTGCCGTCCCAATACCGGTAAATACTCTCATCACCTTTAAACTCAAACACGAACTGATTGACGTCGATAAACGTGACGTCCCAAAACCGGCGCGCGGACTCGGAAAAGTCCTGCAACACAGACAGGTAATCGGCTTCGTTTTGGCGCATTACAATTGAAACTGGCAATACCAGTCCGTTTTGCAAGGCACCTCTTTGGCACAACACCTGATGAAACAGGAACCGCGACAGGCGGCCATTGCCATCCATAAACGGGTGTATAAATACAAAACCAAAGGCGATGATGCTGGCGAGCACCAACGGATCCACGTCTTCAGGAGGGTGATTGGCCAATGCCATCAGATCGTCCATCAGTGCCCTGCTAAACTCTGCTGTTGGCGGCACGTAGGTGACCCCCAAAGCGCCCCTTAGTCCGTCACTGAGGTAGTTTTGCTCGATGCGAAATGAGGCGGCTTTAGAGAAAACATTGCTGATTACGGCGTTTTGCAGGGCAACCAAGTAATCTTCATCAAGATCTCGGGGACTGTGAGCTTGTTTAAGGAGCTCAACGAACCGGGTAGCCTTGTTATCATTCGGGGATTCGTTTTCGATGGCGTAAGAATCTTTGGTTTCGTGCAGATAGGCCCAGGCCAGCGTTCGGTTGAGTATGTCTTTGGGTAATGAATCGGTGAACTCCACGGCTTTTTGCAGCAAATTTTTACCAAGCAGTGTCTCTAACGAATCGGTACGCCGCACGGTAACACAGTAATCCAGCGTACCCAGGCCATTGAAGGTGACGCGCCAGCGCGGATGTTTCACGCCCCTCCCGGTGATGTACTGTTTAGGATTAAAGAGCGGAATATAGGCTTGTTTGATCGCCGCAGTGCCGCGTTGTACGACCTGGCCAGTGAAGTGTTCCCACAAGAAACAGGCCTTGCGCAGATACTGGCTATTTGGCGATGCGTCGAACGCGCTGCGAATTTCTGGTTCGGATATTTTGGGCAGCACCGGTGCAAGAACCTGAAGGTTGACACCCTCATGTTTGAGCGCAAACAGGACGTGCCCCAGCAGGTCACTGTTCTCAAGGGCAAGCTTGGCCGGCACCGCGATCGTGTTGCCGATGATTTCCTTACGGGTAACCGATCGCACTTCTGCTACCATTGCAGGTTGCATAGCTGGGATGCCAGCATGGTGGATAATATGTGCGTAGCCAATGTACTGCATGTTTATTCTTGCCCGCCCCGTAAGCCCACTTTTTTTACACTCAACACACTTTTTTTACACTTAACCCTTAATCTACTATTTTTTTTACACAAAAAGCCATAGTAAACCAACGGACTTCCTTACTTCAGGCGCACTCGGCCGCCTTCTTTGATGGCTTTTTGCAGCTCTTCCTTTAAGGCAGCGACAAACTTATCGACGTCTTCCTGCTTTTCCAGGTAGACACCACTGGCGAGTTTGCTGAACACTTTTGCTGCACTCACATCCACCACAGGCTTGGGCATAGCCACGGGTGCGGGCTTGGGTGATGAATCTGGTGATGGCTTGTGAGTGTAGGTTCCAGCACCGTCTTGTGCATCTCTTTGGGCTTTCGCTTGCTTTTCAGCCTCGACATGCGCCGCTTGCTCCAGGTTGAACAGACTATCGTCCAGTTTTTCTTGAGCTGTCTGGGTTTGCAGCATATAGATCGTGGCGATGCTGGTTTCGCCGGTCAGGTCTTCTTTTATTAGCTGCAGCGGTCGCAACAGGCGATTGCTCAAATCCGCAGTGACAATTCCGCTTTTAATGATCTCAGCCTGAAGCTGTTGTATTTTTTCTTCTACCCGCGCCAATGCGTGTTCGCGTTTTTCCCTCACAATGGCGGTGTTCACCGCCTCAACCGTTTCCACCAGGCTGACGACTTTATGCAGCAGGCCGTATGGCGATTCTGCCTTATCGATGTGCTTCAGCTCCGCTAGGGCTTTGCTGGCTGAGTCGTTTTTCTGCAGAGCCTGCTGATTTTTTTCAAAGTGGTTAAGCGCCCTTTGTAATTGCTGCCAACTGTGAAGTTGATTGCTGAAAAATTCGTGGATGTCGCGGTAATCTTCTTCCAGTTCCAGGTAATCATTTTTATTGTCGATGACGGTTTTGAAAAAATCGAAGCTCTCACGATTGGCCATCAGGCGCTCCAGCCTGAGGATGGAGCCTTCAATCACCTGTTTACCGGGGAACCGGCCCACATCGGTTTTGCTTTTGTAGCTGCGCAGGTTGGTCAGCCACTGATTAAAATGGCTGCAATAAAACTCGAACAGTTCTTTTTCCGTGTCGGGCCCCAAGGCATTGAACAAGTCGCGGGACAAGTTGCGAGTTTTCTTGAGAATCGCGTCGTCTGTCTGGCGCTTTTTTTGAACCGAAATCTCCCGACGCCGACGGCTGTTGTTCAGGTACTCGAACACGTCGTTCAGCGGTTTGGAGGGGCCACCGGTATGAAATGAAATCCGACCCGTCGCAGCCAGGCGGCCTAGAATCAGCAAAATTTCCCCATCTGGCCAGCCGTATGGGCGGGCTGCAAATCGATCAATAATATCGCTCACCAGCAAACGTTCATCGCCGTCCGTACGGAGCATGATAAATTGTTCCACTTCCTTCACGGCCTGGGGATTACCTTCTTCCCCATCCAATGCCATACCCATCTGGCCAATGTCATCGACGGTGAGCACAGCGCTCAATTCGCGCAACGGGTCTTGCTGAAGCACTTTCAGAAAGCCGAGTTTGGTGTAGGTATTTTCTAATACGTACTCGCAGGTGTCATCGAAACGCACGGCGAGGCTGCTGGTCGATAACTGCAAGTGCTGGCCCAAGGAATAGCACTCGGCGCGTAACAGCATGTCTTCCATGGTGTGGCGCAGGCGCTTTCGCCGCTCCTGATTCTCGCGGCCACGGTCTGCCAGGATACGGCTAAGGTCGGTGTTGTTGCCGTCGTCGTTGAGGCGAATGAACTTGTTGGTTTTGAGCCAGATTCGCAGCTCCTGAAAGAAGATTTTGTCGTCTGGCAGTTTGATAACGGCCTGGCCCGCTGCGCCATCAGTAGATTTGTTGATGCAGCCTGCTTCGCTGTATTGGGCGTAATCCAGATCCAGCGGGGAAACAATCTCGACTCTTAAATCCGATTCGTAGCGGCCATCCAGCGTGTGGCCGTCTAGGTAGCGGCCAATGCTGTAGTCCGTCTTGTTAACATGGTAGCGATATTTATTTTTGTCTTTTAGCAGGTCTTTGTAGATCAAGCTGGCCAGCTCTTTGTTTTCATCCGAACTGGCAATGTCTGTTGCTTTGATCTTACGGGTAATGTCACGCTCTTCGTTGGTCAGAAAAACGAACTCGTCACCGTTACGGGTGATCAGGCTTTCTTTCTCCAGCCGTTGAAGCGTTTCTTCGATGCGTCGGCGAAGCGCCAGTTTGTCTTCGTCAATTTTCTCAATGGACAGGGTGACCAGGTTGTCCGACGTGCCCTTGATAAGTTCCACGTAGCGAATCATGAACAGGGTGCGAAGAATTTGAACGTCAAACGTGTCTAGGCTGGAGTTTTCACTGGCTTGGTCAATCGTGCGCTTTACCGCTGTGTCCAGAAACCCTTCCACTGACCGATAAAAGGCATACATGGGCACCAAGGCGCCGATGTCTTTGTCCGCCAGGCTCATCGCTGCCATCTGGAAGGCATCCAACATGGAGCGTTCACCATAGGCCAGGTGAGCGCCGGTCGCACCGATTTTTCGAATTTCTTCAAAGACTTTTTGCACCAGCTGAAAATGGTAGGGCGCGAATGGATAGTTGGCGACAAAACTTTCCGCGCCATCGAAGTTTTTCAGGGTTGGACCGGAGCGATCAAAGGTGATTTGGTTACGCAGGATGTCGCCACTTTTTTCCCAAGCGGCACGAAGCTCAGTTTCTGCTTCTGGCGTTTTGCGCAGCAACCGCTTCTGAATGACTTCGTCGGTGTTCGAGCTGGACAACGATAATCGGGTTTTAAAACGGCCTGCAATTTTGGAAAAATCGTTGGCTTTGGACGAGCTAAGATCGCCAAGCACAGCCTCCATATCGGCCTGCGAGGTCACCACAATCCATGCTCGACCGTCACAAATGGTGCCCAGGTTTTCGGTGATGGTCTGCAAGGTGAGCATCAATTTGGTGTCGGAACCAATGAACTGCCCTACTTCGTCGACCATAAACACCATTCGGTGCTCAGCGCCGCGAGCATCCAGATACTCTTTCACCCAGCGGCAGAAATTCTCAACGGACACTGAAAAGGTTTCTTCTGATTCTTCAAACCATTTATGAGCGGCTTCGGCAGACAGGTTCAACGCTTTGGCAATGGCGGATTCAATATCGTCCTGATAGAACGGGTAACCGTCGCGTTCGGCTTCCCAGTCCACTCCCGCAGATTCTGCAAAGGCCTCTTTAAAGCCTTGGTAGGCGCCTTTTTGTTCAAGGTGCCGCTCCATGTGTGCAATATGAGGATGGTCACCGCTGAAGCCCTGATGTTCGTTAAACACCCGCAGAAAAACGCTCAGGATCGGGTTACCGCCATCGTTAGAGCCGGACTTAGAGTCGATGTTAAATAGAATGACGTCCGCGGGTGTCGTCGCAGCCTTTTGTACGTCTGCACGAATCATCGCGTCGCGAAGTTTTTGTTCGTCAAAAAACTCGACCGCGTTTTTTGTGGCGCCTTGTTCGTCGTGAGCTGCTTTATTTTCCAGCAGATAAGACAAGACTTTCAGAAAATGCGATTTGCCCGAGCCAAAAAATCCGGAGATCCAAATACCCACTCGATTAGAAATAGACGGGTCTTGCAGACTGGTGCCGTAGCTTTCGAAGAACGCGCGAAAGTGCTTTTCCAGTTCGTTGGTGACGACGTACTCTTCAAGCTCTTGCCACACGGTAGCGTCGTCCGCCTGGTCGGCTTTGACCACGCCGTTGATGGAACGATCCAGGGGCTTAAAAAAGAGGTCTTTAATGAACATTGCGGGTCATCCTTGTAAGCGTATCGGGCACGCTGATTCAGCGTTAGGGCACCAACGAAAAGGCTCGATAATAATTATTGCTGGGTATCCGGTTGAACAATGTCAAACTTTGGCCGTTGTATTCCCCCGGGTAAAAAAGCACAACGGGCTTGTGGCCCAGCAGCGCGTGCAGTTTGTTTAGCAGGTTGTGCGCACGCAGCACTGGCCATACGGAGCCAACCCCATGGATCAAAATGATGTCGCGTTCAGCGGCATTTGTCCGTTGCATTATGTAAGGGGCAAACTTGTCCATATGCATTGGTCCAGCGAGCGCTTTCAGCAGCGCCTGGCCGCCTTTCTGCTGCTGCATCTGACAAGCTTTGTCCAAGAATTTTCGCTCGGCCAAATAGTCGCGCATTATTTCCAGCAGGTTGATGCTCGCCACGTTCAGGTGATTGTGCTTTTTTTGCAGGAAACCGGTCAGGAAGCCTAGGTACTCCCGCACTTTGAGTTCTTCTTCGGGGGCGTAGTCGAATATCCAAAAGCCAATTTCATTGCCCAATCCCTGGCCTTGCAAGAATTCCGGGGTGAGAATTTTTTCCGGAATCTGATTCAGTCGATCCTGTAACGGCTGTTTCATGCCTCTCGCTCCATCGTATTATTTTGTCACTGCGCCTTTATTAACCTGGGTTCGCGCTAGAGACATTCAGGCATGCCCGGATTCGGTCACGGTGGCTGCTATTCAGCAGGCTGCTTACCTCTGGCCTGACCACGATATGTTGGAGTTTGAGCGTACGGGTGCTTTGTAGCAGGCCCACTTCCGCCAACATTCGAAAAACCACCTGACCGATTTTCTTTTTCGATATTTCCGCTAGGTCAGCTATGGACGGATCCCTAAAGGCGCGGTCCTCCAGAAAATCAAGCCATTGATAGCGAGCCAGCGCCCCTGCTCGCAGCACAAAGGCATCCCTGACAACCGTTTCCATAAACTCCACGAGCAGCAAGTTGCGATCCAGCGCCGCGACGAAGGCTATTTGTGTTGCCAGTTCGTCGTCACCGTCACGCAACGCGTACCAGAATGGCGGGGCCAAACGATTCAAGCGTTTACGGAGCACCCTGGCCAGTCGTTTTGCTGTCGCCGGGCTGCGCTTTTGCAGACGGTTGTCCACATGCACAGCCTGGTGCCATTCGCTGTCCGTTACGTTGTTGAGCAGCAATTCAACAATGACACGGGACTCCCTGACTAGCAAAGAGCCACCGGATAGGTCGCTGTTATAGCGGAATTCTTGCATTGGGAAATTGATCATCCGTAGCGATTCGCGAATCGCAGTATGTTACACGAGTTTTAGAGTCACTGGGACAATCCACTTCACCAAGAATTCATGACTTTTTTAGTGGTGCTAAGACTCTCTTTTAGCAGGGCGTAACACTCCATTTCTCTAAAAGATCGTTTAGATTCTCACCCGATACGCAGGGAGCCAAATCAGCTGGCATCATTGCGTAATAAATCAAACGTTTGATGAGGCGCTCAACACTAATCCCGTTAAGACGGGGTTGAGTCTGGAGCTGGTCGATGATCAGCTCAGGCTCATCAAACTCAACAACAAAAAGAATGCTTTCATTCACGCCCATTCCTCTTTAAAAACTTTATGACTTATTCTCCCTAACCTTGGCGATAATGTCGGTTATAGACGAACTCTCAATTAAATAAATTTTAATCGACACTGCGGAAATAACTATTTTCTTGCTGCTAATTGAACTTGTAGTAAGGTAGTTCCATATAGAGGCCAGTCGGCGGTGCCTAAAAACACCGACAGCACGTCACGTAAAAACCTCCTTACGGGGACGTGCAATTTTTAATTACTGTTTAGTATATCCAAGTGACGAGACTTTATAGCGAAACCTATTTTTTGCTTCCAACTTAATCTTTTTAACGTAATTTAAAATCAGATAATGGATGGAATTTCTTTCATGAGTGGCGAATAATTATATGACAGATTTTTGACAATTTATCTTACCTCCGACTAAAAAGAGAAACCCAATGAATAACATTAATGAATTAGCACAAAAGGTAATTGACGCTGCAGAATGTTCGGATCAATTTCATGAGGCTGAATTAACTATTTTGATTCGCACTCATGATGGCCAACGCTCCGAGTTCATTCGCCTACAATCAGAGCGCAACCTAGTCCCCACAAATAATCAACAACGATCTAAAGCCGATCAACATATCGAATTTTAATCATTGGGCGCTATTAATCTGGGCGGGGTCGCTCAGTAAAACCCAGGCATTCCGAATGCATCAACTAATTTCTGAATATTCTGGGCTATTAATCCGAGAACTCTGGTTTAACGCTGATTCCATGTTGAATAGAAAATTCAAGTCCTCTCTTGCTTAGGATTGTATTCGCAAACGGTGCACAACGGCTCCAGGTTGCCTTAACTGTCAGTTTGCGGACAAATCCTTGTGTTAGAAGAAACTCTCAACCTGAGGCTGCACAGAGCCGATTTAGGGTGGATAGCGTTGACTAATGGATCCATTTACAGCACGGGGCTAAAAGCCCATCAAAATACAGCTATCCAAGTTTAAAGATGGGGCTATCAGCCCCTTCGTTGGCACGGAATCAATGGGGATAAATCTACTGCATATAATCTATTCCGTTGAGCAACTATGTTAAAGGCGTCCGATTGCGGTCAACTGACATACCTGTCTCTGGCGACCTCAGGTTCTTCGCTGCCACACTGCCATTGCACTCTCTATTTTCTATTTAAGAACTCTTGCCCGTGCTTTACAAAACCTATCTATGAACCTGACCCCCCCCTCGTGCACATTTGTGCGGCACCCCCCCTACATATCCTATCTAACTGTGCGTGACCCCCCCAAATTTGATTTCTAGAAATATGGAACCGCTAGCATCCCCCTTGTCGGGACCAGGGGGGTCCCGCACATTAATGAGCAGTAACCCCCTCCACACGCACACTATGTTCGCGACCCACGGATAGACTAAAAATTTATTCTTGGTTCGATGAGCGGTGGTGCGGAACATTCATCCACAGATACAGGCTGAAAAATCTATCAATAGTCGATATTTCTGGCACCAGTGATGGGCCCATACGCACACATCACCTTAGTTTACGCATTTTCCTGCTCATTAGACGAAAAAAACTCACTTCCTATTGCTGTATATTACTGGTCACACAGGAGATTATTATGAACGTAAAGTTGGTTTGCATGTTCTCTGCTGACACAGAGACGCAAAAATATATTAATAAGTCGCTTATTGATTCGTCCTCAAATTCTGTTTATAAAGCAGTGTTTTCATACGACGACGTTAAATTTCGTCTTGTCAGTGCTCAGAATACACTGGAAAATATTAGCTTTGTGATCGCCGAATCTTTTCAGGAGGCGTTACTGTTAAAGTCGATAAATGTGCAGTTCATCTGCATAGATGAGGATAAGAATTTTTCTTCGAGAGAGTACACATCCCTCACACCAAAAATTAAGATATCAGGAACTTTTATTGAGTGGATGTTACCCGAATTTTTATTTAAAAAAGTAAGAGAATTTGTTGGTAGGTCCGCTGAAATTCAGGCAAGACTCGGATTTAGATTTGATTTTATTTCCGTAGAACCTGAGGATTATTGATAATTTTTTCATAAACAAATAAATCACAGGTATGTATTGGGGTTTTCATTATTAATATATTTATAATTTTAGCGAAGCAACTAGTACGAAAAAGAAAGCCATACTAGGGGCTGTTGACGTTTGGGCGCAAGTGATTGAATAAAAGGAGCAAGCTCGTAATATTCAGGTTCCGACACCAAAACAAAACGAGCTTGCTATGCCCCGACGTATGCTCACTGATGAGCACTGGTCGAAGCTAAAAGGAATGATGCTTCAAGAAAATATTTATAACAAGCGCGACTTGCGGATGACGGTCGAAGGCATGTTTTACCGACTGCGAGTGGGCTGTCCATGGCGGGACTTGCCCCCATGCTTCGGCCGGTGGAACTCGATTTACAAGAAGTTCAATGAGTGGTCAAAAAAGGGTAAATGGTTGGCACTGTTCAAAAAGCTTGTCAGTGAGCCGGATACTGAGTGGGAATTTATTGATGGCAGTTACGTCAAAGCCCACCAGCACAGCGCCGGCGCAAGAGGTGTTGAGCCACAAGCCATTGGTAAAAGTCGTGCGGGCAATACCACAAAAATTCATTTGGCCGTCGATAGTGACGGCTTACCGATTGAGTTTTCAGTGACCGGCGGCGAGATTCATGACAGCACAGCGGCCAGCGAATTAATTGAGCCATTGCCGCCCGCCACAGCAGTGATCGCGGATAAAGGCTATGACAGTAGCAAAATTCGCGAACAGATTAACAGCAAGGGTGCCAACGCCGTGATTCCAAGAAAGTCGAATTCCGTCATAGGCAATGCGGACATGGATTGGCCGCTGTATCGCCACCGCCATTTAGTGGAAAATGCCTTTGCGCGCCTGAAGCATTTTCGCGGTCTGGCGACACGCTATGACAAATTGAAACGCAACTATCAAAGCGTCGTGGCCATGGCGCGTGTGGGTTTTTATGGCTGCCGATGTAATGAAACGTCAACAGCCCCTAATTTAATAGAATACTAGAAGATATTGTTTACAAAATTGACACAAATTGAAAAATCTCTCTAATAAATATGCTAAAAATTTTGTATAAACTACTTGCACCTATGAAAGCTTATTGTATGTTAGACATCAACCGATACTGACACGTTAAGGGGATTTGATGATGACGTGTTTATTTGTGACATTGGCTACAAGCACATTTGGATTTTTTCTACTGGGAATAAACGGATTAATTGTTGGCGTGATCGCAGGGATCCTTGTAAGCACCTTTCAAGAATTCGTTAATGAAAATGATGTGAGCGATAACTCAGAAACTGGATTCGAACCCGAATCAGACGAGTTGGATCTTTGGGACAGTGACGCTTTCTCAAATTATCATTCTATTAATCCTGCGAGTGGGCTACCCATGATGGGAGACGGGATCGGCGGATTTGATGTCGGCGGTAACACGTACGGAACAGATTCGTCGTTTTGCGATACGGATTCTATTAATTTTTCTGATGATCTCTTTCACGATATTTCAGATCCATTTTAGATCTTCACAATTTGGTTGTGTGAACACGAGCCTGTCGCTGGGGTATGACGGAGCCCGTCAACATAGTTGGCGCGTTTAAGAACAACTCAAAGACTTCTGGCTAATCCCGGACATGGCAGTGGTAGAACCCAGGTTGTTGATCGCTCTGGCCAATGCTCACATTCGTTGGCGGCATCTAAGGGTGATCCTGAACGCCGAAATGTTGCGGTTATCTGAATATTTTGGATCAGGACTTTGCGTTAACGAGGAAGCTCGCGTGAAGGTTTCCGATGCGCTCTATTAGGACAGTGATCTTAAAGAGGTGTACGTTATCCTCGGCGTCATTCCGAAAACAGGTAACTCCAAACCGGCTTTTGTCCGTGTGTCTGGCAGCACGGGGATACCTTGATGGCATGGCGGGGTCAGCATTTTTCCGAAGTGGTGCTTCTTTCTGCGAATGAATTTCGTGCAGATTGCGGGACGACAGCTATTTTTTTTTGGAAACAGTCTTTTACTTTTACCGAAAGGAAGCGCCCAGAGTGAGTCTTGAAAAATATCTGGATAAGATTGATGCATGTCAGTTAATCAACTTTTCGGCGTTCCGAAAATACTTGCCTGAGAACATTCGATCCGAGGTCCATAGTCATTTCAAAGTGTTGGCGGAGACTCCATCCCTGTGTTTTGTGAGCCCTACATCACCAGATATCATGGCTGATCTTCGTCGTTTGTCCGGCAAGCCAGTGAACCGTATCCACGCGTCCATGAAAGGCGATTCCCACGGGTGCGGTACCGATTGCGCATTTTTGCTGGTTTTCAATGACAGCGGGGATCCCGACAGGCCAGATTTAGTGATGATCGATAGCGAAGGGGCCAACCTAGGGTTTACACCAAAGCCAAATGTTCTATTGGTAGAGAATGAACAAAATTTCGCACATTACCGATCAATGCTGAAACTGATGGCCAGCTGGACCGGTGCAGACCACGCGATTGGTTCTGTCGACGTCATCCTTTCCGCTGGTAACCGCATTAACAAGCGGATCACACTGGATTGGATTGAACAGACCTACACAAACATCTTTTGCGCGTTCGATTACGATCTTGGCGGACTTAAGGCATTCAAAACGCTCAAGTCCGTTATCCTCGGCGCGGTGTTCCTTGCCCCGTCCGACTGGTCTCAGTACAGCCATTGTTTTCTGAAAACACCCGTCACCAACGATCGACTAATCAAAGCAATGGATCTTGCAAAGCTGCATAACATTCCCGCCCTTGCTGAGGCCTTTTCTACGCATCGAATGTTTATGGAGCAGGAAACCCTTTTAAGCGGAGTTGAAGAAGAATGATCTCGAACTACACGATTTCCATTAAACGATTAGTGATGGTCGACTCTGCCGGGTTCAGCTACATTGAAATCCCCTTGGATGAGCACGCTATTTTGCTGGCTGAGGGCAACGTCGGCAAATCCAGCGTAATGAACTCGCTCCGCTTATTTTTACTCCCCGAGGAAAACCTGCGCAAAAGTGAGATCAAATTTGGCTTCCGGACGCCCGACAAGTCTGCCTATTACACCAACGAGCAAAGCTATAATCACTACTTTCCGAGCAATCGAAGCTTCCTGATTCTAGAGGTTGAGAACTCGGCTGGTACTCATTGCCAGATTTTGTACAGAGGCGACGGCGCATCCCTATCCTTAGGGTACAAGCGAATCTTCATTCCTGTTGGATATGACATGCTGCGCGAAACCTTCTGGGATACGTCTGACCCTGAAGGCATTGGCTTTGCCCGCCCCGAGCTTTCCGTTAAGAACGTTATAAACCGTGGTAAAGAACTTTCAAAGGAGACCGATACGGTTTCCAACAAGAAGTCATTGATAAACCTGTTGTACTCAAACGACCTGCTCAATAAAGCTAATTCTCAATACGCTGTCCTACCGATGGCGAGTGTCGACAAACAAAAAATCGAGTCTCTTCGCACCCTGATCCGCATGTTGTTCGAGGTCAGTCACGACTCAAAAAGCATGGCGATGGCCGTTGCCAACATTATTGAGAACCAGAAGAACTACGAGCGTGATCGTTTCGATTTTGATATCGGCCATTTCCTGGACGAACGTGACGAACTGGAATCCATCGAAAAGTACCTGAACAAGATCAAAAGTGAGCGCCCTCGCTTCGTTCAGCTGAACAACGACTTTAAAGATTACAATCCTCGGTCCTTGGCGGAACTCTTCACTCTTTGGTGTCGCAGTCTTCAATTCTCCATAGACGACACCAATGAAAAAACTCTGACACTGAGCCATAAGGTTACGGATATAAGCAATCAGAAGTCAGAGGCGGATCGGAAGTTTCGGGACGCCGTGAAAGATCACCGCGAGGCTGTTGGCACCGTCAAGAGCAGCACCAAAAAAAGAAGCGAAACTGATAAGTACGTCAACGAGGGTCGGACGCTCATTTCTTCCTACCCTGAAAGCGCAAACATTGAATTTATCCGGAGCGCCATTAAAGACGGAAAGTCAGACATTGAGAAAGAGCTAGAAGTTCTTGAGAATTCTCAAAAACAGGCTGAAACTCGACAGCGGTTGATCTCTGAGGTTGATGTACTGAAGGGAAGTATTCAACGAACGGAAGATCGAATCGCTAATAGCCACCTAGAGCTCAAAAGTCAGCTACCTAATGACCACGTCACCGTCCTGTCTTCCATCAACGGCAAACTGGCAAGTGCTAGTCCCGGTCGAGAGCTGACCATTGAGGAATTCGGTAGCATCGAAGTTTTCTGTGGGCTGTTCGAGCGTCATGAGGATCTTCTCCGCTGGTTTGATGTGGATTTTGCCGCAACGGAAGACGATAGCGTTCCCCTTGAGCGAATCCTTCAAGAATTGCGATCCGATGTAAAAGATAAAGAGCGGCAACTTAAGCAGGTTGAAAATGCCTCAGCCGATCCTGCGGAGAAAGCTCGCCAAATCAACAACAAAAATATTGAGCTTAAAGGCTATATTAAAGACCTTGAGATACTGAATAATTTTGAGGGATCAGAGCGTCAGCTTGAAAGGCTGGAAGCTGATCTCATCAACGAAGTAGATGAAAGAGACCGACTCCAGAGCCTTGTCGAGGTTCTGCAAAAGGATGCGGCGTCAGCCGCTTCTGAGCTTGAGAATACACGTCGCCTCTTGGATGCCAAAAAAGCCGATAGCTCGAACTATTCAACCCTGTTCGACAGACTTCAGCGTTTGGGCCAATTGCAGCCAAAACTGCTTGTGTCAGGCGACGGCTCCGAGAAGAAAAACACTCTACTTTCTCCGGATGAACTGGTGCAAGGTGGCGTAGACGACATCGAGCGCCAATGCTTCATGATGGGAGAGTTGCGCGACAGGATACTCAGAAGCCTTTGCCACTTTATCGATATTCGCATTTTGTTTGAAGAGCATGAGGCGTTACGAGAGACTCGCCCGAGTAATGAGGAGATTCGAACGGCCTGGTCTGACCTGAAAGATGTTTACTCCAATCTAGATCACCGAGTGACCTCCCTTGAGGATCAACGCAGAACACACAATGGTCTCGTTGAGAACTATCGTACCAGCCTCCGTAAAAACAGGGATTTTATTAAAAACGTTCAAGGCCAGCTGAATCGCCGACTGGAATCGGTGCAGATTAACGACCTAGCAGAGATTCGCGTTGAGATTGAGTGCGACGAGGCATTCGAATCTTTGGTGCGCCAGTCTGAACAGATCAACGAACACTCCAGTCAGAGTCTGTCTGATGCGTTTTATGACCAGCTGAAGACTTTCATGAACAAGTTTTTTGATAACAAAGACGATGGCACGTCGGAATACAGACTCACCATGGAAAAGGTCGTCAAGAAAATCAGCTATCAGACCCGCAAGAAAACTGACAAGCACTTTGACGACAAGGCTCAGTCCAACTCGACGACGTCACTGATTAACCTGTCATTGGTTCAAGGCCTACTCAAAAGCTTGCTTGATCAGGGTTACAACTACAGCCTCCCCGCTGTGCTGGATGAGGTGGCGAGTGTCGACATTGGTCAGATCGCCAGCCTGCTTGAGCGAATTCGCAGTGAAGGCTTCCGTCTTTTCGGCGCCGCCACACACAGCGCATCCTCTGCCCTGGTTCTTGAGATCGGTCGGCACTTCAAGCTCGATGAAATGCGAACCGCCCGACCTTACGATGTAAGTCGTGACCCGGTTTATTGGGGCGGACCAGAAGGCGTTACTGAAGGCCCGATAGAGCGTTGGATTCATCCTGAGCAACAAACACTCATGGATGAGGCGTTAGAGGACGCATCGAATGTCGAGTAAGCGTTTTGGAACGATTGAGACAATCCAAGTCATCTTCCAGTATCCGGATACGTTCTTTGACCTTATTCAAGCTATGGATGAACGCAATGAACTTTCGGTGCCAGAGCACGAGCTCCTTTATCGTGTAGAGCGTGCTATGAGCTCGGCCCCAACGAAAGAGCGCAAGCGAATACACCTCGCCTTCAGGACAGCGAATCTGGCGGGTAGTGGTCTGATGTCTATCGATAAAAAGGCAGGCATCCCACACTTTTATTTCGACGATTCATTGCTTCAGCTTCTAAGAATATGCGACCGATCGCTTCGACAGGATCTGACCAATGCAAAGCTGAAGGCTCGATTGAGCAGCCTCAGGGAATTGAAACGGCAAATCATTGATAGCAACCTTCATAGTGGAAGCCCGGACTTCCTGGAAGCCTGTCAGGCCATGAGCGGTGAACTTAACTCCGTCATCCGCCTGATTCATGGCAATGTTCGTGACCTTGAGATGGACGTATCTAAGCGTATGGAAGACATCTCTGGTGCGATTGCTATGTCGAATGAGCGGATAAGCATTACTCGACACTATGAATTATTGGGCGAGATTACTACCATCCACCAGAGACACATCCTCCCTACCTTGGAGTTCTTAAATCCGTCCATGAAGCTCAAGGATGGCGAAAATCTTCATGAGGCTCTGGAGGGATTGGGAGAGGCGTGCCGTGCACACAGTCATTTTGACATGGCAGATCAAATTGACCGAAGCCTAATAAGTCTCAATGAAACCTACAAACCCATCCAGGCTATCGCCAAACGCGTACAGGATTTTGTGGCCAAAAATCAGCGGTCCCTGCGGCAGCACAACGCCATGGAATCTGCTTTTGAGGATCTACGCGATCTGTTTACTGAAACTCAGACCAGTCACCTTAACCGGATCCAAATGAAGGGTGATGGTTTTGTTGAGAAAACGGGATTTATGGCGGGTTTGATCAGCCGGAGTTATCCCAGTGTTCTGGAGCTGCATGACAATGTGAGCACTCTTCGCCTGTTTCGTTCCGACCTGGAAGCCCGGCTTGAGGATGCTGTCCGTGTGGATGTAGTGCCACAGTTACCAACATCTATCGCTGAAAGAACAAAAAACGGCTTGAACATTGAGCGATCCGAAATTCTGTATAACTGGTTGCGGGATATGCCCTTGCCTGAGACACGCGATCTGGTCTCGCACATCCACGAGCGTCTCAGCACGTTTGTTGGTGGTTACGACAGCATGGTGGATCTTATGGATGCCCTGAGCTACATCATGTCGCACAGGCGAAAAGAGGTATCGATCAAAACAACCAACCGATTTAAAACCCTCGAAGACGGTGGCCAACACCTGATTTACCGACTACGCAAGGTCACCCCGATACAGAAGGAAGAAATCAATGATTGAGCAGCGCACAGGCTTTGATGCCGTTGATCCCGAACGCAGCGCGGAAGCCTTTCGCGACCTTTCGGCGGGAAAGGTGATCACCCGAGAGCGGTTTGATCAAATTCAAAACGACATGGTGGAGAACCCTGTTTATACCACCCTGTTCAGGAATCATGAGCATTTTCGGGCTATGTATCAGCATTTGGGGTACGAGTTGGTTTTTAATGACAAGCGCCATTTCTTCTTTATGCGCGAGCTCTCTAACAGTGAGGATCGCGACTATAATCGCAATGCGTTTAAGATCCAGGTTGCCCTCCTGATCATCGGCCGTTACTTTGCACAATCCGGTCGGGATCTTCAGTACCTAGAGTCACCGGCAGTAGGCCTGCGCGAGAACGATATCGCGGCAATCGCAAAAGACGACGAATACACCATAATGCTTCGAAGTGCCGAATTTAAAGAAGGCGTAGAAGCGGCTTTCGGCTTCCTTCGAAATCGCGGATTTCTTTTTGAGACCGGAGTGAATCGATACATTATGAGCCCAGCTGGCATGTATTTTCTTGAAAAATTGGTGGAGCTCTACCAAGAGAAAATCGCAGTGACAACTGAAGAAAGTGAGAACTACCTTGTTCTTCAGGACAGCGACGGCACATAACGCCACTAGCCGATTTTAATGCGAGCTCTCAACACCATCGCCTAGGGTACTTGTGCAATGGTCAACTAATCTTGGACGATATTTTAAGTTTTCTTGCTACAACCAACGGGTTGGAAGCCCAAAAATTTGTGCCACGATCACCCACCTCAACAGTGTGCCGATTGGCCACTGTTGAGGTGGCCAGTTCATCATCATTGAGGTATGGAGCGCTAATGGAGGCTTTTTTCTGGAGTATTCGCAGTAACGGGGGGTAGAACCGTAAGCGCCCATAAATCAGCACCTACACCCCAGCTCGGCAATTGCACACACTGAACGCCGCATTCATTCCACGAGGATTCAGTATGACCCCAACCGAAAAAGTGCACTTCTGGCAGCAGCAGATTAACGATTGGGAAGTGACCGACTTGTCTGGCAATGCTTTCTGCAAGCAACAGTCGCTGATTTA
>Ga0314772_1000181_pt1 | contig 35524 bp, 17 predicted proteins | sample MetaGCBIW2018_FD_204520 | JGI IMG/M metagenome (GOLD analysis project Ga0314772, IMG submission 204520) | Cryopeg brine microbial communities from Beaufort Sea near Barrow, Alaska, United States - CBIW 2018 | ecosystem: Environmental > Aquatic > Marine > Coastal | place: USA: Alaska | collected... | reverse complement strand
CGTTGACTCGCGTCAAAGGTGCTCGCCAGCTCAATTTTACGAAGCCAGTTATCGGGGCAGGCTCCGGCTGAGATGCAAGTCCGGGTTTCCGTTCCCGGGCAGGCTCCGGCTGAGGTGCAGGCTCCCACTGGACGATGCCTTCAGCAATGGCGCCGCCTGCCAGAAAAAACGCGCTGCAGAAAAAAAATACAATGCTCATCACAAAATCTCGCATGTTAAAGACTGCGTTTGCCGAGATCGGATTAACGATCTTAAAGGGACATAGGCCTCCGCAATTTGAAAGCGCGTTTCTGTAAGTACGCCAATACCAGAATTTCCTCCAAGCGCTCTCCGACATCTTGGGTAGCACTTTGCCCCGGATAAAGTAGCAATATCTACCTTTATCCGATTTTTATTCAAAAAAAGCTGCGTTGGTGTGCGTGTGGGCAAACTGTTCAGAGCAAACCAGGTCGCGCCAGCCGCAAATGATCGCGCAAAGTGCTGCCCTCGTATTCGCTGCGGAACAGACCGCGACGCTGCAGCTCCGGCACCACCTGCTCGATAAAGTCCTCAATACCAACGGGTAAAGACGGCGGCATCAAATTGAAACCATCGGCGCCTTCGTTGTTGAACCAGTACTCCATTTTGTCTGCAATCTGTTGCGGCGTGCCCACCATGGTGCAGTGGCCACCGCCCGCTGCCAACCGGCCTAGCAACTGGCGCAGTGTGGGTTGCTCGGTTTCAATAATGCGCAATATGGTGCTGTAACGCCCCTGTGGCCCTTTGAACTCCTCCAGCGACGGCAGTGGCGGCACCGGTGCGTCCAGCTCCCAGCCAGAACAATCCTGATCGATGAACATGGCCAGCTGCCGTAAAGAGGCATCCACCGGTAGCAACTCGTCCAGTTCACGCTGTTTGGCCAGCGCTTCGGCTTCCGTTGACGCTACGTAGGTGACCAGCCCAGGCATGATGGGCACCGTAACGTCGCGCCCGGCCGCCTTGACCCGCTTCTTGATGTCGCGATAGTAGTTCTGCGCCGCCGGTAAATCGTAGGCCACTGCGTAAATGGCCTCTGCGCATTTCGCTGCCAAGGCCCTGCCCTGCTCCGAAGCGCCAGCCTGAAACAGTACCGGATGGCCTTGCACCGGTCGCGGTACGTTCAGCGGGCCATCAACCCGAAAAAACTCTCCGTGGTGATCAATGGGCCGCACTTTTTCAGGGTCGGCGTAGTGGCCATGGCGGTCAAACACCAAAGCATCGTCAGCCCAGGAATCCCAGAGCCCAAGCACCGTCTGCACAAACTCATCGGCGCGGCGATAGCGCTCGGCGTGGCTCGGCATGGCGTCATAGCCATGATTTCTTGCCTCAACATCAAACATGGAAGTCACCACGTTCCAGCCAATGCGACCACCGGAGATATGGTCCAGTGAAGCGACCAGGCGTGCGGCGTGGAAGGGTGTGTAAAAGGTGCTGGAGACCGTACTGATAAAGCCAATATTCTCGGTAGCCCGGCTCATGGCGGCGATGGCCGTGAGTGGCTCGAGATACCACCAGCTGCCATCAGAGACATTGCCCGCCGAGTTACTGTCGGCAAAGAACACGGCATCCAGCTTGCCGCGTTCAGCGGTTTGCGCCAAGCGCTCGTAGTAGCGAATATCACCCAGCTGTTCCACCGCCGACTGCGGATGGCGCCAGGCGGCCCGGTGGTGGCCACAGCCCATCAGAAACAGGTTTATGTGCATCATGCGCTTAGCGGTCTGTGAGGCGGCCATCAGTTTTTCACCAACCCGCCGTCGACCAGCAGGTTCTGCCCGGTGATCGCTCGCGACCAGGGCGATGCAAAAAACAGGGTGGCATCGGCAAACTCTGCGGGCGTCGTCACCCGGCGCAGCGGAGTGCTTGCTGCGATGAAATCAAACACAGCCTCGGGTGTAGCGGAGGAGGCATCGGTGGTGCGCAGCAGGCCACCGGAGACCATATTCACGGTGATGTTGTCAGGCCCCAGATCCTGCGACAGTGTACGAGTGAGCGACAGCAGGGCCGCTTTGCCGGCGGTATAGTCGTGGTAAGGCACCACCGGATTCTGGAACAGATTCGTCCCCACATTCACGATACGGCCGAACCCAACCTCGCGCATTCCATCGAGCGCCGCCTGAATGGTGTTCAGAGCACCGCCCACCACACCGGCAAACTGCTGGAGCAGATTGTCCCAGCTCAGTTGTTCCGCGTTGGGGCGGGCATCGCCGTTGAATGAAAAATCCGGCAGGGCGTTGTTGATTACCGTGGTCACCGGAGTTCCGAAATGCTGCCGGGCGCGGGCAAACATGGCGTTCACTGCAGCGCGGTCGGTGACATCGGCCTGCACGGCCAATGCCTGCTCCGGCGCTTCATTGGCCAGCCTTTGCGCGGCCTCCGCACTGGTGTAGTAATTGATCACGACGTTGGCGCCCTCACGCAGAAACGCGCGTACCAGGTGCTCACCCAAACCTCGGGCACCACCGGTTACCAGCACCAGCTGTTGATCAAGACGGACAGGTTGTTGCATAGACACCTCAAAATGAGGCGAAGGTATGATTTGGCAGGTGCGGCGCTGTATCTAGTCTGCGCCTGCGACTGACATCCCTTCGCCAGTATGAACTGGATCAGGTTCAACGGGTGTTATCTCAGTCCTGCAAGCAGGACACCCCGTGTCGAGCCAAAACCATAGCACACCCGGCGCGCTCTTATGTAGGCCCCAAGCATCTGCAATCGACAAGAGTACCTGCAATTGACAAGTACAGGCAGACTTCCTACTCTGTCGCCAATCCTGGGGGCGCCGGTTAACGGCTGAGACTCCGCATTTTGTGCGGTAACCCTTCGAACCTGATCCGGGTAATGCCGGCGAAGGGAAGGAAAACGCCCGTTATACGCATTCCTGTGCGCCTTTCTTCCTTCGCGGATGCCCCGGTGGTAAGCCATTTTTGGCGATCACGCTACCCGCGCCCGACAGGGCAAGGAAGACAACCGATGTTAAGCTCCTCTACCGCATTAGCGTGGCTGGTTTTATTTGCTGCGCTTTTCGCCATACCTGGCCTGGTTTACGCCCGCCGCAAGCAGGACAATCTGGACGATTTTCTGGTCGCCCGCAATAGCCAAACCAGCTCCGCCACCCTGCTGACACTGCTGGCCACCACCATGGGCACCTGGATTCTGTTTGGCCCGGCACAGGCAGCAACCTGGGGCGGTATCGGTGCTGTAACCGGTTACGCCCTGGGCGCGCTGGCGCCGCGCCTGATCATGATTCCCCTGGGCTACCGTATCCGCACGCTGATGCCCGAGGGCCACACCCTTACCGAATTTGTGCTCTACCGCTATGGCCGAGTGATGTACGGTTTTGTGCTGGTTATCATGATTTTTTACCTGTTTATCAGCTTGACCGCCGGCCTGACCGCCATCGCTCAGATGGTCGCCCTGCTGGCGCCGGTACCGCTGTGGCTAACCGCTAGCATCGTGATGGCGGCCACCCTGCTCTACACCCTTTACGGTGGGCTGCGAGTAACCATTTTTACTGACCGGGTGCAGATGCTGGTCATTTTGCCGTTTCTGGTTGTGCTGATTGGTTTCGGCTGGCACGCCACCGGTGGACTGGCCCCCGCGCTGCAGGGATTGCAGGAAAAAGCACCGCACCTACTAAACCCGCTGGACATCAACGGTCTGAAATCCGGCCTCACGTTCTTTATCGCAGTGGTGCTGACCGGCTTGTTTTACCAGGGAACCTGGCAGCGTATTTTCGCAGCCCGCGACAATAAGGTGATCCGCAACGGGTTTATCATCAGCGGGCTGCTGAGCTTTCCCATCATATTCGTTATGGGTCTTTTCGGGCTGGCGTTTGTGGGGCTGGGGTTGCCTGGGGATGGTTCGGTTGCGCTGTTCAGCGTGCTGCTGGCAGACGTGCCACTGTGGTTTGCCATAGGTCTGCTGCCGTTCGGACTGGCGCTGATTATGAGCAGCGCCGACTCCACTATCAGCGGGCTGTCGAGCATTATGGTGGTGGACCTACGACGGCTACTGCCCAAGCTGAACAATCGCAATCTGTTGTCACTGTCGCGCTGGCTGATTGTGCTGCTGTCGGTGCCAGTGCTTTTTGTAGCGGCCCAAGGCTATAGCGTTCTGTACCTGTTCCTGCTGGCCGATCTGCTTTGCTGCGCGGCGGCCTTCCCGGTCTTTTTCGGCTTCTACAACGCCCGCTACCAGAGCTATAACGCCGCACTCAGCACTTTAGGTGGCCTAGTCGCGGGGCTTATCGTATTCCCGACACCGGGCGCACCCACTACCTATCTGCTGGAATCCTTCCTGTTGGCATCGCTGGTGCCGATCGCGGTGTCGCTTCTGCTGTTGCTTGTGCCCAAAGGAAAACTCTTCGATTTTTCCATACTGGCACAGCAAGTGCGTAACCTGGAGGGGTAAACAGCTATGAGCGTTCCGGGGCTTTCTCATAACCCGCAGCCCAACTGGTGCGGCCGAACTCTATTGCGCGTGCAACGTCTATTTCGGGAACCACCGATACATCCCCCAGTTCCCTCGAGTCGTAATGAAATACGCACAAGCGTGAAGCAAATTCGGCGAACGGCAGTGATGCTTCGCCATAGCGCTCACCATGACTCTGGGTCGAGCAGTTAATACCTTGGCCCCAATCCTGACCGCTGTCATTGTTGGGATTGAAAAAGTAGATACGCATCTCGCCAAGGCGATCAAGGGTTACCCGGATGATTGTTATGGCATGGCGTCCAACGAGGCGCCCTCCACTGTCGGTAACTGCGATACCCGCCGGCTGCGGATGGATGACAGGTATGCTGCCGTTGTAATATGGGTGATAGCAGGCATAAAAGTAGCGTATAAAGTTCTGATAATCATGAATATGTCCGGTCTCCCGGCTAATGACACTGAGAAATCCATGCCCTACCCACCAGCCATACATTTCGGGGTTGATCCAGCGGTGCAGGTCGTCGTCGCGCACGCCGCACAAGCGCCCCATCTCACTATAAATGCGGTCAAGGTGAGGCACCAGAATCAATGAAACCGGGTCCACATCGGTTGGAGGTTCTTTCGCAAGACCTGCTTCCAGGTGTTGTGAATTAATTTGCTGACCCTCGAAACGCATGATGACATCATCATCACGGGCAGCCCAGGCCACCAGCTGCAACAGAAAATCGGCGTCGTTGAAGGCCCACATGGAAAGACCGATGACCGACTGACACGTTGGGTTATTACCCTGGCCAACACCCAGCGGTTGCCCCAAGAGACTCAGTACACCGGCGAGTAAATACACCCGTGGAGGGTGCGCATTACCGAAAACGGCGCTCAGTTTGCCAGAGGCTGTCGGGCACAATTTCAGTTCGATTTGCCGCCACAGGCCCGAAGCCACTGCAGGGGTGAACAAAGCGCCACGCTCAAGAAACATGGCCAGGCCGTATACAGCCTGACAGGTGTCGGGATGTACAACCTCGTCGATCAGTTTGAGGACAATCTGACGGTAGCATTGGAGAACATCGTTGCCTGTAATGCTCAGGCCCAATGCCAAAGGTATCAGGTCATCCCGATGGCCGCGCAGGAGTCGTAACAGCATGGGATGGTAGGGGGAAACCAGGCCCGTCCTATGCATTGCACTGGCAAAGCCCTGCGCCTCTTCAGAGAGTGCTGGTTCGTCCATGGTGGCCAGACGTTCGCTGTAGACCGTAAAGCCCGGGTCATCGCGACATCCTGGAGTTGGACCGAATAAAGCGCCGACAAGACGCGCTGCTTTATCCATACCCGAGGTCTCTATTTCCGGATCAAACAGGCATTTGGCAATCTGGCTGATCATCTGCTTGATGCTATCTGTCTGTATCGGGCGCTGGGCCAGCAAACGGCTTACTTCATGCACCAGGCTATCGAGAATACTCTCGTAGCCCAGCCTGCTGAGCAGGTACTGATAGAGTGAATTGACAATTTGCCCCAGCCCCTGCGGCCGCTCCCGATCCGCTTCGCTCATCTGGCCTGACAACAGATCCAGATTCAATGCCGTCACCTGGGTCAGAAAGTGTCTTGCCTGCTCTGCTGAAATTCCGGGATGGCGATAATCACCCATGGCCACGGCAAGCAGGCGAAGCTCACTCAGGGCTTCGATAACCGTGTAGTCGGGTGCCCCCTGGCGTAACGTTCGCACTGCAAGGGCGGGCCTCAGGATGGCTGGCTGGCCCCAATCACTGTTGGTGAATACGCCCTTGGCTTCCATCGCCGGTACTCGGGCGTACAACGCGTCCAGCCCGCCGGGAGCTTCCATAACGTGAAGTGCAGCACCCAGCACCTCCGTGTTGCGCGCCAAGGGAGCGGTCTGGCGGGCAAGCGCAAGCTGTTCCAGGGCTTCGTCAAAGTCTGCCACTAAAGCGTTGGAATCTGGATCAAAAAAGGTAGTAGTCACAATATTTTCCTTGCCTACTCAATAGGCTGCTTGGGCTCGCCCAAAGATGCTCTCAATACTTTTCGGAAGCAAATTATCCCGGGACTTTCGTTTCAATTTGTAACCGGGGCGACTATATTGGGATCGCCGGCAATGCAAAAAGGCTCAGTTTACCTGGTGCGTTTCTACAAAGGCGCAATTTATCTGGGTTGACCACCAAGGAGAACGTTGAATGTCGATAACCTCAGAAACTCAAGTATCTAAAGAAGTATCAGCCTGGCTCGATCCGAACATGGACTCAGTTAAAGGCACCGAGACTCCCAAGGATCCGAATAAAGGTTATATCGCGCTGCTTGGCTGGAGTGTCAATGCGATCAAGGCCGCGCAGAAGTTTGACCGCCGCTACATAGTGGTTGCTCCGGACTGGGCGGCGGATTTCTGCACGGCAAACAAGATACCGTTCATCCCCTGGGATTTTCTCCGTCTGAACGACCGATCCCTGGAGATTGCAAAAAGGCTTAAGGCGGAAGGCGTTGATGTGGCGATACCGCTATTCGAGGAAACCGTCGAGTGGTCAGGGGCGATCAACTCCGTCCTCCTCGATAGCCCTCGTATGTTCGGGCAGTCTATTCTGTTCCGCGACAAGGCTCTGATGAAGCGCCGTGCACAGCTTGGCGGTATTCGTGTCGGTATCTTCGAGGAGGCACACGAGAAAGAAGACATCGTCCGCTTTATGAAACGAGTCAACCAGACGCTGCTCAAGCTGGACGGCGACCCCGATGACCCGATTCACGTCAAGGCATTTGACAAAGCCGGTTGCCTCGGCCATCGAATGATTCGGAAGGTAGAAGAAATTGACGCCATTCCGGCCGAAGAATATCCCCTGTTGATGGAAAGTCACCTGGATGGCTGGGAGTTTGCCGTTGAGGCCTGGATCCACGACGGGAAAATCAAATTCCTTAATATTTCCGAATACGTAACGCTGGGCTACTCGGTGTTCGTGCCTGCTACCGCGCAACTCGAGAGCTGGCGTAACGCGATTACCAAGCAGATCGAGCTGCTCATCAAAACGTTCGAGATAAAATTCGGTTTGATTCATCCCGAGTACTTCGTCACCGCAGACGGCGAGATGTACTTTGGCGAAGTTGCCTATCGCCCGCCCGGATTCAAGGCGTTCGAGCTGATCGAGCGCGCCTATGGATTCAGCGCGTACCAGGCCTCAATGCTGGTGTTTGATCCCAAGAGCACGAAAGAGGAAGTAGACGCCTTTTTCCCCCGCGAAGTGGTTGACGCGAAGGGCTACGCAGGTTGCTTCGGTGTGTATCCAAGACGTCGTGTGGTCAGCAAGCTGGAAATGCCCAAAGAAACAGTTGATCACCCCTACTTTGTGTCTCACGAATTGGTCGCGCCGACAGAAGAGACAGTTCCTGACCGGTCAGCCTTCGGAACTCATTGGGGCCTGATTTTCTTCTTTGGTGACGACCCCATCAAGATGCGGGATCTGTTGAAAGCCCAGGAAGAGCTGGATTTCTACGTTTAGAAGTTAACTAAAGCAATTCAACTGTAACAGATGTGACCTCCATGATTCTGGCCATCTTAACGCTGGAATCATGGATGGCCTCTGCTCACAACCGTGAGCATCACTGGAAAGATTTTAGCTCAACTTTGCAGGCGGGTTTTCACCGGCCGCAATGGCTTTCGGTGTAATTTCCACATAAATGATCATAATATTGTTTTCAACAAGCTCATCGATATATTTCGTTAACGATGATAGGTCCACCTCAACCGCAGTTTCTTCCGATTGCCCGAACTTGCAATTGAAATCCCAGTATTTAGCACCCGATGGCAGGGGTTTTTTACGTTCATTTTTCAGGAATTTTTTGATGTCGTGCTTCACCGAATCGACGAGGCGAGGCACTTTAATTTTTGGGTGGTCTAACGTGAAGGTTTTCTTCATTGGGATCCTACTGGGATGGGCAGCCACTGCACGCTGGAGAATTTCTAATGGCGCGCAGTGTAAAATTTCAAAAAAGGATTCTACCATCATTTGCGTCGCTTCAGGGTCACCAAGGCTCCAGAGTTGAGAGCAGACAGTAAGAACTATCACTTCACGAACTCTAGGGTTTAAAAACCACAACGCGAGGAACGATGTTCGATCTGTCGCCACCCCCTCTGAGGGTGAACCCGGACGCCACCCAATAGGTTTTGCGCCGAGGGTCAGGTTGTATATCAATATAGTCACCCCAGGCCTGTGCCGTTGGCATGTGGGTTGAAGCTGAACCCAGCGCCATATTCCAAAGACCTGTTGACGGATCGAGACAACCGACACTCAAAGTGGGGTGTCGCCCCCCTGCTCCGCAAAATGCCACTATGCCCACATCACCTCGTTGGTTTGGACTGATTGCCGGATAGGCCCATGCCCGATCAGAGTTCCACAAAACCGGTTCATCCATTCGCTCATTGGTAGATTTATCAACGCGCACCACTCGAACGTAGGGAAAGGGATGCAGAGCGTCGGCAGAGGCTGTCCATGCAAATCCCAGAACGCCATCGGAATCCCAGCCGGCGGTTATCCTGTCGTCCAACCGGTTCATCCAGGCGCTGGTAGCGTCTGAACTCGAAGCGTATGGACCGTTGCTCCAGGGGGTGATCGGTACCGAAACCTGCGAGACCTCGCTTTCAGAGTCTGGCCAGCGGAATATCTCAAGCGACGGGCTGCTGGTGCTCAGACTTGCAAAAATAGCGGTACTGCTCACCCCCCGCGCAAAACGCAGAGACCCGAATTCGGTTGTTGACCAGGCTTTGCGGGTGAGTTGCTGACGGGCTTTGAGTTGGTCCAGAGATAGCCTTAAAATGACGGCTCTTTGCCAACGGTCCGCGGTTGTTGAATACGCGTTGAATGAGAGCAGCAGGTGCGCGTCAGATTCGGCCAGATCCGGATAGTCCAGCCATACCTGAGCCCAGTTTTCATCAATGTCCTGAGGGCGAGTGTCCCACCAGGTCCAGGTGCCCGGTTTGCCCGACGAACTGACGGCAACACGGATCAGATTGCCACTCGTATTCTTGGAAAACTGCAGTAACCAGATCCACAGGCGGTGCGATTTGCAGTAGTGAACAAGTTGATCGCAGCAGAAGCCGGCGTCCGCCGGGGGCAGCTCGGTGTATGGGTCGATGAACTTCCAGGTTTTACCCCCTGTTGTTGAGCGTGAGCAAAACCAGTTCCCGGTCATCATGATCCGTTTACCCGAACTTGCCACGCTGGGTTCGGTGATGGTTCCGGCTTGACCGCCCGTTGCTGCGAAGTCGAGCTCAAAGCGGTCTACGATGGTTGTCATGCTCAGCTCTCGGATTCTGGAGGCAGATCGTCCTGAATTTTTGCTTCAGGGGGCCTTGGGGGTTTTTGATCAGGGGCTTGATCTGAGGGAATTTCCTCTAGGTCCGCTGATCGGTTACGGATTCGCATGTTAGGCCCCGACGCTTTTCGTCTTGGTGAGATATTGGAATCTTTTTCGTCAAAATCAGGTTTGTGAGCCTCATGTTCACCCGTGCATTCGCCTTGCTCATGCTGGCATTCCGGCTCCTGCGCGCTGGTCGTATGGACCTGCCCTACGTCTCGCTTCTTCTTGTCTGCCATTTACGCCACCATTATCCGGATCAGATAGCCGCCCATGACGGTCCAGAACAACACGCTGTACCACTTCTCCCCCACTTCCCGATTGATTTTTCGTCCCAACAATGTGCAACCGGCCATTACCGGGACCAACGCGCCAGCCATTAAGAAATGCTGTGTAGTGATCAGGCCTGATTGACTGAACACCAGAGCCTTGGTCATGTCGCCAAGCATCGAGACCAGTGAAGCTGCCCCAACGAAGTAGAAACGCTCCAACTGAAGGCTCCGCAGCGCAACGCCTTTTAAGGGGCCAGACGTACCGGAAAAACCGGACGTGCTGCCGGAAACGAATGCCAGAAAAACAGCCCACGCTTTGCGCACCGGCCCTTGGGCAAAAAAATCGCCGGCGAGCGTCAGCAGCAGCATGGTTGCAACCGCGTAGCGAACCCATGCCTCCGGCACTTGCAGCATGAGTGTGGCACCCAGGGCGCTACCCGCTATGACTGCCGCCGCAATCAACGCAGACGCAGCCCACGGCAGTGTTTGCCTGTAAACGACCACCTTGGCGATGTTGTTGCACGCCAGAAGCAGTGCGGCCACGGCAATGCCTTCTCGGGTTCCGATGGCAATCATCAAGCCTGGAACAAGGATCAGTGAGCCGCCCAGCCCAGCCGCGGCGGACAGCACAAAAGACGCCGGGATAACCAGCGCCAGGAGGACGAGCGTTAATGCATCAAATTCCATGGGTGGCGTCCTTTCTTAAGGGAAAAGTTGAGTGCCGGGCCTGCGCCAGACACTGATCAGGCGAGCTGCTGCGTGCGGCCAGTCTCGAACGAGTCGTTCCACCCGGTCCAGCGCACCGGCAGGGACCGCCGAAAATGGATCCGCCGTTGACCCTGCGATCGCGACAAGCAGAACGCGTTGCCCAGTGGGTATGGCTGAAAGATCGATGTTGATAGCGACAGCCCTTGGCATGCGCGCAGCCAAAGGAACTGACAATCTGTGCAAAGGCGTGCCATCAGTGGCCAGTGGCACATTCCAGCCTGCGGGTATCGGTTGTGGCGCGCCGCCTGCCAGGCTTCTGGCGAAGGGAACGAGGTTGGTGCAGTCGGTTGCCAGCAAGGTGTTCTGAGAGGGGTCTGAACGCCACAAAAGGACGACGAATGAGCCGTTAGTCGCTACTGGCCGGGTGTCACGGTGATGCAATAACACGTCGACAGTGCTTCGATCCCGGTAGACCTGCCAAACATCATTGATATCTCGCCGCGGTACCACCGTCTCCATCAGGTCGATTTCAGAGCCGGGAAGATCAGGTATTACCGCGTTTTGCCAGGGTGCCCGATAGACGCCGGGAGAACCGTTTTCATCCTGAGCAGCGGCCATCACGGCTGTCCAGAGAGCTGCATCTACGCGCCGGGAACCTGCGTTCGGAAGCCCTAACAGTCGGCGGTGCCTCTCCACCAGGTCGCCAAACTGATCACTCCATTGGCCATCCGGAATAATGCTGGGATAGATCCAACGGAATGCCGTCTGGAATGTCCAGAGTTGGTAGCGGAGGTTACCGTTCAAGAGATTCGTACCACGAAATGACGGCGGGTTGGTAACCGGCGCTTCCGGTCGAATAGAAATGTCAGGGCTGGCGAAAAATCGTTCCGCCGGTGCGGCCGGTCGTCGCCTGGGGTTCTGCATTGGCGTTGGAAATATCCGGCGATCGTCCCGTGCGTGCACACGCAGGTAGGTTCGGATCGGTTCTGCTGCGGCCAGATTAACTTCCCACACTCCACGAGACTGAAGCGCCGCCCGCAGCAATCGTGGTGAGCCTGCTGCCCCAGTTGGATCGGTCCATACGTTCAAATCCTGAACGGTAGACTCTGGCAGTCCATTGACGAACAATTGCCACGGACTGTGAGCGTTACCGGCAATTTTGTTGGCGATCCATACAGCGGATGCGGTACCCACATAAACCGTGTTCACGTTTGCCGGATCGACAACGACCGAGTAAGCCGGATCGATGGGGCTGTTTAGAATCGGCGGTACCGGCGGCAGGATAGCGCCCAGCCCAGTTAGTCGAAATCCGCCTGCGGCACTGTCAAAGTAATAGCAGGTGTCCTGTGCTGCAGCGGGCGGAACCGCTGCCACGGCGGGGTTTGGGGGAGCAGCAGGGATCGCAGGCGTCCACTGGCTGGTCTGGCCGGTTCCTGTCAGATAAAAGTCACTGGTTCCGGAGACCGGTTCAATGTCTGTGAAAAACGTTGCCTGCGGCACGACCAGTGGAGCTACCGGCGCGGCCATACCAGGCGATAGCAAGGTTGTTGATGTCCAACGCCCAGGGTTGGCAACACTCTCCTGGTACTGAACAACGCCTTGATTGAACAATGCGAGTACCGTTCGTTCATCCGCCCATTTCACGGTAACAACAGGCCCAAGCACACCTGCGGGCACTCCAAAGGCGAGGTTGGCGGGCGTACTGGGGCCTCTTCCGCCCGGGCGCGGGTCTCTTGCCTGCACAAAGATGCCGGCAGCTGTTATGGGCAGCACGCTCCAGGTATTGGGGTTGCTGGTTCCCAGATTGTCCGTAATCCAGACCCGGTTGGTACCCAGGGCAATACGTCCAAGGTTTCCAGCTGCTCGGCGGATAGCGGCGATGCCCGAATAAAAGCCGCTGGCTGCGGACTCTCCGTCGTTCGCCACCACATTGCACGGTCCCACATAGCGTGATGAAGGATCGCACGCCCAGTTTGCATTGATAAACTGCCCCATCACGTAATGTGACTGCACCGGATGGAAAACGACACCGCCGCCATCACCCTGCATGCTGGTTTTCACTTCCCAGACTGTGCTGCCCACCCTCACCTGTCGGCCATTGTCCTGGCATCCCAATATGGCAAAGTGGCTGGACGTGGGGTGATTCGCGGAGAACACCGATTCGATGGAGGAAAGCCCTACGTTTTTTGCGGCAAACGTATTGCTCTGTCCGTTACGAAGGGACACGAACACTCCACCGTCGCACCCTACCCAGATCTGGTTAGATCCATCCGCATTGGTGGCCTTACGGAGGCTATGAACATCGGGGTGAACCGCATTACCTATGAGGCCCGGGGTGCTTGCACCGTGTGTGGTGCCAACGGGTTGGTCGGAAACGCCGGGCGAAGGAACCAGATTGTTTCCAATGACATCGAACGCCCAGATAGAGGCATTCCAGTTTGCCAGCCAAGTGAGAGATCCGCCGATGTAGACTCGGTCCGTTCTGATCAGGGGGGGGCCGATGGCTGACGTCCGGGTTGTTACCACTATGGCTTGGTCATAATCTCTCTGTCCCGGCCAGAGATTGGCCGTGGTGGGCACATTGTTGAGAGGGTTGGCAATCGGCACCGCGGGCGCGATCGCACCGGGATTCGCAATCTGCCAGACGTGAGCAACGAGGGGGGAATTGTTGACTAAAGGGTTGGTGTCCACTTCGCCCAACACGTAGATTTGGTTGTTATCATCGTTCACCGCCATGCTCATTCGCCCTAGCAGGCTACTGCCCGCAGGTACTGCCGGGGGCGGAAGAAAGTTCATTGTTGCCCAGGCAAAGCTATTGCCGTTGTCATTGGAGAAGGCAACGCCTGTGTGACTGAAACAGACGAAGAGCCGATTACCCACGTAGCAGAGATCCGTAGGGTCGGCGAACTGGATCGCAACACCTCGAGCGGGTGGCACTGCCGGAGCCGGTGGAAACTGCAGCGGGATCCATGTGAAGGCCAGATCGGCGCCTACCATGGATCGGGTGCCCCGGAACAAACCCCCGGATGTCGCCGCGATCACTTGGTCGCCATTAGCACCAACCACAGCGCCTGGGACTCTCACCATGCGGTCTACCGAAACACCTTCCAGAACATTGATGCCAGTTTCCGTTTCCCAGGGATCTCCATCCAGCGCCGCACTGGCAGGGCCCGTTGCCACGAGGATACCCATACCGCGGGTTGCCGCGTGCCCCGTCGCACGCTGGCGGGCACCAATTTCTCCCGTCCCCAGCATCACAAAATCAGCTGCCGCATTGGCTCCAAATGACACCAGCAGGCAACCAGAGGCAAACGCGCTTACGTTCCCGCCTATCCGTCTGGGCTCGTTGGCCCAGCCGCCAAGCGGTTCCCAGGTTGCGCCGCCATCGCCGGTGTACCAAACGCCGCCTTTGGCCGTGCCCGCATAGGCCCGCACACCATCGGGGCTGACGGCCAGGTCGCGGACTCGCCCGGACACTCGCGGCCGTCCATCTGCCTGCCCCTGCCTGACAACCGAGGGTCCGATGGGTACCCAACGATTGATGTTGTTAGCAGCAAAAGCCATAGGTGCAGGTGCTGCCATAGGTGCTGGCCCCGGCTGGCCCGATTCACTTGCGCCCGCCGCCTGCGCCATGAATGCGCTTAAAGAAGCGGACAGGGCCTGCCGGTCGACAAAACCTGTACTATTTTCGAGAAAAGCGTCGCGAGCCACTGAATTCTTTTGTTTTTTAGATTTCCTGTCTCGCCTGCTTTCCCAAGCTTTTTCCTCGGCAATGCGAGGATGTTTGGATGCATTAGTCATGATTCATCCTCCTCGATTATCCGGATCCAGCCCTCTTGGAATTCGTGGGGCATCCTTGGTAACAAGGCGGATTGGCTGGCTGACACGATTGGATCATTTCGCCAGGTCAGCGGTCCGTTCCGCCGTGTGAATTGTTGTTTCTCTCCTAACAAGTTCACCTTCGGCAATCTGATTTCCTCAGGGTCCACCAGCACAGGTCCTACCCTCACTGAGGGAATTACACGTTTTAATCCCCGATTAATCCATGCGTCACTCAGCTCCAGAGATTTTCGGGGCAATACGCCCGAAGTCAGGTTTACCCTGCCTGCAGGTAGCATCAGCAATGTCACCCGATAGGCCTGTCCAGGTTTGATGTACAGAATATCTTCGCTGAACAGATAAGGATGATTTAACGGCTTAACTTCCGGGATGTGAACCTGGCCGAGCAAACCGAGTTGGCCACGGCGTCGGCCAGAGTCGCGGGCCATAGCGGCGATGGATTTGTCGACCAAGTGAAGGTGGTCGTAATCGTCATCTACGAAATAACCCAACAGCGAATCGTCGCTTCTCTGCATATCCCCAAGGCGAACGGGAAAAGACTCATCCTTTAATGCGTCAAAGGCCGCCCGTCGGGCTTTTGCCGTTTCTTCAGAATCAACCCGAACGTCGTCCAGATCATCGGGAATATCCAGTTTCAACGTTGCCTTCACCACGGCAATCGGGCGACCTACCAGTCCGGCTATGGTTGCAGACCCAAGACTGTTGTATGTGTCTACCGTCCAGAGGGTTGTGTCGATTGCCCGGAGAAGCGCGGTCAAAGAACTCTCAGTTTGGGGAAGATTGCCTTCACGCTGCCGGACATCTGACCGGATTACCCCGGCTACCAGTTTGCCAAGAGGTGTGGCACTGGCTGGCAGCTCTGCCATGGGACCAGCCCCCGGTGGCAATGGACGCCCAGGAGCGGGCTCCCAACGCACGGCCCCCGACAATTCATGATGGCTGATCTGTCCCAGAGGATTGCCCTGATTGTCGAAGGCTTCTAAAGATTCATCAATGTGGTCAGAAAGAAGAAAACCGGCTACGGGATTGACGGCCAGGTCGGGCTCTAGTTGATTAACGAAAGCTTCCGGTGCCAGAGAAGGCTCGCCTTGATAGGCGGGATCAACCAGGCGAAACAACCAGCGCGCGCCACTCTGTATCCTCACTGGCATCTTCATGGATGAAGGGTCGTCGTTGATCTCCAACGATGTGATCGTGTGGATGTCATCGGTGGGGATAATCAACACCCGCCCGAAGGCGTCTACCAATCGAAGCGCGCTGAATTTAAGAGTGCCACCGAACAGAGGTAACGGGTCAGCTATCACTTCCGGGCGATCATCCGCTTCGGGGGCTGAGAAAAACCCGCCGCGATAATTGAGCCCCAAGAGCTGTTCGCGAATGCCATCCAGAGACGCTGACGCCAGGTCCAACGGTTCCAGAAAATCGGCGAGTGATTCCAGCGTGCTCTGTTGCGAAGCGTTGAGTGAGTCACCGGTGGCTTCTCGTTCCTGTTCGGCCTTGATCCACCGTTCGATGCCGGAATGAAGAGCCGTGCCAAGCCCCCTGCTGATAGGGCTGCGACCAGTGATCTCGACCATCTGAATGTCAGCGGCATCTCCGCGACGGACCATTTCCAGTTGATCAAGCGTCCAATCGCTCAGCCGGGTAGAGCCCTCAAGCTCAACTCGCCACTCCAGCCACAGCGGAACCCATGGTTGTCGCCACGCGGTCACTCCCACGGGGCTGGGATTGAAGCCTTCGAGGTATGAGGCTCGGGCCAATTCTGATGCCGCTTGCTTTTTTATAGCTGTCTGGAAAAAAGCCACTGAGTGCCAGCCGTCTTTTGCGGGCGCCTGAGGGCTGATCGCACTCTCAGACAGCGTGTACTCCCCGCTTCCGTCGTAGCGACCATCGCTGGAAAACAGCCTGAGCATTTCGCCTTCGATCCGGCGTTTATATTGCGGCCGGTTTTCTTCTTTTTCAGCCGCTGCGTTAGCCAGCCAACTGCTGCAGTAGGGGTTGAGCACCATTGCCTCGCGCACAACCATCAGAACCTCGGGCGGAACCGCGCCCGACCCTAGCGTTGGTACCAGGTCGCGGGCTTTAACGACGCCTTTGATGCCTTTCACTACCTCATTCGGGTAGCGGCACCGCAAGCGGCCTTCATCATCGTATAAACCATCGAAGTGGTGACGCAGGCTTGGCCGCGCCCCCTTTATGGCAATTGAGGGCGGTTGAGGGATAAATACTCGTGGCGCAGGACGTTCGATCGTGCGCCGGTTGTTGAGTGCACTTTTAACGACCTTTTCCTGAATATTCCGCTCAGGTTCCTTGGGCATCTCGCCTGTTTTGCTGAAAACTACCTTGTCGCGCCATTTTGTCCGGGGGTTCAGGTTATCGCCCTTACTCTGCCTTGCAAGATTGGCCCGCCCCTTGCGGCCTACCGTGGTGGCGTTCACCGAGGCGGAGTCTTCAGCCCGAAGGTGGTCGAGTTTGGCTGAAGGTAACGGCTTTCCCGGTAAAGAACTGAACATGTCATTGTGTTCACGCTCCGCAATATCCCTGAGGCCATCCTGAGTTCCAATCCGATCAATCAGGTCGCTGGTGAAGGCAGCGGCTAGCATTTCGGCTGCCCTTCTCTGAGATAGGCTGGAACCTATAGTTCCAGCGCCAAGAGCGGTCACCAGGTCATCCGTGTCAAAACCGGCTGAAACGGACAGCGACTCACTCCGGGGCCGATCATCAGAGCCTGGCAGTGCTGTATCAAAGGGTACGCCGGTAATCATTCCGTGGAATAGTGACATGAACGTGGGCGGCTTTTGAGCAATCAGAACTTTGGCCGCTTTATAGACGGGTAAGGACATCTCAGGGGCAACGTCAACATAGGTGAAAGATTCTTCTCTGCCGCGCGCAATGATTTTCATGGGTGTCGATTCGGCCGGCTGTTTTAACTGGCCTTTGGCGAGTAAGCGCTCCAGCACAGCAAGGTCCGGCTCGTTTCCGGGCGGCTCGGCCTCTGGGTCAAGCTGCCAGCCAAGGTCCGCCATGACATCTAACAGATCGGCCTTGCTGACAGCCAAGGGATCCTTTTGCATGTCGGTATACCAGCCTGCCACCACGTAGGTGGCGGCATTCTTCTCGAAGCCGTTCTTCGCAACTTTCTTCAGGGCAGGCAAGTCTCCAAAGGCATCGTGGAAGCCGAATCGCCCGGCACTTGCACTGTAAGACGCGGTCCACAGTGGTGATCCCCCAACGGTTCCGTCGAGCCGGTCGTAGGTAGGTTTATCTTCATTGCTATTGGTCACACCCTGATACTGATCCAGTGGCGTCAGTGATCCTTTCTTTGCATCCACCACCCAGCCCCTGATCATGGGTCGGTTAAAGCCTACGGGAAACAGAGAACGAATCACCACCCAGTGGTCCGGCAATTCTGTCATCTCAAGCTCGCCACCCGATGCCGATTCAGCGCCTTTGAGCAACGCATCGGGCAGCGCCCAGTGCAGGTGTACACCGGATTCGGGAACGATGCCTTCGGCAAAAGGCAGCGGGTCACCGGGCCCTCCGGTAACGGGCACCAGGGATTCCGGGTTGGAAGCGTGAGCCACATACGCCTGAACGTCCACGGGAACCAGTATGCGTTTGTTTCGACGCAGGTTCGGGTCCCAGGTTGTGACAGAGCCCAGGTCGCTGTCTGCCCTCACCAACCATGCCCAGCGCTCATCGAAGACCGCCTTGGTGAGTACTTTCTTTTTGAGCAAATGTTTAAACATGTCGGGCCTCACAGCTTGAAGGTGGCATTGACCATCGGCGCATACTCGATGGTGGCCCGGAACATGGCAGCGATTGGCGGCACCTCGATTTCGCCAAATACCTGCCGCCACGGAAAGCGAATGAGCTGGAGTGCGTATTCCGCGCTATCCAGGCCATCATCAGCACCTGTTTCAGTATGGGCAGCAAGGGCATCAGACAAACGGCGAATATCCACCACACCAGATGAGCCAACGCGGAATGGCACGTCCACATCTTTACCGCCGTCTTCATCCAGGTACTTAAAGTCGCTTTTGTTACGGGGGCGCAACTTTGCAGAGCGTTGATTGCCGTTGTCCTCGTGCATAAACCCGAACTGAATGCCCTGCCTCGGTTCTTCGATATGAACGACCTTGGGGGTTCCGTCGAACATGCAGAGCAAAACAGCCGGGGCCAGACGTTCGAGACGCAGAAGGCGTATTCGACGGGGGTCGTTTTCCGGGAATCGGTCATCGTCCTTATCTTCCAGGTCAACATTGAACGCACGGACATGAAGACCTGGCCAACCGGAAACGGCAGATGAACGCAACAGGAAACCGGTGATGGGGGCGGGCTGCCCCGCAAGCCGTGCCATGCCTTTATGCCGACGGACGTTGCGTTCCTCAGTGTCCAGCTCTGCACGAATGGCAGCGTATTGGGCATCGATTTGAATTCGGTCGTCACTGTTCACGGTTCCGACACTGAGGGAACCTTGCACCAGAGCATCCGTCCAGCGCCGATCCATGTAAAACCAGCGGATGGATTCTTGCGGAAGCAGTTCACTGTCTGCGACCAGATTCGCAAAGGGTACGCCTTCCAATAACCGCAGCTGAACGAGCCAGTTTCTGAGCTCTGCAGGCATGGCCGTGTTTTCGTCGCGTTTGAACTCGGCGGAGGGAGACCGCGCCGTTTTTTGAAGCTCAGCGCCAAGATGCTCAAGAATATCACTGCTTTTGTTAATCATGATTGATCCTCATCCGTGAAATCGAGAGGCCTTGGATCACGCAGGATCACGTCCAGGTTGTCATCCAAAACGTCGACCCTGAGCCGATCTGTTACCGGGAACGCCGGGCCAGTCAGGTGGTCGTTCAGCAGCTTGTTTGAAAGCGCGCTAGACACCAGGTCGATGCGTTGCCTGTCCAGGTCAATTCCGAGGGTTTCCCGAACATCGATTCGCCCAAGGTCATTTACCAGCAGGTCATCCCTCGGAATCTTCGCATCACGCAGTCCATTCAATACCTCGGTCAGGTTCCCGGTAAAAAGAGCCGGCTCCAGTCCAAGCCCGCGTGCCAGCAAAGTAATCGGCTTACCCTCGAACTCCAGTGGCCGACCGGGAGTGACGCGGGCGCGCGGATTGCCAAGGAAACGTTCCGGATTCTTGACGATGGCCTCTGCAAAAAAGCGACCTGCCATTGGGCCTATCTTATGAAGATCTATCTTTTCAAAGCCGACACCCAGCAACTCTTCCCATAGGTTCCGGTTGCTGACCATTAACGAACGCAGGCGTGCCGCGTGGTAATCCGCCTGACGCCAGCGCATCAGTGAGGCAATGATGGAAGGTTGCGAGAGCGTCAACAGTCGCCCTATTTCGAAGGCCGTTGCCAGCGAGAGATCTTCCCGGCCATCGGGAATGACCACCCGGAGTTGGTCCGAGCTATGGGCCAGCTTAAGCCTGTCAGCACCGGTATTTTTCGTGGGATGTGGAACCAGGGGGCCGCGGTACCAGGCCCGAACCCGGTCACCTTCTCGGGTCTGATGCCCCAACCCGATGTGTCCGCTCTCAACTACTTCAAGGGGAAGCCTCCCGCTTAAAGGCTTGGCAGGATTACCCACATCGCCAAGCAATCTGGAATCGAGGTTGGTCATCAGAGAACGGAAAGTGGTGTCGCCCGTAGTGGTAAAACTCCAGTGCAACAGTACCGGGAAGCGGTATTCGGGGTCATACGGGGTTGCCTGAACCCTATCGACAATGCGAAAGGACTCGGCCATCTGAAGGGCAACCTTCGCTGAAGTCGTCGTGGCCGATGAAGATGTCGACCATTGTCCGCTACCAGCGTAAGGCTTTACCCCAGCGCCCACCGCAGCACCGGACTGATACCGGGTGGAATGGGAGCCTATGCTGCCTGATGCCAATGGTACCGGATTTGTCAGCTCACCAAGCTCAAGTGGGTTAGCGCCAGGATGCCCGGGCGCAAGTGCTGTCCCCATAACCAGATGGTCATCCAACGCAGGCTGTTCCTGGTACACAAGATGTTTGGCCAGAAATTGCGTTGCAAATGTCGGATCCGGTGAACGGTCCAGTAAGACATCGTACTGGCCTTCAAGATTGATCAGGCACGCGAGGTATTTCACTGGCGCGTCTTTGCCGTTTTCATCTTTTCCCGGGAGAGGCAAACGATTACTGATCACGACCGCGAGGAACCCGTCGTCATCCCCCATCATCAGTTCAGTGTCCCGGATGTCCACTTCTCGGGCGTGGGCCAGAAGGTCAAGGTCTCTTTTGGTGGGGAAAACGCGGTTAATCAGAGATTTTTTCGCAACCAGGCAATTGCCCTTCGCAACCTCTTTCAGGCCCTCCAGTTCAACACCCGCTGTTACGCAGTTATTTACGTCGACTGAGGTTTCCAGTTTTGCCTCCCCCTCGGCAATCAGAACCAGAGCAAACCAGGGTGTTTTATCCGGCGCGCCCTCAAGACGCCTTTCCCATGGAAGCGTCCGGCGTTTGATCACAACCTGGGGTAAGCGGCTTCCATAGCTCCCGAAAGAGTTGGCTGGTGGATAGGTGGACAAGATCTGGTCCGGAGGCAGCAGATACCGGGGTGATCGTATGCGCAGGTGCACATTTTCCTGATCCACGCGCAAATCATTTGCGTCCAGCCCCGTTTCCGGCGTTTGTGCCTCGAAATGCTGATCGGCTCTCAGCCGCCACAAACCGGCCTCCAGCGGCGGCGTCAATTTCGCGTAGAGTTTGAATTTTCCTTCACCAACAGGCATGCGTTCCTACTCCTTCACCCAAATCCACTCAATGTCACAGCTCTCATCCGAAACCGCCCGCAAGCGCGAGACCGTGGCTGGTAACCCTTTTTCTGCAACAAGCTCTGCCAGGGAATCTGCGTCAGAAACGGCAGCAATCATGCCGGCGATCTCCTTCGCACCACCTTGAATAACACGCACTGAAACTCCCGAATTTCGCCCATCCGGGATAACATCGAACAAGAGAATGGATCGTGAGCCGGCCTGAACCACCGTGGGTTCGACTGGTTCAATCCGATGGGTTGCACCATACAACTCAATCTCTACATCGCTTGCCGCGCGAGAGGTAGCACCCTTCAGGACCACACCAATACACGTGACCTGAGCGGCGAATCGGGTTGAAATGGATGCGGCCCCGCGAGCAAGATCCTGCGCAACATGCCAACCTACCCGGGGGCGACTGTTGGCGCCGTTGAGCGTGATCACGCAGCCAGCTCCCAAGGCAGATCGGCCAGACATCCGGATCAACCGGGACTGATCGTGCCAACCATACACATGCAGTCCGGTGGCGCGGCCATCACCGCCTCCACTGGCTTGCACCGCAATCAGGGCGGTGTGCGCTGGCACGTCAAGTGTCTCGTCTCGAACAGACAAGTCGTGAAGCACGGCCCCATTACCAAGCAACATAACCACCCGAGCAAGACCGGAAATACGCAGCTGAGGCCTGCCTGCCCCCGTATCAATTGCCGCATCCGGGCATCGCAGAGTCACAAAATCACCCGGACGAAGACTGGTTTGAGGCGCCTGTGGCGCAGGGCCGGAAATGAGGCCTTTGACATAGCCGGTTCCGGCACCCGAGCCTACGCGCCCGCCAAGATAGGATTGCGAAAGGCCCGCTACATTGGTGCGTGGCACCGAACCTCTGAGCACAACGGTATCGTCGCTGATCCGTGAGGGAGCGTGGGTAAGGTTGAGCTTGATGGGTAAGCTCCGTCCCAGACGCCCACGCACCGATTCGATTGAGGGTGCGGGTCTGCGCTTGATTCGCGCGTCTGAGACCGTGGTGGTTACGGCTCTTAAAGCCACGCCAGCGCCGCTGGTCATGAAACCGGTTACAAACGGCGCGGCAGGTTTACGGACAGCAACGGTTGCGCCGGTCGCCATCTGGCTCACTGCAGAACCCTCAGAGTTCACCGGTTCAAGCCCATCCATAAGGGTGCCAAACAAAGGCGGTGCCGTTCTTGAGTTTTCATAGATGGCCTGAGCTTTTGCGCTCCGTGACCCGACGGCGAGTAAACCCGCAGGTATTTCACCCACTGGTGCTGCAAACAGATATCTCTTGGCTTCATTGAACGCAACAGACACTGAGGCGGCGATGGGAGAAAGCCCCATAGCATCGGCACGGTTGATGTTTTCACGGCGGCCACTGCCTGTAGCGGACAACGGCAGAGGCCGGCGGCCTGTCTCGACCCGGTAGTAATCGATTTCGGGGCCGGTCTGGCTGCTCATGTCCGCCGCAGCGACGAGTTTAAGCCTGCTGCCTGCGAATATAACGTCGCCTTTGGGGAGAGGGCTTGAGGGTTGATCGGGATCTTCGGGTTGGCCCCAAACGCCAATCGGGAAAGCTTCCAGGCCATAGGTAGGACCTTCCTCGGACTCTTTTTCGTCAACCATCCCTTTGGCCAGAAGACGCAGCCCCGCCGTTTCATCTACCCAGCGGCCTCCGGATCTTCTTTCAAGCCGCAATTTGAGGGTGCCGGAGAGCCCCGAAGCATTCATCGGGCTGAGCCCCATGGAAACTGACGTTCCATCGGGCAGTTTAGGCGTGATGGTTTTGTTGACCGCCGGATGACCAAAATCGAATTCAGTGACCGGTGCCGACGCGACAATCGAGACTTCAAATTCGGCAAAGACTTCGAATGGCTTTGCCAGACTGCCGTCGCTGGAAGGAGCTGAGGTGGCGCCATTGGTCGAAGCTGGCAGGCTACCCCTACCGGCAGCACCGGATAGCGTTCGCGCCCTGCCCGGCCCAGTCTCTTCCAGGTACTTGGGTACAAATCCGTCCCAATCGACGAATGTCCCACGAATTTCCCGGGAGCTCCCGAACTTGACCGTGATGTCGCAAGGCCCGATTTCGAGGGTAGCCTTGCCCCGGAAATCCGGGCCTTCAACTTCAATTCGAGCACCCAGGCTAATACTGAAGCGGATGGTGCCGAAGAAGGTTTTGATCTTGATGCCGGCGGATATCCTCGCATAGGCATCTGCCATGAAATAGAAAGGATCGAAATAAACAATTGCGTTGGCACCAAACGCTATGCGCGCCCAAGCCCAACCGAAATCCGCACTGACCTCTATTTCGACACCGGCCATCAGTGCCTCAGAGGTCAGCGCAAAGTAGGCTCCGCCCTTAATGACAATCGCATCGGACACTCGCCACTGAAGCCCAAGCCTCGGAACCACCGGATAGCCGTCGCGATGGAAGCTGGGGTGATAACCGCCCAATGTCAGAACAAACTGGCCGGCATTTGGCCCCAACCACCAGGTTGCAAAGCCAAAGCCGCCTGTCAGGCGCACTTCCGGATACAGCAGCCAGCTGTTGTCGGTAAGCTGTGCCTGTATCAGGAAAAGCCCTTCCGACGATGAAAACCGGGCTAACAACCCCAGTTCGATCGAGACCAAAGCGGCCTGCGGTCTGGGGAGCGCCAGTCTGGCCAGGCCAAACAAGTTCAGTTCCAGGCCATTTCCAATGGAAACCGAAAGAACCGCAACACCGTCCACCAATGCAAAACTGGTGAAGCTGATGCCCGCTGCAAACCAGAAATTTCCCGGCTCGGGCGGGAAATAGGCCGCCAGTTGCCGCAATTCCTCCAGGGGGTCGCTTGATAAGCTGGCTGCCGGGTCCAACGCCTTGATAAAGGGGTATTCACCAAACCGCGACAGGTCGTCGGGCACACGCAAACCCCGTTTGATCCCAAGCCCTCCGCCGATACCCGTAAGGAAAAATGCCGGGGGCCCGCCAATTGGGCCCTGAATGGCGCCAAACACGAAGAAAGACGGCAGCCCGTTGTCCTCGTTGTAGCCGCCGAACAGTGATAGCCCGTACACACCGAACCGGCCCATCAGCATGCCAACGTAACCGATCTTTCCATCCAGGTTCGTTTTCAGAAGTCCGCCGGAGATCGACAAGCCGGAGAAGTCTCCCGACACGCCCAGCCCTTGGAGATCCACGGCCCAGTTATTGAGTTCAAACAGGTCCCCGCCCAGCCAGTGCAACCCCAGTTCTTCAACCGAGGCGGTCAGACCGAACAGGGATACCCGGGCATCAAACAGCAGCGAAATGCCCGTTACTTTGCCATTCACCTCGGCTACGTCAAACCCGAACTGCTCAAGATACAGAGGGCCCAGTTGCCTCTGAATGGTCAACCACCATGGCCCGGGCTGATCTCCAGCGCTAAGAGAAATCCCGAGGCTCTGCCCCGGTGCTTTCTGAATGGCCAGTGACGGGCTGAATGCCGGGCGGGCGGCGGGAGAAGCATCATTACCCGCATCGCTCATGATGCCGTTGGCAACGGCGTTATCGCCGGCGGCCGCTGAGGGAACAATGGCAAGCCCGTCAAGCTGTACCTGAACGCCACCGCCCAGTCCGGCGGGAACCGCCTCGCCATAAACGTGAACCCCTATGGCATCAATGCTCATGATGCCCAGATTCAGGAGTGGCCCCGCGTTCTTTCCTACCCGTACACCAAGACCGGCAAGCGAAAAGCCCGCGTTGAGAGCAAAACTATTGCCAACCTTTTCAACCAGAAATACGGATAATCCCGGCGCAATGCCCGGTGATTTCACCCAGTTTGCAACGACTTCAAGATCCACCGTGGGGTCACTGCTGGTCAGTGCTATGCGCTCACCCTCAGGTAGCGACATGAAAATCCCCACCAAGTTGCCGTTGCGGGTGAACCCGATGTCGACCTTGCTGTCGATGGTGATCTTCAGATTTTTGTCGGCCAGGTTGAAGCCAAGCTGGAACAACCGATGCAGCAGCGCTTCAGAATCTGAGAAGTCGTCAAACAGGGCTGGGTCCAGGGTGGCGGAACCGCCCGTAAAGAGGACGCCCTGAAGAGCATCAACGGCATCGGTACCCAGTGTTCCCATGGCATCGAGCGTGATTCCGGCTGCCATGGATATGGCCTGAGAAAGAAGCGCCAGACCCACTAAAGCGGGATCTGCGTCTTCGGTCTCCCCGGTCAGGCTTTTCTCGACCAAGGCAATTCTTGGTGGCGTTTGGTTGAGCGCCCAGCGAAATTGCACGGATTGGTCACCAACGCCATCGGTCACCAGGCCAATGCCCGCCATTCTCTGAAAGCCAGAACCGGAGATGCCCGCATCAACACGGGCAACGGGCCGCAGCACCAGGCCGTTGCCTACGTCAAAGCCCGATGCTGTGTAGGAAACAGAAACCTGGACGCCGGCTTGGCTTAATCGAACCTTATCAAACCCAATGGTTCCGACACCGGTAATCGACAGGAATGCAGACACTTCGATGGCGGGGCCTGAGCTACTTGCATCGAGTGTTATTCCCACCGGATCTGAGCTGCCCAGGGCTAACCGGGAGATCCCTGGCGCCACCGATGTTGCGCTGACAAAGGTACCAGATGGGTCAAGGGCGTTCGCCAGTTGACTAATGGCAGACACAACCAGATTGGGCAATCGGGTGAGCAAAACATTCGCCGGGTCAGCGGCGAACACCTGTATTTTGGCGTCGACGAACCGATCTGCATCAAGCAGGTCCAACGCGCTACCCAGCTCATAAATCGCGGCGGCCACGTTTTTAGTTAACGACGGCGACGGATCACTCCGTTCGGCGATCAGCGCGTTCAGTACTACAGGAATGGCCATGCCCGCGCCCGTGGAAAGAAGAGCGCCTATTCCCGGTCCCGACGGATAGACAGGCATTGGCGCTGCGGGAGCCGCGCGAATCAGGTCAATGCGAACGTCCGGGGAGACAGTGACTGACATTCCCTTTCCGTCAAAAGTAACGGCAGTCGCCATCACTGGCGTAACCGATCCAGACGTCGTAATCGATAAACCACCCGCAACGGCTATGTTCACCGGAGTCGGCCCCAGCGAATGACTGCTTTCAATATTGACAGCCACCTCAAGCCGGCCATCGTTGACACCATAATCGACAGAGGCTTCATTACTGAACTGGAACCCATTCCCTGCAAACCCTGGAACCAGTAACTGCCCCAGTGCATTCAGGGTTTGTACAGATTGGCCGAACGGGTCGAGTGCCCATAGTCGGGTGCCAAACTTCAACCAGGCCACTGGGTCGAGGAACAGCGCCCATGGCAACAGGATTCGGCGAGTTGCAAGTTCAGATACTGGCGCCAGCAAACCAAGACTGCTTAGCAGGGTTTCGACAGCTTGCCGGGCGCCTTCGGATGCGTTGTCACGAAGATGATCAGCGAGTCCCGCAAGAAGTGTTGCGGGTATCAGCGAGGCACCAAGCTTAGCCAGGTCGTCAAGCTGAGTGGGCGCTAGAAGATTGATGGTTTTGGTTGCGGGAGCGCCCGGCAACCGCCATTCAACCCCAAGACTAGAGGGTACAGATCCGGTTTGTGCACCTCCCGTTAACCGAAGTCCCCCTGCACCTTCCTGTATTTGCCCAAGGCCCGCTGTTACAAATGCGGAAGCGGCAGAGACCATCACCGACAAGGAGAAAGGTGATAAATCTGCAGCTGTGTGTTCTACACCCACATGGATGTGCCGGTTTGCGAGGTTGACAGTGATGCTGGCGGCATCGATGGCCCATGAGATTTCAGCACCTGTACCGGAAAAACCACCAAGCGCGCGGGCCGTACTGGCAATCGATTCCGCAGAACTGCTTAGCGCTGCAGACACCGCAGCACCCGCGTCTACAATAAGCTCATCCAGACCTTCCGGATTATAGCCCCCGGACTGAACCAGCCCGATATCGGCCAAGATTTGTGCCAGTGGGGGCGATGCTGACGACAGACGCGAGACCACTTCGGCCATGATGAGGTGGATCTCTGGCGTTGGCAGGGTGGAACCCGCCAACTCCGATCCGTTTTCAATCACCCACCGCTCTTTGCGAATACCGAAGCAATTGGCTTCATGGAGTGTTACCCGGGCGCCTGAAACACGAGCGCTGCCCTGAAGGGGCAAGTACAGTCGGGCGGAAATCCAGCGTACCTCAATACCCGTCTGTTCCGCTCCCGGGCCCCCGATCAACCAGCCGTCATGAACGCCGAAGTGCACATCAACAATCAGCTGACGCTCTGTGTGTACCGCAAATCCGGTACCGCTCTCTCCCCTGTCACACGTGGCAAGTTCCAAAATCGCGCCAACGCCAACCAGCACGCCGCCGAGGTCAGCATCAAAGACTGGAAGATCGACACCAATATGAAGCCTTTGAGGCGGCGTATCGGGCGTTTTCAACTGTTCGTACCGGTAATCAATAGCGGCAGCAACCAATGCCCCCATTCCGGCCTCGAGCGTGTCCGCATCCAATGTGCCAAACACTGCATGGACGGGCATTCCCGGGCGAGGGATTTGCTCATCAGCCCGCGGCAGTTCACCCAGCTGTCCGGCTGCAAATCCTGCTGCCGCAACGGCACGGTCGATCACATACCCGAACTGCAACGCCGGCCCTGATTCGCCTGCGATTTCCTCTTCTGCGAGGGCTTCTTCATTGGGGCGACGAATCAGCTCGATCAACCTGAGAGCATCGCCACTGAGCCCTGAGGTCAACCCATTCAATGACACCGGGCTCCAGGGGGTGCCGACTGTGATCACGTGTTCTATGTTAGCCAGAGTGGCGGAAGCCCTGAGCGCCGCGGCTCCCGCAGCACCAAATGCGACAATGGTAATGGGGGCGAGACGATTCTCCAGAACCGTCACAAGCAGTTGAGCTTGCTCCTCGACCGCACCACGATCAGGTCGTGCTGAAGCGGCGGCCGCCGGGCTGTGAAGGCACACCGACCAACGGCCCTGCGCTGAGGCCGGAATAACCAGTGTCTCGCTGGTGGTGCGGATGTCGAAACTGTCCGCCCCAAAACAGTCAGCCCAGATTTCCTCGCAGCCCACATAGAGCACCGAATCCGGGGCAATACCAGCAGCTTCCTGGGGCAACAGGTTCAAAACACCGTAAGCCACCAACTCGCGATAACTGAGCCCGGCCAGATCGACTCCGATGACTCCATCCGGCAGTGAAGCCGGCCTGCCAAGCAGCCCATCGGTGCCTGTCAGGCGATCCAGCAACGCTTTAAGAGCATCGCCCAGGCTATCCCTGCCCGTCATCACATCATCAAGATCTGGCAGAGCGGTCCCTGCAGATTTGAGGGCCGCCGCCAAGGTCGCGGGCTCCGGAGGCTCGCTTAAATCGAAATGCCCGGCGGCGGGCTCATAGCGTTCACGACGGATGGCACAGCCGGGGTCCAGCCATGCTGCAAGGCCCGGTGCCTGTGGCTCGGCGGCGATGGCTGCGCGGAAGGGTGTACGCTCATTACCGGTGCCCAGTGGCGCCCTTAGCCTGAAGCCACTCAAGAGGTAGGAAAGTGGGCTCATCGCATTGCGGACATGCTCGCAATTAAGGACAAGATCCCCCATCCACGACTCCAGGGCGGCTTTCGGATCAGAGAGCAATGCGGAAAGAGGAAGACGTGCGCCAGTACCCGACCAGCCCATAAGGTCAAGACCAACATTGATTACCGGTGACTCCATACGCTGGAGCAGCGCAGTGATGGCCTGTTCAATGGCGCCCCAGTCTGGCGCAAACGTAACGCTGCCATCGTTATGGAATTCCGGGAGCGGTACCGGTACTGAAACCGTCGAGCTGCTGGAGTCCTGAGCAGCCTCCAGTTCAATGTGAAGTTCCGGCGCTTCCACTACTGCGCTCAGCCCTGCGGAGGCACTCCAGCCAACGGCTACGCCCACCGAGCGGGCGATGAGGTCCAAGGGGCCGAGGTCCAGCCTGAGAGCGCCTCCGCTCGGTTCCCTCAGCCGTGTGCCTGCTTTAATCCGGCTGAAAAACTCAACGGCCGGGCTACTGAAATTCATCTTGAGCAGGCGTGCTTCAACAAACACATCTGCAGTTTTTCCCTCAAATACGCGCTGCTCTACACTCGCCTGAAGATCAAAGTGAACCCAGTCACCGTCCAGTGAGACAAGAATATTTACCGGATCAAGATCGATTCGCCATGGGTTTCCTGATGTGCCAGAACCTACAGTAGCGGTAGAAGAACCGGTTATAAGTTCTTGTATTGCCGTCAAAACAATGGTCATTGATGCGGAAGATCCCCGCAGAGTGTTCCAGTAAGCTGAAATCTTACCCAACGGGTCGGTAAGCAAGTCTGTGGCAGATGGCCCGCTGATACCGACTGGCGGATCAAGCCCCAAAATCAGGGCGGCGATTTCCCCGGGCCTCCCCAGACTATTCAATGCGGCAACCAGAGCGCCATCCACGACACCATCGGCCGCGTCCATTGCCGCCTCGGGGCTGGAGAGGTCCAGGACCTCGTGGCTTACGCCTCCTAACGTCACATCATGCGCCGTCAGTGCAAACGCGGGCCTGCCATCTGACAGAACCAGGCCCACCTTAACGGAGCCCAGCCCCGGATCGCCCGAGAGAAGCCTGGAACCAAGCCCTGCCGCCTGCCCGAAGACCGCTGAAAGCGAAAAGTTTGGCAATGCCGTGACCGATGAGGTCAGCGTTTGCAGGATCAGCAGATCAACGTGAGCTTTGACCTCTGCTCCAGACTGCGGGCGCAAGGCACCCTCCAGCCAGGGCGTGATAATCAGCCCCCCGCCTGATGAGGTCTCGACTCGCAATCCCACCGATCCGGTCATCTGGCCATCACTGAATTCGATCGCGCTGCGAGTGGTATTGACCGCTCCACCAAGTAGCGCGGCCCATTGCCCGAGCCAGGCATTCCGGGAGTCGGCACTCGTCAGGATGGATTCAAGCCAATGTGTTACCGCTGGGATTCCCGTCGAAATCAGTTGTTCCAGAGGAAATGCCGGAATGTGGTTTACGGCTCTGAGCCCGGCTAAAGCTGTCAGGGCAGCGAAAGGAGCTGTGGAGGGATTCGTTGTATCCAGTGCTTCAGCTTGAGCCTGGATAAGGCCGGTCATGAATTCGAGAAATTCGCCGCCAAGTTCGTCGAAGGAATCAACGGTTAGATCGAAATCTTTTGGCGCGCTGCTGCCAGGCAACTGGAGGCGATGGAAACCAACACTGAACGTCAGATCGTCGGAAGGATCGGTTGGAAGATGAAGCGCGAGGTATACACTACCGATGAACAGCTCGCCCGGGGTCGGCAGCTCGTTGGAGATGCCAACTTCCAGGGAAATATCGATGTGGGCGCCTGGCCGACCAAGCACCAGCCAGTCAGGCTCAGAGCCAGAGGTATCGAGTGGGCCGGCGCCTTCACGTTTAAACTGGAACACGGGAACGTGAGCTCGAACCGCCACGGAGGGGGTTTCGCTTCCGCTTTCGTATTCGATTCCAAAACCCACCCGCACGCCATCGCTGGCCTGTTCGACCACTACAAAAATGGTGGCGCCAGAATCCTTGAAGAGTGGGACCCAGGTTGCACCACCTTGTGTGTCCCGTTCAGCAGCGCCCAACACGTCGTCAACAAACGAAATCAGCGCTTCACGTTGATCCTCCAGGTACATCATGGAGCTCAGGCCGCGTTTGCTTCCGTTTGGTGTACCGAGTGGGTCCTGGAACCATTGTCCCTGGAGCTCGCCATCGCGCGTCAGCCCAACCGCCTCGGCCAGGGTCGCAAAAACATCCAGATTCTGTTCTGCGCCCATGTCAGACCTCCGGCATCAATGAAAAGCGGGAAACCGGTTGCAACAATAATCGGTTCGAAGAGGCTCCAATGGATCCTGGAACCAATGGCAGCCCGCGTTTATCGTTGCCTACCTCCCCACAGATCACGCGCGCAATCTCCAGCAACGCTTCCCACGCAAACGCGATGATAGAATCGCTCCAAGCCGCAACCAACTCCGCAGGGCCTTCCAGATCTTCAAAGGTGGCCATAACCAGGCCAATAGGCGACTGTTTGGTGCCCACGCCTATGGGTACCGGGATGACAAGTTTGCCGTGTTCCTCGCACTCAACGGTGATGCGGAGTGTTACCACGCCACTGGACAGGCTGACGCGGGTTTCGTCGCTGTGAACCAAAAGCTCACTGTCGCCTTGGGTCCAGACCACCAATGGCGTTGAATTCCGGGGAAGATCCAATACCAGCCGGACGGTTTCGCTGAGAACCCGTTGGGCATCCTTAGCTGGAATGGAGAGCAGATCGGGAGACTGGGCGCCAATCTCAAGTAGCAGGCTGGCATCGATGCGTTTAAACCAGACGAACCGGTTGAAGTCGATCGATGGCAATAGAGCGGGAGTTGCCATAGCATTCCTTCGCGACAATAGTGCTCAGGATAATTGACCGGTGGGGGATCAACTTCCCTTCCCCTATTGCCCGGACTGCACAATCAAAACCCTGTTGCGTGGATTCGGGCCAAGGGCCATTAACAGCAAACAGCGTCATGACATCTTGCTATGACAAAACTGAGTATAGGCAAAGGTTGAGAGTCTGCAAAAAATTCACGACAATTTATTGCAGACTGCATTTTAAATATCAAAACTTTTTTAATAACTTCGCGCTATTCATGTAATTTTCCCTGAACATGTCCATGAAATTGACACTTAGAATGACACCCACATCTCCGTCATAACTGCTGACGCCAAACTGGTAACTGTTGTTGATGGTAAATACCAAGCCCGCGCCTATATTATCTACACCTATTCGATCAGAGGCGACGGCAGCCAGAGAAACGCCGGAAATATGTCTTAGTATGGGAAAATCGAACCGGTCTTTTTCGTTCCATATATTAAATCCGATTGCTTCCAGGTAAATCACTATTTCATTTTTGGTGGTGCTTTCAGCTGCATCTACCCATTCAATGCCTATTCCAGGATGCAAAAGAAACCATTGTTTTGAAGGAGGAACATTGAAGCCGTTGTCCAGTGGACGGTCATAAACACCTTCTATCCAATCTGTGAATGCTATATCCAATGGCAGCATGGGCCTTGATTCATAAAAAAACTGATCCCAGAGCTTATTCTTTTCAGCCACGCTGTTGAAGACGGCCTCCCTACCCTCTGAGGCGATTTCCCCAGAAAAAAGCAGTCCCATCTTGAATTGATTCGCAATTTTTCTGGCGAGGATGTACTCATCCTTGCAGCTACTGTCTGTGCAGGCATTTTCGAGCGCAGAATAGATGTCAAACTCAGGCAAACCATTTGTTATACCCAGACATTCCGTGCTCGCGCCTCCGCTAGAGTTTCTGCTTATGGCGGGAAGATCGAACTTCCAGATATTACCGATTGTCAGGTCCTCGCATCTTCCCGAAGCCATCAGCCCTAGCCGGTCATAAGTGATCACTGAGCGGCTGGTTAGTTGGCCAATCAGGGTGTGGAGTTCTTGTGCACCTTCTTGAGTTATTTTCTTCTCGCGCTCAGCAACGCCAAGGTCAGACCTGATTTTTCGAAAGGAGTCCTGACGCTCGCGGTACACAGATCTGGCCCCCTCATAATTCAGCTTTCCATCTTGCCATACGTGCACGTTGCCGATTTCCTTACGCAGGCTTCCCCCCTCATCGGGGTCTGTCAGGTAGCAATCAGATTCGATATAGCTCGTGATAGCTTCTTCATAACTCCTTTTTGTTGAATCGTCTCCAAGCTCAAAACGACACGCGGCCTCATCCCCATATGAAGACGACCACGGCAAACAAAGTAAAAGAATGAGAAACGGATGGAGCGACCAAGTCCTTAAAGTAAAACCATTAAGCCAACCCATGGTCTGCTCCTCCTTCTCTCTTGAACTCTTGAGCGTAATCGCTTAACGCCTTAACCTTTTCGTAAAACTCCTTCATTGATTTTGCATCTGTTACATCCAGCCCCCTCAGTGATTCCCGGGCTGATCTGAACTTTCCAACAGGAGTTTCCACTTCAAAGTCACTTCTTAGCTTTATTTTTACGGTTTTAGTTATGCTTTTACCTCCTAATATTTCAAATAAGGGCAGGTATACATTGGGGTCACGGAAGTAATGATTTATTGAATGAACCATGGGTGAGCTGAGGCGAGATATCTCTACGTTATGGTAGTGATCCTGATCTTCCGCCGGCAGCCAATCAGGGTTGTGTCGATAGGGGTCAAAAGGTTTAAAATTTCCTACGGGGTCGAGCTTGTGATTAACGTTGAGTAAATGCTTCATGATCCGCATCTCATCGCCTCCCGGCCGGAAAATGCTGTTGTAAAACGCATCTCGTTTCCGGGCCAAGGCATAACTAACATTGGCGACCAGCATGACGGCTGCCAACCTTTCATTTCCCTGCAGTCGAAATTTCAGTCCATCCACAGATACGCTTTCGCTGAAGAGGGCCTTCAGCGTTTTTTCAACAACGGAGGAGCCCATGGAATGCCCGATTACGCACGCCTGGTCTCCTCTGTTGTAATCAACCTCATTCTTTAAAATCTGGCCGATTTGATTGCCAACATTTGTGATTATGCTGTCTTGTACTGAATACAGGCTTGCAAATACCAGTAAATCCAAGACATGGGTCAGCAAAAAGCTACGCTTGTCTCCAGCGGGTTTAGCATTCTCAATGAGCCCATCAAAAAAATCTTTCTCTTTCTGGAAATCGGAATTTTCGCTCATGCGGTTTGAGAGGAGCTCGAGTTGCTCTACCCAGTTTCCTAAAAGCCTCTCGATAGCGTCGTTGTAATGGATGGAATAGAGTTTGATGTCATGTCTGGGGCGGTAGTCGTGGTTTGTCTGGAGGTTGTTCCAGCGATCCAGGAACAGGTCCTTGAACGCGATATCTCCATCATCCGGAGAGTTAATCCAGTCGTCGGTGTGTGAACCGATACCATGCACACAAAGCACGTGCCGAGTCGCCATAGCAAAGCCCTTTTCATTAATATGAAATGTGCCCTACTGCGAGACAGCGCAAAGCGAAGTGATTACTAACAAGATAATAGGAGAGAGTCTGAATTTGCGCCACTAGCCCAGCGCAAGCCATACGCCCACCAGTATCATCAGGCTGCCGGAAATCCGGTTGGCCAAGCGAACACTGCCACCCTTTTTCAGCGCACGGCGCAGTGTGCGACCGCCGTGAGCGTATAGTTGCAGGCAGATAAATTCCAGGGTGAGGATAATGATCACCAGGGCTCCCAGTTGCGGCGCAATAGGCAAAGCACTGTCAATAAATGGCGGTAATAACGCGACAAAAAACGCCCAGCCTTTGGGGTTGGCAACTGCTGTAACGAATCCCTGTGCCGCCAGTTGCCAACGTGATGCTGTATTCGGTTTGGCGCTGTCTTCGGGCATAGCCATCTTGCCTCGAGAGCGCCACAGCTGAATGCCCAGCCAGATCAGGTAAGCACCACCGGCGTACTTGAACAGCTCAAATGCTGTCGGGTAACGCAGCATAAAAGTGGCAACGCCAATTGCAGAGGTGGCTGCAACCACCCCCACGCCTATCAACTCCCCGGCCATCATCCACATTGCCCGCCGCACACCGATAGTAATACCCAGCGACAATGCCAGAGTCATACACATACCGGGTGTGATCGACACCATAAAGAAGGTCGGAATAAAAGCGGACAATAAAGAAAGGTTCAAAAACGACACGACAGTTTACTCATGAATAATTAGGGCGGGTTCAGCAAAATCTATGGTAGTCCATCCATTCCTTCCATCCCAGCCGGTCCTGAACTATCTTGCTCACTGAATTGCATACGCCCCTGACAGGAATCAAAGACCCATGCCTTCGATCTCAACACATGAACGCTACGTTTCGACCTCTGCCGGAAACCTCTATGTAAAAAGCTGGACACCTGCTGCGGATTCCATCTCTCCGGATAATGCGCCCCTTGTGCTTTTTCATGATTCACTCGGAAGCGTTGAGCTGTGGCGTGATTTCCCCGAACAGCTGGCTTTGTCCCTCGGCCGCCAGGTCATCGCCTACGACCGGCCCGGCTTCGGGCGTTCGTATCCCCGCACGGATGTTCTGGAAGCAGACTTCATCATTAATGAAGCAAACGGCCCTTTCACAGCTATACGCAATGAATTTGGCATAGGAG
>Ga0314772_1000180_pt1 | contig 35544 bp, 28 predicted proteins | sample MetaGCBIW2018_FD_204520 | JGI IMG/M metagenome (GOLD analysis project Ga0314772, IMG submission 204520) | Cryopeg brine microbial communities from Beaufort Sea near Barrow, Alaska, United States - CBIW 2018 | ecosystem: Environmental > Aquatic > Marine > Coastal | place: USA: Alaska | collected... | reverse complement strand
AATACTGCTACAGGTTCAACAGGAGCTTCATGAAGGAAGGGATATTCGAAAACCTCATGGTAAGGATGGTTAACACCCCACCCTGCCCTCTCAAGAACATTAATGCTTAAGTGCCTAAGTCAATAAACTCATAAAGATTATGAGGCGGAAGCTTACTTTTAATAGAAATTATCTAACTGAATCTGTAATATAAATTTTTTGGTTGTTTACAACGTGTGAATAAACTTCGTGCACCTAATTGGAACGAGATAAGAAATCTACTATATTTGTACTATAGTTGTATTATGTTTGTATTGCAGATATACTACAGAAATTTTGAAGGATGTATACAGTATTAAATAAAAAAAGGGAGATGCTTCGAACATCCCCCTTTTTCAGTGAGCTTATTAATACTCTAATGTGATATTAATAAGATGGTAATATATATTTGTTACCACATTTCACTTATTGCTCTTAATGAAAAGACTTAAACACAAGCTGCTATATTTTATAGCAGCTTTTTCTTTAAACAATGAAGAACAAATATAGGTCAAACCTTGACTGATTACAGATAAAATACTATTGGCTTCTCAACAAGTTTTCAACATAAGGAAATTCCTACTTTACCAAAACAACTCTCTAATATACTAATTTTTAATTCTTTATATTTTTGTATTCAATGTCGAATTTTTCCAAAAGTAGCATTAGAAGTGGGGTTCAAGATGGTTTAATAAAAATAGATCTTAAATCGTATGTCTTAAATCACTAAAGAAGCGATTCTCTTATCATTCTGCCTTTTGCAAAGCGAGCGAAATAACCCACCCAAAATCCCCTTCCGAAAATCCCACATGTTTTAACTTTGAAGAAAACAACAACCTATGTTTGATTTTACCGGCACCTATACAGACCAGTACCAACTGAGCATGGCTCAGGTTTATTTTCGCAAGCAGCAGCATGAAGAAATAGCCGTTTTTGATTATTTTTTTAGAAAATTGCCATTTAAAGGTGGTTATGCGATTCTTGCGGGATTGGAAGATCTGCTGGAAATTTTACAAGAATTGACCTTCAGCAAAGCAGATATCGACTACTTGAAAACGAAGGATTTTGACAGTGATTTTCTGGAATATCTGGAAGATTTTCGCTTTAAAGGGACAATTCGTTCTGTTCAGGAAGGTGATATTATTTTTCCGAATATGCCCGTGTTGCAAGTTTCGGCTCCTATAATTCAGGCACAGTTGGTAGAGACCATTATCCTTAATCTACTTAATTTCCAAACGCTGATTGCTACCAAAGCCAGTCGCATGCGGCTTACCGCCAAGGATAAAGTCCTGCTTGATTTTGGCCTGCGACGTGCGCAAGGACCAGGCGGCTATCTGGCTTCAAAAGCGGCAATGGTAGGCGGTTTTGATGGCTCGAGTAATGTGGTGACGGGCAGGGATTTTGGCATTCCCATTTCAGGCACTATGGCGCATTCGTTTATACAAAGCTATGATGACGAACTTATAGCGTTTCGTGATTTTGCTTCCGTAAGGCCAAAAAACTGCGTGCTGCTTGTAGATACCTATGACACTTTAAAAATTGGTATTCCCAATGCGATCACGGTCGCCAAAGAAATGGAAGAAAAAGGGCAAAAGCTGCTCGCGATACGTCTGGATAGCGGCGATCTTGCCTATCTGGCCAAACGCAGCAGAACTCTTTTAGACAATGCCGGTCTTGAGTATGTGAAAATCGCGGTTTCCAATCAGTTGGATGAATATGTGATTAAAAGTTTGCACGATCAAGGCGCTCCAATTGATATTTTTGGAGTGGGGACAAATCTGGTCACCGGTAATCCTGATGGGGCGCTTGACGGTGTTTATAAACTTTCATTTTTTAAGGATAAACCCCGCATAAAACTTTCTGAAACCCTTACTAAAACTACGCTGCCGCACGAAAAGCAAGTGTTTAGGATAAGCGACAGCAGCGGTAATTTTGTGGGAGCCGATGCGATAAGTATGGGCGATGAAAATACAATGGAGGTGATGCATCATCCTCACGAACCTTATAAAAAACTGACTATTTCCGGTCTACAGCAGGAAGCTTTACTGCAAAAAGTAATGGAAAACGGAACGCTTCCAATCAAAAAAAGGAGCTTGAATGAAATTGCAGATTATAGTAAAGATCGCCTTCAAAAACTACCCTATGAATACAAACGTTTTGACAATCCGCATATTTATAAAGTAGGTATTAGTACGGCTTTAAAACAGGAACGCGACCGACTCATAGCGCTTCATAAAGATGAATGATCATGAAAACACTTATAATCATAGATGTACAGAATGATTTCATGCCGGGCGGTACACTAGCCGTTTCTCAAGGCGACGAGATTATTCCTGTCATCAACAAACTGCAACAGCATTTTGACTTGGTGATCGCAACGCAGGATTGGCATCCTGAAAATCACGCCAGTTTTGCTAAAAATCACCCTGACGGAAAGGAATTTGACGTTATAAATCTCGACGGTCAAGAACAGGTTTTATGGCCGGTGCATTGTATGCAGAATACTAACGGAGCTGATTTTCATCCCGCACTGCGTACTGCAAAAATTGAAGCGATCTTTAGAAAAGGCACCGATCCCGAAATTGACAGTTACAGCGGTTTTTACGATAATGCGCATAAAAAATCTACCGGACTTGCTGGTTATCTAAGGGAAAAAGGTGCGAATGAACTCTATTTTTGCGGCCTAGCAGCCGATTTTTGTGTGTTTTGCTCGATTTTAGATGCCTTGGGGGAAGGTTTTTCTGCCTATTTAATTGAAGATGCCACACGTGCTATTGATCCGGAAAAATTTAGCGAAGCAAAAAAAAATATTCTGGAAAAGGGAGGTAAAATAATTAAATCCGGAACTATTTTTGAGATGTAGTAGTGCTACGTTTTTAATTAATTGAACAGGTTATGAAAGAAATTTCTTGTTGCTCGATCCTCGCACTATCGAAATGACAAAGCCGTCTCATTTCCGCCATCATTCAGCAAAGTGATCTATGCTCTCTTTTCTATTTATCTTCCCCTACTCATTTCCCACATTTATCCCGTAGCTTCGCAGCTTGTTAAAAAAACATCGCTTTTATCCATTTTTATGACTAAAAAGGCCATTTATGCCGTCATACTCTGCGCACTGATCGCGGGTACAAACGGGATTTTGATCAAGTACATGTCCAGCATGAGTACGGGCACCATTGGTTGGTTTCGGGCGATCGTTCCTCTTCTTTTTGTCTTGCCTTCATTGTATAAAAACCACGAACTTAATTTAAGAGGAAATTATAAAACACTTCTTCTCGCCTCGCTCATTAATGCAGGGCGCATGTATCTGTATTTGATCGCTTTTACGTACACTTCTATTGGCAATGCGGTAGTTCTTTTTTATACCTATCCGCTGTTTGTGGCCGCGATAGAATCAATTTATCTCAAGCAGCCCATACTTAGGAAGCAACTCGGGTTTCTATTTGTGGCATTTGCTGGAATCATTGTTACCTATGCGGGCAAACCGTTCAGTTTTCAGTCAGATGATTTTGTGGGTATGATCGCTGCAGTGGGCGCTGCTGTAGGCTACGCGGTTACCGTGATTCTCTTTAAGACCGAAGCCCAGAATTTTTCTAAAAACCAACTTATTTTCTATCAAAATCTTGCTGGGGCGGTAGTTTTTTTGCCGTTTTTAATTGGGATTGGCTCCGCGGAAATTGACCAGATAGGCGTTGGTGTTATTTATGGATTTGTTATTGGTATCGGGGTTTTTAAATTTTTCTTTTTCGGTCTCAAATACCTTCCAGCTGCCACCGCAACTTCGCTCATGTATCTGGAAGTAGTGAGTGCTATCGCGCTGGGATACCTCGTTCTGGGAGAGACGCTTACGTTAAATATGATTATAGGTGGTGCAATGATTGTGTTCGGTAGTTGGTCTATTTCCCGCTTAAAGCGGAAAGAGGAGAATAGAAATTAGGCCATTATGGCGAAGGATAAGCATTAATGGCCAAAAAAATCATCAATTTACTTGAATCACGCCAATACCCGCCTCCCATAATTGCTTATTGAATGTGGGAATCGCTGTATTTATAAAGGTCTCGGCCTGCCTGTTCAAAGGTTGCCATTGGACTTCAAGTTCCGCTTTACGTTTTTGCGAGGGCGTATTTACTCGGGGAATTGTACTTTCGGTTTGGTTGATCAGGTATATGTATTCCGCGGTAAATTTATTCGGAAAATTTTCGACATCATCATAAGCTTTTGCCCGGCGTTGTACCATTTTATCATCCCATTCTTTGAGATCGGCCAGCAAGTTTTTGCCAGCATCAATCAATTTTTGCTCTTTCTTGTTCTTTATTACCGTTTGTAGCACTTTTTTCAACTCCTGCTGCGCCTTATAGAGCCTATTTACTTTAGTGTGCATAGTGGTGAGCAATTGTTCCATACCAGTCATAAAGGTATCGTAGGTTGCATACTGTTCATCAGAAACCTCATAATTTGGATTTTTGACAATAGTTGCGGTAGTTTCTGCTTGCTGTTTCCCATAATTCAGTGTTACGGAATATGTTCCGGAAGAAGCCCTGTGGCCAGCATAACTTGCTTCAATATATACTTCTGGAACGCCGGGAACGGTTGGGTATCGCATATCCCATACAAAACGGTTGAGTCCTTTTTTCTTTGGTAGGAGCGGCGCTGCCGAAGGACCACCGGCATAACTGGTAAAAGTGCTATCTGCCGTATTTTTAAACGAGCGTACCAATTCATTTTTCGCATTGCGAATCTCTATAGTGAGCGGCACGGAATCTTGAAGCTCGGGCAAATGGTAATATAAGACCACGCCATTTGCAGGATTTACACCTTCATAAGCGTCTGTTCCATTAAAATCATCTGCATTTCCATTTAATGGACTTCCCCAAGAACTGTACAGCGCTGGTTCAGGGGTGAAAATTTTAGGGGTCGTTGCTTCCTTTTCTGGATTGTATTGCTCCAAAAGTGACAAATCATCAAGTACCCAGAACGATCTGCCAGAAGTGGCCACGATGAGATCACCTTGGTGAATCATGATATCGGTTATGGGTGTAATAGGTAGGTTTAATTGAAAAGAATTCCAGTGATCGCCACCATCCCATGAAATATATATCCCCGTTTCGGTACCAGCATACAACAGATCTTTATGCACTGGGTCTTCCCGAACCACACGCGTGAACGCACCGTCAGGAATACCTTCATTGATAGTTTTCCAGCTTTTGCCGTAATTGGTGGTTTTATAGAGTGCAGGTGTATAATCATTAAATTTATAGCGCGTAGTGGCAATATAGGCTGTTGCGGGATCATGTGGAGAAACTTCAATAGCGTTGATCAGGCTTTCGTCCACATTTTTTGGAGTAACATCGGTCCAGCTTTCCCCATTGTTTTGGGTTAGATAAACTTTACCATCGTTGCTGCCTGTATATAAAACTCCTTCTTCCAGTGAGGATTCCACAATATAACTTAGCGCACCATAATTCTCGGCGCCCACGGCTTCATTAGTATACGGGCCGCCTCCATTACCTTGTTTTTCGTCCAGATTGCGGGTAAGGTCTGGGGAGATTTCTTCCCAGTTCAGGCCCTTGTCCTCTGTTTTAAGCACGAGCTGGGCGCCATGATAAAAGGTGCCATTATTGTATTTTGACCATATAATGGGCGCATTCCAGTCAAATAAATATTTCATGTCGCGCGCTTCACGTCCTAAATATTGAATGGGCGCTTCCATGACATTTGTGGCCGCCTTTGATTTTGTATCCAGAATTTCTACCGTACCCAAGTAACTACCGCCCATCACATAACGCGGATTATCGGGATCAAATGCGAGAAAAGCACTTTCTCCTCCAGCGGAAGCACTCCAGTCACTTTGTGAAATACCCTTGCTATTTATGGATAAATTCGCAATTTTAACCGAAGTATTATCCTGCTGTCCACCGTAAATGTTATAGGGAAACAAATTATCTGCATTGATGCGGTAGATCTGGGCGGTGGGCATATTGTCCTGAGAAGACCAGCTCTCGCCATAATTAAAGGAAACCGCTGCACCACCATCATTGGCAATGACCATATTTTTGGAATTGTTTGGGTTGATCCATAAATTGTGAAAATCACCGTGTGTCCCTTCAATGGATTCCCAAGTTTTGCCACCGTCTATAGAGCGCAGTGCATCTGCGCTCATCACATAGACCACGTTTTGATCATTGGGATCTGTAAAAACCTCGATATAATACCAAGCACGCTGCGTCAAGCGGTTGTCACCGCTCACCTGTTCCCATTTTTCACCTGCATTATTTGATACGTAAAGTCCGCTTTTATCAGTATAACTGTCACTTTCTATCAGTGCAAAAACCCTATCGCTGTTTGCTGGGGAAACTGCAATGGCCATTTTTCCTTTTTCTTCGGGCAGGCCCTGCTTCATTTCTGTCCAAGTTTCGCCGCTGTCCGTAGATTTATAGAGACCGCTTCCACTGCCACCGCTTATCATTTTCCATGGCGTGCGCTGGTGTTCCCACATCGCAGCGTATAAAATATTGGGATAATTTCGATCCATCGATAATTCGGCAGCGCCGGTAAGTTCATTGACAAAAAGAACTTTTTTCCAGGTATCGCCACCATCGGTAGATTTGTAGACGCCACGTTCTGGAGTAGGTGCCTGATAAACGCCTTGGGCGGCCACATAGACAATATCCGGATTTTTAGGATTGATAACGATCCTGGAAATCTGCCGTGTCTGGTCAAGGCCCATCTTTTTCCAGGTCTTGCCGACATCTATAGATTTGTACACACCGTCGCCATAGGAGGTCATGACCCCGCGAATGGCATGCTCGCCCATGCCGCAATACACGACGTTGGGATTAGAAGAAGAAACGGCTACCGCACCTACAGATCCCGTCTTAAAAAAACCATCGGAAATATTGCTCCATTTCTGCCCGGCATCTGTTGTCTTCCAAAGTCCGCCACCAGTTGTTCCCATATAATAGGTCATAGGATCGCCAATGACACCGGCTGCGCTAACTGACCTGCCTCCACGAAAAGGGCCGATGTTTCGGTATTTTAGAGGTTTAAAATACCTTTCGGTATTTTGCGCAGATAGACTTATTGCAAAAAATGTGAGAAATAGAAAGGAGATTGATTTTTTCAAGAAATCAGGTTTTTTAGTTGATTATCAAAGATAACGGATGAAAACCTCATGATTCTTGCGAATGATTGAAAAAACTGATTTTTATATTTTTCCCAAAAAAAGGGTTTGAAATGCCGATTTTGACAGTAAATGTTCAATTTTATGCCAAATCTTTAGTATTTGCTCTTTTCTTTTAAAGTCCATAATTTCCAGTATATTTAACAAAATTCAGTGTAAATCAATCAAAAAACAATAATGAAACAAATCAAACTAAAACCAGTGCTTTTTGGGCTCTCGCTTCTTTTTGTAAGCTTGGTTTCCTGCGACAAAAACACGGAAAAAGACACGGCGGATGCAAGCCTTTCCATAGATTATAAAAAATACGAGCTTGATAACGGCCTCAATGTGATCCTGCATCAGGACAAGTCTGACCCCGTGGTTTCGGTGGCTATTCAATATGGTGTGGGTTCTAACCGTGAGAAAAAAGGGCGTACTGGTTTTGCGCATCTTTTTGAACATATGCTCTTCCAGCAATCTGAAAATGTACCCGAAGATCAGTTTTTCAAGACCATTCAAGATGCCGGTGGAACGCTTAACGGCGGCACTTGGCAGGATGGAACGGTTTATTATGAAGTAGTTCCAAAAAATGCGCTGGAAACCGTTATATGGCTGGAGTCTGACCGAATGGGCTATCTGGAAAATACAATTACGGCGTCTGCTTTTGCAAACCAGCAGGAAGTGGTGCAAAATGAAAAAAGGCAGCGCGTAGATAATAATCCATATGGCCATACGAGCTGGGTAATTGATAAAAATCTATTTCCTGACGGACATCCATATAGTTGGCAGGTAATCGGGGAACTCGAAGATCTTCAAAGCGCCACGGTTGAAGATGTGAAAGAATTTTATGATAAATTTTACGGTCCCAACAACGCTACTTTGGTAATTGCAGGAGATTTTGATGAAAGTGCCACTCGGGATATGGTTAAAAAATACTTTGGTGAAATTAAAAAACGCCAAGAAGTAGCGCCGCTTAAGGTGCAAAATGTGACTTTAGATGCGACCAAAAGATTGTACCACGAAGATAATTTTGCCACGGCGCCACAGCTTAATATGGTGTGGCCCACGGTAGAGCAATACACAGATGATGCTTATGCACTTGATGTTTTGGGACAAATTCTTTCCGACGGAAAAAAAGCACCGCTCTATAAAGTTTTGGTTAAAGAAAAAGAATTGACCTCAAGGGTAGATGCATACAACGGTTCTGACCAGATTGCCGGGAAATTTACGATTCGGGTGACCGCAAATTCAGGCATTGATCTGGACAGTGTGGAAAGTGGTATCAAAGAAGGTTTTACACTTTTTGAAAATGACGGCGTGACCGATAATGATATTGAGCGCATTAAAGCGGGTCTGGAAACCAATTTTTATAATGGCATCAGCAGTGTTCTGGGAAAATCCTTTCAGCTTGCTTCTTATGACGTGTTTACCGGCGATCCTGGTTTTATTACTCAGGATATTGAAAATATCAAAGCGGTGACCAAAGAGGATGTGGTACGCGTTTATAACGAATATATTAAAGGAAAACCCTTTATCCTGACCAGTTTTGTACCTAAAGGTGAAATGGAACTGATTGCGGAAAATTCGGAAAAAGCAGCTATTGTTGAAGAAGAAATTACAGAAAATGTAAAAACCGAAGTTGCTGAAACGAAGCAGGAAATTGAAAAGACACCGTCCAAATTTGACCGTTCTATACCACCAGCAATGGGTGAAACGCCAAAATTGAGAATTCCAGATTCCTGGACAGCTTCTCTTGATGATCAAATGGAAGTCTATGGAATTGAACAGCACGAGCTGCCTTTAGTGAATTTTAGTCTCGTTATAGAAGGAGGTCATTTGTTAGATCCTGACGGCAAAAACGGCGTCGCGAACCTCATGACCGATATCCTGATGGAAGGTACGGCGAATAAAACACCAGAGGAACTGGAAGAAGCGATCGACTTGCTGGGTGCAAACATTTATATGTACACGACAGATGAGTCTATCGTAATTCGTGGCAACACATTGAAGCGTAATTTTGACGAGACCATGGCTTTAGTACAAGAGATTTTGATGCAACCGCGCTGGGATGAAGAGGAGTTGAAGCGTGTTAAAATGAGTACTATAAACAGCATAAAACGTGACGCTTCTAATCCTAATGTGATCGCAGATCGCGTCTATAATAAAGTGCTATATGGGGAAGATAACCCGCTCGCACAGCCCACTAAAGGTACCCTTGAATCTGTGGAAAGCATTACGATGCAAGATTTGAAAGATTTTTACATGAAAAATTTCTCTCCTTCCATAACAAATTTCCATATTGTGGGTGATGTTACTCAAAAAGAAGCCCTTGCCGCTCTCGACGGACTTGAACAAAATTGGAAATCTAAAGAGGTAAAAATTCCTTCTTTTGAGGTAAAAAACGAAAGGGAAAAAGCATCGCTTTATTTTGTAGATGTTCCTAACGCCAAGCAATCAGTGATCAACATTGGGTATATCGCCCTGCCGCGTACGGACGAAGATTTCTTTCCTGCTGAGGTGATGAATTATAAGTTGGGCGGTTCTTTTTCTGGGAATGTAAACTTGATTTTACGCGAAGAAAAGGGCTATACCTATGGTGCAAGTAGCGGGTTCAGTGGCTCTAAAATTCCCGGTACGTTTACCGCTTCATCCAGTGTACGAACCAACACGACCGGGGAATCTGTGGAAATTTTCAAAAATCAGATCGAAAAATATAAAGAAGGTATTTCTCCCGAAGATCTTGCGTTCACAAAAAATGCATTGATCAAATCAAACGCACGACGTTTTGAAACCCAAGGTTCATTACTTGGCATGTTGCAAGAGCGCAGCGCCTATGGCTTAGATCCCAATTATATAGAAAAAGAGGAACAGATTATTGGCGCCATGACGATGGAAGAGCACAAAGCGCTGGCTAATAAATACCTGGACGCCTCAAAAATGGCGTATTTGGTCGTGGGCGATGCCGCAACGCAATTTCAACAGTTTAAAGATATGGGCTTTGATGAAGTGAAATTGCTGGATAAAGAAGGTAACGAAGTAGAATTAAGCGAAATCAAAAAGTAGGATTCTAGTCTGAAAATCGGTTGTTTATGACCGAAAATCAGCTAGTTCAAGTAAAATTTAGACCTGACAGGTTTCATCCCATATAACTATCGGGACCTGTGAGGTCTTTTTTATTGACTATAATAATGAAAACGACATTGAATAATTGTGCATTTTTGATCAATTCCTTTTTTTCCGGAAACCTGATAAACTAGGCGATGTTCGCCGGTAATCCTTCTAGACCAAAAGCCTTTTAGACCATATTTTAAAGGTTCTGGTTTACCTATTCCTTTAAAGGGATTTTGTTTTATTACCGTGATCAGTTCCTTAATTTTTAGTGCGGTATCTACGTCTGTTTCCAACCAATATTTAAAGTCCTCCCAGCCATATTGGGTAAAATCAATGTTCATCGAGCGCTGTTTGAAAGTCATCTTCTTTATAGGAAACGAGATTATCATTTCCTATTTGATCCATTGATTCTTCTAGGCGCTTTCTATTGGCTCTGGTAGATAACAAATGTTCAGTTTCTTTCAATGAATTGTATTCTTTAATGGACATGATCACTATAGCATCGTCCTCTTTATTCCGTGGCACAATGATCACTTCCATGGATTTTGAAACGTAATCAAATTGTTTTTTTATACTTTTCCGAAGCGTGGATATTGTGATGGCTTTCATTTTCAAATAGTTTTTGTACGTTATAATGTACAAACAAAAGTACCTCATTTAGACCTAAAAGAAGAATTGAATTCATTTTAAAAATTTAATTGGCAACATTTTGGTACCTTATTAGATTCTCAAAAAGTATTTTCAACTAAATCCCTATATTTAAATTTTATTCCAAAAAAACAACATGTCAAAAAACTACTTTTTTATCCTGATTTTGGCTATTTCTTGCCAAAATCCATCCAAAAAACCAGATTCTAATTCCGAAAAAGAACAAGAAAATACCGAAAAAACCTATCAAACTCCAGTGCTTAGTTTAGCACAGGCCAATAATCTCACCGAACTTCCCTTAGCCTGCGCAGTACAGGAATATCCCAATAAACTGGGACAAACCCTTGGTGATGCCGGTGATCTTAAGGAGCCAAGACAGTTGCACCCAGCATTTTATGGCTGTTTTGATTGGCACAGCGCGGTGCACGGGCATTGGAGCATGGTGTATTTATTGAAAAGTTTTCCTGATCTGGAGAAGCGCGATTCTTTGATGCAATTGCTGCAAAAGAATATTTCAAAGGAAAATATCGCGCAGGAAGTAGCCTATTTTCAAAGTGAGCATAATACTTCTTACGAGCGGACTTACGGTTGGGCGTGGTTATTAAAACTTGCCGAAGAACTGCACACTTGGAATAATCCCGCAGCTCAAAAGTTGGAAGAAAACCTGCAACCGCTCACGGATCTCATCGTGCAAAAATATAAGGATTTTTTGCCGAAGCTCAATTATCCCATCCGCGTGGGGGAGCATCCCAATACGGCGTTTGGGCTTTCTTTTGCCTATGAGTACGCAGAGACGACGGCTCAGGATTCGCTGAAAAATTTAATCGCCCAGCGTGCCAAAGATTTTTATCTCAAGGATAAAGACTGCCCCATGAGCTGGGAACCGGGCGGTTTTGATTTTCTCTCGCCGTGTCTGGAAGAAATGAACATCATGCGATTAATATTACCAAAAGAGCAGTTTTTACCGTGGTTGGCCGATTTCCTACCGCAACTAAAAGATAAAAATTACAGGCTGGAAATGGGCAAAGTAAGCGACCGCAGCGACGGAAAACTGGTGCACTTGGACGGTGTTAATTTCAGCCGCGCTTGGAACCTATATGACCTTTCCCGTCAATATCCGGAATACGCCCATTTGCGAAACCAGGCCGATAAACATCTTAATTATTCGCTGCCCAACGTGGTAGGGGACGATTATGAGGGCGGCCACTGGCTGGGCACTTTTGCACTTTACGCATTAAAAGAAGCGCCAAAAGAGGATTCCCATTGAAAAACCCCTTCAGAAATATTGGTCCTGGAATACTGGTTGCGGCCGCATTTATAGGGCCGGGAACAGTGACCGTGTGTACGCTGGCCGGCGTGCAATTTGGCTTTGCGCTGCTTTGGGCGCTCAGTATTTCGATCATTGCGACGATCGTGCTGCAGGAAACCTCGGCGCGCATTGGGCTTGTGACACAAAAGGGTCTTTCTCAAGTGCTTCGCGACGAACTTCAACATCCCATTTTGCGAAAATTCATACTCGCGCTGGTGCTTATCGCGATTGTTTTTGGCAATGCGGCTTATGAAGCGGGCAACATAAGTGGCGGGGTGCTGGGCATTCAGATTGCTGGGCTTAATGGTGTTTTCGCCGTGGGCGGAATTTCTATAAATGTGCTCAGTCTGCTACTGGGTGCGTTGGCGTTTTTTCTATTATTTTTGGGGAATTATAAGCTTCTGGAGCGCATTTTATTGAGCCTGGTAATCCTTATGAGCGGCTCATTTATCATAACCGCTATCCTCACACAACCCGATTGGGGATCGATTTTTCAAAGCGCTTTGCTGCCAAAACTAGAAGCTGACCAACTGCTTATGGTGATCGCGCTGGTAGGAACCACTGTGGTGCCGTACAATCTATTTTTGCATGCCTCGCTGGTCAATCAAAAATGGAAGGATAAAAGCGAACTTAAATACGCGAGAACAGATACGTATCTTGCCATTATTCTGGGTGGTTTTGTGTCTATGTGCGTCGTGATTGCCGCGGCCGCCATTCCTGGAGAAGAGGTAGACGGACTCACCGGTCTGGCCAAAAGTCTGGAGCCTTTGTATGGCGAGTGGGCGAATTATTTTATTGCGCTGGGGCTTTTTGCCGCGGGACTTACTTCGGCGATCACGGCACCGCTGGCGGCGGCGTATGTTGCAGAAGGTTGTCTGGGATTTTCGGGCGGGATGAAGTCCAAAAAATTCAAGGCGGCATGGATGTTTGTGCTGTTTACGGGAACGGTTTTTGCTAGTTTTGGGATCAAACCCATTGAAATTATTCAATTTGCGCAAATCGCCAATGGATTATTATTGCCCATCATGGCTGCGATTTTAATCTGGCTGGCAAACCGTTCTAAGCTACTGGGCAAGTACAGTAATGGCTGGATTAAAAACGGACTGAGTTTTATAATCCTCGCGATAACCATTATTCTGGGCGTGAAAACGATATTCAGTGTGCTGGGTATTTTATGATTTTAGCGGAAAAAAAGTGGTGAAAAAGACCGATTTCCCGGTACTTTTCACTGTTTTATGTGATAATTTTAGAAACAAGAAACTAGTTAGAATTTCAGAAAATTGACAGAAGCACAGGATAAAATAGACTTAAACTGCGATACTGGCGAGGGCGTGGGCAATGAGGAGACGCTGATGCCATTTATCACTTCCTGCAATATCGCCTGTGGTGGGCACGCGGGTTCCATGGCTTCGGTGGCTCAGGTGGTGGCGCTTGCTAAAAAACACCAAGTTAAAATAGGTGCACATCCCTCGTTTCCCGATGAAAAGAATTTTGGTAGGGAATGTATTCCCATTCCCATTCCACAGCTGCGTAAAAGCCTTATTGAGCAGATCAATCTTGTAGCAGCTCAATGTGAACGCGAAGGGGTGAAAATGCATCATATTAAACCCCATGGAGCGCTTTATAACCGGTGCGCAGTAGATAAAACCTATGGCGAAATGATGGTGAATCTAATGCTTGAACATTTTCCGGAAGTTGTTCTTTACGCGCCCTATAATTCGGTTATTGCAAAACTGGGAAAAGGAAAAATCAAGGTGTATGCGGAAGGTTTTGCTGATCGAAATTATAATACCGATCACAGTTTGGTTTCCCGTAAGGAAAAAAATGCGATGCTGACCGATAAGCAAACCATCCTTAAACATATTGAACACATGTTGCTCGATCATAAAATAACCACGGTAACCGGTGAAGAAATTGATACGAGAGTAAATACGGTTTGTGTTCACGGGGATTCGCCGGGTGCAGTGGCTTTGGTTCAATTTCTTTATCACGAACTTAAAGAGAAAAACCTCTTGAAAATAGCTAAAAATGGCTAAAAACCCTACTATTTCCCATTATGGAGATCTCGGAATCCTGCTGCAGTGGGATTTTAATTTTAGTCCTGAAAACCTAAAATTTTTGCTTTCGGCAAAAGCCAAAATCGATAGGATGCTTAATAACCCGGGCGTGGAAGTGATCAACACATACACCGCGCTTCTACTTATTTATCCCGTTGTGGCAACTACACGTTTAAATGATTTTAAACGTTTGCAAGAAATGGATTTCTCTTCTTTAGAAAATGTTTCAATAGAACAGCGCGAGATTGAGATCCCAGTCTGTTATGATCTCCATTTTGGACTTGATCTGGAGTTTCTCGCAAAAGAGAAGGAAGTGTCTATTGAATCTTTAATTATCATGCACACCGCACCAATTTACACCGTTTATTTCATCGGTTTTCTACCTGGATTTCCATATTTGGGAGGTTTAGATGAACGCTTGGCTTTCGCACGGAAAAAAGAGCCGCGCAGCAAGATTGAAAAAGGGGCCGTAGGCATTGCTGAAAACCAGACCGGTATTTACCCACAAGCTAGTCCGGCGGGATGGCAGATTATCGGTAATTGTCCGTTGACTCTTTTTAATCCTGTTGCAACAGCACCCTGCCTGCTGAAGGCTGGCGATCAGATTCGGTTTAAATCGGTAGATAAAAGGGAACATGAAGTTATAAAAACGGCGGTAAATTCAGGAGATTATAAATTACAAATAAGTACTAAAAATGGCTGATATAGAACTTATTTCACCTGGTTTTTATACCAGTATACAGGATACGGGCAGACGCGGAACTGCAAAATACGGAGTGCCGCAAGCAGGTGTGATGGATACATTTTCGGCCGCTAAGGCCAATTTATTGTTGAATAATGCTCCCAATGATGCACTTTTAGAAATCACATTTTCTGGTCCAAAAATCAGGTTTAATATATCTACAACAATCTGTATTAGCGGTGCTCATTTTGAAGTAACATGCAATGGTATAAGCCTTAAAAATGACAAGGCTTATTCAATAAATGCTGGAGATCAGGTCAATTTCGGTGCTTTATCGTCAGGTTTTAGGGCATATTTAGCGTTTTCTGGAGGTATCGATGCACCTGTACTTTTGGGCAGTAGAAGCCAATATGAAGGTATTACGACCCATTTCCGGTTAAAAAAGGGGGATAATTTAAATACAATGGGTTCAGAAAAAGTGCTTAAGGAGTCCTCTGCGCGCGTGCAATTCAATGATAAAGGGATTTTAGATAATAAAGTCGAAGTGATGGCCGGTCCAGAATATCATCTGCTCAATGCAATACAAAAGGAGCAACTTTTCAAGACAGAATATACACTATATCCCAATAGTAACCGGATGGCGATACAATTTAAGGAAAAGGTAGAAAATGAGCTTAGCGGTATAACTACGGCAGCGACATTGCCCGGGACTGTTCAACTCACGCCCCAGGGCGGGCTTGTCGTGCTTATGCGGGATTGCCAAGTAACTGGCGGTTATCCCAGAATTCTTCAATTAAGTGAAATGGGGATCAATTCTATTGCCCAGCAAGCGCCGGGAAATTCAATATTCTTCGAGATGCTTGTTAAATGATTCAAACATCGCATCGCTTACCAGTTGTATGGTATCACCGTTACCCAGTTGATTTTCTATGGCAACGGCATCTTGCATCAATAACAGTTGGTGCGTTATCGAGTTCCACAACGCATGAATATATTCAGGGTAATCCTTACCATCATAATGACTAATAAGGCCCATTCTATCTGCTTTGATAAGAATGCGTTCAAGCTTTGCCTTGGCAGTCTTTAAATTTCTATCTTCTATTGCTTTATAATCCATGGGGATTCAATCTATTTTATTTGAATTTATTTGTTGGCGGAAGTTTGAGAACGTTATTGCAACGATTTATTCAAAAAACCAAAAATCATAATCCAATAATAATGCCGTAAAGAATAACGTAAATTAGGATAGAATCTTATTTTAATTGTCTTTATTCATAATCTTATTATAATAATCCCATAAGACGTAGCATTTTTAAGAATATGCATGTGCCTAGAAAACAGCCTTTTTTAATATATCAGATACTGATTCTTACGCTTTTAAACAAAATGGATTAAATGTGTAATACTAATGCGTATAAATAGGATGAAAGGTGCGCTAATAAGGTGTCAAACAAACTTCAACTAAAACCTTTTAGGATTTTTTTAAAAATTGTGATTTATAAAGTTGTGGTTTTTTTTCTACACTTTTGGGTAATTGTGATATTCTTAGCAGGAATTAGCTTGGATTAATAAAATAATTAAAAAAGTAGAGGGATTTATATCCAAAAATCGACTATTTAAGATTTTATTAGTATTGGATTTAGTAATTATAAGTGCTTAAATTATTTGATAATCAATTAGTTGTAATTACATATTCATCTTTGACAGTTGACCGTCATTAGCATTTACCGCTTAAAGGCTTTAATTCTTTTATACTTTCGAAGAACAATTTAACCTATGGAATTAAACAAGTATAGTAAAACAGTCACTCAAGATCCAACGCAACCCGCCGCACAAGCCATGCTACATGCTATCGGCTTAACGGATGAAGATTTTAAAAAACCAATGATTGGCATTGCCAGTACTGGTTATCAGGGCAATCCCTGTAATATGCATCTCAATGCTCTGGCAGCAGATATCAAAATCGGTATTGATGATGCTGGGATGGTAGGACTTATTTTCAATACTATAGGCGTGAGCGACGGTATTTCTATGGGAACTCCAGGAATGCGCTATTCACTGCCCTCGCGTGATATTATTGCAGACAGTATGGAAACCGTGGTGCAAGCCATGAGTTATGATGGTCTGGTTACCGTGGTGGGCTGTGATAAAAATATGCCCGGCGCGCTTATGGCTATGTTGCGGTTGGACAGACCTTCTATATTAGTATATGGCGGTACCATCGCCCCCGGTTGCCATAATGGGAAGAAGTTGGATGTTGTTTCGGCTTTTGAAGCTTGGGGTTCTAAAGTTGCCGGTACTATTGATGAAGGCGAATTTAAGCAAGTGATCAATAAAGCCTGTCCCGGTGCTGGCGCCTGCGGCGGAATGTACACGGCAAACACGATGGCTTCTGCAATTGAAGCGCTTGGGATGTCATTGCCCTATAATTCTTCAAATCCCGCTGTGAGCGATGATAAAAAAGCAGAGTGCAAACGGCTAGGAGATGCATTAAAAAGTTTGATCGAGAAAGACATCAAGCCTTCCGATATCGTGACGTTGAAAATGATGGAAAATGCCATTCGTTTAGTGATTGTTTTGGGTGGTTCAACAAACGCGGTATTGCACTTTTTAGCTATTGCCAAAGCAGCAAATATTGAGTTTACATTGGCCGATTTTCAACGTATCAGTGATTCTACGCCTTTTTTGGCTGATCTAAAACCCAGCGGAAAATACCTTATGGAAGATCTGCATAATGTAGGCGGGATTCCCGCAGTAATGAAATACATGTTAAAAGAGGGAATGCTGCACGGCGACTGCTTAACGGTTACAGGTAAAACCATTGCCGAAAACCTCGCTGATGTTCCAGATCTGAAGGAAGGTCAAGATGTGATCATGCCAAAAGAAAATCCTATAAAAGAAACCGGTCACTTGCGCATGCTCTTCGGAAATCTTGCCGAAGGCGGAAGTGTGGCCAAAATTACCGGTAAGGAAGGATTTCGTTTCTCTGGCCCAGCAAGGGTTTTTAATGGGGAATATGCCGCTAATGATGGGATCCTTGAAGGAAAAGTCAAAAAAGGAGAAGTTGTGGTCATTCGGTATGAAGGACCAAAAGGCGGTCCCGGTATGCCCGAAATGCTCAAACCTACCGCCGCTATTATGGGCGCAGGTCTCGGCAAGGATGTCGCGCTGATCACCGATGGCCGATTTTCCGGTGGTACGCATGGTTTTGTGGTGGGACACATCGTTCCCGAAGCCCAAGATGGCGGAAATATTGCCCTTCTGGAAGACGGTGATACCATTACCATTGATGCGGAAACCAACTCCATTACCGTGGATGTTTCCGCAGAAGAATTGAAAAAGAGAAGAGAGAACTGGAAAGCGCCCAAACTTAAATTTGACCGCGGGATCCTTTATAAATATGCAAAAACCGTTTCTTCGGCCTCGCAGGGTTGTGTGACGGATGAATTCCCCCTAACCCCCGAAGGGGGGAACTAATGCGGTGTGATACTATCTTTTTCAATTTTTAAAAGAAAGGATGAACAAAAAAATTATGTTATGGAAACACAAACGATGAAATTGCAGCCCAACGAGAATCAGGTCAAAGAACGCATAAGTGGAAAAGAGGCCGTTATAAGATGCCTGTTGGCTGAAGGCGTGGAAACCTTATATGGTTATCCTGGCGGGGCGATCATGCCGGTATATGACGAACTTTATAAATATAAGGATCAGCTCAACCACATTCTTACACGTCATGAACAGGGCGCCACACATGCTGCACAGGGTTATGCCCGCGTGAGCGGAAAAGTGGGCGTAGCTATTGCCACATCTGGGCCTGGCGCGACAAATCTGATCACTGGTATTGCAGATGCACAGATCGATTCTACACCTTTAGTGTGCATTACAGGGCAAGTAGCCTCGCATTTACTGGGCAGCGATGCCTTTCAGGAAACTGATATCATTGGTATTTCGACGCCGGTAACAAAGTGGAATTATCAAATAACGCACGCATCAGAAATTCCGGAGGTAATGGCAAAGGCTTTTTACATTGCAAAAAGTGGTCGTCCCGGTCCGGTGCTGATCGATATTACGAAAGATGCGCAGTTTGAAGAATTTGATTTTGCCTATAATAAATGCACTGGTATTCGGAGTTATAAGCCTATTCCGCTAGTAAATACAGATAAAGTTGCAGAAGCTGCCGAACTGATAAATAATGCAAAAAAACCACTTATCGTTTGGGGGCAGGGCGTGATTTTGGGCAAAGCCGAAGAAGAATTTAAAGCATTTGTAGAGAAAACGGGGATTCCCGCTGCTTGGACCATTCTTGGGGTTTCCGCGATACCTACAGACCATCCCTTAAATGTGGGTATGGTAGGAATGCACGGAAATTATGCACCCAATATGCTGACCAATGAATGTGATGTTTTCATTGCCATCGGGATGCGTTTTGATGACCGCGTTACGGGCGATTTAAACAAATACGTAAAACAGGCTAAAGTCATTCATTTTGAGATTGATCCTTCCGAAGTGAATAAAAATGTAAACGCAGATGTTGCGGTTTTGGGCAATAGTAAAGATACGCTCGCGGCACTTTTACCGCTCGTAAAGGAAAATAAACACGAAAGCTGGCATCAGCAGTTCAAGGATTTGTACAAAATCGAATTCGATAAGATCATTACCCACGATATCCATCCAACCAAAGAAGGTTTGACCATGGGTGAAGTAATTGAAGGCATCAACCAAGAAACAAAAGGGGATGCGGTGATCGTTTCAGACGTGGGGCAGCATCAAATGGTGGCTTGCCGCTACGCGAAATTCAACAGAACGCAGAGCAATATCACTTCTGGTGGCTTGGGAACCATGGGGTTTGCGCTTCCGGCAGCGATTGGTGCAAAAATGGGTGCGCCAGATCGTGAAGTAGTCGCAATCATAGGCGATGGAGGTTACCAGATGACCATACAGGAGCTCGGTACTATTTTTCAGACCAAAGTGCCGGTAAAAATCGTGGTGCTTAACAATGACTTTCTAGGTATGGTGCGCCAGTGGCAGCAGCTGTTTTTTGACAAGCGTTATGCTTCCACAGAAATGGTGAACCCAGATTTTGTGGCCATTGCAAGAGGTTATTCCATTGAGTCGCAACAAGTGACCAAACGGGAAGATCTTGCCGCTGCCATAAAAACTATGATAGCTTGTGAAGGTCCATATTTCTTAGAGGTAAAAGTAGAAAAAGAGGATAATGTATTCCCGATGGTTCCGTCAGGGGCTTCGGTTTCAGATATAAGATTAGAATAAGATGAGCGAAGAAAAAACATATACCGTTTCCATTTATACCGAAAATAATATCGGTTTGTTGAACCGTATTTCGGCAATATTTCAGCGCAGACATATCAATATAGAAAGCCTGAACACGTCCATTTCAGAAATTGAAGGCGTTTCACGTTTTACCTTGGTGCTCAGTCTCACAGAAGAGCGCATTAAAAAGATCATCGGCCAGTTAGAAAAGCAGGTAGAAGTGATCAAAGCGTTTTACCATACCGATGAACAGACCATTTTTCTAGAAAGCTGTCTTTTTAAGATCAAATCTGATTTATTGTTTGAAGAACCGCAGATCCAGAATATCATTAAGGAAAGCAACACGCGCATCGTCACGGTAAACAAAGAGTTTTTTGTTTTGGAAAAATCCGGAAGACGTAGCGAGATCGAGTTATTATATAGAGAACTCAGTCCTTTTGGTATTATGCAGTTTGTGCGCAGTGGCCGCATTGCAGTAACCAAAGATGAAATGAAAATTTCGGCCATGCTGGCGGAATTTAGAGAATAAAACGAACCAAAATAACCAAATAATGACCCAAAAAAGGCGAAAATCACCGTTTTTGGACCAAAATCAATTCCAATGAAAAATTACTTTAATACGCTTTCCCTTAGAGATCAACTGGCCCAATTGGGAAAATGCCGCTTTATGGAAGCTGATGAATTTAGCGAAGGAGTAGAAGTGCTTAAAGGGAAAAAAGTGGTGATTGTGGGCTGTGGTGCGCAAGGTCTCAACCAAGGGCTAAATATGCGCGATTCTGGCCTTGATATTTCATATGCATTGCGTGAAGGTGCGATCAAAGAAAAACGTACTTCCTTTAAAAATGCCACAGAAAATGGCTTTACCGTGGGCACTTACCAAGATTTAATCCCCACGGCAGATCTCGTCTGCAATCTTACACCAGACAAGCAGCACACTTCGGTGATCAATGCGATCGTTCCGCTTATGAAAAAAGGCGCGACACTTTCGTACAGCCATGGTTTTAATATTGTGGAAGAAGGAACAAAAATACGAGAAGATATTACCGTAATCATGGTGGCGCCAAAATGTCCAGGTTCTGAAGTCCGTGAGGAGTACAAGCGTGGTTTTGGAGTACCCACATTAATGGCTGTGCATCCTGAAAATGACCCGAAACAAAAAGGTTTTGAGCAAGCAAAAGCATACGCAGTGGCCACTGGTGGTCATCGTGCCGGCGTACTAGAATCGTCTTTTGTGGCGGAGGTAAAAAGCGATCTTATGGGTGAGCAGACCATTCTTTGTGGTGTGCTGCAGACCGGTTCCATTCTTTGTTTTGATAAAATGGTGGCAGAAGGAATTGACAAAAATTATGCTGCACGATTGATTCAATACGGTTGGGAAACAATCACCGAAGCCCTGAAACACGGCGGGATAACCACAATGATGGACAGGCTCAACAATCCTTCCAAAATCAAGGCTTTTTACCTGGCGGAAGAACTGAAGCAAACTTTACGCCCACTTTTTGAAAAACATATGGACGATATCATGTCTGGTCATTTTTCAAAAACCATGATGGAAGACTGGGTCAATGATGACAAAAACCTTTTGAAATGGCGTGCCGAAACCGGTGAAACCGCTTTTGAAAAAACAGATGCGCAGGAGCAAAAAATCAGTGAACAGGAATATTTTGATCACGGTACGCTGCTCGTTGCTTTTGTAAAAGCAGGGGTTGAACTCGCTTTTGAAACCATGACCGCCGCCGGGATCATTGCAGAATCGGCTTATTATGAATCGTTGCACGAGACACCACTGATTGCCAATACAATTGCACGCAAGAAATTGTTTGAGATGAACCGTATTATTTCAGATACGGCGGAATATGGCTGCTATCTTTTCGACCATGCCGCGAAACCTTTACTTCAGGACTTCATGAAAAAAGTGGATAAAAAAGTAATAGGAGCTGATTTTGCCAAGGGCAACGGAGTGGACAACCGCGAACTTATCGCTGTGAATGACGCCATTCGCAATCATCCGGTGGAGGAAGTAGGCGCATGGTTACGTGAATCTATGACCGCAATGAAAGAAATCAAAACCGCCGTTGAGGAACAGGAAGCGGTAACAGCATAGACAAAACGTTTAAAACCTCACAGGTTTTCAAAACCTGTGAGGTTTAAATAATACTTATTTTTAAAATATAAAAATTTGATCCAAACGAAAAGCACATATTATCCCACACTGGATGCTGTACGGCAGGCAGCGGAAACGTTAAAAGCAGTTTCCACCGTTACCCCGTTATTACCCAATCTGAATTATTCAAGGCAGTTTGATGCCAATGTAATGCTGAAAAGGGAGGATCTGCAGCAAATCAGGTCGTATAAAATACGGGGTGCGTATAACAAAATTAGTTCGCTGAGCGAGGCAGAACGTGAAAAGGGAATTGTGTGCGCCAGTGCCGGTAACCACGCACAGGGAGTTGCCTACGCTTGCGCAAAATTGAAGATCAAAGGCACTATTTTTATGCCTTCGCCCACGTCAAAACAGAAGATCGAACAAGTAAAAATGTTTGGTGAAGACCAGGTGAATATTATACTTACCGGCGATAATTTTGACGATGCCAGCAAATCTGCTCAAGCGGAATGCGAGCTTTTGGGAAAGATATTTGTACATCCTTTTGATGATGAAAAAATCATTGAAGGTCAAGCTACAGTGGGCCTTGAAATTTTAGAACAGACCAAGCAACCCATAGACTATGTTTTTGTGCCCGTAGGTGGTGGTGGCCTGGCTTCTGGGTTGAGTACGGTCTTTCATTTACTTTCCCCAGAAACAAAAGTAATAGGTGTGGAACCAGAGGGCGCTCCATCCATGCGTACTTCAATTATGGCAAAGGCAAACATCAAGCTGTCCATGATTGAGAAATTTGTGGATGGAGCCGCCGTGCAGCGCGTGGGCGACCGTAATTTTGCCATTTGCAGCGAATATTTAAGTGAGATGGTAACCGTTCCAGAAGGAAAAATATGCCAGACAATTTTGGATCTTTATAATAAAGACGCCATAGTGGTCGAACCTGCCGGGGCTTTGACCCTTTCTGTTTTAGATATGTATGCCAAAGAAATCAAGGGCAAAAATGTGGTCTGCGTAATCAGTGGAAGTAACAATGATATCACGCGTACCGCGGAAATTAAAGAACGGGCATTGCTTTATCAAGGTTTGAAGCACTATTTTATTATCCGTTTTCCGCAACGCGCCGGGGCTTTAAAAGAATTTGTTGCTGAAATCATGGGTCCAAATGATGATATCACCTTTTTTCAATATTCTAAGAAAACCAATCGAGAGGAAGGTCCGGCAGTGGTAGGGATTGAATTAAAATCGCAAGATGACCTACGACCGTTGATCAGGCGGATGAAAAACAGAAATTTCTTTGGAGAATACTTAAATGATAAACCTAATTTATTCGAGTTTTTGATATGATTTTAAGCCTTTTTGATTGGTTTAGTATTCTATAATTTATAGAATTTGCTATTTTATTCCTAAAAATCAACTATTTTTATTCCGATTAATTAAATAAATTTATCCATTTCATATTAAAAAACCAATAATGACATCTGCTGTAGCTAACGCAATTCCCGCAAAATTTAAAGTAAAACCCATTGAACAAAACACGTATTTGGTAGATGGAAAATTGGTGCCTTGGAATGGAAAAACCACTGATGTATTTTCCACCATTGAAACAGAGCAGGACGGAGAGTCAAAACCTACCCGATTGGGATCTATTCCCAGTCTAGGTAAAACCGAAGGTCTGCAAGCGCTGGAAGCTGCCGTGAATGCATACGATAAAGGACAAGGTTCTTGGCCCACGATGAAAGTAGCAGACCGCATCAAGTGCATGGAAGCTTTTGTTGAAAATATGAAAACCAAACGGGAGGAAGTCGTAAACCTTCTTATGTGGGAAATCTGCAAGAACTATCCCGATTCTCAAAAAGAATTTGACCGTACCGTGGAGTATATTTATGATACGATCGAGGATTATAAAAACATGGATCGCGACAGTGCAAAATTCCATAAGCAGGATGGCATTCATGCGCATATTCGCCGCGGTTCACTAGGTGTTGTGCTTTGTATGGGGCCTTATAATTACCCGTTGAACGAGACGTTTTGTCTATTGATCCCGGCATTAATTATGGGGAATACGGCAATTTTTAAACCAGCAAAACATGGGGTTTTATTGATCTCTCCACTTTTGGAAGCTTTTCAGGAAAGTTTTCCTCCCGGTGTTGTAAATATTGTATATGGCAGAGGTAGGGAAGTAGCAGCTCCTATTATGGAGACGGGCAAGATAGATGTACTGGCGCTCATAGGTCACAGTTCTTCGGCAAATGCATTGCAAAACCTACATCCAAAAAAGAACCGTTTGCGCTTGGTTTTGGGTCTTGAAGCCAAAAATCCTGCGATCATCTTGCCAGATGCAGATCTTGATCTTGCCGTTTCTGAATGTATTGCTGGCACGCTTTCCTTTAATGGTCAGCGATGCACGGCATTGAAAGTTATTTATGTACATGAAAATATTGCTGAATCCTTTAACCGGAAATTCTCTGAGCAGGTCGATAAACTGAAATTCGGCCTACCTTGGGAAGATGGTGTGAAATTGACCCCTTTACCAGAACCAGATAAACCAGATTATATTCAAGAATTGATAGATGACGCGCAACAAAAAGGCGCTAAGATTTTAAATAAAAAAGGAGGCGAGCGAAGTAAAAATTATATTTTTCCGGCAGTGCTGTTTCCAGTTTCAAAAGATATGCGCGTATATGAAGAAGAGCAATTTGGACCTATAGTTCCTGTTCTTACTTTTAAGAATATTGAAGAGCCGCTTGATGATATGGCCGAATCCAATTATGGGCAACAGGTCAGTTTGTTTGGCAAAGAGGTGAAAACGCTGGCCCCACTTATTGATACGCTAGTCAATTTGGTCTGCCGCGTGAATTTGAACAGTTCTTGCCAGCGCGGCCCTGATGTGTACCCATTTACTGGGCGAAAAGATTCTGCCGTGGCTACGCTGAGTGTGCACGATGCACTGCGTTCGTTTTCAATACGTACTTTTTTGGCTTCTAAGGATAACGCATATAACAACGCGATTTTGCAGGAACTTCTGGATTCTAAAAAGTCCAACTTTGTAAGTACCGATTATATTCTATAAATAATCAGCCAAAGAAATACTGTTTTAAGAAGTACTTGGTGGGCGAAAATAAACGCTTATTTTTGCCTTCCCAATGCGGGACCATTAACTCAGTTGGTTCAGAGTGTCACGTCGACAACGTGGAAGTCACTGGTTCGAATCCAGTATGGTCCACCATATAAAAATAGTATAAAAAAGCCCGTAAACGCCTGTTTACGGGCTTTTTTGTGCCTTGTCGTGACTTGCACATTTGCAATAAATGCCTATATTTACGTGCATTTTATACGAATTTTGTACGACGAATACTTGGTTTTTAATTTGCTATTTCTTTCAGCGTAGGCAACAGCCGTTCTAGGGCCATTCCACGAGAACCTTTTATGAGCACGTGTGTCTTTTGCTTTAAGAAGCTTTTTACATCATCTGGTAAATGCAGTTGTAAATCTTCCACATTTTCAAAATAATAAAGTTTGTCGGCTTTTATAACTGTTCCCTTGAAATTTTTGCCAAGCAATAACAAGGCGTCATAACCGTGGCTCAGGGCAAGTTTAGCGATTTCTCTATGTTCTTGTTCCGCGGAAGCGCCCAACTCGAACATATCTCCTAATATGGCCACTTTTTGTGTCGCCTTAAAACCCTTAAAATTAATCAATGCGGCCTCCATACTGGTGGGATTTGCATTATAAGCATCAAGTAGCAGCGTAAGCTTGCCAATTTCCATAATCTGTGAGCGGTTATTGGCAGGCTTATAAGCTGCAAGCGCGCTTTCGATCTCGTTCCGTTCTACCTCAAAATAAACACCCATACTCAGCGCGGCAGCCATATTTTGAGCATTGTAAAAACCGGTTAGTTGGCTCAGGAATGCCTTTCCTTGATATAAAATACTGGCAAATGGCAGGGCAGGGGTATAGCTTAAGATTATATCGTTCTCCTTATTTTTACCAAAAGTAAAGCGATTGGAGCCGATAGTAAGTGCATTTTGCTTTTCATCATCGGTATTTATAAAAAGGATGCCATCCGTAGTCTTTATATAATCATAAAGTTCGCTTTTCCCTTTAACGATGCCGGCCTCGCTACCAAATCCTTCTAAATGCGCTTTACCAAAATTTGTAATATATCCGTAATTGGGTTCTGCAATAAGGCAGAGATTTTTAATTTCCTCCAGATGGTTGGCGCCCATTTCCACAATACCTATTTCGGTTTTTTTGGTCATCGACAGTAGCGTTAACGGTACGCCTATGTGATTATTGAGGTTGCCTTGTGTTGCGGTTGTTCTATATTTTTTTGAAAGCACCGCATTGATCAATTCTTTAGTGGTCGTTTTACCATTGCTTCCGGTGAGGGCAATGATTGGCAAATTGAGGTGTTTTCTATGGAAATTAGCCAATTCCTGCAATGTTTTGAGGCTGTTTTCCACAAGAATAGTTTTATTCTCCAACTCCAATTCGGGATCATCAATAATCGCTTTAAGAGCGCCATCTTTCAGTGCTGGTTCAGCAAAAGTATTTCCATTGAAATTTTCGCCTGAAAGAGCAAAAAATAGGCTATTCCGGGCGATTTTTCGGGAATCTGTACAGATTCCTGAACTCGTCAGGAAAATAGCATGCAGCTCTGGAATTGTCATAATTCGAAATTAAAAAAACCATTTTCATACGTTGAAAATGGTTTTTGTTATTCATTCTAAAAATAGGTGATTCTTAGTAAAAATTAGCCCTTTTATCATCAATATCGGCTGCATCTTCAAGCGCTTTTGTAACATTGATATTCACTGAATTACGGTTTGTGGCTGTCTGCTGCATGGCAAAGCTTAGATAATTGTCCATCTCTTTAGCATTATTGATGGCGGTAGGCTTGATCAGGTAAACACCTTTTTCACCCACTATAGGTTCAGATAATGTGTTATCCTTAAGACCAAATAATGCACCCACCACTTTAGGCTCGCGGCCTGCACCAGCAAGGGTAGGGTTTTTTAAGCTGATCGCAGAAGCAGACTGTACTTGAACATTATTGGCCTTTGCAATAGCCTGCAGATCGCTACCTAAAATTTTGCTTTTGATCATATCGGCTTTTTTAGCATTGCGCACAAGTGGCGTAACGCTTGGGGAAGCCTCGTCCACCTGCATAAGCCCAGCTGGACTTTTCTTTGTAAGTTGAACTACCAGGTAGCCACCATTTACTGTAAAACGTTTTATAGCGCCTACTTCGGTATCATCTTCAAAGGCCCAGCGAATAATCTCGCGCTGGCTGCCTTCACCAGGTATGGTCTCATCCAGGACTTTTATATTATTTACCGGTCTTATGGTATAATTATTTTTCTTGGCAGTCTCGGCAAATTGTTTGCTGTTTTCACTTGCTGCCATTTCGTATTTAGTCGTTGCAGTAAATACATCATTGATGGTTTTCTGCGAAGGCTCAATTTCTTTAGCGACAGTGGCCAGTTTAATTGCGCGCTGTTCCCCTTTTTGATCATCGATCTTGATGATATGAAAGCCAAACTGACTTTCTACTACACCAATATCACCCGTTTTTTTCATAAAAACGAAATCATTAAAAGGTTTTACAAAGGTGTTTTTGACAACGTATCCCAGATCGCCACCTTTTGCAGCACTCCCTTGATCTGCAGAAAGCGCTTTAGCAAGTTCAGCCATTTTAGAAGGAGTTTTGCGCAAAACAGCAGCAATACTATCGGCCAGTTTTTGTGACTGCGCTTTGGTACGCGTAACATCTCCAGCATTTTGCAGGCCTACGTAGGGCAGAAGGACATGCGAAGACTTGACAGAATCTGGTATTTGCTCTACCGCAATAGCTTTTGAGATTTTATAAAAACCATTGTCCTTATAAGGACCAAAAACCTCACCCTTGTTTAAGTTAAAAAGTTGATCTTGATATTCAGCTGGCAGCTCACTCTTAAAAAAGAAACGGTCTTCAAAACGCTGATCAGAAAATTCGTTAACAAATTCTTCTGCATTGTCGGTTTTTTTAAGGCCGGCAATGGTATCGTTAGATTTGCTTGCCGCATTATAACCTGCTTTGTCATCAAGAAATGTAGCCAATTCTTTTTCTACTGCCTGCTCATCGCCAAGTGTGGCTTTTTCCTCAAATTTCACAAAGCGAATGCTCCTGTTGGCTTCCACTTTATATTGATTTTTGTGTTTGTCAAGATAATCCTGAATGTCTGATTTGGAAACGGCTACTTTATCATCTGCGATACTTGTAAATGGAATTTGAACAAACTGAGCATCGCGCTTACTGTTCTGCATCTCGTATGCCTGTTTACCTTCATTCAAAGTTGCGCCCAGACCTGCTTTGATTAAATTGAAGTAGATCGACTCTTCCTCATTTTTTGCAAGTCCCTTTTCATAATCCACCCACTGGTCATAACCGGCGGGATTTGTAGAGCGTAGAGTAGCGATATATTCCCTCATTTTAGCTTCGCTAAAAACACCATTTGCATCCTGAAACTGCGGCTCATTCTGCAGGGCTTCTTTAAGGACACTGTTTAAGCGGTCCTGCTCTATAGAGATACCTAGTTCATCCATTTGATCTCCCAGCAACACATCGTTGAGCGCTTGTTGCCAGACCATGTTTTGAACTCTGGTAGTGCTCATCTGTCCGCCATAACGGCTGGTCTGCAACTCCACTTTTTTTGCAAAATCGTCCCGGTCTATATCCTCACCGTTTACGGTGGCAAGTACACGTTGCGATTTCTGGGTGTTAAAACCACCGCCTTTAAAGAGATCTGCAAGTACAAATGAAAATAGGGCCAGGGCAATTATAATGATCAAAAATACTGAACGTTGCCTGATTTTGTTTAAAACTGCCATATATGTACTACTAATATGCAGGGAATTTCCTGCGAGTTAATTTTTGGTTCTGCGCTATATTTCCGCTTTAGTGAGGATTTATAAGAGCCTGCGGCGGAATAATGGGCGAAAATACTATTTTATATCACAAAATGAAACCGAAATCGCCTAAATAAGAAAATCTTGAATGTTAACAGTGGGTTTTACTTGTTAATTTTGAAAAAGGTTTTTCGATTAAATAGCAATGGACCGCTAAAGGGAAGTAGAAGGGGTGTTTTTCGGAAACTACAAAGCTATCAATTATCTTCGATTTTCTTGATCTGCACCAATTCAATTTTAGTGCTAGAGGTCTGCAGGATGTGAAACTGATAGCCGTCTATATCTAAAACTTCATTTTCATCTGGTATTCCTTCTACTTCATTAACGATTAGACCGCCCAAAGTTTCATAATTTTCATTTTCCGGCAGGTTTAATTTGTACATTTCATTAATATAATCTACTTCAAGGCGCGCGGAAAACCGAAATGTATTATCGTCTAATTTTTCTTCTATAAGCAGTACACTGTCATGCTCATCTTCAATCTCGCCAAAGAGCTCTTCAACGATATCCTCTACGGTCATCATACCGCTGGTGCCGCCATATTCATCAATTACCACGGCAATACTTTTTCTTTTCTTTATCAAAACATTGAGCACATCTTTGACCAGCATGGTTTCTGGTATAAAGATGACCTGCATGAGTACTTCTTCAATATGGGCAGGTTTTTTAAAAAGCTCAAAAGAATGCACATAGCCCAGAATATCATCTATGGAATCTGTATAGACCAAAATCTTGGAGAGGCCAGTCTGTGTAAAAAGTGCGTTCAGTTCTGATAATGGAGTATTTTTTTCTACCGCAACCATTTCTGTTCTTGGAATCATCACTTCGCGCGATTTCACTTCAGAAAACTCGAGTGCATTCTGAAAGATTTGTATCTCAGAATCCAGATCTTCGCTGGTTTCTACGGATTCCATCTGTTCTGAAATGTAATTGCCCAGTTCTATCTTGGTAAATGCTAGCTGTACCTCATCACCTTCGGTTTTAAAAAAACGTTTTAGAACCATGTCTGAAATCCAGATCACAAAGCTTGATATAAAATAGAAAATCAAGTAAAAAACATACGCAGGAATGGCGAAAATCTTCAGGAGTGAATTCGCATAGATCTGAAAAAACACTTTAGGTAGAAACTCGGCCGTCAACAAGACGATAAGGGTGGAGATAATGGTCTGTGTGATGAGGCTGAACCGTATTAAAAAATCATTGATCCACAAGTACCCAAAATCAAAATCGGTAAGCCAATGCTGTAAAAGAGCGCCCATGAAATAGGCATAAACTACAAGGGCCAGGTTGTTGCCCACAAGCATGGTAGCAATAAATTTTGATGGTTTTTGGGTAAGGCGTGTTAAGGTTTTGGCAATAAGGTCATTTTGCTTTTTTTCAATTTCTATATGTATTTTGTTTGAGGATACATAAGCGATCTCCATGCCTGAAAAAAAAGCAGAAAGCAGAAGCGAAATAATAATTACAATAATTTCGGTTTCCATTTAATTATCGCTTTTGTGCTCATACTTTTTCCTGAAACGCCTTTTGAAAAAAAACATGCCTAGGGCAAGGGCTACAAAAAAAAGCGAAAAATAGGTCTGGTTAGGTTCTGCTGGCCATGAACTATATGCCTTAAACAGAAATAGGACGACTATAACCAGGTATGCGTATTCAAAATATTTAAAATACTTACTCATTGAGACTGTCTCTTTTGGCGTTTTTGTTCTCTTTTACAAACATTTTGCTTTGGTTGCCTGAAGATAAGAAATTTTTAAAGTTCTCACTACTGTCAAAACCTTGCCCGTTGTTAAAAGAACCATCGGGAAAATTTATGGTGTATGCCCTCTCTGTGAAAACCCAGTTGTTACGCTGGTCCCAGTATAATTGCGAAGTTCTTAAAGTTGTGGAATCGCTTAATATCAAAACTACATCTTTGCGAAGATCAACCAGATTGGTTTGTTTAAAAAGTTTGGCATACTTGGAGGTAATATAATTCTCTTTTTTATCATCACCTACAAACGTTACATCTACCCCTTGGGGAAACTCCTGATATGGAAATTCTGAAATACTATAATCGAGCATTTTTGGTGTGCGTAATGTAGCTACCACTTTACCTGAATCTGTGTATCGCAGTACAAGGCCTTCACCCGTAGCTGCCGGTCCTTCTGCACGCTGGTTAAAGCGTTGAAGTTCGCCGGAGTTATTGGCACAAGCAAAAAAGAGGGTCACAGCAAAAGCTGCAACCCCTTTTAAAATTGTATATGTTATTTTATCCTGCATTAAGGACTTGGAACGGTGATACTTCCACCTATCCAACAGCTAAAGTTCACTTTCTGACCTGCTTTTCCACTTTGAAAAATTTCAGTTTTAGAAGGTGCAAGACCACGGTAGCTTGCGGCGGTTTCATTTGCGTTAGAAGCGAGAGAAGGATCTATCCTTGCAGCGCGTGAAGCATAATCTGCAGCCAACCAATAGATGGCACGTTTTTCAAACTGTGTGGTACCACAATCGTTCGCACTGGCGGCATACATATTTGCGATCATTAAGTAAGCTCTACCGTTAGAAGGTTTAGCTTCAAGTGATTTCTGGTAGAAACCGCGTGCTTGTGAATAGCTTCTTCTGCTTCTCATTTTTTCTGCCAGACGCATAAATACTTTTGACTTTTGATTAGGATCTGTCTCCCGGTTTGCAGATTCTTCGTAATAGCTCATTGCTTTGGAGTTATCACCATTTTTATCAGCCAACTGACCTAAATAATAAGCGGTCTGTGCTGATGGCTCCAATTTATCTAACTGTACAACCAGTTTTTCAAAGAAAGGATCTTCTGTACATTCTTTGTTGGACATTCTTCCCGCAGCACGTCTAATCCAATCAATATCGCCTTTTTTAGCATCAAAATCCTTTTGATAAAGAGGGATCAGGTTTTCACAATCTGCCAGTTTACCAAGTTTTTCATTGATACCCGCAGTTATTTTGGCATAATTTTCCAAGTTGCTGTTGGCCGCGTTTTTAGCGCGTTCTTCTTTAGAATCAAGTGCAGTGCCAGCTTCTTCTTTTTCAAGAAGGGGAGCTACACTTTCTGCAGCAGCATTTTGCTCAGTAGTGATTTTTTCCTGTACTTCATCATAAAGCACAAAGATATCGTTAAGATCCATTTCCCCAGCCTCTTCTAATTCTACAGCAAGAACAAAGTAAATATAAAGTGCCCTAGGGCTGGTAAATGATTCTTTGTCCGCATTCCAGGCCTCTTGAAATTTCTGGTATTCCTCCATTTTTTTTCCTATGCCATTATCGTACATAAGCTCCGCAATATCAGAAAGGTTTGCTCCTTGTGAAACACGGTCTGGGTAGTTCTCATATTTTTGCTCATACATCTTGATAAATTCCATTACTACCGCCTTTTTCTCAGCTTCTGGAGCTTTTTCAAGTCTATCGCGGTACAGACGCTCACCGTATTGATACAGCGCGTAAGACCACTTAGGGCAATTATCCATCAGTTTTCTGAAAGGCTCATAAGCGGCTTCATAATTTTTAACCTTGGCATTTTCTGTAAAGATAGAACCGGTGGTTACGCAATCTACAGATGACTGCGCCCTTAATGTGCTGGCACCAGCAAACATGGTTAGTAAAAGTAGTGTAAGTTTGATTTTCATCTTAATTGGTTTTAAAAAAACAATATTAGCAAATTTAATTAAATTTAAAAGGCACAAACCATTTATCATTTAAAGATAAACTGAGACCGACCTTAAAAAAGTCTTCTCTAATAAGGCCTGCATTCTTTGTACCGCGCTGCCCGTATTCAAAACTTAGGTTTGCGTTACTAAAAGTACGACCCACTGGTAACCCTAAACCAAAAGATATGCCAAACTCGTTTATACCAATTCCGTTAATGTTTAAACCGGTCTCTTGATAGCGGAAACCTGCTCTATAAACTATTCTATCCCAGTAACTTGTAATGGAATTAAAACGGGGTATATAAAATCCGCCCAAACGGAACTGTGAATCGTTATCATAACTCACATTTTGTAGACTATAAGATGGATTTGTGAATTGACTGGCTTGTAAACCAGTATATTCAGCCCCTGCAAACCATTTATTGGGTTCACCAAGACCAAGGCCCAATTTGTATTCTGAAGGAAGGTTAAAATCGGTTCGGGTTCTCTCTGGAGTCAAACTTTCTACAGGGCTACTAACGGCATCACTTACTGGCGAAACGATTACTGTAGCAATTTCCCGATTGTTTTCAGCATTTATGTTACTTTCTGGACTATAGCTTGCTGAACCGTAGATTTTTATATTTTCAGTAATGGCGCGTTCAGCCTGAAGGCCAAGGTTAAAGGAAATCCCACTTATATCAGACCTGTTTATCTCTTGTATACCAAACTGTTGGTTACTGTTGTTCTGCACAACTTCACGGCGTATGTTTCCAAAATTATAACTGACCGTACCACCTACGCGTACGCCTTGTAAAAATTCATATCCCCAGCTTACAAAAGCTTTGTTGAGTCCGCCGCGGCCCATAAAGCGTTCATAAAGTTCCCCGTCACGGTTGATTATTTTATAATCTACCGAAGTATAGGGCATGAGGCCAAAAGCCGCACCCATATTTTTCGCTATTGGAAAACCCAGGGCAAGGTAATCTAGTGTGGTGGATGTATTTGTTCCCTTACCGCCATCGCTGTTAAGACTAACGTCTTTTCGGCTTCCGCCCAGAGTGAAATTAGTAAGTCGCAGGGCACCAAAACTTGCGGGGTTCTGTAAGTTCATATGAATGCTGTCCCCCAGAATACTGATGCCTCCCATAGCCTGATTTTCCACCGTTCCCGTAAAATTACGTAAGCCAATGCCGTAATAGGAATATGGGGATGAATTTCCTTCTTGAGCAAACATAGAGACGGTAAGGAATACCGCTAGTATAAGCAAAAACCTTTTTATCATTGAGTCGTGTTAAATACCATTATGTAATCTAATCCTTCGAGAAGAAAATTTGAATGCGCAAAGATGCCATTTTTTAAGGTTTTAGACAAAAATTGCGCGTCTCCTCCCGTTAAAATAACCGTTAGTTCAGGGTAACTTTCTCTGTACCAATTAATTATTCCGTTTATTTCGGTCGAAATTCCATGAATTACGCCGCTTTTTATAGCCTCTTCGGTATTTTTACCCGTGTAATTCGGGATGCCAGTGGCTTCCAGTGAAGGTAATTTTGCTGTAAAATGATGTAATGCCTTAAAACGCATTGCCAAACCTGGTGAAATGGAACCGCCCAAATATTGTTCTTCGTTATTCTTAAAATCATAGGTCACACAAGTTCCGGCATCTATTATCAGGGCATTATTGCCTGGAAACTGTTTTACCGCCGCTGCCACCAGCGCAATACGATCAACTCCCAGTGTTTTTGGAGTTTTATATCCATTTTTAAATGGAATGCCAGTTGTGTGATCCAATATTTTAAAGGAAAGACCTTTTTTATGTAGCAATGTGACAACTTTTTCTGAATTTCCCGTAGCGGCTACCAGAATATTTTGAAAAGTATAGTCCCTAAGCACTTCCTTGAGAACGGAAAGACTGGATGAAGTCTTCTGATCCTTCTTAAAAATGAGCTTTTCGTCTTGAAAAACGCCTATTTTTAGCTGTGTATTTCCAATATCTATGGCAAGGTTGGTCATGCGTATAACATCTGTAACTACTAACCGAAAATCGGTGTTTTTATTTTCTGAACGGGTAAAGAAAGTGATCTTCTATTTATGGCTGCTAAAGTACAAAAGGGCATCTCCAATAATATCAACAGTTTATCGTTTATTTTTAAGATTTTAGTGTATTTTTTTGGTTAAAGTTTGTGCAAGTTTAATTTTGCTGTTATATTTGCAGCCGCTTTGACAATGCGATGCACAGATGTGAACAGTTTGTCAAGGTTTTTTAAGGAGGTGCCTTAGCTCAGTTGGTAGAGCAATGGACTGAAAATCCATGTGTCCCTGGTTCGATTCCTGGAGGCACCACTTTTAATACATTTAAACCCTTGTAAGCTGATGTTTACAGGGGTTTTTTGTTTTTGGGGGGGTAAATGTGAAACGGATGGTTTGTTTGACTTTAACGTGAGTTCGAGCTAAGAAAAATGGGTCAGATCGCGGATCAAGGGATCAAGTCCAAAAGTTGTGGGATTTTAGTATTATGCAAAAATTGTTGTTAGTCTAAATAGAAAAAAATCTACGTTTCTCACTCCCCTGAACTGTGCCCTAAAGGCTTTGATTTTTGCGTTGA
>Ga0314772_1000179_pt1 | contig 35629 bp, 32 predicted proteins | sample MetaGCBIW2018_FD_204520 | JGI IMG/M metagenome (GOLD analysis project Ga0314772, IMG submission 204520) | Cryopeg brine microbial communities from Beaufort Sea near Barrow, Alaska, United States - CBIW 2018 | ecosystem: Environmental > Aquatic > Marine > Coastal | place: USA: Alaska | collected... | reverse complement strand
CTGGATCAGTCGGTGCTTTCCGATGCCATCCCTGCCTATGGCCTGGGAGAGCATACGCTGCTGCCTCTGGGCGAGTTAGCCCGGCTGCTCACCCTCGCCATAAAGACTCAGCCCGGACAAGCAATCGCCAGCGGCTTTATTCTCACCGAGGACCGAGGGTTCAGTCTCAATCTGGACGAAGCCCGCGTTACCCGCGCCGGAGTGACGGAAAGCTTTGATCCAGCCCTTGTTTTAACGGAGCCGGATGATATTTACGTTGCCAAGTCTCTGCTTGAACGCTGGCTGCCGGTGGAACTTGAGATCAACCGCTCCAGCCTGTCTCTGCGCGTTCACGCCCTCGAAGCATTGCCATTACAGGCCCGACTCAAACGTGAGCGCCTAGGGGAACAGGCCGGTATGCGAGGGGGCTACGAAGACCCGGGTTATCCCCATTATGAGCAGCCTTACCGGTTGCTAAGCACGCCTTTTATCGACCAGACGTTCGCCACCGAACTACGGAGAAACGACGGTAATACCCAAACCGACGCGCGCTATACGGCCTTCCTTACCGGCGATTTTCTGGGCATGGAGTCGTCCCTGTATTTATCGAGTCGCAAACAGGACCCAACACCGGATGTGCGCGCCACGCTTGGTCGTCACGACCCCGGCGGGAACTTGCTCGGCCCGCTCCGAGCTCGGTCTTTCCAGCTCGGCAGTATCTCGGCGCCCAGTGTCGACAACGTTACTCGAGGCAGTAGCGGTGAAGGGGTAACGTTAAGCAATCGCCCGTTGACGCAACCTACCAGCTTTGATCGGCAGGTCTTTGAAGGCAACCTGCCGCCTGGCTGGGACGTGGAGCTTTATTACAACGATGCCCTTGTAGGCTTTCAACTAGCCGACTCTGAGGGCCGGTATCGGTTCGAAGATCAACCCCTGAGTTATGGGCGTAATGAATTCCAGTTGATCTTCAATGGGCCTCTGGGGCAGACCCGGGTGGAACAATATAGTTTCTCTCTGGCCCAATCCATGGTGCGCCCCGGCGAGTTCCAGTACAGCATTACCGAACATCGCGACGATGAAGGACAGCCCCGGTCCGTCGCTCAGTTCGACTTTGGCCTTTCCCGCTACCTTTCTGCATCAGCTGGATTCATCCGGGCGCCGGTAGATGATACCGAAAAGCAGTACACCAATCTGGGGCTGCGCACGTTCTGGCAATCCATGAGCATCAGCGGCGATTTTATCCAGTCCGAGGACGGTGGTTCGCTTGCCGAGCTCGGGATGCAAACCCGTGTCGGCGGCGTAGCGGTGGACGCGAGCCGCATACACTTGAGCGATTTCAACAGCGACGTATTTCCCGCCTATAGCGACCCTCTTCGCACTCGGGATGAGCTTAGGCTTAGCGGTTCCATTCCGGTGGGGGAGCGTTCAAGTTTACCGGTGACCATTGAGGCAAGGCGAGACGAGCGGGAATCCGGCGTTGCCAACACGGATGTCAGCGCACGGGTATCCGCGTATGCCTACGGTACCGCCCTTACTAACACGCTGAACTGGCGGGCATCCGGTGATACTGAACGTACATTGGGCACGCTGCGTATCAGTCGCCGGGTTCGCGACATGAGTTTACGCAGCCAACTGAATTACACTCTGGGCGCTGAGAGCGATATATCAACGCTGGCGTTCACGGCGGACAAACCTCTGGGTGAAGGCTACCGCATGACCTTGGGAGTAGCGCATACCTTTGCTTCACCGCAAACCCGCTATACTGCCGGTTTTACAAAGAGTCTGGGCCGTTATGGGCTGGGCGTTAATGCCAGCTATGTCGACACGGGAGAGATTGCGCTCGGCGTCCAGCTGTTTGTTGCCATGGGGCGAGACCCGCGACAGGCAGACTGGCTATTCGACGCTCGGCCGATGGCCAACAGCGGCGCCGCTTCGGTAAAGATGTTTCTGGATGACAACAATAACGGCGTCATGGATGACCATGAGCTGCCACTTTCCGGTGCCGGTTTCACGGTCAACGGCGGCCGGCACAGGGCGCGAACGAACGCCGCGGGCATCGCCCATATTGATCATCTTCCCGTTAAACAGTCCGTCGACATCGGGGTGGATATGGCAACGCTGGAGGACCCTCAGTGGTCGCCTCAGCTTGCCGGGCTCAACCTGGTGCCACGGCCCGGCACCGTGGCCGAGCTCGAATTTCCCGTGAGCCTGACTACGGAAATTGATGGCACCGTATACTTGCTGGAGAATGACGTCGAGCGCGGGATAGGCGACCTCGAGTTGGAACTGTTAAACGATCAGCATGAGGTAGTGGGTGAAACGACAAGCAGCTGGGACGGCTTTTACATAGTCCCTCAAGTGGTAGCGGGTGAATACTGGCTAAGGATCTCACCTCAGCAGTTAAGGCGTTTAGGGCTGACAGATACCGGCGGACACAAGCTTACCGTTTCGGGCGATGGCTCGTTTATCAGCGGAGTGGATTTTATAATAATGCCGGATGGCAGACAAAGCGATAGTCGTTCAGGTCCTTTGGATGCTGAGGAGTCAGAGCGGTACGATCAGACTTATTTCCGGACGGAATCTTGGGTACAAGATCAACCCTCTGACTATTTTACTATTCAATTGATAGCGGCCAGTTCGGAGGTAGCCATAAAGCAGTACATTGAGCGTCATAAAATAAAACACACGGCAGCTTATGTGCGTACTTCGCGTCGAGGTTTGCCTTGGTATTCCGTTATCTACGGCAGTTTTACGAGCTATCAGGAAGCTCGGGCCACACTAGAGCGACTGCCACCGACTTTGACAGAGGCAAAGCCTTGGGTACGACGTTTTGATGATGTTCAAGCCGCTTTACGCCAGTAATGTCGCATTCTTGGATTATGAAATCGTTCATGGTAGTTGCACACACCAGGGCAGTGCTTACTGCAAGCAACAGTCGCTGGTTTATCATCAATTCGTTTATTGGCGCCGGAAGCTGGTCCTGACTGAAGACTGTCTGAAGCAAAAGCAAACGGTCACCGGGTTTGCTCGGGTCGTTTCTGTTCCTGGCGCTGGCATCGGCGGAGCCGATGGCCTGACCGTTTCACTGCCCGGCGGTGTTTCCATCACCGGTTTGCACGCCGGCAACATCGAGTTGCTAGGCGCTGTTTTGAGACAGCTGTGATGCCCCACCGATCTTTACGCCTTCACCAATAAACATCGAAACAAGATCAAATGCCTGATGTGGGAAGACAACGGCTCCGCTTCGCGGCAGCGAATGGGCCTGGGAATTTCCCGCGAGATCAGGTGATTTGACGGACACTACGTCAGACCATGACCCAGGCCATGTGCCAACATGGCTTTTCCCCCGAAACCAGCACAGTTGTCTTTATGGAGTCTGTCAACGCCAGTTTAAAAGTGATCCACGTATCGGCGTTCGCCCGACCAGTTGAAGGTTGAATACTTACAAGTCTGTTTCAGCCATCTGGTTCAAGAGCGCTTGCTGTCACCGGCCAGTCGCCGTGTTTACCTCCACGGCATCCGGTTTCTGTATTTGCAGGTGCTGCGCTATAGCGGGCGTTGTCCCTGCGGCCGATTCCCCGGATCATTTCAAGTGGTAGAAGGGAAAGCCGTGCTTTCAATCCTTTTGGCCGTGTCAAACGTCATTCTGGGCTGGCAGTGGCACGGCCATGCAGATCGATGTTCAAAACGCTCCTACGGCGCAGGCTCTTAGAACGAGGCTGCGCGCACTCGTGCCTACGACTTCTCAACGCCGGCGCAGCAGTTTTTCCAAGCGTCGTATCATCGCCCGGACAACCTCGCGCCGGGCCTGGAGCTGATCCCGCCTCACTTGCTCAAGATCAATACCTCCCACCCCATCCCGGTACCTGAGCGGGATAGTTCCCTCAAGCGAGTCGTCGACACTCCTGTCTGCCACTTCACCGTCTTCCCGGCGAGTAAACGGGTCGCCACCCTGAAAATACCGTACCTCTTCTGAAATCATCATGCCTCTGATCTCCATAACATCGCCCCTGGAAACAGGAGCATTGGTTTTCTCATGGGTTCAGGTACATGCTACTGTTGTTTTAAAATGCAAACTATTCCATAAAAATGAGCACAGACTTTGCAAAAAAAAACAGGTAAGCCGGGCCGAAAGTCCTCTACCGTTACCCATAAAACACGGAGTCTTCTGGCATGGAATGACTTTGAGATCATCCTTGCAATCGGAAACGCAGGTTCTCTATCTGGCGCGTCACGCGCCCTGGGTGTAAGTCACGCGACTATTTTTCGGCGGTTGGGTGATATTGAACAGCGCTTGGGCGTTACGCTCTTTGAGAGGAGCCGTACCGGTTACCGGCCAACTCTTGCAGGGGAAGAACTCGCCGACACGGCCAGAATTATGGATGAGGCCGCCTTGGCAGCCGAACGTAAAGTCGCCGGTCGGGACCTGGAGCCCAGTGGAGAAATCTGGGCGACCACAACGGACTCCCTGTTGATGGGATTGCTGGCGCCTTTGTTCACGCAATTCCGGCATAAATATCCAAGCATCGTGCTGGATGTTGCCATCTCCAACGAGTTGTTCAACCTGACACGCAGGGAAGCGGACGTCGCCATTCGCCCGTCCAACCGTCCCCCTGAAAATCTGATCGGCCGACCGCTGACCACCATTGGCCAGGCCGTCTACGGACACCGAAGCTTTGGTCTGACACCGGGGGCTTCCGTCGAGACGCTTGGCAGCCAACCCTGGATTGGTGCGGGGCCAAGACTAAAGGATTCAGCATTGGATCAGTGGATGGACAATAACGAGCTGAAGGCAGCCTGTGTCTACCGTGTTGATACTCTGGTCAGCATACTCAGCGCTATTCGCTCTGGCATGGGGCTGGCCGTTCTGCCCTGTTATCTGGCGGACGAAAACCCGGACATTATCCAGCTTACAAATCCCATCCCTGAGCTGGAATATGGCTTGTGGTTTCTGATGCACCCGGACCTGCGAGGCGTAGCGAGGATTCATGCCTTGATGGACTTTCTGACAGAAGCTGTCCGGGCACAAAAACAGCGTCTGGCCGGGCCATTATTACGCTAGCCTGTTTCGTTGTTACGAAACCTGAACTGCCCCGGCCCCTAAACTTTCCTTGGCGAAATTGACAAATGCTCTGACCAACGGTGAAATATATCGTGATTGTGGGTATTGCAGATTTACCTGTCCTTGGTATTTTCCAACAACCGACCAATTCGCCAGAATCTGAATCATAACCCCTGTTTCAATTTTATCAGTTACTGAAAAGTCGGGAAATCGTACCCTCAGTGTAATGCAATCGGTGCAGTTCATTCTCTAGACGATGAGTCAACTCATCAAATGTAAGCACGGACATAGTTACTGACTCCTGCGTTAATGGGAGTCTCCATTCTCACCACAGCAGTCAGGTTTTATGCAAAGTCAATCGGACGAGAATACAGCTACCTGCTGCTCTCCAGTGCAATACTTTGCATAACGAGTAGATGTACATAAGGCGCCGTAATTTCGCCGTTGCTGGCGAACATCTATCTCCACTATTGTATGGATCTCTGGATCAACCCTTGGCGCAAGCGGCAGACCCCGGGCGATGTTATCGTCGTGAGGTACGCGGATGACGCGGTACTGGGCTTTCAGAGAAAAGACGATGCGGAGGCGTTCCTGAGTCAGCTGCACCAGAGGTTGGATCGCTTTGGACGCTTTGCCCGGAGGGACTGCGCGACTGCAGGGCTACCAAAGCCTGAGTCGTTCGATTTTCTGGGGTTTACGCACAGCTGCGCAGTCCTGCGTGATAGACGGACGTTCATGTTGCTGCGGCAAACATCTGTGAGCCGCATGCGACGAACGCTGCACAGCGTCAAGGACGGGTTATACCGAAACAGGCATCGGCCGGTTGGCGAGCAGAAACGCGGGTTGGCTGCGGTGATGCGGGGTCACCTGAACGACTTTGCCGTTCCAGGCAATGTCATCAGGGTGAGCCGCTTTCACACGGAACTTGGAAAGCTCTGGATGAAGGCGTTACGGCGCCGCAGCCAGCGCTACCGTCTCGTGTGGGCGCGCTTCGGTCAGTTCTTGCGAGACGCGCTGCCACAACCCAGAGTTGTGCATCCTTGGCCAAACAAACGATTTGACGGTATACACTCAAGATAGGAGCCGTATGCGTTAGTAGCGCACGTACGGCTCTGTGCAGGGGGTGTCGGGTGACCGGCATTCCTACTGCGACCCTTTCAGCGACTGTTTTGAAATCCGGAAGCGTTACGTAAGGTGCGTTCCATGATGGCCAGCCAAGGCGGTTCCCTCGCGGCCGGAATTATTGTCGCGGATAGCCGGATTTGGTTCAATCGCAGATTTGGTGTCGGCAGCAGTGGGCGCCAAACTCAAAGCCAAGGAATTAAAGGGCAGGATTCAGATCGTGATGAATGGGTGTATGGTGTAACCGCCGCTTATCGAAGAGATGAGGTTAGTTCGTAGGTGCTGTAATCAATACGAAACTTCGGCAGCGATGCCCGGGGTTTATATTTGCTACAAAGTGTCGAATGTTCTCTTTATCTCATATGCCCCAGTAGTTGGAGAGACTGTAAATGACCTTGAAACCAGAAACCGCTTTGTCGTTAGGGGCCCAGCTTGCCCAAGGCTCTCTGGACCCGGTGGAGCTGACCGAACGAACACTCATTCAAGCAGGTGAGCACGACAGCATCTTTATCTCACTGACGCCAGAAAGGGCTCGGGCGGAAGCCTTGGCGGCTAGGGAGCGCATCCGCTTAGGGCTGAATCGAAGCGTTCTGGACGGTGTTCCTCTGGCGTGGAAGGATCTATTTGATCTCGCTGGCTCTATAACCACAGCTGGCAGTCGAATCTTTTCCAGCATTCCCGCACAAAGGGACGCATTCGCAGTATACAACGCTGCGGCAGCTGGAATGGTTAGCGTTGGAAAAACCAACATGACCGAATTTGCCTACTCCAGCCTTGGGCTAAATCCGCATTACGGAACGCCATCCTGCATTACGGGGAAAGACGCTCCAAGAGTGCCCGGAGGGTCCAGTTCTGGCTCAGCTATCGCGGTCGCCAAAGGTATCGTCTCAGCAGCTATTGGCACAGACACTGCCGGATCATTGAGGGTGCCCGCCGCATTTAATGGGCTGGTTTCTTATAAGCCTTCGCAATCAAGGCACAACCGCATAGGTGTGGCTCCCCTTGCGCGCTCCCTGGATACTATGGGGGTTATTAGTCATTCACTGGCCGATTGCGTTGCGATTGACGACATTATGAGATGTGGACACATCCAGGACAGGCAGCCCATAAGGCCTGCAGCGAGCTTGTTTGTCATGGACACATCCCTTGCAGATGATCCTTTAATCGAGCCGGCCGTCTGGGAGAATTTGAAGAAGACTGCAGCGCGACTAAGGCAGGCCGGTTGCCGAGTCGAAGAGCGCCCCATCGAGGCGGTTAAAGAGACTTTAGAAACTATTAAGTCACTTGGATGGCTAGGAGCAATCGAAGCCTACGCAGAATTCCGAGAAATTCTGGAAGGCAGCAATGCCAGTGCCTTGGACTCACGCGTTCGCAAGCGCCTTCTGGATGCTCGGGATTTTCCCGCGGATCGGGCTGTTGTACTTTATGCGAAGCGCGCCGAGTTGATACGGAAACTTAGAATGGAGCTTCAGGGTGCGATTCTATTGAGCCCCACGGTCGCCCATTGCGCACCATTACTGGAACCAGTCGAAAAAGATGCTGACGTGTTTGCCAGAGTTAACCTTCAAACCTTGCGACTTCCAATGATTGGCAGCTTTCTTGATATGCCGGCAATCGTTTTTCCCAGCGGACTGGATCCGGAGGGCAACTTCACCAGTATTCAGATTAGTGCACCCTGCGGTGAAGATGAAAAATTACTGTGCACGGCGAACGGAAACAGCGTTGTCTTCATGGCGGAGAAACAACGATTTGAATAAAGAGGTCGGTAACCGGGGCACCGGACGTTACGTTTATCAGTGCGTCATATTTTCCCATGGTCTACAGCTTCTTTGAAAGCTGGCTGACTAACTGCTTTGCGGGTAACGGAAGTTTGTCGTAACTTTGTATGCCTATGACCAGCTTTCTGGCTGCCCAGGAATCCTCTAAAGGGATGCTTTTCAATCCGAGCTCTGAAAGTTCTGTGTGGATAGTCATCAACGGCAGGATGCCGATCCCCATCCCGTAGTGAACCATCCTGCAAATTGCATCAAAGCTTCTGACCTGGATCCGCATTCGAAGATCTTTCCCTGCGAGTGCTGTTTGCTCCTGGAGTAATATCTGTAACGAAGTGTCAGTTTGCAGACCCACAAAGTCCTGGTCGGCTGCCTCCTTGAAAGAGATAGAGCTGCGCTGGGCCAAGCTGTGATCATCAGGGACCACAAGTACGAGTCTGTCACTGCGGTAGGGCATTATCTCCAAACCATCGGGGTCGACGTGACTGGCGAAGATTCCGATGTCGGTGAGGCCATTTCTGACTGCATCGATAACCTCGGTGCTGATCCGCTCTTGCAGGTCAATCTTTATTTGCGGGTAAATTTTTGCGAAGACGCTGAGGTCTTGGGGCAAGAAGGCGATGACTGCCGATGTATTTGCGTGAATCCTGACGTGACCTTTTATGCCTTCGCCGTATTCACTTAAGTCCGCGTGTAATCGTTTGATGGCGTCGAGAATATTAAATGCATGGTGAAGGAGTGCGTGACCTGCTGGGGTGAGTTCGACGCCACGGGATCTGCGGTAAAGTAACTTGCTCCCGATTCTGGCCTCCAAGTCACTGATACGCTTACTAACGGCAGCCAGCGCAATGTGTTCTCGTTCGGCGACGGCGGATAGCTTCCCCTCTTCGTGAATTGCGATAAAGAGCTTTAGCGTAACAAGGTCGATTTGATTCATGTTCATCTCGGGGTTCAGGTGTGAAATTCTACTTTATCAGTGATTTCGCAATCCGCGAACCCAAGATTGCCGTTTCCCTAATTGTCCGATCACCACTTCTTGCCTAGTCTGATTAGAAATAAGATCAAGGGAGTCGAAAATGACCGATGAAAAGCAACGAGTGTTGCCCCTGTCCGGAATCAAGGTTTTGGAAATGGGCCAATTAATCGCCGGGCCATTCGCGACTAAGTTGCTCGGAGAATTTGGCGCCGACGTAATCAAGGTCGAACCTCCCAATACCGGCGATCCGCTTCGAAAATGGCGCATTGTTCAGGACGGAACTTCTCTATGGTGGCATGTTCAATCGCGCAATAAGCGCTCCATTACTTTGGATCTCAAAAGTGAGGCTGGGCAGAGTGTTGCGCGGCAGTTGGCAGCCGAAGCCGACATCGTGGTAGAAAACTTCAGTCCGGGAACGATGGAAAAGTGGGGGCTCGGTTACGAAGAGCTTTCTCGCAATAACTCCGGCCTTATCATGGTTCGAGTTTCAGGGTATGGGCAGACTGGCCCCTACCGGGACAAGCCCGGGTTCGGCGTGATCGGTGAGGCGATGGGAGGTCTACGCTATCTGACGGGCAATCCTGAGGAGCGATCGGTGCGAGTGGGCGTCAGTATTGGCGATTCATTGTCTGCGCTGTATGCCATTATCGGCTCTTTGCTGGCTCTTCAGGAGCGTAGTCGGAGTGGCTTGGGCCAGGTGATCGATGTCGCCCTTTACGAATCCGTGTTTGCGATGATGGAAAGCCTGGTTCCCGAATTTGATGCGACAGGCCATGTGCGGCAGCCTAGTGGCAGTGCGCTGCCCGGTATCACTCCATCCAACGCGTATAAGTGCCTGGACGGCAACTACGTGCTGATTGCGGGCAATGGTGATGCCATCTTCAAGCGACTTATGAATTTGATTGGACGAGTCGATATGGCTGAGAATCCGGCCCTTGAGCATAACGACGGTCGTTCGAAGCACTCCAAAGAAATAGACGAGGCAATCGGCGCCTGGACGGGTGCCAGAGTTCGAAAGGATGTGCTCGGAAAACTCGATGCCGAAAGAGTGCCTGCCGGTTACCCCTACACGGCAGAAGACATTTTGAAAGACCCACACTACCTGGCGCGCGGAATGATTGAAACGATCGCGTTGCCTGGCGGTAGCACGCTGAAAGTACCAGGCGTTTTGCCAAGGCTTAGCGCGACACCTGGCAAGGTTGGTGGAGGGGGGCCGTCGCTTGGCGAGCACACCGCCGAAGTTCTTTCAGAATTAGCCATTGATGACGCTGTTCGGTCACAAATCCTTGGGTCATAAAAGCGATAGTGCGAGGTAAAAATGAGTAGGGTCGAAATTAATGAGGTTGCTCCGCGGGATGGGCTTCAAATCGAAAGCGTGTTTGTCAGCACCGAAGACAAAGTTCGATTGATTAATGCTCTTTCTGTAACAGGGGTCAAGCGAATAGAGGCTAGCTCGTTCACCTCGCCGAAGGCGATTCCTAATTTGCGTGATGCGTCAGAAGTGATCAGCATGATAGACCGCCACGCGGGTGTGCTTATAACAGCCCTTGTGCCCAACGAGAAGGGCTGTGAGCGGGCGCTGCTATGCGGTGTCGACGAGATCAATATGGTGATGTCGGCGAGCCTGTCCCATAGCAAGGTCAATTTAAGGATGACGCCAGAGCAGTCACTCGAGCAGTTGCAGCGCATCGTCAGAATGATCAAGGGTACGGGGGTTTTTTGCAACGCCTCAATATCGACGGTTTTTGGTTGCCCATTTGAAGGATTCTTGCCGGAGAATCAGGTTCTATCCATTATTGAGCGCCTCCTGGATGTCGGCGTGGACGGTATCACGCTTTGCGACACAACCGGTATGGCGAACCCGGCGCAGGTGAAGCATCTGTGTCAGACCATACTTGGCAAATGGCCAGAAGTACCTTTTACCTTGCACTTTCATAATACACGAGGCATGGGGCTAGCGAATGCACTGGCAGCGTGGGAGGCCGGAATTGTTCGTTTCGACGGTGCGTTGGGGGGGGTTGGTGGTTGCCCCTATGCACCGGGAGCGACAGGCAATGTCTGCACAGAGGATTTAGTGCATATGTTCGAGCAAATGGGGGTAAACACCGGAGTCGACCTGGACGCCCTTTTGATGGTGTCAAAGACGCTTCCCGTCATCCTGGAGCATGATGTACCGGGGCAAGTTGTCAAGGCGGGTAAAGCGGACAGGCGTTATGCCATGCCGGATCGATGATCTTTATCCGACAGCACTGTGAAGTAGCGATCCGCTTAACTCATTTAAAGCTTAACTAGAGGTCGGTTCATGAAAACAATCTTGATAAACGGCATTTGGCAGGAATCAGCAGACCAGAGCCGAATCGAAGTCCTGGCGCCTGCTACAGGGCAAAAGTTCACCGAGCTAAGCCGGGGTAAGCAGGAAGATATTGATCTGGCTGTCCGCTCTGCGAGACATGCGTTCGAAAACGACTGGGGAAAATATTCGGCGACCGAGCGTGGTCGCCTTCTGATAAAAATCGGCACAAAGATCATGGAGAATGCTGAGGAGATTGCCAGGGTTGAATCCCAGGATACTGGCAAGCCTTTACATCTGGCTCGGAATGATATCGCAGCGCTGGCGCGCTACTTTGAATTTTACGGTGGCGCTTCAGATAAGCATCATGGCGAGACCATTCCGTACCTGAATGACTACAGCGTTACCGTCGTTCGTGAACCGCTAGGCGTGACTGGGCACATTATCCCATGGAACTACCCTTCGCAGTTATTTGGCAGAACGGCTTGCTCGGCTTTGGCTGCAGGAAATGCCGTTGTCGTCAAACCTTCTGAAGAGGCCTGTCAATCGGTCCTGTTGATTTCCAGGATTGCCAGTGAGGCGGGGCTTCCGAACGGGGCGCTGAATATCGTTACTGGATACGGGGACGAGGCTGGCCATGCGTTGGCCAGTCATCCGGATATTAACCTTCTTACATTCACCGGCTCACCCTGTGTGGGAACGTTGGTGCAGCAAGCAGCTGCGAAAAATCACGTGCGTTGTGTTCTGGAACTGGGTGGCAAGTCGCCGCAGGTCGTTTTTGACGACGCTAATTTGGAAAAAGCGGTGCCTGCGGTTATTTCGGGCTTCATCCAGAATACCGGGCAAACCTGCTCAGCTGGAACACGGCTGCTGGTTCAGGAAAGTATTTACTCGGAAGTGGTTGAAATGGTCGCGGCCGGTGTCAAGAAAATAAGGACCGGCATGCCCGACCGTGACGTTGAGTGCGGACCTATCATCACCAAGGCCCAATTTAAGCGCGTTCAAGACTTCATCGAAAGGATTAAGGCTACCGGTATTAAACTGATTGCCCAAGGAGAGTTGGATACAGTCGAGAAGGGCGGTTTTTTCGTCCCCCCAATGGTTTTTGGCCCAGTGCCGAGTGACCATGAACTGGCCAGGGAGGAGGTCTTTGGGCCGGTTCTGGCGGTGATTCCCTTCAAGGATGAGGCGCATGCGGTGGCGCTTGCAAATGATACCGACTACGGCCTGGTTGCTGGCGTCTGGACCGAAAATGGATCGCGTCAACATCGGATGGCCCGCGCTATTGCAGCCGGACAGGTCTTTATCAATTGCTACGGCGCGGGCGGTGGCGTAGAGCTGCCTTTTGGCGGGGTCAAGAAGAGTGGCTATGGTCGGGAAAAAGGCTTATTGGCGCTGGACGAGTTCACCACGACCAAAACAATAGTCAATCATTATCAATAAGCTTCAGGCACTAAACGTCAGAAGTGATCTCTGGCGTACAACAATAATGGTTAGGGTTAATAGAGGACTTGCTGTTTCGAATCTCCCAGTAACCCGCTTTTCGGTGTTCGATTATGACAAAAAATAAAACAAGAACAGATTTTGACTATATTGTCGTCGGAAGTGGCGCTGCAGGTGCAATCGTTGCCAGTAGGCTTAGTGAAAATTCAGATAATAATGTTTGTTTGCTTGAGGCAGGACAAAGTGACCGCCATCCTTTTATCCATATCCCGGCAGGCTTTATTAAAACAATTTTCAACCCTAAACTCGCGTGGCAGTTTCATACCGAAGGTGACGAAAAAACGAACGACAGGAGCATCCCCATACCCCAAGGGAAAACGCTTGGTGGGTCCACTGCAATCAACGGCCTTGTGTTCAATCGCGGTCAGCAGGAGGATTACGACAGGTGGGCTGATCTAGGCAATACAGACTGGGATTACGAAAGTGTACTGCCTTATTTCAAGCGCATTGAAAAATGCGAGTTTTCCGTTGATCAACGTTACCGAAGTCAGGATGGTGTTGTTCCAATTAGCCGCGTGAGCTGGAAAAACCCGGTCTGCGAAGCTTTTCTGAAGAGCGCGCAGGAGCGTGGGATTCCGCTGAATGAAGATTATAACGGCGCCTCCCAAGCGGGTGTGGGATATTTCCAGCGAACCATTTCCAATGGCTTCAGGGTGAGTACAGCCAGTACTTATTTGAAGCGCGCCAGGTCTCGACCAAACCTCCATATACAGACTCGGTCCCAAGCGACAAGGATCATACTGGATGGAAAGAAGGCTGTAGGCGTCGAGTTTTATAATGCCCGCAAAAAAAAGTATGAGTCTCTATTCGCCAAAAAAGAAGTGATCATCAGTGCGGGTGCGATTAATACACCGAAGCTACTGCAGCTGTCTGGCATCGGTGACCCTGACCTTTTGAAATCCCTGGATATAGCCACACAACACCCGCTGCCAGGCGTGGGTAAGAACTTGATGGACCACTATTCAGTAAGAGTTGCTTACGGTGTTAAAAATAGCTCAACAATTAATGAAGAAGCTCGGGGCTGGCGCTTGGGACGGCAGATTGTCCGTTGGTTGCTGAAACGGCCAAGCGTCCTCAGTTTGAGTCCGTCTCTCGTGCACATTTTCTGGAAATCGGATGACACTCTAGATTCTCCTGATCTACAAGGAGTCTTCACTCCGGCGAGCTACAAAAAAGGTTATGTCGGCGTCCTCGACGACTATCCGGGTATGACCTGTGGATTCTGGCAACACAAACCGCAAAGCCGCGGGGTCGTGAAAATTCGTTCGAAGGATCCTATGGTTGCCCCGATCGTTCAGCCCAATTACTTATCGCACCCGGACGATCTCGAAGTCCTGATAAAAGGTATCAAGTTGGCTCGCTCTATAGTGGCAGCCTCGGGATTGGATCACTATCGCCAGGAAGAAACGTTTCCCGGTGCCAGCGTGCGAAGCGATGAAGAGCTCAGGGATTTTGCTCGAGAGTACGGAGTGTCTTCCTACCACCTGAATGGCACCGCCAAAATGGGCCCGGCAACGGATCCGGATGCCGTTGTAGATCATCAGCTCAAAGTACATGGAATAAGGGGGCTACGCATTGTCGATTCGTCGATTATGCCCGAGATTACTTCTTCCAATATTTGTGCTCCCTCGATGATGATAGGTGAGAAAGGTGCTGACATGATAATGAACGGCCAGTAAGCCGAACGAAGCTGTAAAACGTTGCCGAACAAAAATTTTGTGATCACATATATATAATTTGATAAGGAGTGAGGGTGAGTCTAATGTAAAGGTAATGACGTGCCCGTGAGGTGTATGTCAGTTCAGAAAAGGCACAAAAACAACAAGTAACTTACTGAAGAGAATCCAAAATGAAGAAGTTATTCACTACTGCTGCACTTGCTTTGGCTGTCGCTTCACCTGTGATGGCTGCAACTGTCGATGTTGCCAGCACATTCCCCAAGGACATGCTGTACTTAGGTGATTCCTTAAAAGAATTTGCAAAGTCTGTCGAGGCCATAACCGACGGTGAGATCACCTTCAAAATTCATGGTGCTGGAGAGTTAGTCCCGGCTCTCGAAGTGTTCTCTGCAGTTAGTCAGGGGGCGGTAGACGCGGGCTTTGACTGGAGTGGCTACTGGGGTGGAAGAGTTCCGATTTCAAACCTTGCCGGGGCTATGCCCTTCGGACCCGATCCCGTCGTGCTTGCTGACTGGGTGTGGGAAGGCGGCGGCCGTGAAATCATTCAGAGTGAATACGACAAGCACAATATTAAGTTCCTACCATGCGTCATTGTGCCTTCGGAGCCGGCTGGTTGGTTTCGTAAAGAAATCAACTCTCCTGAAGACTTCAAGGGGCTGAAATTCCGCATCGGTGGTCTTGGTGGTCGTGTTGTAGCCAAGCTCGGTGCCAGCCCTCAGCTGATTCCTGGCGGAGAAGTATATGTAGCACTCGATCGTGGGCGTATAGATGCCGCCGAGTTCTCGCTGCCCGCTATTGATAAAACCCTTCAATTAAACAAAACAGCCCCTTATTACTACTTCCCCGGCTGGCACCAGCCCTCCAGTATCAACTCGGTCTTGATCAACATGAATCGTTGGAACAAGTTCTCTGAAACCGAGCAGGGCCAACTGATGGAGGCCTGTCGGTCGACCGCATTCTGGTCGCTTACCAATGGCGTTCAGGAACAGGCAGAGACCCTTGAGCAGTTGGAGGCCGAGGGCACTGAGATTCGTCGTTTCCCGGATAGCGTAATTGATGCGCTGCGGAAGGCGACTGAGGAAGTGATTGCCGAGGAGTCCAAGAAAGACAAGGCGTTTCGCGAAGCGAATGAGTCACTCCAGGTTCACGTTGAGCGTGCTCGTCGCTGGAATGAACTGCAGGCTAGATAAGAGGGAATCCTAATGGCTAAGAATCCTTTCGCCACTCGGGCAATATCTGCTGGCGACATGTGTCAAAGTGTCTTCGCGGTTCTGGGACGCTACTCTGCAGGGCTGGTATTGGTCATCATTGCGGTGGTTCTGCTCTCTGTCGTCGGTTCCTCCTTTGGATGGAGTGACCTCGGGTCTTGGGAGACCAGTCTGCCGTTGTTCGGGAATCACCTGAACATGGTGAGCATTGCAGAGTTGCAGTGGCATCTGTTTGCCTTGCTCGTGATGGTGTCTGGATCTTATGTCCTTCAACAAGATCGGCACATACGCGTGGATTTATTGTCCGCGCGTATGTCGCCGAAAGGTCGTGTCACAGTGGATCTGGTGGGCGACCTTCTATTCTTGCTGCCGTTTTTCGGGTGTCTGGCTTGGTTTTCTTTTGGTTATGTTGAGAATTCATTCTTGATGGGTGAGCAGTCCAATAGCGGTGGCCTGATAGACCGTTACCTGGTGAAAGCCACCATGCCTCTGGGTGCCTTTTTGTTACTCGGGTGTGGGTTGGGACGAATTTTAAAAAACATAGGCATTCTATTTCAGACGGATGAATGCGCTAGCAACAAAGCGAGGATGCCGTCGTGATTTATCTTCTACCCTCTCTGATGCTTTTAATGTTGATGATGGGAATACTCTCCGGGTATCCGGTCGCCCTTCTGCTGGGTGGCCTGGCTATTGTCTTCACGTTCGTCGGAGACCTTCCCCTCGCAGGCTTTGGTCTGATTGTTAGTCGAATTTATGGGGGCGTGTTGTCCAACTGGATTCTGGCGGCGATTCCCTTATTTGTTTTCATGGGAATCATGCTGGACAAGTCTGATATTGCCAAGAAAATCCTCCAGGAACTGGAGGCGTTGTTCGCCGGAAAGTCGGGCGGACTGGCATTGTCTGTCATTGTGATTGGAATCGTAATGGCGGCGAGCACCGGTATTGTTGGCGCTTCAGTTGTGCTGATGGGGACGTTGGCGTTGCCGGTAATGCTCAAGCAGGGCTATGACAAGTCTTTGGCGATGGGGACGATTCTTGGATCCGGCACCCTCGGTATTCTGATACCTCCGAGTATTATGCTGGTTGTATTTGGTGACATATTGCAGGTTTCCATTGGTGGATTGTTTGCCGCAGCGCTGATTCCCGGCGCGATGCTCGGGCTCTTGTATGCTCTGTATGTGATCATAACGGCGATTGTTTCACCGGAAAAAGCGCCTGCCAGACGAGGCGAAGAGACCGCTGGCTTAGTGCCATTGCTCCTGAGGCTTGCCACGAACCTTGTTATTCCCGCTTTGTTGATCACCAGTGTGTTGGGGTCGATCATCACCGGAGTTGCAACACCGACCGAAGGAGCTGCGATCGGCGCTGCCGGGGCTCTATTGCTCACCCTGCTGTCGGGAAAGCTGTCATGGTCGGTACTCAGCGGTGCGTGCAAGGAGACGACTCTGACGACGGGTATGATCCTCTTCCTCTCAATAGGCGCGACTGCCTACGGCGTAGTGTTTAGCCGCTTGGGGGGTAGCGATATGATCTATGCGTTGGTGGGCCTACTGGGGGGTGAGCCCTATGTGATTCTCATGGGAGCCATGCTGTTGATCTTCGTGCTTGGGTTCTTTCTCGAGTGGATCGAGATCAGTTTCCTAGTGCTGCCATTGTTAGCGCCAGTTATTGGACAGCTTGACTTCGCGCCGGCAATAGACTCCAGCCATGATGTACTCATCTGGTTCGCAGTGTTAGTTGCAGTCAACCTGCAGACGTCATTCTTGACGCCTCCCTTCGGTTACGCGTTGTTCTATTTGAAAGGTATTGCTCCGAAAGGAATTTCTACTGTTGATATATACCGCAGCGTGAAGCCGTTCGTTCTCATTCAGCTGGCCGGTCTCGTTCTGATCATTTTGTTTCCTGCTATTGCGCTTTGGCTCCCGGGCATACTTTGACTCCAGGTGGAAAGCCGTCAAGTAATTTAAAAGAGGTTGGATGTGAAACTATTTAACATGAGCGGGCGAGTTGCATTAATAACCGGAGCAGGGCGAGGAATCGGTGCGGCAATTGCGGAAGGCTTGGTGGATGCAGGCGCGAGCGTGGTGCTGGCCGACCTTAAAGTCGAGCACTGCGAAGAGGTTGCTGAGCAATTGCGCGCCAAGGGAGGCGCGGTCAGCGTGGTCGCCGTGGATGTCAGGCATCGAGATGCATGCAACGCCGCAGTGGAATCGGCAGTCAGCGCGTTCGGCAGGCTGGACGTTCTGATTAACTGCGCAGGCATAAATACTCGCAAAAAACTCGAGGATTATTCGGAAGAGCTCTGGGACGACATATTGGACACCAACCTGAAAGGGACGTTTCTCATGTGTCAGGCGGCCTTTCTCGCCCTGAAGGCCGCTGGCGGCGGCAAGATCATCAATGTTGGTTCTATTTTGTCATTGGTCGCTAATGAGGTGACCGGGCCATATGCTGCGAGCAAAGGCGGAATCCTGCAGATCACAAGGGCATTAGCGTGCTCTTGGGCGGAGCACAACATCACAGCGAATGTCATTCTGCCAGGGTGGATTGATACCCCGCTGTCTCGCCAGGCGCGCATTGATATACCAGGCCACACTGAACGCGTTGTGGCTACTACGCCGCTCCGGCGCTGGGGAGAACCCGCAGATTTGGCCGGTGCTGCGCTGTTCTTTGCCAGCTCGGCGTCCGATTTCGTTACTGGGGCGAGTCTCGTGGTTGACGGTGGGGTTACGGCACACGTGTAGCAACTAGGGGAAGCTGTGGTCTGGTGGTTCGGCTCGTAATAGTGAACGTATGCCGCAGCGACAGACTGACTTCAGATACGTGCGACCTGCGGGGATGGTTACGCCAGGCGCGATGGAGAAGATGATGAAAATCAAGAATATTAGCATTGATACGCCGATGTTGGAGATGGAACTGGAATCTGGCGACTGGTCGGGGTTCAGCGCCGATAACGCCAAGCGCATGGCAACACTTTTTTTGTCTGCGCGCCGCTTCGAAGAAAGCATTCTGAAGCTCGACAAGCTCAGTTTGGTTCATGGGCCCGCGCATTCCAGTATCGGCCAAGAGGGTGGCGCTGCTGGTTGTCTCGCGGCTTTGCCACGGCAGACTATGATCAACGGTACTCATAGAGCACATCACCAGTGTGTTGCCAAAGCTGTTCATGCGAGGTACCCGGATGACTTTGATCCCGCTACCGCTGATGCGCTGCCTGCTGAAATGAGCGCAGAGATCTCGCAGATGATGGCAGAGATCCTCGGGCTAAGTACAGGCTGGACTGGTGGACGCGGTGGCTCCATGCACCTGCGCCGAGAAGAGGTCGGCATCATGGGGACGAATGCTATCGTTGCGGGAGGACTGCCGCTCGCGTGCGGGCACGCGTTTGCGGAAAAGGTTCGCGGTGGAGATTCCGTGATGGTGTCCTTCTTCGGTGATGGTGCAATACACCAGGGAGCGGCCCAGGAGGCGATGGCTCTCGCTGCTTTGTACCAGTTGCCGCTGATCTTTTTCCTGGAGAATAACCGTTACGCTGTCTCCACCAGTGTGGAACAGTCGTGTCACCAGACTGACCTTTTGACGCGGCCTTTCGCGCATGGAATTCCGTCTATGCGGGTAGACGGCATGAATCCGTTGGCCGTGTGGCATGCAACGAAGTGGGCTCATAAGTGTGTGCGTGAGCAAGGCGGTCCTGCATTCATTCAAGCCGATGTTTATCGGTATTTTCATCAAAGCTCGGCTATCCCCGGAAGCGCCTTCGGTTATCGTTCCAAAGAAGAGGAAGAAATTTGGCGCGCGCGCGACCCTTATGATTTTCTCAGAACTGAATTCGCAAACCGTGAGTTGCTCTCCCATGATGACTTCGATGCGATCGACTTGATCGTGAGTAAGGCTGTAAACGCAGCTTACGATCACTGCATCGAAGGCAAAGGATCAGCAAGCCGCATTCGAGCGGAGCTTTGGCCCGATCCCCACACGGTAGACCATGAATTGACTGGCGACTTGGCGGAATTTCAGGACGTTAGTTTTTCAGAAGTGACGGATTTCGCTGCCGAAGAACTTCAAGAGATGACCCTTATTCAGGCGATGTCTCAGGTTGTCGGCGCGCGCATGCGGGAAGATGACAGCATTTATGTATTTGGGGAAGATGTTGCGAATATGGGTGGCGGTACGGTCGGAGCTACGAAAGGCCTTCCTGCGGAGTTTCCCGATCGCATAATAAATACGCCGATTACTGAGAACGGCTTCTGCGGACTGGCTGCAGGAGCAGCAGTGTCCGGGCTGAAACCTATCGTTGAGCTGATGTACAGTGACTTTATCCTCGTCGCAGGCGATCAACTTTTGAATCAAGCCGGTAAAATGCGTCACTTGTTCGGAGGAAGACTGTCGGTGCCTTTGGTGCTGCGCAGTCGGGTGCCGGGGCTCGAAGGATACGGGTCGCAGCATTCGATGGATCCTGCCGGCTTGTTTGCTCTATTTCCGGGTTGGCGGATACTGGCACCTTCGAATCCTTACGACTATGTCGGATTGATGAATTCGGCCCTGCGCTGCCAAGACCCTGTCTTGATTATCGAGGCTCAGGAGTTGCACAAGAAAAGTGCCCTGGTGCCGAAAAGCCTGGATTACTACATCCCCATTGGCAGAGCGCACAAGGTGGCGGAAGGCGACCAGATTACCCTTCTCGCCACGCTCACGATGGTCGAAATGTGTCAAAAAATAGCCACGAAAATGGGTGTGCGGGCGGACATTATTGACCTTCGCACCCTCTCCCTCCGCGATATCGACTACGACACAATTGGCGACTCCGTGCGTAAGACTGGCAAGGTAGCCATTGTTGAGCAAACTACTCGAGGGGCCAGTATCGGTGCGCACATCGCCGATGAAATCCAACGAAAATTCTTCGACTATCTGGATCAGCCAGTCAAGCGCGTGACTGGTCGCTGGAGTCCTCCCACGGTTTCCAAGGTGCTGGAAGAGGCTGCATTGGCGAATGGGCACGACGTCGAGGCTGGAATTAGTGACTTGCTGGCGGACAGTGGGCTGTCAGCGTAATCATCAAGGAAGAAGTTTATGCCGTTTTCACTTCAAAACAAAAAAGTTCTGATTACCGGTGCAGCTGGCGGGATCGGCGCCGAGACCGCTCGCGTCTGCGCCGAGTTGGGCGCATCACTCGTGTTGGCTGACATCGTCGAACCGGTGGCACTTGCCGAGGAACTCAGAAGAGCTGGAGCAACCGTTGTAACTTACGCCTTCGACGTTGCGGATCGTGTCGCTACAGAACGAGTTGTAGCAGACATAGGTGAGCTCGATGCAGTCGTGGCCAATGCCGGATTCTGCCCATGGGACGATTGGGAAGACGAGAGCTGGGACGAGGTGTTCGGGCGAGTCATCGACATTAATCTGCTCGGTGTCATCCATCTGGTCCGTGCGTGCTTGCCACGAATGTGCGAACGCGGTGCCGGCAATATAGTGCTGGTCAGCTCAGTGGCTGGGCGAATGGGCGGGCTCAAGGCTAGCCCACATTACGTGGCGGCGAAAGGGGGTATTATGGCGATGACCAAGTGGTTGGCGCGTAAAGCTGCCCCTCATGGTGTCGTGGTAAATTCAGTGGCGCCGGGAGCGACCGCCACCGGTATGACAGCGAGCCAGGCTCTGGATTGTTCCAGAATCCCATTACAGCGCTTGGCGGAACCAAGAGAGATAGCGCTTCCTATCAGTTTTCTGTGTTCAGACGCTGCGAGCTACATCTGTGGCACGACATTAGATGTTAATGGCGGTGTTCATATGAGTTGAATAGCTGAGAGTGGGGACTTTTTTTGGAACTGTTGAACTGGAACGACACAGGGTGCAGAACGCGATTGCTATGGATAACGGAGTTGAAGTGGGCCTCAGTCTGTATAAGCGTACAACCTTGGCGGATCAGGTTTATACAGATCTAAAGCGGTTACTACTATCGGGCGCAGTCGCGCCCGGTGAGAAAATTACGCTGCGAGGGTTGTCGGAGATCATGGGGATCAGTCCTATGCCGATTAGGGATGCAGTGCGAAGGCTCGTTACCGAACACGCACTAGAGATGTTGCCCAATCGCACTGTTCGAGTTTCAAAGCCCTCGGTGGAGCAGTTTCGGGAGATCGTTGAAATCCGTTGCCATCTGGAAGGGCTGGCTGCGAAAAAGGCTACCGAGAAGATGGGTGCAGCGGCGCTGAAACGCATCGTCAAAGCCGCTGATCGTTTTGACGACGTGGCCAAGCCGGAGACTGCGAACATGCTGGATATGGTCGAGGCTAACCGACTACTGCATTTCAGTTTATATGAGCAGTCCCAGATGCCGCTGTTGATGTCGATGATTGAAGGTTTGTGGGTGCAGGTTGCCCCCGTATTTGCTCTCAGCATGAGCACGCAGTTGCGTGAAATCGGCAATATGGAAGCGTTTGATCATCACCGTGACCTGGTCAAAGCTCTGCGGCAACGTGATGGCCTGCAGGCGAGGCAGGCGATCGAAGACGATATTAGAGATGCAGCTACATATATTGAGCGCTCTGGTGCACTCGGTACTTAAAAGCATTGTACCAATAGACCACATGATCGTCGTACCGTTTGATGATCGCGGCTTGCTGTGAATCGTCGGTCGCTATGCGCAAGTTGGTAAAGGAGATGAACTGATGGCAATTGAGATAAAAATGCCGGCACCGACGCCCGGAATGACGGAAGGCGCGTTGATACGATGGCTCAAGCACGAGGGAGATAGTGTTGAGTCTGGCGATGTAATCGTCGAGGTTGAAACCAATAAAGCTACGCTGGAAGTTGAAGTCTTTGACGAAGGTATCCTCAGTAAAATACTGGTGCCGGCAGGCAGTGAGCAGGTGCCTGTGGGTACCGTTATCGCCATTTTGACCGAGCATGGAGAAGAACTGGCGGCTGAGCCTGCTACCGAAATATCTGCGCCAGAAGAAACGCTGGTGACAGCCGCAGGCTTCGGAAACAGCGTGCCCCGGCCACACGAAGACCGGGTGTTCGCAAGCCCATTGGCGCGGCGCTTGGCTTGTCAATATGACCTTGATATTGCATCCCTTCCCGGGAGTGGCCCACGAGGCAGGGTGGTCCGTGTTGACGTCGAAAGCGCTCGTGATTCAAGGGCGTTAGCCAAGGTGGAAGAGCCGGTCGATAGCGGCGTGTTTTCGCAGCAGAATGATCAGCAAGTCGAATACATATCGAATAACAGTATGAGGCGCACCATTGCTGCAAGGCTTTCCGAGTCGAAGCGTGAGATCCCGCACTTTTACTTGACGCTGGACTGCGACGTCTCCGGTCTTTTGATCCTGCGCGCCCAACTCAATGTCAAGGGAGCAAAAGCATCGCCGACTTATAAATTGTCAGTCAACGACATTGTTGTTTGTGCAGTGGCAAGAGCACTGCGCACAGTTCCCGAAGTTAATGCCAGTTGGACGGATGCGGCTATTAAACGCTACCTCAGCGTCGACGTCAGCGTCGCTGTTGCCACTGAGGGAGGTTTGATTACGCCGGTTATTCGTGAGGCGGATCGCAAAGGCTTGGCGGAGATCGCTAGTGAAGTGCGGGAACTTGCGGAGAAGGCGCGCACAGGGTCCCTTAAGCCAGCAGAGTATCAGGGAGGCGGCTTCACCATCTCAAACCTGGGGATGTATGGCATCCGGGAATTCTCAGCGATCATCAATCCGCCACAGGCTGCCATCCTTGCAGTCGGCAGTATCGAGAAGCGCCCAGTCGTTCGCGATAATGAGTTAGCAGTCGGCGAGCTCATGACTCTGACCTTGTCCGTTGACCACAGAGTGGTCGACGGAGCCGTTGCTGCGCGTTTTCTTGCGGTACTGCGTGGACTCTTGGAAGACCCGGTAACGATGCTGGTGTAGGAAATCTGCTATGAAGACAAATAAGTACGAACTTTTGATCATCGGTGCTGGCCCGGGAGGCTATGTCGCCGCCATACGGGCTGCCCAGCTGGGGTTGCGCGTAGCGGTCGTTGAGCGGGCAGAGCTGGGAGGTGTATGTCTTAACTGGGGCTGCATTCCCACCAAGACGCTACTACGGTCCGCCGAGATTCTACGCATAGCACGGGAGGGGGCGGCGTATGGCTTGGTGCTAGATGCCCCGCCACGCTTTGACTTGAGTGTTGCGGTCGCGCGCTCGCGCGCAGTCGCTGATCAGCTCAATCAGGGCATTGGCGCGCTCCTCAAGAAGCACAAGGTGACTGTAATCAAAGGCCATGCACGACTGCTAGGTGGCAGTGCAGTGGAAGTTGAAGACGGCAACGGCCAGTCTGACCGCTTGCAGGCCGAACACATTATTATTGCTACAGGCGCGAGTGCTCGTGAATTGCCCGGTTTTGAGTTCGATCGAGACCGAATATGGACTGCACGCGAGGCGATGACGCCGACAATAGTGCCAAAGACGCTGGCTGTAATTGGAGCAGGAGCTATCGGTGTCGAGTTCGCCAGTTTCTTTTCGGCTGTCGGTAGCCGGGTCACCGTGTTTGAAAGTGCAAATTGTATTTTGCCCCACGAGGATGCGGAGATATCTGCGGCACTCGCCGGCAGCCTTAAGCGTCAGGGGCTGGATCTGCGCACTGAAGTACGCTTGGTGGATGCCCGCAATACTGCGGATGGCGTCTCCATACGTTACCACGAGAAGGGCGTTGAGCAGGAGTTGACAGTTGAGCGCGTCATTGTCGCTGTAGGCATTGTTGGTAACACAGAAAACCTCGGTCTCGAGAACACTAGTGCGAAAGTGGATAAGGGGCATTTGATCGTGGATCAATGGTCCCGTACTGAGGAGCCGGGCCTCTATGCCATTGGCGATGTTGCTGGCCCCCCGTGGCTTGCTCATAAAGCGTCCCATGAGGCGATTGCTTGTGTCGATCACATTGCCGGCTTGGCGGAGGCGCATCCACTGGACCCCGCCTCGGTTCCCAGCTGCACATACAGCCATCCGCAGGTAGCAAGCATCGGCTTGACGGAAGAGCAGGCACGGGAGAAGGGGCACGCATTGGCCGTCGGCCGGTTTCCGTTACTAGGCAATGGTAAGGCGTTGACCCTGGGTGACAACGAAGGGCTCGTCAAGACGGTTTTCAATGAGAGTACTGGAGAGTTTCTGGGAGCTCATATGATTGGGCCAGACGTCACCGAACTGATTGGTGCTTACGCCATCGCGCGGACATTGGAAACCACCGAGCGGGAACTGATGCGAACGGTGTTTCCTCACCCTACGTTAAGTGAGAGTCTGCACGAGTCCGTGTTGGCTGCCTTTAATCGCGGGTTGCACGTCTGAACCTTCCATATCGGCCAATCGAGGTTTACTAAAACTATATTGAATCAAGTGGTTCGCAGCTTGAAAAATATAGCTGGTTAGCCTCTGGCCGAAAATGACTCTTGATCCTCGTTCGCAATCTACTCAACTCCATCAGAAAGACGCAAGAGCTAGGCTTATGTCTACGTAAGCGCCAATCGATTATAGGGGTAAGAATAAGCGTGCAAGAATCATAAAAGATTGAAGCTGTCGGACGATCTGTCAAGCGTGACGTTGATTAGCAAATTCTGGGATTTACTGAAGCACCGTGGTCTTGATATGCATTTGGAGAAAATGGTGCATATTTCGGACCATCATGAACACCGATTCCGGACCAACGTGAACAGCCATTACGGCTGAAGATGAATACTTTTGGTGATTTACCGAATCGGTATTCACCATGTCAGATTCGGTGTTCACGTTCAGCCGGAATCCTTCTTAACGCATTGCTATGTCAAACGTTTGCTACTCTGATTTCCCTTTTTTGGGGATCAGGGCCATGCCAGCTACGAGAATGGCAATGCGCAAAATCAGAGAAGTACTTCGTCTGCGGCTGGAAGCGGGGCTCTCGATCCGGCAGATCAGCGCCAGCACCAAGACCAGTGTCGGAGCCATCCAGAAGCTCTTGTCTCGGGCCGATGCCTTAGAGATCCTCTGGCCATTGCCAGACGATCTGGACGATGGCCGCCTGGCGGCCATGTTCTATCCCGGCTCCGATCTCACCTCATCTTCACGCTATTAGATGCCTGACTGGACGACGGTTTACCAGGAACTCAAGCGCAAAGACGTCACCAAGCAGTTGCTGTGGGAGGAGTACACCGCCCGGTACCTCAACCGGTGTTACAGCTACTCTTACAGTACTGCGTCGCTACCCCCACTGGCTGAAGCAGCAAAAGCGCTCCATGCGCCAGGCCCATAAGGCCGGCGAGAAACGCTTCATTGACCCACCGCCCCCTCCCAGAGAAAAAATTTAATTGCACACTCATTTTATTTTCTATTAGTGAGCATTATTTTACCGTTTCCAGTAGCTACAAGTTCAGATTTTTGGTTAAAACACTCGCCCTTTAATACGGCTATTCCACCATTAATCTTTGGCTTAGCCAAAAGCTCACTAATTGTCCATTTTACAGTCAAAGTATCTTCCGCAAAAACGGGTGCTAAAAATTGGCAGTTATGCTCTAGGTAAGCGACTGCTGAGCCATAAAAATACATACCAATGCAAGCGGACATATAGGCACCTGTCATCGGCCCATGTAAGATTCGTTTCCCAAACCGAGTTTTAGCACAAAACTCCGCATCACTGTGCAAAGGGTTAAAATCACCAAACATTCCGCAAGCTTGACTTATATGCGCATCAGTAATCGTAAGACTTTGACCAAACGTGCCATTTTCACTCAATTCATCAAATGCCTTGCCAACAAAATCCATAACTAATCCCCTAATTGCTGAGTTTCAAGTTCTCGCAGAGTTCTGCGAACTACTTTTCCTGTCGTCGTCATCGGCATCTCTTCAATAAATTGAATTTCTCGCGGGTATTCATGGGCAGATAATCGGATCTGAACATGCCGCTGTAATTCTTTGAGCAACTCCGTACTCTCACCATAATCGTCCTGTAATACGATATAAGCCTTTACAATCTCACCGCGTACTGGGTCTTTTTTACCAATTACGGCAACCAGCTTGACTGCTGGATGCTTAAGCAAACAGTCTTCAATCGGTGCTGGCCCTATTCGATAACCACCACTCGTAATTATATCGTCATCCCGACCAATGAAGTAAATATAACCATCCTCATCCATTCGTCCATTATCACCAGTAATTAACCACTGCTCTATATATTTTTCTACTGTGGCTGTTGAGTTCTCCCAATAACACAGCATTTGAGAGGGGTTGGGGCTAGCTACTGCAATATTGCCTGGCTCACCTATAGGAACCGGATTGCCATCGTTATCCACAATAGCTACTTCAAAACCAGGTACGGCCTTACCTATAGCGCCAACTTTTTGTATCCCTTTACTGGCACAAGAAGATAGCACCAAATTGCACTCAGTTTGTCCATAGATTTCATTCATCCGTACCCCGAGTACTTTTTCCCCCCATTCCAGTAACTCAGCACCTAGTGGCTCTCCACCACTAGCAACTGAACGTAACTGCAACTGCCAATTTTCAGGACTTTTCACATTGCGTAATAACTTAAGCGCAGTTGGTGGAAAAAACACATTGCGAATTTTTAAATCTTGTAATAGCTGGAAGACGTCGTCAGCACAAAACTTCTCAGCTCGGTAGGCAACTACCGGCACACCAAAGTATAGTGATGGCAATAATACATCTAACAAACCACCAATCCATGCCCAATCGGCTGGCGTCCACATCCGGTCGTTTTCTCGCGGAAACATATCATGAGACACTTGAACCCCTGGCAGGTGACCTAACAGAACTCGTTGAGAATGCAATGCTCCTTTGGGGTGACCTGTCGTTCCTGAGGTATAAATAATGATTGCTGGATCTTCCATCCGGGTCTCGTAATTAGTGAATTCGCAACTCTGTGCTGCTAACTCATTTTGATATGACAGAGCACCTGATTGACCTTTACTAAATCCAACGACATAACAGCTGGTTAAACTCTGACAGTTCTCCGTTAGGGAAGTAATTTTTTCAAAGCCCTCAATATCAGTGATCAGACTACACATACCACTATTGCGGACACGGTGCTCAATAGCATCAAACCCGAAGAGCTTGAATAAAGGTACTGCGATGGCTCCCAGCTTATAAATGGCCATGTGCGTGCTTGCTGACTCAATACCTTGGGGCAACATAATTCCCACCCGGTCACCAAATCCAACGCCTTGCTCTTGAAAACTATTGGCCAAACGATTTGCCTGCTCTTGTAAATAACTAAAGCTGTACTCAACCACACTGCCGTCATGATTTTTCTGAATTATAGCAGTTTTTTCACACGTATCTTTCACCCAGCGATCACAACACACCTCTGCAATATTAAAAAAACCTTTTGAATTCTTCCATTGATAAATATTTTCAACTTGTATTGTCAGCATAATCGTATCTCTGTAGTTAATTTTTATATGTAGTAAGTGAGCGGTCGGCACAATACGATAATAGTCACCAATGGCGATGCTATGAATCAGCCCTGTTATCCCAATTTTGAAGGGGGCGTATTCAGTTGGTCAAAGCAACACTTCGGTTAGCCTATCGGTTGGACTGTGAAAGGCCAACGTTTTTCTGGGCCGGTTGTTTAGCTTTTCCGCCACCTAATTCAGGTCATGCTGAGAATCTCTTGATAGGCAACTGCCTTTTGGGAGGTACTGTCTCAAGAGGCCATTGGTATTTTCATTCGCTCCGCGTTGCCATGGATTGGGTGCTGCCCCACTTCCAGAGTCGAGCTGAATAGTTACTGCAGATTTACCTGTCCTTGGTATTTTCCAACAACCGACCAATCCGCCAGAATCTGAATCATAACCCCTGTTTCAATTTCATCAGTTACTGAAAAGTCGGGAAACAAGCCCACTCCGAATCCGTTTAGAACCGCGTCTTTGCGAATTTCGGTGTGGTTGGCGATATAGCGACCAGAGGTCGTGACGCTCGCTGCCTCGCACCCTTTAGGAGCACTTGGGAACCAAAAGCCTTGGGTACGCCGATTTTCAGCCGCCCTTGAGGCTCACCACAAATCTGATCCGCTACGTCCAGCACATCACGTGCAGAGTCTAGAGTTACCCTGCATTGCGCGAAAACTCGCTCACCTGCAGAGTTAAGACGAAGGTTTCGAGTGGTCCGCTCCAGCAGCTTGACCGAAATCCAGTCCGGCGTTGTCGCCGCAGGCGCTCTGGTAGCGCGTGCGGCGACTGAGCCCGACTTCCTGATGCGACTCCCGACTTCCGCGGAGTATCAGGCCTCAACAACCCTCAGGTCAGCGTTATGTTTATAACAGCAAGGAGAACGAGCGCCAATGCCGCTGGCCATGGGCTTCGCAACACAACGCCAAACATCGTCAGCGGGATCAGAACGGTTAGTGCCGCCAGTATGTGGGGCAATTCCGCCACGGCGCTTACTGACATACTGACTACGTGGATAAGCCCTAAAGCTCCAAGCAGCAGTCCAAACCAGACATTCCAATTACGACGTTGTGACGACAATTTCCTTTTCCCTTCTAGTGTCTCGGTGGTTATCGCTAAACATTAACGGTCAAAATGCACTTGTAAAAAAGCGTTTTATCTTTTTCAATATACGTTCGCGAATGGGTTAAAGGAAAACCGGCATCAGGCGACCTTCGCCAGTGTGCAGTCTGTATCAGCAGACTGGGACTGGCGGAATCTGCCTCGTGCTGCGGGTATAAAATTGAGCCGATGACAGAAGCACCTAAATGATAAAGGCACCTAAATGACAGGAGCACCTACATGACGGGCCCACTCAACGGCATCCGAATTATTGACCTGACCGCCATGGTGTCTGGCCCTCTGGCTACTATGATGCTGGCAGACCAGGGCGCTGAGGTGATCAAGGTCGAAAATCCTTCCGGCGGCGATTTCACCCGCTCTGCCGCCAATCGGCAGGGCAATGTGTCAGCGTCTTTTCTCAATAACAACCGCAATAAGAAATCGGTCGCGCTCAATCTGAAAGAGCCGGCGGGTCGCGAAGCGCTGTTAAAGCTGGTGGCCACCGCCGATGTGTTTGTGCAGAATTTCCGCCCCGGTGTGATCGACAGGATGGGCCTGGGCGAGGACGAATTGCGCAAGGTGGCTCCGAACCTGATTATGGTGTCCATCAGTGGGTTTGGTGACACCGGTCCCTTTGCCCAGCGGCCGGTTTACGATCCGCTGATCCAGGCCCTGTCTGGTTTGGCCACGGTGCAGGCCGGCACTGACGAACGTCGTCCGCAACTGGTCAGAACCATTCTGCCTGACAAACTCACTGGCGTTGTTGCTGCCCAGGCCATCACCGCGGCCCTGTTTGCCCGCGAGCGCACCGGTGAGGGTCAACATGTCCGGCTGTCCATGCTGGACGCCATCATCGCGTTTCTGTGGAGTTCTGACATGGGCAGCCAAACATTTGTGCAAGGCGAATTGCCACAGCAGGCCGCTGCCAGCTTTCAGGATTTGATCTACGAGACCACCACTGGCTATATCACCATTGCGGTGCAGAATGACCGCGAGTGGCAGGCACTGATCCGTGCGGTGAATCGGCCGGAATGGGCCGAGGACCCGAGTTTCCTGACGGCAGAGCTACGGCAGAAAAACATCGACGCCCGGCTCGATCTGATCCAGTCCGTAATCAGGACAGACTCTGCCGAGCATTGGCTGGCGCGACTGGAAGAAGAGTCGGTGCCTTGCGCGCCGGTACTGACCCGCACGCAGGTGCTCGACCATCCACAGGTTCAGGCCAATGACTTACTGGTGGAGTATGACCACCCGCAGGCGGGTCACATTCGCCAGACCCGCGCTCCGGCCCGATTCTCAGCCACGCCAATGCAACCCTGGCAAGGCGCACCGGCCCTGGGTCAGGACACAGTGGCTTCGCTGGCAGGCTGTGGCTATTCCAGTGACGACATACAAACGATGGTCGATTCAGGCGTGGCAGGCCTGCCAGAGTAAGAGCCGCCACGATGGATTTCAGTATTACTCTTCAACCCCTCCAACCCAGACCTTGTAAATAAAGTAGGGCGGCTTGCCTTGATCTTTACCACCTGTGAACGGTGGCGCTTTGTGCAGCTGATTGACCGCAACGTAGAGCCAGCCCTGCGGGCCCATGCGAACACTGTCAGGCCAGCTGAGACGCTCGTCTCGCACCAGGGGTTCCAGATTACCTCCGGGTGGCAGTACATCAATGCCGTTGTGATTGAGGTTAGTGAAGAAGTGTCGGCCTGTGGCGTCCGTATCGGCACCGTCGGACACGGGTTTGGGCCCAACCCGGACAATCGCATCCGCAATTTTCTGTTCACTGGCGTGCTCGCGCAACAGTTTGGCAGGCACGCTGAACCAGTCCAGACCATTCATGGCGCCAAAGTAGACGATGCTGCGGTCATCCGACAGGGTGATGGGATTGGACCCGACGTTCGCGGGTGCGCCGCCAAACTGTATGGCCTCGCCATTGATCACCATGCGCGCATCAGCCTGTGGTTGAAGCGATGCGTGACCTTGGAAGCGCCAGGTCTCGCCACTTGCCAGGTTGACCGTCAGCAGGCCGGGATTGGCGATATCCGCCAAGTAGGCAAAGCCCCGGTCGCGGTCAACCACCAAGTCCTGAATAAAACTGCCTTTCGGCGCCACATCTGCTGGCACCCACCTTTAATAGCAATCTACGGTATTGTCAGCGGCTTATTAGTGGTAAAAACTGCAGGAATAGTCATAAAACCAGTGTTATTAGAATCCTGATGACTCTAGCAAAGTGCTGTGGTCTGCTAAGGGTTCTCGGCCTCATCCGCGACGGCTGCCAGAGGCTCGCCATCTTCGTCCAGGAGCTGGTTATTGTACGCCGCCTGAAGGCCGGTTTGGTCTTCAATCTCCTCCTCGGGCTCATGGTCGATGTAGCGCGGGTAAAGTGGCGACAACATTGCTACCAGGATGCCGATCGCGGAGAAAGTAGCAAATGCATTGGCGTAGCCGAATTCGCTCACTAGCATGCCGACAACGGGCGAGCCGGTTGCCTGCCCGAGCGAGACAGCCATGAATGGTAGTACCGGCCCCATTGACAATCGGCCCGGCAACAGGCGGATGCCGGTCATCAGATAGAGCCCTGTCAGGCTCATATAGGCCAAACCGAAGACCAACGCGGAGAATGCCGCGAGCACCAGCTGATCAGGGCTGGCAGCAAGTAGTGCCAAACTCGCGGACAACATCACCAGCATCAGTGAATGTGTGATGGGTGGGTTGTTGCGATCGGCCAGGTCGGCCACCACGGCACCTCCGATGCCGGCGATACCAACCGCTAGCCACAGCCACCCGGTTGCAGAGGGTGGTAGGCCGCCGAGGGTGATCATTAAATCGGGTGCGAAGATCCAGTACGCAGAGGAAACGAAGCCCATCACGAATGCAAACAGCGAAAGCCTGAACAGACGCGACCACTGCAGGGCGCTGATCGGAGTTGGTGGCGCAGAATTCGCGGGAATGACCCGAGACACGGAAGGGATAAAGTACCACGCGGCAACGGCGCCAATCCCCGCCAGAATGGCGAAGGACAGGTACGCGGAGCGCCAAGCGCTAGACAGGAACAGAACCACCGGTACGGCAACGGCCACGCCAATGCTGGTGCCCGCATTCATGACTGAACTGACACGGCCGTGCACCGCGCGGCTCACCATAGCCTGCATGGCGGCCGTGAGCGCCGGCATCATAAGGCCCGTGCAGATGCCGCACGCGAACACGCCCACTCCGAGCGACAGAGCACCAGACGCCTGGCTGATAAGCGCCAGACCGACGACGCCAATACCACACGACAGGACGGCTGTGTTGCGGGCACCGAGACGATCAGCGGAGAGCGGTGCCACCAACGTCGCCAGAAGGAAACTGATAAGCGGCAGCGCGCCGATGATACCGATTACTTCAGGCGTAAGACCCAGCTCGGCCCGGATAGGGGGTACAAATAGACCAAAGGCGAAGCGCGCTAGCCCGTAACTGATCGCGATCAGCGCTGCACCAAAGAGCGCAAACCCTGTGTTCGAGAGAGACTTCATGCCACCTCCGCCAGTAAGGCATTGAGGATTCCCGGAAACAGAAGCGTGGAAACCGGAAGTCGGGTTAGATTTTTAGATGTAATTTGGGCTTTAGTTGTACCAGAGATAGTGTTTAAAAATAAACCTGTCTCAGTTTTTCCTTTCACAAAACCGGGAAAGATCTATTTCGTTTGGTGTCATGCTGATTTCTCAGAAAGTGGGCGAGCACCAGCGTCTAGAAAGTAAATGGTTACATTCGAGTAGTATGTAAGGGACAGTGATCTAACTGCTTGGTGAACCACGTAATTATAGGTGCCGCGTACGTCCCCCACATCGGCAGTATTTTTTCTGGGGTCTTGGTACGCTTAATTTGGAGATCGTCGACATGAACGAAGCATTGGGGTCTTTTTCAACGGCACACAACAGTGATCCGCTGAGCAAACATCATACCCCTTCGGGCTTTTCTGACCGCGTGGCCTTTCGCTTAACCAGGCTTCTACGTTTTTTTGCGGATCTTTTTTTTGCCAAGCGTTATGGACACCGTGCGGTGGTGTTGGAAACCGTAGCAGCCGTACCGGGGATGGTCGGCGGGATGGTCGGGCACATGCGCTCGCTTCGTCGGATGGAAGACAATCGGGAATGGATCCACACGTTGCTGGAGGAGGCTGAAAACGAACGCATGCACCTGATGACGTTTGTACAAATTGCTCAGCCCAGCTTTTTGGAACGGGTGCTGATTTTGCTTGCGCAGGGGGTTTTCTTTACCAGCTTTTTGTTTCTCTATGTTATTTCTGGCCGCACCGCACATCGGCTAGTGGGTTATTTCGAAGAAGAGGCGGTGTATAGCTATGGTGAATACCTGGCCGAGGTAGACAGTGGTCGTTTGGAAAACGTGGCCGCGCCGCAGATTGCAATTGACTATTGGAAATTGCCCGCCGATGCGACTTTGCGCGATGTCATTATAGTGGTCAGGCTTGATGAAGCGGGTCATCGGGATGTTAACCACCGCTTTGCCGATAGTTTTGATCATTGATCACGTGTTTTGGTCTTCAGGCCAGGCTCTTAATTAAATATTTGGCGTGAATGTGCAGTGCCAGTGCCGCCGCCTCTTACGTTATGGAATCTTAGGGGCGCGGCGACTTCTGTGGAGGAACCTTAGGCGTGCTGGCATTTTTTTTACGCCCAAGCCCGAAAAAAACAGTCTTCGATTTTTGTCCTAAAGAACCAAAACTCTTTTTCGAGGCTTGAATTCCAGCCGCTATGCCCGATAGAGCAGATTGCCGTTGACGATTCAGGCCTTCCATTCCTGCCTTCGCACCTTCAGATACAGTGGTAGAGAAAGAGTTTACGGTCAGGAAAATTGTGCTGACACGTTCTATGGCCATCTCCTCGCGCTCGTCAATGGCTCCGTCGGCTTCTGCTACACCGGTAAGAAACGAGATGATCTCGTTAGACATGGATTTGTAGTTGAAGCGACCAGCGACGACTGTGCAACGGCAACGCCCGTTGTTGCGCCGGTAGCTGCATCTACACTGTCGATGAGGTGCTTCTTGAGCTTTAGCGACGTGTAAGCGTCCTCGCCGATGTCAAGTTTCAGCTTGAATCGAAGGGGGTCCTGAATCACCTTTTCGACGCTTTGCATCACGTCTTCTGTCTGAGAATCGATCATCGAATTTGGTCTGCCGCTACAGGAAGGTTGAGAGTAATGAACATTCGAAGATCACTAGGAAAGGTGACAATCGGTTCGGGTTAGAAGTTGCAGTTATGGTAAAATATTGTGTTCTAAAAGACGGTTTTAACTGAGCTGGATTCACCAAAGACTAGGAATTACATTTTGACCAATAATGATGTTTTACGCCGTGTACGTTATATCTTTGATTTAAACGATAGTACGATGATTGAAATCTTTGCTTTGGCCGATTTTACCGTAACCGAAGAGCAAGTTTCTGCCTGGTTGAAAAAAGACGAGGACGATACTTTTCTCAAGCTAAATGACACAGCTCTAGCCGTTTTTCTTAATGGCTTCATTATCTATAAGCGTGGCAAACGCGATGGTGAGCAACCAGAGCCAGAAAAACAGCTCAATAATAATATTGTATTCCAGAAGCTGCGAATTGCTTTAAATTTAAAGACTGACGATATTCTAGCTATTTTTCAGTTGGTAGAGCTTCAATTAAGTAACCATGAATTAAGTGCGCTTTTCCGCAAACCAGGTAATAAGAATTACCGGGAGTGCAAAGACCAGATTCTTCGAAACTTTTTGCTGGGCTTGCAGCGCCAGGTACGGCCAAACCATAGTGATTCAGCTTCGGAACTTTGACATCCTCCCCGCCCTGAAGGGCGGGGATTCCTACTGCGCTCAGGCGTGGCATTGAGCCATCCTTGAGTCGCTTCGGTGGGTTCCTGTTGCTGACGGCATTACCGCACCGTTCACTTCACAGGCTAACCGGGCATGACCTGCCCTTAAAATATTGATGGCGGCGTTGAGGTCTGCATTTTCAGCATACCCACATTCGACACATTCGAATTGCGATTGAGTCTTGCGATTCTCTGCGGAAATATGACCGCAGGCCGGACACGTCCGGCTGGTGTTACGAGGGTTGACGGCAAACACTTCACCGCCCAGCCACGCCTGTTTGTATTCCAACTGGCGGCGGAACTCGCCCCAGCCCTGATCGAGAATCGACTTATTAAGGCCGGATTTGGCGTTTACGTTTCGTCCTGGTGCCTCAAGTGTGCCGCTTGCTGACTTGCTCATATTCGTGACTTTCAGATCTTCGATGACGACCATCGCGTGGTTTTTGCTGATGATGTTCGAGGTCTTGTGGAGAAAGTCATTGCGGGTATGAGCAACCCGTTGATGCAACTTGGTGATACGGGCCTTCGCCTTTTTCCAATTGCTGCTGAATTTGACCTTGCGGCTCATGCGTCGCTGATACTTTGCCATCTTAGCAGCGCTGGTACGCAGCGCATTGACCGGCTCGAACATCGTGCCGTCAGAGAGCGTCGCGAATAGCGTGATACCCGCATCGAGGCCGACTATCGACGTTGATGGAT
>Ga0314772_1000176_pt1 | contig 35807 bp, 29 predicted proteins | sample MetaGCBIW2018_FD_204520 | JGI IMG/M metagenome (GOLD analysis project Ga0314772, IMG submission 204520) | Cryopeg brine microbial communities from Beaufort Sea near Barrow, Alaska, United States - CBIW 2018 | ecosystem: Environmental > Aquatic > Marine > Coastal | place: USA: Alaska | collected... | reverse complement strand
GTTGAAAGTTTTTTCATGTTTTTGATATCAGTACAAGACAGTCAGAAATAAGGGAATTCGAACCGACTACCTGAAGATGGTGCCCTCGGCAGGACTCGAACCTGCTACCTTCCCCTTAGGAGGGGGACGCTCTATCCAGATGAGCTACGAAGGCATAATGCCAAGAAGGGCGGTATGATAACGGGCTGAGGCGCGTGGCTCAAGGCCTTGCGCGGGTTGTTTATTCTTGGAAGCGGCGCGATTAATACTTTAATGACGGATTTGAAAGCGGATGTAAAGCTGAGTGTGATTGTGCCGGTATGGAATGAGGCTACTGCGATTGGGGCTTTGTTGCAGTCGCTGCAGCTGCTTCAGGCCCAAGGCCACGAGGTGATTGTGGCGGATGGCGGCAGCACCGATGGTACGCAAGGCTTGGCCCGGCTTGTGTGTGACCAGTTGGTGAGTGCGGAGTTGGGTCGGTCGGCACAGATGAATGCCGGTGCTGCGGTTGCCCAGGGTGACGTGTTGTTATTTTTGCATGCGGATACGATGTTGCCTGCGGATGCCGTGCAGCAATTGCAAGCATTTTTGCCAACGCCGAACGCGTGGGGGCGATTCGATGTACGTTTAAGTGGCTCGCGGCCGCTGTTTCGTGTGATTTCCTGGTTTATGAATAAGCGTTCGCGGTTGACCGGTATTTGTACCGGCGATCAGGCGATGTTTGTACGCCGCGATACCTTTGAAACCCTGGGCGGTTTTTCACTCCAGCCGTTAATGGAAGATGTTGAGTTGTCGCGGCGTTTACGCGATGTGTCGCGTCCTTTCTGCGTGCCAAGCCCGGTAACGACAGACAGTCGGCGCTGGCAACAACAAGGCGCCTGGGCAACGATTGTGCTGATGTGGCGGCTGCGCTGGCGATATTGGCGCGGTGAGTCTGCCGAGTCTTTGGCCCAAGCCTACCGATTGGATGTGCGTAATGCCCAATAATGAAAACAACTCTGACCAGCCGCTGGTCATGCAGTTTGCCAAATGGCCTGAAGCTGGCAAGGTAAAAACCCGTTTAATACCCGCACTGGGCGAGCAGGGGGCTCTGGCGGCGCACTGTGAGTTAACCTTGGCGGTGCTGGATAATTTGCTGGCGACGGCTTTTCCGCTGCAGCTCTGGTGGGACTGTGATCGTGCGCCCCCGCCAGAAGCCGCTGAAGTGATGAAAAGGTTGCAAGGGCAATGTGTACAGCAGCGTTTTCAGAGCGATGGCAACCTTGGTGATCGCATGGCCGCGGCTTTGTGTGGTGCTCTGCATAGTCATAAATACGCCATAATTGTCGGCAGTGATTGCCCGTCAGTGGATGCAGCTCATGTTCGTCTGGCCGCTGAAAAGCTGATTCACGTTGATGTGGTGTTGGGGCCGTCGGAAGACGGGGGCTATGTGTTGATTGGCGCGCGTAAGGTAGTGCCTGGCATGTTGGATGGCATTCGCTGGGGTAGCGAGCATGTTTTGCGGCAAACCTGTGAAAAACTGGAAAGTGCGGGGTTGAGCGTTGGCTTGTTACCCATGCGCTGGGATGTGGATGAAGCTGAAGACTGGCAGCGATTTCAGCGTGAGTTTGTTGGCTGAAATCGCTGCCTCTGTTGTTTCAAGAGCCGTTATCCCTCGGTGACTGGCGGCTGGGCTCTGAGTTTTTGCATTTGTTCGTCTGCGTTGCCGCGATTTGCTGGCGCGGTCTGGCTTGCTTCTGGGGCTTTGTTTGCACTTACGTCTGCAATCTGGCCTTCCGAAGTGACCAGTAACGCCCGCTCACGTTGTTCCAATGCGGTGCGGAAAGTGCTTTGCAATTGCGCCAGGCTGACATTTTCAATCGCTTTGACCAGTTGCTCGCGGGAGTCAAAGTTGCTGTTACCGCGGTCAATTTCCTGCCAGAAGCGCCCGGAGATATCGCCCAGCTGGCGGTCTTGTTCCAGTATGCCGCTGATAACAGCCTGCTTTTCCTGCTCCAACTCTTTGCTTCCAATACTTGCCAGGGCACTGGCGAAGCTTTCCATAAACTCGTCCACAGCGGCATCAATAGCCTGCGGGTTGGTGTCTGGAGATTGCACGACTAACGCGAGCGCCGGGGTTTCCAGCATTTCGAATGATGTTGCGTAAACGATGTAGCCCAGTTGGCGCTGGGTGCGAATGTTCTCGTAGAACGGGCTGCGGATAATCTGAGTTAGTAGCCGATACTGCGCGCGCTCTGCCAGGCTGCTATTCGGACCTTGCAGGTACAAGGTGTAGCCGGCATCCGGGTGGCTTATGTCCAGATTCACGCGTGTTTCGCCTGCGGGAATCTGGCGTATGCGGCTGCGTTCTACGCTCGTGTACTGGCTGTCGGCCATGATCAGAGCCCGTGCCTGTTGGGCCATGTTCAGCGCAGACGCGGCGCTGAGGTTGCCGTGAACCAGCATGACAGGGTCCAGGCCGGTCATTAGCTGTTGCTGGAAGGCTTGAAGGTCATTCAGGGTGACTTCTTGAGCAGCTTTTAGCTTGTCTTTGGTCTGCCAGGCGCCCTGCAGAAGTGCGGTTTGAATATAGTCGGCAATCTGTTCACTGGGAGGATTACGGGATTCATTCACCAAGCTGTCCACCAGGTTCTGGCGCGCGATGTCAAAGCGTTGCTGGGTCAGTTCCGGGTTGGCTACCTGTTGTAAAATCTGGCCCAGCAGCGTGTTGGCTTGGTCGCTGTAGCCACCCACTCTCAGTGTTAACCCACGCAGATGGGGGTAAATGCTGTAATCCAGCCCGGCCAGGTGCGCGGAATAGGCCCAGGCGTTCAAGTTGGTATTCAGGGCGTCGGTTAGCAGTCGCAGCAGTACAGCGTTGCGGGCGGACTCCAGCGGCATAGGCGTGCGCAGGCTGAGGTATACGTTGGCTTTGGGAGTGCCGAAGTGGGTATCGCGGGCGTACCACAGTTCAATGTTGCCATTATTACTCGCAATACCATCAGCGCTCAGCAACTGCTCGGGCTGGGTCATGGTGTTGCCACTGAGCATGGCAAGGTTTTCCGGTATGAAGGGGTTGGCTTGCGGCAGCGCAAGCTGGCTGGCAAGAGCGACGTTGGCAGGTTGGTTCAATTGTTGAGCACTTAGGGGTTCCTGTTGCCACTGGGTGTTATACCACTGCGTAGCGCGAGCCTTGCCCAGATCGGGCTCGGGTTGTAGCACAAACAGCAGAAGGTTGTCGGTGGTGAGTTGCTCAAGAATCTCGCGGTACTGGTCGGGGGCGTAGCTTTCCATCAACCAGGGCGCGCGCAGGATGTCGGCTGCTGGATAGAGTTGCAGTTGCCCGGCCAGGCGCATTACCTGGTGTACGGGATCGCTTTTTTCGTTAAAACGGAAATCGATGTCGGCCAGTTTGCGCATTTCTTCAAAACGTTGCTCGCTGATGCCATCTTTGCGCACTTTATCGATGTAGGCGAACACCAGAGGAAGGATGGTGTTTTGTTGCTCCAGACCTTGTTTGGTGAGGGCCATGGAGATTTCCAGTGTGGCGCCATCGCCGGTGTCCATTCCCAGGCCCGCCGACAGGCTTTCGGTCAGGCCCGCACGTTTCAACACGTCAAACAGGCTACCAGGGCCTTCATGGCCTAACAGGTTGGTCACGTAGCGCTCTGGCTTGGTACGGTATTGATCCTGTTGTGAAGCAATAGGGAATACCAGGGACATATTGCGGATGTCTTTCAGCGACGCTACGGTCACTTTTGTGGGTAGTTGCTTACGATCAACCAAAGGCGCGCTGTGGCGCTTCTGTGTCAGGTTGCGGTCTTCGATAGCCTCAAAGCGGCCACGCACCAGTTGTTCCAGGCGATCCAGCGATTGCGGTCCGTAAACGGCAAGGTTCATCAGGTTGGCCGAGTAGTGCTGACGCCAGAATGTGACCAGGTCTTCACGTAACGGCCGTTGTTCGCTATTTTCCAGGGTGGTCAGGTTGCCCACGGCAAACTGGTGAAAGGCGTGCTCGGCAGGCGTAACCGCTTTGCGAACTGAAAAAAAGCGGCGGCCGTCTTCTTTGAGTTTGGAGCTGTATTCGGAATGCACGGCGTTGCGTTCGCGATCTACCAGTTCGGCTGTGAACAGGGGTGCGGAGAACTGCTGGGCGAAACGGTCCAGAGCCGGCTCGAGAAATTCGGATTGTACGTCAAAGAAGTAGTTGGTGTCCTGAAACGCGGTGAAGGCGTTGTGGCTGCCTCCGTGGCTGGCGATGAACTGCTGGTACTCGCCGGGTTCCGGGTATTTTTCGGTGCCCAGAAACAGCATGTGTTCCAGGAAGTGAGACAGGCCCTCGCGATCGGCGGGGTCGTCGCCGCTGCCAACGGCTACATTCAAAGACGCGGCGGCCTTGTCTGCACTTTTGTCCGACACCAGTAACACTCGCAGGCCGTTATCTAATTGTAAATAACGATACAGGTTGGCGTCATTGGGGCTTTTCGTCGGTTCCTGCGCGGCAAGGCTCAATGAACTGGCGACTAACAGACATAAGAACGTCAGGACTGCAGGCCAGAATGGGTTTCGGCGTAATGGGCGCGTCAGGGCAGGCGTCATTTCAGTGAATCCTTGTTTTGCCGTGGGTCTGTGGTTGCTGATTTAAGGTTTTGCGCGCCAGGTCGGCGGCTTTGTCTGCGCTGAGTTCGCCAGAGGCAATGCGTTCCAGTACTGTTGCCATAACCGCAACAGTCTGGCGCTGGCTTTTGAATTCGGTTTGAAACGCGGTGTCTATGGCTTCGTAAACGGCCTGAATTTTCTGCTCCCGATCACCCGCTTTGGCGGCGGTGTCGTTGATGGCTTTCAGGCAGGCGCGCGCGATGGCAATGTAGCGCTCGGCGTTGGGGTTTTTCTGGGACATGAAGTCATTCCAAACAACAGATACGATGGATAACAGACGCGGGTGTGCGTCGAAAGTTCCTGATTATCGCATTGATGGTCATGGGTTGCTAAAATCTCAATGCTTTGGGCCTTTATACGCAAATACTGCTATAACTTATTTTTACAATGACGTAACAATTAGGGCGGATACTGCATGAATTATTTTGTAACAGGTGGCACCGGCTTTATCGGTCGATTTTTGATCGCCAGGTTGCTGGCGCGTGGTGCTATCGTTCATGTACTGGTGCGTGAGCAGTCGGTGCAAAAGCTGGCGGATTTGCGGGAGAAGCTGGGCGCTGATGAAAAGCAGATTAAGGCGGTGGTCGGTGATTTGACGGCCCCGGGCCTTGGCCTTGATAAAAAAACATTGAAGCAGCTGAGTGGAAAGATTGATCACTTTTTTCACCTGGCGGCCATTTACGATATGTCTGCCAGTGAAGAATCACAGCAAGCCGCCAACATTGATGGCACTCATGCTGCCGTGGCAGCAGCCGAGGCGCTTGGGGCCGGAACTTTTCATCACGTGTCGTCCATCGCGGTAGCAGGTCTGTTTAAAGGCACCTTCCGTGAAGACATGTTTGCAGAGGCCGGTAAGCTGGACCACCCTTATTTCAGCACTAAACACGAGTCTGAGCGGGTGGTGCGCGACGAGTGCAAGTTGCCGTTCCGCATTTACCGCCCGGGAATGGTGATTGGTGACTCCGCTACTGGTGAGATGGACAAGGTCGACGGACCTTATTACTTCTTCAAGATGATTCAGAAGATTCGTGGCGCGCTGCCCCAGTGGGTGCCCACCATTGGTCTTGAAGGGGGCCGCCTGAATATTGTGCCGGTGAATTTTGTGGCTGATGCGTTAGACCATATCGCTCACCTGCCAGGCGAAGACGGCAAGTGTTTCCATCTGGTGGATTCTGACCCGTACAAGGTAGGTGAAATACTCAATATATTCTGTGAGGCGGGCCACGCACCCAAAATGGGTATGCGTATTGATTCGCGCATGTTCGGATTTGTGCCACCGTTTATTCGCCAGAGCCTGAAAAATCTGCCGCCGGTAAAGCGTATGAGCCGCGCTCTGCTGGATGATTTGGGTATCCCTGCGTCGGTGCTTTCTTTTATCAACTATCCCACCCGTTTTGATGCCCGCGAAACCGAGCATGTGTTGCAGGGCACCGGTATAGAAGTGCCCCGCCTGGCAGACTATGCACCGGTGATCTGGGATTACTGGGAACGCAATCTGGACCCCGACCTGTTCAAAGACCGCACTCTGCGCGGCACTGTGGAAGGTAAAGTGTGCGTGGTAACCGGCGCCACCTCTGGTATTGGCCTGGCGACTGCGGAAAAGTTGGCGGACGCGGGTGCGATTCTGGTAATTGGAGCGCGTACCCAAGAGACGTTGGACCAAGTGAGCGCGCAATTAAACGGGCGAGGCGCCGACGTACATGCGTATCAGTGTGACTTTGCGGATATGGACGCTTGTGACCGTTTTATTCAGACCGTTAGCGAAAACCATGGTGCGGTGGATGTGCTGATAAACAATGCCGGCCGTTCCATACGCCGCTCATTGGACAAGTCCTTTGACCGTTTCCACGACTTTGAACGCACCATGCAGCTGAACTATTTTGGTTCGTTGCGTTTGATCATGGGCTTTGCACCGGCCATGTTAGAACGTCGCCGTGGCCACATCATCAATATTTCTTCTATTGGTGTGTTGACGAATGCGCCGCGCTTTTCGGCCTATGTGGCTTCTAAAGCGGCATTGGATTCGTTTAGCCGTTGTGCCGCGGCGGAATGGTCAGACCGGCACGTTTGTTTTACCACCATCAACATGCCATTGGTGAAAACACCGATGATAGCGCCCACCAAAATCTACGATTCGGTGCCCACACTGAGCCCGGAAGAGGCCGCGGATATGGTGGTGAATGCAATTGTTTGCCGGCCCAAACGTATTGCGACGCGGCTTGGTGTGTTCGCCCAGGTATTGAACGCGCTGGCACCCAAGGCGAGTGAGATTCTAATGAATACCGGCTATAAAATGTTCCCGGACTCCATGCCAAAAAAAGGCAAAGAGGTAAGTATTGAAAAGGGGGCATCCACTGACCAGGTGGCATTTGCAGCCATTATGCGGGGCATTCACTGGTAACAGACATTATTACGGGTAACAAAAAAGCGGCGGTGCATTAGCATCGCCGCTTTTTTGTTACCGCAACTTTTCAATTCTGCAATAACACTATTCGAAAGGCGGGGGTGGAAAGCCCCCAAGTTCCTGCCAGCGATTAACGATACTGCAGAAAAGGTCGGCGGTTTTTTCCGCGTCGTAAGCCGCGGAGTGCGCTTCTTTACTGTCAAACGGGATGCGAGCCAGTTTACAGGCCTGGGCCAACACTGTGTGGCCATAAGCGAGGCCTGCCAGGGTGGCGGTATCAAACGTCGAAAACGGATGAAACGGGTTGCGCTTGATGTCTGCGCGCATGCTAGCGGCGAATACAAAGTTGTGATCAAACGTGGCGTTATGCCCCACAAGAACCGCACGTTTGCAGTCAAAGGCCTTCATCGCCTTGCGTATCGGACTGAATATTTCACTCAGGCCTTCGCGTTCCGGTACTGCCTCACGCTCTGGGTCCCACGGATCTATGCCGGTAAAGTCCAGCGACGACTGCTCGAAGTTAGCGCCTTCAAAGGGGTCTATCTGCTGCAGGTAAGTTTCGCCACGGTGCAGAAAGCCGTTTTCGTCCATGGTGACCATAACCGCTGCTATTTCTAGCAGCGCGTCTTTGGCGGGGTTGAATCCGGCCGTTTCAACATCTACGACAACAGGAAGAAACCCGCGAAAGCGACGGGACATGGGGTGCGTTTGGCTGTTTTCTTCGGTCACTCAAACTCCAACGATGGCGCTATGTGAAAAGGTAATGTAATGAAGGATTACGCTAGGCGCCAGTAAATGGTTTCACCGGCGTTCAATGGCACGATGCTGCCACCGGCTAGCGGCAGCTCGTCAGGCATGGTCCAGGGCTCGCGTACCAGCGTTATGGTGTCTGTGTTACGCGGTAGGCCATAAAAATCGGCACCGTTAAAACTGGCGAAAGCTTCAAATTTATCCAGCACGCCCAACTCTTCAAATACTTGTGCGTACAGGCTGATAGCGCCAAATGCCGAGTAGCAGCCGGCGCAACCGCACGCCGTCTCTTTACGGTCTTTGGCGTGGGGTGCGGAATCAGTGCCCAGGAAAAATCGTTTGTCGCCGCTGGCCACTGCTTCACGCAGCGCCTGTTGATGGCGATTGCGCTTAAGAATGGGCAGGCAGTACAAGTGAGGCCTTACACCGCCAACCAGCATATGGTTACGATTGTACATCAGATGTTGGGGGGTAATGGTGGCCGCCAGGTTATCGCCTTGGTGCTGACGCACGAAATCGGCGGAATCTGCGGTGGTGATGTGCTCTAAAACCACTTTTAAGGTGGGAAACGCCGCGAGTGTCGGCGCCAGAGCCCGCTCCAGAAATACTTTTTCACGATCAAAAATGTCGATGTCGGCATCGGTCACTTCGCCGTGTACCAGCAGCAGCATGCCGCAATCGGCCATGGCCTGCAGTGCCGGAAAGATGTTGGCCACATCGGTAACACCGGAATCCGAGTTGGTGGTGGCCCCGGCCGGGTACAATTTGGCAGCGACTACGCCCTGCGCCTTGGCTTGTCGTACGCACTCTGGCGTAGTGGTTTCGGTCAGGTACAAGGTCATCAGTGGTTCAAAATGGCTGTTGCCAGCCGCGTTGCGAATACGCTCGCGGTAGGCCAATGCCTGGTCGGCAGTGGTCACCGGCGGTACCAGATTGGGCATGATAAGGGCGCGACCGAATACCGCAGCAGTCGCGGGTACCACGTCATTCAATATGGCGCCGTCACGTACGTGCAGGTGCCAGTCGTCGGGGCGGGTAATCGTTAGTTGCTGGGTCATGATTGCGAGCCACTCATTAAAAAACCGATGCGTTTTAAAAACGTGAAAGATGCAAAAGGTGAAAAAAGATGCACTGCGCGAAAGATACGCGGCGGCGCCGAAAAATTCGCAGAAGTATAACAGAAGGTTGTGCGGTTTGTTTTACTGAACGGGTCGCGATGGCAACAGCCGCATCATAAAAATGGACGGTGACCTAAAGATGCAAAGCGACTGGCCGATACCTAAGGAAACCGAGTGTTGAACGGTCACCCAGTGTGGCCATGAAGTCCCCAAAGGTAGTGATCGATGACGTTGCGAATGCAATTGTTGACCCGTTGTTTGCCGGCAGCCTTAATGGCTTGCCCTTTACTGAGCGCGTCTGCGCTGGCAACCAGTTTTGGCGCGGGCATCGAAAATAGCCAGTGGTATTTGTCAGAGTCGGTCTTTGAGTGTGCGCTGGTGCACCAGGTGCCCGGCTATGGTCGCGCAACCTTCCGCCACCGCGCGGGTGAAAGCCTGCTTTTTTCGCTGGAAGCCGACACGCCGCTGATGCGCCCCGGCAGAGGGATGTTGGTGGTCGAAGCGCCAAGCTGGCGCCCGGGCGTTGCGCCGAGACCACTGGGCCTGGTTACGGTTCCGGAAGGCCGCAGTGCGGTCGTATTAAGCGCTGTCCAGAGTATGCAGGTTGCCTATGGCTTGCTGGACGGTCTCTCGCCGACGCTTACCCGGCAGTCCTGGTTCAACACTCAACCGGTGCGGGTGCACGTGTCGAACATCAACTTCGCTTCGCCATTTCAAGGATATCGCGCCTGCGCGGGTAATCTGTTGCCGGCCAATTTTGATCAGTTGCAGGGTTCTCGGATTCTGTTCTCTTCGGCCAGCGTGGCATTGAACGATGCAGACAGGCGCAGCCTCGATAAGGTTGTGGCCTATGTGCTGGCCGATTCGACGGTAACTACGGTATTGGTGGACGGTCATACCGACAGAACGGGAAGCCGGATTGATAACCGGGAGCTGGCAAAGGATCGCGCCGAGGCAGTGGCGGGCTATCTGAAAAGCCAGGGTGTCCCAGAAAGCAAAATTGTTGTGCGCGCCCACGGTGACCAATTTGCTGCGTCAGGCAACCCGGCGCAAGACCGGCGCGTTGTTATTCGAATGGAGCGCGAGGGCGATAGCACAGAATGGCAGCAGGCCAGTGCTACACCTAAGCCTGGTGCTGGTTAATAGAGTGCCGCTTAATGGCGCCGGTTAACAACGGCGCACAAGGCCGGCGCGGATTCACTTTACCGCGTGCAGTACTTCAAGATGGGTGGCCACGCTTTCCGCAAGAGCCTTCAGGTGATACCCACCTTCCAGTGTTGAGATAATCCGGTCATTGGCGTGGTCTTTGGCAACGCTCGCCAGCATCTCGGTTAACCAGCGAAAGTCCTCTGTTTCCAGATTGAACTCGCCCATCGGGTCCAGCTTGTGCGCATCAAATCCTGCGGAAATCAGCACCAGTTGTGGCTTGAAGTTCTGTAGGCGTTTCAGCCAGCCAGCTTCCACGGCGTGACGATAATCCAGTGCTGAGCAATCGGCCGGCAGCGGAATATTAATGATGTTCTCAGCCTGGCGGTGCACATGAGTGTGCGGGTAAAACGGGTGCTGGAAACTTGAACACATAAGAATGCGTTCATCGCCACCGACAATGTCGACGGTGCCGTTGCCCTGGTGAACGTCAAAATCAATAATGGCAACCCGCTCAAGGCGGTGAAAGCTCAGTGCGCGCATGGCCGCCAGGGCCACGTTGTTGTAAAAACAGAAACCCATGGATTTGCTGCGTTCGGCGTGGTGGCCAGGCGGGCGGGCGCACACGAAGGCATTGGTAACCTGGCTGCTCATTACCATATCAACCGCCTGAATGTTGGCGCCGGCCGCCAGGCGCGCAGCGCGCAGGGTATCGGGTGTCATTGCGGTGTCTGGGTCAGTGAACACGCGGCCACGGGTTGGCTGCATCATGTCGAGCTGCTTTAGATAGCTTTCCGGATGAACAATCAGCAGTTGATCGCGGGTAATTTCATCCGGGCGAACGTAGTCAAGATCTTGCGCGAACGCGGTGTCTGCCAGGTAACTCTGAATAGCGGCAATGCGCTCAGGGCGTTCTGGATGCTCTGGGCCCATGTTGTGCTTGCTGCAGTCGTCATGGGAAAAAAAGGCGGTTGTCATAATACGTTGGCTGCCCCGCTGGTATATTGTCTTTTTTTTATGATATCAGGAAAAAATCGGTTGCGGTCTTTCTTTGGTCTAACCTTAATCTTCGTCAAAACTACGCTAATTGACGTTTTACACCCATTTATTAGCGCCTAAGATACACTGATCAAGACGACCCTGATCCATAAGGAACCTGCGCTTGAGCACTCGATACCTGGAAAGTCTGTTTAATCCCGAGTCTATTGTAGTGGTGGGTGCTTCTGAGCGGGCTGACAACCTGGGCGGTATGGTTTTGCGCAACCTGTTGGGCGGCGATTATCCTGGCAAACTGCTGGTTCTGAACCCGAGCGATTACGAGAACGTGCACGGCGTGGCTTGCGCAAAAAGTGTTGCCGACATGCCATTTGTCCCGGAGTTGGCGATTATTTGTACACCGCCGAAAACCGTGCCGAAAATGATTCGGCGCTTGGGCACGGCGGGTGCGCGTACCGCCATTGTGATGACCGGTGGTATGTCGCGCAGCCACAGCAAAACCGGCCGGCCATTGATGTATTCGGTACGCGACGCCGCTCGTGAAAGCGGAATTCGAGTGCTTGGACCCAACACCATCGGGCTGATGGTGCCGGCACGCAAGTTGAACGCCACCTTCGCCCACATGGGGGCCATTCCGGGTCGAGTGGCGTTTGTTGGCCAGTCGGGCACCATTGCCAGCGCGGTGCTGGATTGGGCCTTTGCCCGCGGTGTCGGCTTCTCCTATTTTTTGACTCTGGGCGATGGCATGGACATCGACCACGACGACCTTATCGATTACCTGGCCCAAGACACCCGCACTCGCGCCATTTTACTGCACCTTGAAAACGTGCCTAACCCGCGCCGGTTTATGTCATCGGTGCGGGTAGCGTCGCGCACAAAGCCGGTTATTGCCTTGAAGTCTGGCCGGGTGCCGGAATCGGAGTGGTTCGTTCACGAACTGCCGGCCGGCATCAAACACAGCGACCCTATCTACGATGCCATGCTCAAACGCGCCGGTGTGCTGCGGGTAGACGGCCTGGGGCAGATGTTTGATGCTCTGGAAACACTGACGCGCATGAAGCCCCTGCGCCGCGAATCGCTGGTTATGATAGCCAACGGTGTTGGGCCGGGCGTGCTGGCGGTAGACCGTTTGGCGTATCTGGGTGGGGAGCTCGCCACGTTATCGGAATCGGCCATTGAGGCGTTGGCAGAGCTGTTGCCAACGTATTGGACGCGCCGTAATCCTATCGACCTGGGATACAACGCGTCGCCGGAAGTTTACGCCAAAGTATTGAAAATCTTGTCGAAAGAACCGGAGCTTGCGAACGTGTTAGTGATGTACGCGCCAAGCCTGACCGGCGACAGCCGCGAGATTGCCAACTCGGTGATCCAGGGCATGAAGGGCACACGGCTGAACGTGTTTACCTGCTGGCTGGGCCAGAGCACGGTGATGGATTCCCGCGAGGAGTTCTATCGCGCCGGCGTGCCGTCGTTCTTTAACCCGGAAAAAGCGGTGATGGCGTTCATGCAGCATGTGCGTCATCAGCGGGTGCAGCGCCTGCTGACAGAAACCCCGGAATCGTTTACCGATCATTTGTCAGACCACAGCACAACCCGCCGGGTGATCGTGAACGCGTTGCGTGCCGGGCGTAACCATTTGACCAATGAAGAAGCGCGCAGCGTGCTGAGCGATTATAACGTTCGCGCTATAGACACGATATTTTGTGACGATGTGGATGAGGTACTGGGGGCTTTTTCGGTAGAGCGTCGGCCCATGGATATTACCCTGGTGCATGAGCAGGCCTGCCATCCGTTTCAGTCCCACAGCCCGAATCAGAAGCGCTACAACTGCACCATGCCCAAACTTAACAGTGAGGCAGCCATTATTGATGGCTGTCAGAGCTTGTTGGAGGAATACGGCAAGCATTTCCCAGAAAGCGGTTTTTTGGGTTTTGCGGTGCAGTTCTCCTATCAGCATGTGGGCGGGATTGAGTTCAGCGTGGGCATCACCCGTGATGCGCTGTTCGGCCCCTTGGTCGTGTGCGGCGCTGCGGGCGCCCAGATCAACGTCATGACCGACCGACAGATTGCATTTCCGCCGTTGAATATGGTGCTGGCGCGCGAGCTTTTACGGCGCACCTATATGTACAAGCTCCTGAAGGAGCACAGTCTGAAACCGGAGCACGATATTCGCGCTGTGTCGGAAACGCTGGTGACGCTGTCGCAAATTGTGATCGACATTCCGGAGATTCAAGGGCTGGAAATTTCGCCGTTGTTGTTTAACGACGAAGGCGCGGTGGCCGTTAATGTGGCAATCAACCTGTCTGACGAGCCGGGTAAACCGATCATTCAGCCTTATCCGCGGGAGCTTGAGGAGTGGATAGTGCTGCCAAGGTCTGGCCGCCGAGTGATTATTCGGCCGGTACTTGCAGAAGACGAGCCTGCCCACCGGGCGTTTCACGAACTGCAGTCACCGGAGTCTATTCGCTATCGGTTCTTCCAGTATCGCAAGCACTTCTCCCGCGAAGACGTGGCGCAGATGGTGCAGATCGACTACGACCGCGAGATGGTGTTCATTGCCAATGCGGCCCGCGAAGACGGCGAAGGCGAAGAAACCCTGGGCACCGTGCGCACCTGGACCGACGCAGATAACTTGCGTTGCGAGTTTGCGGTGATGGTACACGACAAAATGAAGGGCGAAGGTTTGGGCAAGACGCTGATGGGGAAAATGATCGACTACTGCCGGGCCCGTGGTACCTCGGAAATGGTGGGGGATGTACTGCCAGACAATCGGCCCATGCTGAACCTGGCCGAGCATCTGGGCTTCCACATCAAGTTCAATCAGGATGAGGAGGTGATGGACCTGAGCTTGGTATTGAACGAACCGGAAAAAGACTGGCAGAGGGAAAGATTAAACAAGGGCGGCCACTGATCTTCAAATCATGCCGCCCGCTATGGGGTTACTGGCTGACCGGGGCAGGGCGGTCTTCGCCATCTATTAAAGCCGAGCGGTCTTCGCCGCCCAGAGCTTCGAGTAGCCCCGGAATAAGCTTTGCGAGTTCCAGTGTCATCAAGCTAAAACTGGCGTCGAATTTCGCAAGGGCGTCGTCAGCGTCAACGTTTTCCAGTTGTTCCTGAAGAGTTTCACCGAACTTGAGGCGACGGATGCCCAGCTCTTCGTCGAGCACAAACGACACGTTGTCGTCCCAGGTAATGGCCAGCTTGGTGACTTGCATGCCGGCTTGAAGATGGTTTTGAATTTCATCCGCCTGCAAGTTCATACCTTTGCAGCGCACAACGCCGCCGTCTTCCGCTGGGTCTTTTAGTTCGCATTCATCGCCCAGCTCAACTTGTGCCGGTAAATCAATGGATTCGTCCAGCCAGCCAGTAAAGGTGAAGATGGGCGCCTGTTCCACGGCGGGTGGCCGTACCGGCAATGAGCCGATGCTTTTGCGCAGCGCCGATGCGATTTCTTCGGCCTGTTTGGCCGAACCTGCATCTACCACCATCACGCCATCTTTCGGCGCCAGATAGGCAAAACTGCGACGGTTTTTGGAAAACGCCTGAGGCAGCATTTCCAGCATGATTTGCTCTTTTAGCTCGTCTTTTTCCTTGCGGCGTACTTTTCGGCCCTGATCGATCTCAATGGCTTCGGCGCGCTCTTCCATCAGTTCCTTAATCACCGAACCGGGCAAAATTTTGTCTTCCCGGCGCAATGCAATCAGATGATAGCCATTGGCGCTGTGCACCAGTGTCTCGCCGTGTTTGCCCAGTGGCGCTACCCAACCTTGGCGTGTGGTTTCTTGAGGTCCGCAGGGCTTGAACGTGTCTGCCTGGAGCTTTTCTTCCAGTTCATCCGTGGTGATATCGAAGGGTTTGGTAAAACGAAAAACACGGGCATTGCGAAACCACATACTGGAAGCATCCTTGAGTCAAAAACAGATCGTGCACGGGTAGAAAATAAGAAGTAGACGCTGAACTGTAAAACGTTCAACTGTAATAGATAGCGCTGTTAGATCTGGATGACTTCAACCAGCACGGTTTTGATGACAAAACCCAGTACGCCCGCACCCATGATAGTAAACATCATAAAGGTGCCGAATTTCCCCGCTTTGGATTTTTTGGCCAGATCCCAGACAATAAACCCCATCCAGATCACAAGACCAGTCAGCAGAACGGCCATGGAAATTTGTGAGAATACTGCTTCGTTCATAAACAGACTCCTTAGAAGTTTAAAATCAGCAATAGAAAATTGTGCTCCGGCTGGAAATACGCCAAGCAAGGAATATTCGGGCTTTAGCTACCAAGGCGTAACGTCAGGCCTTGGTTTGCTCCTCGCGCAGGAAGATCCAGTTGTTGGCATCAGACTGCTCGGGGCTGAAGTAGTAGCCGTCAAGGTCGAATTTTTTCAGGTCTTCGGCCTTGGTAATACCATTCTGTATGGCGTAGCGGCACATCAGTCCGCGGGCCTTTTTGGCATAAAAGCTGATGATTTTATATTGGCCGTTTTTCTGATCTTTAAAATTAGGGGTGATCAGCCGTCCTTCAAGGTCTTTCTTGTGCACCGCTTTGAAATATTCGTTAGACGCCAGATTCACCAGTACGCCGTCGTCGTCATCTAGCAGGCGATTGACCTCTTGAGTGATGGTGTCGCCCCAAAACGCATACAAGTCTTTACCGTGCTGGTTTTCAAATTTTGTGCCCATTTCCAGGCGGTAAGGCTGCATCAGGTCGAGCGGTTTGAGCACCCCGTAAAGGCCGGACAGCATGCGCAGGTGCTTCTGCGCGAACTGAAATTCGCTGTTACTAAAGCTTTCGGCATCCAGCCCGGTGTAAACATCGCCCTTGAACGCAAGAATTGCCTGGCGTGCATTGCTGGGCGTGAACGGTGTGCTCCAGTCGCTGAAGCGTTCGGCGTTCAGCTGCCCCAGCTTGTCGCTAATGCTCATTAGGTTGCTGACTTGGTGCGGCTCCAGCTCTTTGAGCTGGTCAATCAGCTCCCGTGCTGGTTCTAGAAAGTCGGGCTGGGTATGGTGTTCGGTTGCCAGCGGGCTATTGTAATCCAGAGTTTTCGCAGGGGAAATGACCATCAGCATGTCAGGCAAACCTCATTGTAAAAAGCTAAGAAGCTGGTCTTGGGTAAATGGCCAGCTTAGTTCATTGCCGGTGTCGGTGCGGCGTAAAACCGGTATGCGAGTGCCGTAGCGGGCAACCAATTGCTCTGATTGGGCAATGTCCACCACGTTCACGGGTATTGGCTGTGGCGTGGGGGTGTTGGCCAGTAGCGCCTCTGCAAGCTCACACAAGTGGCACTGGGCGGTGGTGTAGAACAACAGCTCCATTATTTTGGCTGGGCGTCTAGTTGCTGGCCGTTAATCCCTGCGCTGTCGCGGCCCATCAGGTACAGGTAGATGGGCATCAATTCTTCCGGTGCCGGGTTTTGCTGGGGGTTTTCCGCCGGGTACGCGTGGGCTCGCATGTTGGTGCGGGTAGCACCCGGGTTCAGGGTGTTAACGCGAATGTTATTCCGCTCGTCATCAAGCTCATCGGCCAGTAACTGGCTCAACCCTTCTACCGCAAATTTCGATACTGCATAGGCACCCCAGTAAGCCCGCGCGGAACGCCCTACGCTAGACGAGGTAAAGATCAACGATGCATCACCGGATTTGCGCAGCAACGGTATCATCGCACGGCTTAGCAGGAACGGCGCCGTGCTGTTAACCTGCATCACCTTGGCCCACTTTTCCGGGTCAGACAGTTCCACCGGACTACGATCGCCCAAAATAGCGGCGTTGTGCAGCAGGCCATCAAGTTTGCCGAAATTGTCTTCCAGTGTCATCGCCAGTTCTTCGTAGTCTTTCATGGCGGCGCCATCAAAGTTCATGGGAACGATGGCGGGCTTTGGATAACCGGCGTTTTCAATTTCGTCGTACACAGATTCCAGTTTAGACACGGTGCGGCCGACAAGTATCACCGTTGCGCCGTGGGCGGCGTAGGCAATAGCCGCTGTGCGGCCAATACCACTGCCTGCGCCGGTGACCATAATAATGCGATCTTTCAGTAGGTCGGCGGGGGCCTGGTAATTCTGCATGACCTGTCTCCATTTAGGGTAAAAGTGCACGACAAAACCCGACAGGTTGCTGGCCCGCCGGTATTGGTAAGTGGTGGGAACTATTGTAACAGCTTTGCGAGTTCGCTGACGCTATCGACGGTATAGTGAGAACCCCATAGATCCGCCTCTTCAGGCTTTTCGATATAACCGTAACGCACGGCGATGGTGGTCATGCCGGCGTTGTTACCGGCGTCTATGTCGCGCTGGTGATCGCCTACGTAAATGGCTGTTTGCGGCTCTACATTCACTTCTGTGCAGGCCAGAAACATGGGTTCCGGGTGAGGTTTGCGCTGACTGACGTGGTCTGGGCAAATCAAGGTGCCACAGCGCTCCGCCAGGCCCAGGGCCGCCAACACGGGCGCAGCAAAACGCACCGGTTTGTTGGTCACTATGCCCCACGGAATAGCACGCTGCTCTAAATTGCGCAGCAAGCTGTCCATACCTTCGAACAGGCAGGTGTCTATGGTCATGCCCTGCTCGTAAAGGTCTAGAAATTCGGTGTGTTTCTGTTGGTAGCCGTCATCGTCCGGCTCCAGCCCAAATCCCACACGGACCATGCCGCGGGCGCCGTTCGACACCATGCAGCGAATATGCGGTACCGGCAACTCGTTAAGGCCGTAGGTAATGCGCATGCGGTTCAAAACACGGACAAAGTCCGGCGCGGTGTCAATCAAGGTGCCGTCAAGATCAAACAGGACCGCTGAGGGAGTCAGTTCAGGCTTCACGGCTATCCTTTGCATGCATCATATAATTGACATCGACATTGCGCCCAAGCTTGTACACCTTGGTCAGCAGATTGTAGGTCATTCCAGTCAGTTCACGAATATCCAGGCCGGCAGTGCGCAGGTGGTCTGACATTTCTGACGGGCGAATGAATTTTTTCCATTCGTGGGTGCCTTTGGGCAGTAGGCTCAACACGTATTCAGCCCCAACAATGGCAAACAGAAACGATTTCGGGTTGCGGTTGATGGTGGACACAAACAGATGGCCGCCGGGCTTTAGCAGGCTGGCGCAAGCGCGAATGACCGAGCACGGGTCTGGCACGTGCTCAAGCATTTCGAGACAGGTAACAACGTCGTATTGGCCTGCGTGCTTTGAGTCGCGGGCCAGTTCTTCCACGGTAATTTTCTGATAGTCGACTTGAACACCGCTTTCCAGCCCGTGCAGGCGTGCCACGCTCAGCGGCGCTTCGCCCATATCGATACCGGTCACGTGGGCGCCACGGCGGGCCATGCCTTCTGATAGCAAGCCGCCGCCGCAGCCGATGTCGATGACTTTTTTACCAGGCAGAGGCACGCGTTCATCGATGTAGTTCAGGCGCAGCGGGTTAATGTCGTGCAGGGGTTTGAATTCGCTGCTGGGGTCCCACCAGCGGCTGGCCAGAGCTTCAAATTTGGCGATTTCGCTACGATCCACATTACGCTTCACGTTGGAATCTGACGAGTGATTTGAAGAGTGATCTGACGAGTAATCTGAAGGGTTATCTGAATTACGACCTGAATTACGACCTGAATTAGGAGTAGTCATGTTTGCCTGCCTGGTGATGCGATTTGGATACAGTTATATAAAGCTCGTCGCGTGGCCTTTTTAGTCGGCCTGATAACGGCCAATGCGTTCGGCCCAGTCTGCCACACGCAGCATAAGGTCGGGCACATCAATGCGTGTTAGTTCGCCATTTTGTACCTGAGGCACTCCGTTGATCCAGCTGTGGCTGACAGCGCGACCGTGCAGGCTATAAACCAGGTGCGAAGCAGGGTTGTATACTGGCTGTAAAAACGGGTCGCTGAGATCAACGGCGATGATATCAGCGCACTTGCCGGCTTCCAGCGAGCCTAGGTCAAGTTCCCGGCCCAGGGCTTTTGCGCCCTGCAAAGTGGCCATGCGCAGTGCCTGATGGGCAGAAAGTGCGGCAGGGTCACCAGCCAGATGTTTGGCCATCATTGCTGCGGTACGAAGCTCTCCGAACAGGTCAAGGTCGTTATTGCTGGCGGCGCCGTCGGTGCCTATGGCGACATTAACACCGGCCTTGCTCAGGCGCTGCACGGGGCATTGGCCGCTGGCCAGTTTCATATTGGATTCCGGGCAGTGAACAACGTGGGCGCCGCTGTGCAACAGGTGCTCAAGGTCGCTGTCATCAACTTGGGTCATGTGTACGCATTGGGTGTTTGGCCCCAGAACGCCCAGCTGCGCCATTCGGCTGACAGGGCGCTGGCCTGAGTGCTGCTCGGCGTTTTGCACTTCCAGTGCGGTTTCGTGCAGATGGATCTGCAATCTCACGCCGGTCTTTTTCTGCAGCGCGACGGCGCTGGCCAGAGTGTCATCGTTAGCGGTGTAGGGCGCATGGGGGCCTATGGCGGGCATAATGAATTCATCGCCCTGCCAGGCGTTGATCAACTGCTCGCCCTTGCGCAGGTATTCTTCCGGGCCACTGCCCCAGCAGGTGGGAAAATCTAACAGCGGAAAGCAGATTTGCGCCCGCATGCCGGCATCAGCGGCACATTGGGCGGCAATTTCCGGGAAAAAATACATATCGGAAAATGTGGTGGTGCCGGTGCGGAGCATCTCCGCCATGGCCAACTGAGTGCCATCGGCAATAAACTGTTCGCACACGAATTCGCCTTCTAATGGCCAGATGTGGTCGTTCAGCCAAGTCATTAGCGGTATATCGTCAGCTACGCCGCGGAAAAGCGACATGGCGGCATGGCCGTGCAAATTGATCAGTCCTGGCATCAGCACATGATGTGGTAAATTCAGAGTTTCGCGAGTGCGATAATGAGTGTCGGCCTCGGCTTGGGGCAATACGGCAACAATATGACCGCCTTGCACAATTACCGCGTGGTTATGCCAAACCAGATCCGCAGGTTCGATGGGAATCACCCAGCGGGCGTTGATACGGGTATCCGCCGCTATAATAGTCTCTGCCGTCATGGATCAGCCTTTTGGGCGGGGCGCAGGTAACGGGGCGCGCCGGCAATAGGTATCAGCGCCGCGGCGGCAGCGATGTTGAATCCCACATCAGCCGCCACGGCGCATACGTTCGGTTAGAACCCGGTTACAGCTCGGTTGACGCCTGTGTAGTTTGTGCTTTAGCCGTCAGGGGCGAGCCCATAGCCGGCAGCGCGGCCGTTCGACGGTCCAGTTCAAGCATGTCCGCCATAATTTGGCCGCCTTCGCGGATAACGAAATCAGTTTCTTCATCATTGGAGTTCAGGTCGGCCGCCTGCAGGTCCTGCCAGTCGTCCAGTTCTTCCATGGTGTCGAATGGCGTTTCGCCGAGCAGTTCACGGCGGGCGTTGGCGATGGTCAGCCGGGTGCGTTCGATTTGTTTATACTGCTGCTGGCGTTCGTCCATATTCAGGCTGACGGAGTTCTGCTTGCGTTGCTGTTTCAGAAAGTCGATTTCCTGTTGTAGCAAGCTGAATTCGGGGCTGGCTTCAAAGCGCTTATCGTGGCGCAGGCGCAGCTCGTCAATTATATTGCTGAAGTCAAAATACTGGGTGTGGTCAACAGGATCAATTTGGTCCCAGGGCAGGGCGTGGTCCAGCGCATCTTCCCCAATAAGGCTATTATCGATGCGCGACGGAATTTCGATGTCGGGCATAACGCCTTTGTGCTGCGTTGAGCCGCCGGAAACCCGGTAGAATTTAGACTGAGTGATTTTCAACTGGCCGTGATTCAGTGGCCGAACGGCTTGTACTGTGCCTTTGCCGAAGGTTTGTGAGCCCACTACCAGGCCGCGGCCATAATCCTGAATAGCGCCCGCAAAAATTTCAGACGCGGATGCGCTCATTCGGTTTACCAGCACCACCAACGGCCCTTTGAAGGCAACCTCTGGGTCTTCATCGTTCAGAATCTGCACGTCGTTATTGGCGTTGCGAATTTGCACGGTTGGGCCGCTGTCTATAAATAATCCCACCAGGTCGTTGGCTTCGTGCAGGGCACCACCGCCGTTGTTGCGCAGATCAATGACCAATCCTTCAACACCTTCAGCCTCAAGTTCTTCAAGCAGCCTGCGAACATCGCGGGTGGTGCTTTTATAGTTGCGATCGCCAGCCTGCATGGCCTGGAAGTCGGCGTAGAAGGTGGGAATGGTAATGGCGCCGATCTTATAGGTTTCACCGTTGCGATCGAACTCTATCACTTTTTTGCTGGCACTTTGTTCTTCCAGCTTGACCTGATCGCGCTTAATAGCGATGGCTTTCGTGATGGTCTCATCGGCCGCGCTAGACGGAATGACTTCCAGTGTAACTATGGAGTTGCGCGGCCCGCGGATCAGATCGACCACTTCATCCAGGCGCCAGCCGATCACGTTGACCGGCGTTTCGCCCTCTTGGGTGACCGATACAATCCGGTCTGCGGGTTGTAGTTGTCCTTGCTCGAACGCCGGGCCGCCGGGAACCAGTCGCACCACTTTGGTGTATTCGTTGTCGCCTTGCAGCACGGCACCGATGCCTTCCAGCGAAAGGCTCATATTAATATTGAAGTTTTCAGAGGTGCGTGGTGAAAAATACGATGTGTGGGGGTCCCACATACCGGCAAAGGCGTTCATGTAGGCCTGAAACGCATCTTCGCTACGAGCTTGGTAAGCGCGCTTGAGCTGGCCTTGGTAACGCTGCCGCAACGTGTCTGTTATGGCGTCGTCGTCGCTGCCGTTAAGGCGTTGGGCGAGCACAGCGTTTTTGATACGTTTGGTCCACAGTTCGTCTAGCCTGGCGCTATCGGCTATCCAGTCGCTGTCAGAGCGATCTAGCAAAATGCTGTCGTTACTGCTGAAGTCCAGAGTGCCAACACCTTGGTCTAGTAAGTTCAAAGCAAAGTGCAACCGCTCAATGATCCGTTTCTGCACCAGATTGTAAATATCGAATCCTGGCTGCAACTTACCGGTGCGCAGGGCCGAACCCAAGTGATCTCGAATACCGGCGAAACCGTCCAGGTCGTCTTGGGTCAGGTAGACCTTCTGGCCGTCCAGATATTTCAGATACGTGTCGAAGATGTCGCCAGACAAATCATCACTAACCCGCAAGTCGCGAAAATGAGTGAACTGCAGTTGCCTTGCAATCAGTATGTTGGCTCGTGCCTGATCGATGGTGGGCGCAACCGGCTGATAGCTTTGGAATGACTCGCTGCTGGCGACGGCCCCAAAAGACACGGAAAGCGAAATCGCGAGCGCCAACGCTCTTACGGGCTTGCTGCGGGCTACGCGCTGTGAACACAGTCTTTCCACGATGGACATAGAACCTACCTGACCGAGTTAAATGCTGGTGGTCGTGGCTAAAGTGTTCAACCAGCGACCCGTTTAATGATTGTAGGCAAGCGCTACACGCCTGGCTATAGATGCACCGTTACGCCAGGTGACAATCTATTCATCACTATTACGGCGCAAAGGTGTATGCGGATGATTATGTCTGCTTGCGCAGGAACCTTAAACCAAGCTTTCAAGCGCATTCACCATGCGTTGTTCGAGCTCTTTGGAGGCCGCGGCGGAGGCCGGAGCCAGGCACCATAACGCCACCAGTTTTTCGGCATCGGTGATTGGACTGGCCGATTGTTCGGCAGCGCCAATGCTCTGTGCCAGGCGCTGCACCTGAATCTCCATGCGCTTACGCTGGTCTGCCGCGGGTGACGGCTGGTCGGCAAGTATTTCGGTACGAATAGCCAGTTCCTGAAAATCGATGGGCTGATCGAGCTGATTAAACTTTGTCCATTCCAAGGGGACGTCGGTTCTATCGATAGGGGCCTGGCCGCGGGCCTGAATGCATCCGGTCCATTGTTGCAGACGAGCGACGAGTTCCTGCCGCTGTTTGGCCGTGTGCAAGCGCTGGCGCACATCGTTGTAGCGGTCGCGGGTGCTGGTAGACAGCGCCTGTGGGTTGTAGGTGGCCAGTTCGGCCCAGATGGCGTTGAGTTCATCGCTGTTTGTGCATGCACTCAGTACCTGGTCGCCGCGTTCCAGAATGCTGGTCACTTGCTCATCGGCCGCCACAACGGCTTGCTTTTGGCGACTATTTTCTTGTTCACGACGGGCAAAAATGGCGTCGCAAGCTTGGCGAAATGCCTGCCAGAGTTTGCGGTCTTCGCGATGACGGGTAATCCCGATAGCCTGCCAATGGCCTTGTAGCTCTTTGGCCTGCACCATGGCGTCGGCCAGGGGTTCGGCGCTCATTAGCTCTTCGGCGCTGGCAACAATGGCCTGCTTCAGAGCTTCATTGCGCTGGCGCTCGTCGTTCAGTTTGGCATCCAGCTGTTTCAGTAATTCGTCGAGCTGTTTTTGTAACGGACGATTGTCGCGGAACTCTACCGGCCATGCGGCCTTCCATTCCTGGCGTGCAGTTTGATGAATACGTTCGGCCGCTTTCCAGTCAATACTAAGCCAGTCGGCCTGAGTCACAAATTCCTGCAGTTGCTGGCAGATCAGTCGGCGTGTGGCCAGGTTGGCGTGCTTTAGATCGGATTTTGCGGCGAAGTACGCTTTGCATGGTTCGTAGGCGGCATCGGATGCCTGCCTGAAGCGGGCCCACAGCAACCGGTCAGAGGAACCGCCCAAGCTTTTCCATTCTTCTTGCAGCTCTTTGATGTGAGCCGCCTTGGCTTCCGGATCAATAGGTTGCTCTGCCAGATGTTCCATTTGTTCGCACAGTGCGATCTGCTTGGGTGTGGTGGCAAAGCCCTGCCAGTCGCTGAGTTCATTACACTGGCCTTGTAGCAATTGCATGCGCGCAACAAATGGCTTCTGGTGTCGGGAATCGAGTTTTTTGGTAATTTGCTGGGCGTTTTTCAGCAGCTGCTTGGCGGGCTTCAGCTGTTTGTTCTCCAGGGCGCAATCAAGCTCCGTGAGGAGCCTGTCCAGGTCTGCTGACAGGCTGTTCTGCCGTGCCAGGTCTGGCTGTTCGACCGGTTCTGCTTTCTTGTGCTGTTTAGCCAGTGTCTGTAGCACAATGACGGGCTCGGGCCGCGGAAACATCGTTGGCCAGTCCAGTATGGCGAGCAGGGCTTTGGCCTGCTCTGCTGTCTCGATGCCAAGTTCTGCATCATCTTTGGTTTCGCCGCCTGGGGCTGCGCTGGTCGCCAGCTTGACAATTTGTTCTTGCACCGGAATAAGTCGTTCGTGTGCTTCTACATAGGCGCGCAGAGCGGCGCTGGCGGTGTTGTAACGGCTTTGTTCCGGCGCGCTTACGTCGGTATTTTCACTGGCTTCAAGCCAGCGGTTGTGTTGGGTTTTCAGCAGCGCGTCCAGAGCTGTCAGGGTGGGCGGCTCGCGGGTGTCGTCGGTTTCTAATTGGGTCAGCGTTTCGCCCAGTAGCATCAAGGTTTGCGTGCGCTGGTCGAGTTTTTCATGCTGTTGCTGTTCTTTCAGCTGCTTTTGCTGCACTTGGCGAATGCGCTCACGGCATTGGTGGGTGGCGCTCAGAAATTCGGTGATTTGCTCGTTACTGGCGCCAGTCTCTACACTTTTCCACTGCTTGAGCAGCGTGTCCAGGCGTGGCTCGTACAGGGTGGTGTCTTCACTGCGGGCTTGGTCCTGCGCTTGTTGAATCAGCTGCTGTCGTTTTTCTTCCAGTTCATTCTGTGCGGCTTGAACGTCGCGCAGCTGTTGAAGTGTTTGGCGGACTATCTGGAAAACCCCCTTGTCCCGGCCTTTGGCCTGGCGGATAACGTCATGCAGCAACGCTTCGTCGCGCAGGCCAATGGCGGCACGACTGCGAACTTCAGCGGTTAACCCGCCAATGGCCAGTTCCGCCAGTTTTGTTTGCGCTGGCATACCTTGTACGGCCTCCAGCTGTTTCGCAATTCGGGCGCCGCGATCTTCTTTTGCGGATTTGGCAGCTTCCGCCTGCTGTGGTTGTTTGCTGACCGCCCGTGCGGGTGTTCTCAACTGTGTTGTGCGGAATTTGAACAATCTGCGAAGAAATGCGGCCATGGGTGTTTTCCTTAAAGTATCTTTCTGGTTGATACCAGTCTGCGGTGTCGGGCAAAGTGTGCCGCTACCGTTCTTCAGCACCCGTTTTAGGTTGGCGCTGGACGCTTGGATTTCTTGGTACGAAGCTACCGGCGTATAGAACGCGAGCGCTAGTCTAGCGTTTTGTGAAGCGATGCGGAAAGAGATGTGATGGCAAAATCTGAAAATGATCAGGATGACGATTATAAAGCCCGTTCTGTGGCGCTGCGCTTACTGGCCCGGCGTGAACACAGCCGGCTTGAACTTACTCATAAATTGTTGCAGCGCCAATTGCCAAAAGCGGTCATTGAAACGGTGCTGGATGACTACCAAGAGCAGGATTGGCTGAGCGATGAACGCTTTGCCGAAGCCTACGCGCGGCAGCGTATTGAGGCGGGTTACGGTGTGCTGCGCATAATGGGTGAATTGAGCCAGCGTGGCGTGTCTGAAAATGCTGAGACTCTGCAGGCAATGAGCTCGCAGGATTGGTGTGACCAGGCCGCACGACTGCGCCGTAAGCGCTTCGGGTTATTAGATTTGCGAGGGCAGTTGGAAGAACGCTTGCGCCAGATGCGTTTTCTTCATCGCCGCGGATTTACCCAGGAACAGATTAATGCTGCGCTGGATGCGGTAGACCCGGCATAGAGGCTAAAGGCACTGGGCTCCAAAAGATCACAGCGTAGGTGGTACGTCTGTCAATTGCTCAGGTAAGGCGGCCTGAATTTCGGGTGCGGCCATAAGCACCTCGCCGTCGTTGCCAGGCTGTGTTAGCGGGTCATCGGCCAGCAGTGTATCGGGTGTTGCGGCGGGTTCAGTCATGCGCACCAGCACATCGTAGTAGCGGCGGATATTCTGTACATATATCACTGGCTCGTGGCCGCGGGCATAACCAAACTTCGTTTGGCTGTACCATTCTTTTTGCGTCAGCAGTGGCAGAAACTCTTTTACATCCAGCCAGCGGTCCGGATTCCTTCCTGCCTGTTCGGTTAGTATGCGTGCGTCTTCCAGGTGGCCAAATCCAACGTTGTAAGAAGCCAGAGCAAACCAGGTGCGGTCGGGCTCCTCAATACGGTCGGGAATCTGGTCATGCACAATATTTAAATACTTGGCGCCGCCGCGAATACTCTGCTCGGCGCTGAGGCGATTTTTGACGCCCACGTATTTTGCCGTTGAGCGGGTAAGCATCATCAGTCCGCGGACACCGGTGGGCGAGGTTGCCCGAGGTCGCCAGTGGGATTCTTGGTAACCAATGGCCGCCAGAAGCCTCCAGTCCATGGCAAATTGCTCTGCATAAGAGCGAAACAGACTTTCATATTTCGGCAGGCGTTTTTCGGTGTGGCGCACAAATGTTAACGCGCCAACGTAGTTCAGCCGGTCCAGATGACCGTAAAAACGCTCGGTGATCTGCTCCATGGTGCCGTCTTCGGCAAGCATTCCAAAGAATTGCTCTACAGCATCAATCAATGACCGATCCTGCATTGCAGGAAACAGCCAGGCCAGTTCGCGCGGCGGCCCCAGCGGTATTGCTTCTTTTACATCAGGAAAAAACACGTGGTTCAGCGCCAGCTCGTTGGATGACACCACCGCGTAAGGCAACTCACCGCTCTCGACCCGTGCCAGCAAACCGGCGGCATCCAGGCCCGGGTGAACCTGCCAGGACAGTTGAGGGACATCGATTCGCGCCTCTTCCAGTTGCGGCTCGTGATTGCTGTCGGCCACTATATGCAATGGTTTGTCTGCTAAATCGGCAAGAGCTTCGGGCTTGGAAGAGTCGCGGTGATACACCACCACTGACTCTACTTCTATACCGGTTGCCAGTGCCCGCATCTGACCCTGGAACTGTTTTTGCCCTGACAGTCCCGCTAACCCTATGTGGGCAAAGTCTTGGGCCAGCACAGATAGAATTTCTGTGTTGTCTTCGGCAACGCGAATCCGGAGCTCTACGCCCAGGTGTTCTGCGAACAGCTGCACCAGTTCGTAGTCATAGCCGGTGGGGCCGTCGCGACCTTTGTAATAAATTGAGGGGGCAACTCGGGTAATGACATGCAGCACACCTTCGGCTTTGATCTGCTGCAGGGTTGTTGGCCGTGAGCAGGCACTCAAAGCCAAAGTAAACGCCAGCAGTGCTACCATGGCTGAGCACCTGCGGACCCGCTCGGGCAACGATAACGCTCGCCGGGAAGCGAGCTGCAACTGGGTGTTTGCCGGCAAAAGCCTTATCTCCGTCGGGTTTTAGGCGGGTGTATGGTCAATTTCTGATTGGTTGTCTTGGTGCAGACAAGTTCTTACAATCATCTATGTTGTGCGTGGTCCGGTCAATAAAAGCGCGATCAGCGGCATCCTTGATGGCGTTGTTTAGTAAGGTGCTGGATCGCTGTATCCCGAAGGCGCTTTCGAGTATGATGCTGCCTTCAAAATGTCTCCTCAAACCCCCGCTACGCGCGATACAGGTTGCTACCATGCTTGAACTTCGCGGCGCACCAGCGCTTTCACCTTTTCGTTTCAACAAACTGCACGCCTGCCTGAAAGACAGCGTCCCCGAAATTGACCATGTGTACGCCGAGTTCATGCATTTTGCCGATTTGGATGGCGACTTGTCTGACGCGGAACAGTCGATTCTTGATCGCCTGTTGAGTTACGGCCCGAGTGTGCCCGTAGAGCAGCCCGAAGGTGTTTTGTTTCTGGTGGTTCCCCGCCCCGGCACGCTTTCGCCCTGGTCATCCAAGGCGACTGACATTGTGCGCAACTGTGGCTTGCGTCACATTCTGCGTATTGAGCGGGGTATTGCTTATTACGTGCGTTCGGCGAAAAAGCTAAGCCTGGAGCAGCGGGGAAAAATTGCGGCGCTTTTGCACGACCGCATGACAGAAAAAGTATTTCACGAGATGGGCGGCGCCGAGTTGCTGTTTAGCCACGACGAACCCCGCGAGTTGGGTTGTGTGGGTATTCTTGCCGGCGGCCGCAAAGCCTTGGTGGACGCTAATCGTCGCCTGGGTATGGCGCTGGCGGGCGACGAGATTGATTATCTGGTGGCCGCGTTCTCTGATCTGAAGCGAGACCCCACAGACGTTGAACTGATGATGTTCGCCCAGGCCAACTCCGAGCACTGTCGCCACAAGATCTTTAATGCGTCTTGGGACATTGACGGCGAAAATCAGCAAAAATCCCTGTTCGGGATGATTCGTAACACCTACGAAATGAACAGCGAAGGCGTGTTGTCGGCTTACAAAGACAATGCCTCTGTTATTGCCGGGAGTCGCGGTGGCCGTTTCTTCCCGGATTCGAACACCGGTGTCTACGGTTACAACCAGGAAGACATCCACATCCTGATGAAGGTGGAAACCCACAACCACCCAACGGCGATTGCGCCATTTTCCGGAGCGGCCACGGGCGCCGGTGGAGAGATTCGTGACGAAGGCGCAACCGGTCGAGGCTCCAAGCCAAAAGCCGGCTTAAGCGGGTTCACCGTTTCTAACCTGAATTTGCCGGGCGACATCCAGCCTTGGGAAATCGGTTATGGCAAGCCAGACCGTATTGCCTCCGCGCTGGACATCATGATTGAAGGTCCAATCGGCGGCGCGGCTTTTAATAACGAATTTGGCAGGCCAAACCTCACGGGCTATTTCCGTACTTTTGAAGTTAAGGTTGCAGGCCCTGCAGGCGAAGAAGTGCGCGGCTACCACAAGCCGATCATGATTGCCGGCGGCCTGGGTAACATTCGAGCCGAGCACGTAGAGAAGGGCCACATTCCGGTAGGCGCCAAGCTCATTGTTCTGGGCGGCCCGTCTATGCTGATTGGCCTGGGCGGCGGAGCGGCATCCTCTATGGATTCCGGTTCCAGTAATGAGAATCTGGATTTTGCCTCGGTACAGCGTGGCAATCCGGAAATGGAGCGCCGTTGTCAGGAGGTGATTGATCGCTGCTGGCAAATGGGTGACACCAATCCGATTTGCTTTATTCACGACGTTGGCGCCGGTGGATTGTCAAACGCCATGCCGGAGCTGGTGAAAGACGGTGGTCGCGGCGGGAAGTTTGAGTTGCGTGAAATTCCCAGCGACGAGCCGGGTATGTCGCCGCTGGAAATCTGGTGTAACGAGTCCCAGGAACGATACGTTATGGCCGTGGCGCCGGAAAACCTGGAGTTGTTTGATGCGCTCTGTCGTCGTGAACGTTGCCCGTATGCGGTGATTGGCGAAGCCGCTGAAGAGCACTACCTGGAGTTGGCCGATTCGTACTTCAATGACAAGCCGGTCGATCTGCCGATGGATGTGCTGTTTGGCAAGGCTCCGCGTATGCATCGCAGCATCACACGCTCGTCATTTACCAAACGTTTATTCGACTCCACCCGGGTGGACCTGCACGAAGCGATTCGTCGCGTGTTGCGTTTACCGTCGGTGGGTTCCAAGAGTTTTTTGATCACGATTGGCGACCGCACCATTACCGGGCTTGTAGCACGGGATCAGATGGTGGGGCCGTGGCAGATTCCGGTTGCAGACGTAGCGGTAACCGCCAGTTCCTTTGACGTGCGCAGCGGCGAAGCTATGGCCATGGGCGAGCGCACGCCGGTTGCCGCGGTTAACGCGCCGGCGTCTGGCCGTATGGCGGTGGGTGAAACTCTAACCAATCTGGCTGCGGCGCCTATCGCCAAGCTGTCAGATGTGCGCTTGTCAGCAAACTGGATGGCCGCGGCTGGCCACCCGGGTGAAGACGAGAATCTTTATGAAACCGTGCGTGCGGTGGGTATGGAACTTTGCCCGGAGTTGGGTATTACCATTCCCGTGGGTAAAGATTCGATGTCCATGAAAACGGTGTGGGAAGAAAGCAGTGGTGAGCAGAAAAGCGTTACGGCGCCTCTGTCACTGGTGGTTAGCGGCTTTGCGCCGGTTACCGATGTGGGGCTTACGTTAACGCCGGAGCTTCAGCTGGACGTCGGCGCCACCGACCTTATTCTGATCGATCTTGCGGCGGGCCAGAACCGCTTGGGTGGCTCTGCGTTGGCCCAGGTCTATGGCCAGGTTGGCGCAGTAGCGCCGGATCTGGACGACCCGGAGGACATGAAAGCGTTTTTCGCGGTGATTCAGGGCCTGAACGCTGACCGAAAATTGCTCGCGTACCACGATCGCTCGGATGGCGGCCTTTTTGTTACTCTGGTTGAAATGTGTTTTGCCAGTCGTGCCGGTATCGACATAAAGCTGGACGGATTGGCGGAAGATGCCTCTCAGTTTGTCCGCGAACTGTTCAACGAAGAACTGGGTGCGGTGATTCAGGTGCGCCGCGACGATACCGAATTCGTGCTGCAGCAATTTTCTGCAGCTGGATTAGGTAATCATACGATCGTTATTGGTGAGCCGACTTCGGAGGCTCGTGTACAGATGAGCTTTAACGGCGAATTTGTAGTGGATGAGCCGGTGCTCGATTTGCAGCGCCTTTGGAGCGAAACCAGCTTCCGTGTTCAATCGTTGCGCGACAACGAAGACTGCGCGCGGGAGGAATTTGACAATCTTCTGGATGCCAAAGACCCGGGTTTGCAGGTAGTAACCACGTTTGATATCAATGAAGATATCAGTACGCCTTTTATCAACATTGGTGCGCGACCCAAAGTAGCCGTGTTGCGAGAGCAGGGCGTAAACGGCCACGTTGAAATGGCGGCGGCGTTTGATCGAGCCGGTTTTGAAGCTGTTGACGTACACATGAGCGATTTGTTGTCTGGTCGAATGTCATTGGAAGGCTTCAACAGCCTGGTGGCTTGTGGCGGCTTTTCGTTTGGTGACGTTTTGGGCGCCGGCGGAGGCTGGGCCAAATCCATACTGTTTAACGATCGTGTGCGTGATCAGTTTGCGGCTTTCTTCAATCGTCAGGACACCCTGGCTCTGGGAGTGTGTAACGGCTGCCAGATGCTGTCTAGTTTGCATGAGCTGATTCCTGGCAGTGAAGGCTGGCCACGCTTTGTTCGCAATCAGTCAGAGCAGTTCGAGGCGCGTTTGGCTATGGTGGAGGTGTTGCCTTCGCCGTCGGCCTTCTTCGAAGGAATGGCGGGTTCGCGTATGCCGATTGCCGTAGCGCACGGCGAGGGCCGGATCGAGTTGAGCAGCAACAGCCCGTTGGCGTCGCTGGCAGAGAGCGAACAAATCGCTTTGCGCTACGTGGACAATTACGGCGCCGCTACTACACGTTATCCGTTTAATCCTAACGGTTCTGAGGCTGGCGTGAACGGTTTCACAACCCGTGATGGTCGGGTAACGATCATGATGCCGCACCCTGAACGCGTATTCCGCGCGGTACAGCATTCCTGGCAACCAAAAGGTTGGGACGAAGACGCGCCGTGGTTACGGATGTTCCGTAATGCGCGGCGCTGGTTTGGCTAAGTCATTGGTGTAAAAGCCGGGCTTTTGTCGCCTCTGTTAAAGGAGTTGGCGGATGCTCGGTTTTTTTGCCTGCAATTTGCGTTGTTTGGGGATATCAAGAGAAAAAACTGCATAATTTCCAAAAAAAACTCTTGACTGGTAAATTTTATGCACATTTTCTAGCAATCACTGTATGTTCTGTAAACAACCCCATGATTTACCATGATAATTTCAGTAGACAAATTTAAGTAATTGATAAATAACGATTATTTTTAGGCGGCGATTTTGTCACCAATCTGTCTTAAAGGCAGTAATGGCGGGGTTTTTGGGGCGCTACTTAAAAACTTTCCCCAGAGTTATCCACAGATTCTGTGGGTAACTTTTTTGAATTTTTAGGTGTGTAGAATTTGACCGTCTATGAGGGATACTATGTATAAGATTTGCTACTTTGTGCCAGAAAGTCATCTTGACGAAACCAAACATGCACTGTTCGGCGCCGGTGCGGGGCGCATTGGCCATTACGATCAATGTGCCTGGCAAATATTAGGGCGAGGACAGTTTCGACCATTGGACGGAAGCCAGCCGTTTATCGGTCAAGCGGGTATTTTGGAAACTGTTGCAGAGTACAGGGTGGAATTGGTGTGCGCTGAGCACTGCGTGAGAAATGCCATTGCCGCATTGAAGGCGGCGCACCCCTACGAGGAGCCCGCCTACGAAGTGCTTGCTCTGGTGCAGTTTTAATCAGGCTTTTTCGGATTTCGCCATGGGGTGACGGATACTGTCAACGTGAACCTCGAACGTCTGCTTTTTCATATCGTTTATAAAAAACTCAAGGGTTTTGCGCACAGTCGGAAACGACAGTTCGTCCCAGGGGATATCCGACGGTTCAAACAGTTGTGTTTCCAGTGATTCCTCGCCTGCGCCATACATACCATCAATCAGCGTAGCGCGGTAAAATATGTGTACCTGATCGATGTGTGGGACGTCGATCACGGCGTAAAGGCCCTCGATGTGAACTTCCGCCAGAGCCTCTTCACGGGTTTCGCGAGCTGCCGCTTCCACGGTTGTTTCCTGGTTTTCCATAAAGCCTGCAGGCAGAGTCCAATAACCGTAACGAGGCTCGATGGCGCGGCGACACAGAAGAATACGGTTGTCCCATACCGGCACTGTGCCTGCGATAATACGAGGGTTCTGGTAATGAATAATGTCGCAGTGGGTGCATACATAGCGGTGACGATTGTCGCCGTCAGGGATCCGCTGTTCTACCTGTTCACCACAGTCACTGCAGTAATTCATAGCTTTCCCCGTATACTGATAATAGATGTCTTGAAGGCCATTAGTTTAACCATCTGAGCCACCTTAGCGCCATGGCGCCTTTGATTGAAGCATTCCAGGAGATACTTTGAAGCACTTGTTACATTCCCGGTTAGCAGGCTACCGGCCTAACGAGCTGGCGCTGGACTATCCTGAAGCGGGTATTTTGGTGCCTATTACCGACAACAGCGGTAATCCGGAGATGTTGTTCACCTTGCGATCTGCCCACCTCAAAACCCATCGTGGCCAAGTAGCGTACCCTGGTGGCAGGCGCGACCCCGAAGACGAAAACCTGATGGTCACGGCTCTTCGGGAGACCCATGAGGAAATCGGCTTGCCGCCAGACCAGGTGCAGATTGTGTCATCGCTAAGCCAGGTCACATCCCACGCCCGTATTCTTGTAACACCATACGTAGGCGTGGTACCCGAAGACCATCCACTACGCCCCAATCCTGCAGAAATCGAAAGTGTGTTCCGTGTCCCCATAGCCTGGTTGCTGGAAGACCGGCGTGAGCGTACCGATGCCTTACCTTTTATGGGCGGTATCATTCACGTGCCCTGCTACCGCTGGGAGAAATACCAGATATGGGGTTTGTCAGCCGTAGTACTGGTCGAGTTTATGAACGCTGTGTACGATGCCGGTATTGATCTGGAACGACCGCCCTCGCGTTAATATTGTGGTGTTAATGGGCTCGAGAGCCCAACAGAGACGGCATACTTCAAGAGGAAATTATGTTTTACAAATTGAACGACAGAGTTCCGGCGTTAGAAGGAAGTGGCCATTTTGTTGCCGATAATGCCTCGGTGATCGGCAGTGTTCGCTTGTTAGACAAAGCCAGCGTGTGGTTTAACGTGGTGATTCGCGGTGATAACGAACTGATTACGATTGGTGAGCAGAGTAACGTGCAGGATGGTGCCGTATTGCATACCGACCCGGGATTACCGTTAAACATCGGCCGTGGTGTGACTGTGGGGCACAAAGCCATGCTTCACGGCTGTGATGTGGGCGATTACTCGTTGATCGGCATCAACGCAGTTGTGCTGAACGGAGCCAAAATTGGCAAGCACTGCTTGATAGGAGCGAACACGCTGGTACCGGAACATATGGTGATACCCGACGGCTCGATGGTTATAGGCTCGCCGGCACGGGTAAAACGCCAATTAAGCCCGGAGCAGCAAAAGATGCTGGAAATGGCCGCGCTCAGTTACGTCAAGAATGCTGCGCAATATCTGGGCAACCTGCAACCCTGTGAGCCCGAGCGATGAGCGTTGCTAATAAAGTCAGGTCGCCTTGTGTCAGCATCTGCGCGCTCAATGAAGATGACGTGTGTATTGGCTGCCATCGTTCCAGTGATGAAATTATGCGTTGGATGCAAATGAACAGCGACCAGCGGCGCGAGGTATTGCGCCTGGTTGCCGCGCGCGAGAAAAAAGCTTTAATCTGAACCCGGCTGCCGGCCGTTCAATATCATCCGATGGAATTGTTATGGTACAAAAAATAGCACAGGTTACCTTGGGAACACCGTTAACAGACACCGCGTTCAAAGTTCTGTTTTGCGGTGCCGGTGAGTTGGGCAAAGAAGTTGTAATAGAGCTGCAGCGTTTCGGTGTCGAAGTTATCGCCGTTGATCGTTATGCCAACGCACCCGCGATGCAGGTTGCCCACCGCAGTCACGTTATTGATATGTTAGACGCTCAGGCATTACGGCGGATTGTCGAACTTGAAAAGCCGAACCTGATTGTGCCGGAGATTGAAGCCATCGCTACCGCAGAGTTGGTCAAGCTCGAAAACGAAGGTTTCACGGTGATTCCGTCGGCAAGGGCTGTGCATCTAACCATGAACCGGGAAGGCATACGTCGATTGGCAGCTGAAGAACTGGAGTTGCCGACGTCTCCTTTTCGGTTTGCAGGTACTAAAGAAGAGTACTTGGCAGCGGTGGAGGAGGTGGGGTTGCCATTAGTGGTAAAGCCGGTAATGAGTTCGTCTGGTAAAGGGCAGTCAACGATAACCCGCGCCGAGCACATCGAGGCTGCGTGGGATTATGCCCAAAGCGGCGGTCGTGCTGGTAAAGGAAGGGTGATTGTTGAAGGTTTTGTGGACTTCGAGTACGAGATCACTTTGCTCACGGTGAAGCACCGTGATGGAATATCGTTTTGCGATCCTATTGGCCACCGTCAAGAGGATGGTGATTATCGTGAATCCTGGCAGCCTCAACCGATGTCCGATCTCGCGTTTGAGAGAGCGGCTCGCGTTGCCCGTACCGTGGTTGAAAGCCTGGGTGGTTTGGGGGTGTACGGCGTAGAGCTCTTTGTTAAGGGCGACGACGTTTGGTTTTCGGAAGTGTCGCCTCGACCTCACGACACGGGTTTGGTAACGCTGATTAGTCAGGACCTTTCTGAGTTTGCGTTGCATGCCCGGGCAATTCTTGGTTTGCCGGTTCCTGCGATACGTCAATACGGCCCCGCAGCATCTGCGGTGGTGCTGCCGGAAGGTGACTCGAAGCGTATCCGATATAGTGGTATGCAGCTGGCACTGGCCGAGCCGGATACACAGTTACGTCTGTTTGGTAAGCCGGAGTTGAGTGGCCGGCGTCGCATGGGCGTTGCACTGGCGCTGGCGGGTTCTATTGACGCCGCGCGGGAAAAAGCGAGAAACGCCGCAAGCGCTATTAAAGTGTCTCTGAGCTAGCTATAGTAGTGAGAGAGTTTTAGGTAGCCATTCATGGATACCTGACAGGTGGCTCAAGGCCAGTTTGATGTTTTTTAATAAAGTTCAGATTGGCTGTTGACCTGTTCCGAGAAGTCTGTAGAATGCGCATCTCGCTTGAGGGACAGCCCGGAATAGAGGGGCAGGAATTGAGCGGAAACTGTTGGGTAAGACGTTGAAAAGTTTAGGAAATGTGATTTAAACTTTGAACGCGAAAACGGTTGACACGGTTCGGATACGCTGTAGAATGCGCCTCTCGAATCAAGCAGTACCAGCCGGTTGGCTCGGTGGTTTTGGAAAGAAGATCTTCTGGAGCGGCTCGAAATAAACGGTTGACAGGGCAGCGAAACGATGTATAATTCGCCTCCTGATTGAGCCACGGCT
>Ga0314772_1000174_pt1 | contig 36215 bp, 27 predicted proteins | sample MetaGCBIW2018_FD_204520 | JGI IMG/M metagenome (GOLD analysis project Ga0314772, IMG submission 204520) | Cryopeg brine microbial communities from Beaufort Sea near Barrow, Alaska, United States - CBIW 2018 | ecosystem: Environmental > Aquatic > Marine > Coastal | place: USA: Alaska | collected... | reverse complement strand
ACCACCGGCGTGATTCCCCACGCGGCACCCAGCGTGGTTGCGACGTCGAGCCGCTGTACGCCAAGGTTGTACGCGTGCGTCACCACGCCGTCGACGACGGCGCCGGGAACTCCGACGCCCGCCGACTTGATGTCCGTGAGCGCGGCTCTGGCGTGTTCGCACACGTGCGCGACGGCGCCAAGCACCGCAGCCACGACCTCGTCGTTACCCTGTCCCGACGGCACGCGGTGACGATGGGTGACCGCTCCCGTGCCATCGGTCAAGACGACATCGGTCTTGGTGCCGCCAACGTCTACTCCCAGGTGCACGTCTATTTTCCGATCAGGTTGAGGAGCGCCTCGCCTACCAGGCGAGAGGCTCCGAAAGTTGCGATATCAGCGTACGCCAACGACTCGTCCGGCCAGCCCATGTCCACGACAAGTACGTCCCCCCGCGCGCGCAATGCATCAATCGTGGCTCGCGCCCACGGGTGGCGATGATTGTCCTTGCCCACCACGATGGCCAGGGCACCGTCAGGCACCAGATCTACCCGGTCAGCGGCATCGTCGGGGCCGATTACGGCCGATGCGGTGACGTGGCCGGTAGCAAAGGGACCCCACGGCGCGGGGCCCACCGCGAAGTTAGCGGTGGGCTGCAGCTGAAGCCACGCGACCGGACGTCCCCGGTCGCTGAGCGCACCCGCGAGGCACGAACGCGCCGCATCGTTCACGGCGAAGGCTCTCGCCACAATTTCAGGAGAAAGCCCCGCGACGTGGCCCCACTCGAGCGATGGGGGCACGGGTAGTTCCACTCGTCTGGCGGCCAAGGTCGCACCGAGTGACTCGACACGACCCGCGGCGTCATCCAGCCGCGAACCGTCAAGCTCGCCGGCTGTGACCGCGGCGTCGATGGCATCGACAATCTGGCCCATCTGCTCGTCGGTGTTCTTGGTGCCGATGCACAGCAGGTCGCATCCCCCGGCCAGCGCCAGCGCGGCGGCGCGGGCAATGCCCACCTCGCCGCTCGCGCCCAACATGTCCAACGCATCGGACACGATCACGCCGTCAAAACCCATCTCCCCGCGAAGTAGATCCTGCAGAATCGGCTTGGAGAAAGTTGCCGGAACATCGGGGTCGAGCGAGGGAACCATGATGTGCGAGGTCATGATGGTCTCGATGCCTGCGTCAACGACGGCCACAAACGGGGGCAGTTCGCGAGCGCGCAGCGTTGCGGGGTCCGCGTCGATGCTCGGCAGGTCCACGTGAGAGTCCTGGGCCGTGTCTCCGTGACCGGGAAAGTGCTTGCCGTTCGCCGCGACACCCGTGGACTGCACGCCTCGCGTCCAGGCGGCCCCGTGGAGCCCCACCTGCTCCGGATCGACGCCAAAGCTGCGCACCCCGATGACGGGGTTGTCGGGATTGGAGTTCACGTCGACGTCCGGCGCGAGGGTCAGCGAGACGCCTACCCGACGCAGCTCCCATCCCACCTGTTCGCCCACGCGGAAGGTAATCTCCGCATCGGCGAGGCGTCCGAGGACGGCGTTGCCGGGGAAGGGAGAGCCTGCGTGCTGATAGAGCCGCGAGACGTCGCCGCCCTCTTCGTCAATCGAGACGATCGCGTGGGGGTTGGCCGCGTAGATGGCGTCGGTGAGGGCGCGTAGTTGTTCAGGTCCCTCGACGTTGTCGCCAAACAGGCACACCCCGCCCATGCCCTCGCGGAGTCGGCGTGCCACCCATTCGGGAAGCTCGAGCCCGACAAACCCGGGCATCAGAGTAGTGAGCGCACTCATCCCTTGACCGCCCCGCTGACCAGGCCCGCGGTCATGCGGCCCTGGACGATCAGGAAGAACACGATGACGGGCACGGCGACGAGCGTGGACGCAGCCATCACCTCTCCCCAGTCGGTGGCGCGAGTGGCGGACGCCTGGACGAAGCCGCGCAACCACAGCGGCAGGGTCTGCGAGTCCTCGGCCGGCAACAAGATCAACGCAACCGTGAACTCGTTCCACGCCTGCAGGAATGCGTATACGCCCGATGCCACTAGGCCGGGAGCGAGTAGCGGGAACGTGATGCGCATGAAGGCTTGGAAACGGCTGAGACCGTCGACCATCGCGGCCTCCTCAAGGTCCGCGGGCACGCCCGCGACAAAGCCGCGCAACATCCAGATGGTGAAGGGCACGACTGCTGCGGTGTAGATGATCGAGACGCCCACGATGCTGTTGAGCAGGCCCAGCGAGCTCATCATCTTGTACTGCGCGAGGAACAACGCCTCCGCGGGAAGCATCTGGATCAGCAGCACCGCAAGAATGAACGACTTGCGGCCGCGGAACTTGAAGCGCGAGATGGCGAGTGCCGCAAGGAACGCGAACAGGATGCAGAAGAAGACCACGATCAGGGTAATCGCTACTGACATCCCCAGTGCGGAGTAGAAGGTGCCGTCGTCCATGGCGTTGACAAAGTTGCGCCACGAGCCGCCGAGCGGGAGGAACGTGGGGGTGAACGACTCGAGGGTGATGGAAGACAAGAACGCCGAGTTCAGCATCCAGTAGACCGGGAACAGCCAGATCAGCGAGATAACAATGGCGAGGACGGACAGTCCAACGCGTGACTTACGCACCATCAGACGTCCTCCTTCATGAGTTTGCGCACGTACCACCAGGAGATGGCGATCGTCAGCAAAAGAACAATGACCGATGCGGCGGCGGCGGAGCCGAAGTCCTGCGCGCCCGTGCCGACCTTGTAGATGTAGGTACCCAGCAGGTCATACTGCGAGCCGTTCGCTCCGGCGTCCTGCAGGATCTTGATCTGCGCAAAGACCCTGAGGTCCCAGATCACTTGCAGCAGCATGACAATCGAGATCACCGGCTTGATCATGGGCAGGATGATCAGCCGCAGACGCTGGCGGCTGGAGGCACCGTCGAGCGCCGCGGCTTCTAGGATCTCCTCGGACACCTGGGTGAGCCCGGCATAGATGGAGAAGGCGACAAAGGGCACGGACATCCACGTCACGATGATCCCGGCCATCAGAAAGAACGTCCACGGGCTGGCGAACCAGTCGAACCGGTACATGTCGACGCCGGGGACCTTGTCCAGCAGGTAGTTGACCACTCCGCGGCGCGTGTCGAACAGCCAGGTCCACACGGTCATGGCGGCGACGATGGGCATCGCCCAGGCAAGCAGCATCGAGATCTGCAGTATCAATCGCACGGCTTTGCCTACGGCGTTCATGAGGAGCGCGAAGGCGAGGCCCAGGGCCAACGTCACACCGGCGACGATGGCGCAGAATGCGAGCGACCGGCCCACCACCTGCCAGAACTGTGCATCGGTGAGCAAGGTGGTGTAGTTCTCGAGGCCAACGAAGTCGGCAACCGCGCCGAACTGCTGCGCGAGCCCGTACTTCTGGGTGGAGGTGACGAGTTGCCACACCGTCGGGTAGCCGGTGCCGACCAGGATGATGGCGATGGCCGCGGTGATCAGCCAGTACGGGGTGAGGCGCGCGCGCCGCTTGGACCTGAGTGCGCGCGCGGCCGCCTTCAACGACTCCTCGGACTGCGTAGCGCGCTTGGGCGACATCACGGGTGAACTCATGGCATTCTCCTCCTCTCTAGGGGCTTCAAGTAGTGACCGCTGTGGTGGGCCGCGATGGCAAAAGCACTTCACGCACTAGTGGGGCCCCGTCCCGTCAAGAACGGGGCCCCACAGTGGTGACTAGTTGTTGAGCATCGGCGTAATGAGCCCGTCGTACTCGGTCGCGAGGGCTGCGATGTCGCCGCCGCCGTTGACCTTGCCAAAGAACTCCTCGAGCAGACCGGAACCCTCCACCGCTGCCCAGCCGGGCGCTGCCGGCGTTAGCTTGGAGTTAGAGGCTGCCTCGATGTTGATCTCGGCGAACTGGTCGTCACCTAGTGCCGAGGTGAATTCCAGGTTTGCCGGGCCGAGGCCCGCCCCCGCCAGCATCGTCTGGTACTCGTCAGAGAAGATGATGGTCATGAGCTGCTTGGCGGCATCCTGGTGCTGCGAGGCAGCGGACACGCCGATGTTGGAGCCACCCGCGAAGACGGGGGCTGCGCCGCCGTCAAGACCGGGAAGTGCGAAGGCGCCGAACTTATCGTCGTTCCACGTCACCACAGGAGTCGTGCCGTCGTCGCCGACCACCACGTCGCCGTTGTCGTCGAGTGAGGTGTCGCCCACCGACCAGTGAGCCCAGTTGGGGGCCATGATGGTCGCGGCTTCCGGCTTGCCGGTCGAGTCGTTGTCGTTGATATTGATCCACGGCGTGGAGTCGAACTCGGTGACTGGAGCGTTCGATCCAGACGTGTAGAGGTCCTGAAGCATCTGCAGGCCCTTGATGGTGTTGGGGTCTGACAGCGTGGAAGCCCACTGGCCACCGTCTTCCTGGGCCAGCTCACCTCCGTTAGCAAAGATCCACGAGATACCGTTGCGCCAGTCCGAACCGCCGAGGTAGAAGCCGGACATTGCGTCTGTGCTTAGGGCAGCTGCGTTGTCGCTGAACTCCTGCAACGTCATCGGCACCTTGAGGCCAGCTGCGTCGTAGACGTCCTTGCGATAGATGATAGAGCGCGAACCAAAGTAATAAGGAAGCGCGTAGTTCTTGCCATCGGCCATACCTACGTCGACGAAGGATGGGAGCAGGCTGTCGCCTCCCAGTTCGTCGTACATGTCGGTGAGGTCAGCGAAAGCACCGACGCTCGTGAAGGTAGGCGACCACGTGTTGCCGATCTCCGTCACGTCGGGGGTGTTCGCCGCATCCGGGAGCGCGGTGGTGAGCTTCGCGATCGCGTCGCCCCAGCCCTGCTCCTCGATGGTCAGGGCGCCACCGTTTTGGGTCGCGTAGGTATCCACGAGGTACTTGCGCAGGTCGTCGTTGGTGTCGCCACCCATGAGCCACAGCGTGATGTCGGCGGGCTCTACTGTCATTGCCTCGCCGGTGGGGCTGGTGGAAGCACCGGTCGTGGGTGCGGTCGTAGGGTCTTCGCTGGAGGTTGAGCAGCCAGCGAGCACGAGTGCGGTGGCAGTCGCCGCTGCGGCTGCTCCGATCATCGTCTTTTTCATAGCGGTGTCCTTTTCTCTTTGCTGCCGTGACCGCCATGGCCACGTCGTTGTGGTGATACGCGGGGTCAGTAGACCCCGAGTTGGCCGGTGAGGACCATGACTACGGCTCCGAGCACGATGATGTCGCGCCCCAGAGTGGTCATCCGGACTGAAAGATCGCCAACAAACTCGGCCATCGTGCGGTCACGGAGGGTGTCGGCGGCCGCCTCAAGAAGCGGGCCGTCGATCAGTTCGGAGGGGCCGCTGAGCACGACTTCCCCCAAATTCAGGGCACCCACGATGGGTGCGGTGGCGATGCCGAGGCGCTCGCCGGCTTCACGCAGGATTGCCACACGCTCGGCGTCGGTGGTTGCGCCAGCGAGGCGAGCCTCGATGCGCGGCGTGGCCAACCAGGTCTCGAGGCAGCCGGTCTTGCCACACCCGCAGGTGTCGCCGCCGTTAGTGCCGACCATGACGTGGCCTATCTCGCCGGCCGCGAAGCCCGAGCCGTAGACCTGTTGTCCGCCCACGATCAGACCGGCTCCCACACCCAGGTCTGCGCGTACCAGCATCATGTCAGCGCCGCCGCCGCCAAACGTGCGCTCGGCGAGCGCCGCGACGTTCGCGTCGTTGGCTACCTGCACGGGAAGCTGCGTGCGCATCGACAAGATCTGCTGGAGGGGCATATCTTTCCAGCCAAGGTTGGGTGCGCTGAGGACTGTGCCGGTCGCGTCGACGATTCCGGGGCTGCCGATGCCCACGCCGAGGATGGGGGCGGTCGTGCCCGCCACGAGGCGTTCAAGGAGCTGCACGGTGGCCTCGACGGCCTGGTCGCCGGCGACCCCGTCCACGTCCAGTTCCTCGCGGTGCAAGACAACGCCGTCCAGGTTGGTGACGGCTCCAGTGAAGAGCGAGTTGTGGGAAAGGTCGATGCCGACCACCACGAAGCCGTCGCGGTTGATGTCGAGCATGGTCGCGGGCTTGCCGGGACGAGAGCCTGTGCGCACGCCGAGCTCGATCACGAGGTTCTCCGAAATAAGATCCCCTACCAGGTCGGAGATCGTCACTCGGGTGAGGCCCACCTCCCGTGCCAGGTCGGCGCGGCTGAGGCCCTCGGCGCGGTACAGGGCCTGAAGAACGAGCGCGCGGTTGTGGCTGCGAGCATGCTCGGGCAAGACCCGGGCTCCGGCCTGAACTGCTCCCGCCCATGCGGTGCTGCGGGTGGGGTTGGCCACGCCAAACCCGCCGGCAGGAGCCGCTGATGCGGTGCTCCTACCGGAAGAGCGTCGCTGCGCTTCCTCGGTTGTCATGTTTGTTAGTAAAGTTCACTAACAAACAAAAAGCAAGCGTTGAGCCAAAGTTTTTCAAAACGTTACCTGGCCGTGACACAGATTTCTGCGGGTGCGACGCCTGGTTAACTACAGCCACTTGCGAACGATCGTTGCGAGCCGCTCCGTCGCCCCGCCATCGTCATAGCCATTGAAGCGCGACACCCACGCGTCGTACTTCGTCGACTCCGAATCCCTGCTTGACCACGCTCGGCGCACTGCATCGGCCAACGCACGCTCATTTCGGATCACAGGTCCTGGCGCGTACTTTTCTAAGTCAAAGTAGACGCCTCGACCATCCTTGCTGTAGCTCTCAATGTCTGGCGTGAAGAACACGACGGGTCGTCGCGTGGCCGTGAAATCGAACATTACCGACGAGTAGTCGGTGACCATTACATCCGCGATCGCCAAGATGTGCGACGAGTCCGGATAGCTCGTGACGTCAAGTAGGTTGGACGCGCGGTGATCCGCCCCGGCTCGCAGGGTCGCACTGTGTCCCCGCACTACAAGCCGGTAGCCGCCACCGAGCTTGCGAGCTAGCGCTTCGACGTCACAGAATGCGCTGCGGCCACTTTGGCCTTCGCGAAAGGTTGGCGCGTACACGACTACGGTTTCGTCAGCTGAAATGCCGAGCGCAGTTCGCACCTGATCGCGAATCCCGCCACCGGCTACCAGGATGTCGTTGCGAGGGTAGCCAATCTCTGCGACCCGACCGTCATACGTGTAGGCACGGCGGAAGATTTCAGTGGAGTAGGCGTTGGGCGAGACGAGCAAGTCCCACTTGGCACTCCCCCACGCGAAACTCTTTGGAGTCGATGCTCGGCCCTCGTGTTGAGACCTATCGAAGCCTAGCTTCTTTAGGGGAGTACCGTGCCACGTTTGCGCGACTTTCTGTCCGCGGCGCCGCTTGAAGTGGGCTGGAATCCAGCTGTTGTCGACGACGACTCGCGACGAAGTCACCGCCTCCCACCAAGCGCTTGAACCTACGATGACGGGCTTAACGTGATCGGGTACTTCCACTGAGTGGTCTGAGACACCCACATATATGTCCTTGAAGTCGTCGCGCAGGGCATCCGCCAACGGCGCCGGGCTATCCGAGAACGACTTTCCAAACCAGCTCTCTAGATAGAGAGCATCTTTGATGATCGGACTGCGGTTCGCGGGTGCAGTCACTGCTTTGCGGCCGGGCGCGCCCACTTCGTTGTCGTCGAGTGGTGCGGCAACAGCGATCGCGATCTGGCCGAGTTGGTCGCGCTCAATGCGAACGTGCACACCCTCGTTCCGATCAACTCTGGGCAAAGCCTGCTCGAACACCCTCGAAACCGTCAGCTTCCGCGGCTTGGCGTCGCCATAATCGGCTTCGATCCAATAGCCACCCGAAGGTAGGGTGCGGTCCTGGCCTAGCCAGCCGACTGCGTGAAGCGGCAGACGGCACGTGAACTCATGGGAATCACGTGTCGCGATGACGCCGCGGGTTTCGATCCAGGCACCCTTCAGAGTCATGCCATTGGGCGGTGGGCCGGTGAGCCGCCCACGCACTACTAGCTCTCGGCCTGCATCGACAACGTCGACGGACTCCACATTGCATCGGGGCTCAGCAGGCACAAATCGCAGCACCCCGTCACGGTCCGGAGCGATCACCACATTGGTCCCAGGAATCAACCAGTCGGCGGCCAGGTGCTTAAGCCCCCCGTGCAAGAGTCGAGTTGAACGGTCGGCACCAATCAGCTCTATACCCCGGGGCTGTCGAGCAAACCTCTTCTTCGTGAGCGCGGCGGTGTCAAAATCCACGCTGGCCACTCGATTCCTGCCCGGGTCCATTGCCAACTTCAGTGCCGGACCGCGGACTCCGTTTGTCCATCGTGCCCGGCGAGGCTCAAAGTCTGCAGGAGCCTCGAACTGGAGCGCGCAACGACCATTGCGAAAGCTGGCGCCGCTTGTCTCGAGTGCTGGTGCACCCGGCGCGACTGTGATCTGGAGGCCGAGCCTCGCATCCCACGCCAACTGGAGAAACACCCCCGGTCCGAGAGGACGTGCCCCGAGCGCACCGGCCGATCCCCTCTCGTACCTTTGGGAGAAGCGAGCTATCACGCATACGTGCTCAAACTCAACACCGACCTCGACGACGTATCTCTGTGACTGCGTCTGATTGAAGCCTTCAAACGAGACGATGAACCCGGAGTCCGCGAGGTCATGGTGGGAATTCTTACTCATGAGGTTCGGCAAGGGGGATTTGGCTGCTTGCGAGACATCGCCTGCCGCGGACTCGCTCGCGCCGCGGAGCCAGGCGTGGAGTACCTTGACCTCATCTGGGCAAACCGGACCTTGCACGCTGCAAAAGCCCTCGACCCGAAGCTCACCGGTAGTGGCCACTCGGACGGCAAGCAAAGAAAGGTCCGGGACTGGCACCAGCGGCTGCTCGAGTGCGACCGAGAGCAGCAGCGGCTCTTGTGGCGCGCGCGGCGTGGCCAACTGGCTGGTCCGGGCGGTCAGTCGCTTCAGGATCGCGCCCAACAGGGCTCTCGGGTTCCTCATTGACGCACATCCCCAGCATAACTTTTGTGGTTCGTATTCAGCACGATTCTAGTACTGCCGCAGGCCACGCAAACAACGCCGGTACACTGGGCGCGGCCCCCTTCTCGACTCTTAAGTAGGACACATTGAACGTCGTAATCGTCGGTGACATTGGCTGGCAGTACCTCTACCACCTAGGCGATGAGGCCATGACGGAAGCCGCAATCGACATGCTGCGTGCCCGCGGAGTCGATGACATCACACTAGTCGGGGGGCAGCCCTCTGTGGCCGAGGAATTCTACGGACTTCCGGCTGTTCCACGTGTTCAGTTCAAGGCACAGTGGAGTCGCGCTCGCAACGATTGGCGACTCAAGGACGTGGCGCGCGTGCTGGAGGAGCAGGACTGGGAAACCAGGCCCATATACACGGCCATCCGTGACGCGGATGCAGTGCTGATCGCAGGCGGCGGGAACATGAACACCCGCGATTACCACCTGCTCTACGGCCGCGTCGCCGCCAAGCGAATCGCCGAACACTTCGGCAAACCACTTTATGTCTCCAGTCAGACCGTGGGTCCAATGCTGTCTGATAATGACAGGGAACTGGTCGTGGAGATCGCGGACTACGCCCGCGCCTTCGGGTGCCGCGAGGCCACCAGCGCGAGCCTGATGCGTGAGCACGTGGCCAACCCGGAGCGCATCTATCACACGCTCGACGATGCATTGCTCCTTGAGGCTGACACGCAAGCGCGTGCCAGCGCGAGTGAACTCACAGGCGACGGCCCCTACGTGGTCGCGTCCTTCACCGATCATCGTGGCCCCATGTGGCACTCCAAAGCGGCGTATCAGCAAGACGTCGCGTCGCTGTGTCGAGAGATCACGGAACGACTGGATGTTGACGTGCTCCTGGTTCCGCACGCGGGCTCACTCGATCCGGCCACCACCACGCGTGACCAGGTCAGCAACGACATTATTCACGAGCTCGCTGCCTCACCTCGCGTGCGGGTGACCCGAATGATCACCGCACGCGAGGATGTGGCTCTGATCGAGCGGGCGGCACTTTCACTGTCAACCAGGTACCACCCAGTGATCTTCGCGACCGCCACGAGGACGCCGGCCGTCGCGATCGCGCCGTCGTACTACTCGTCCATTCGGATGCGTGGCGCGCAACGCAATACGGGGTTCGAGCGCTTCGTCCTGCCCACCTCGTCCTTCCACCTGGTGCTCGATGCCGTGACCGAAGCAGCGAGCCGCGGCCCCGCTTTGCAAACTGCACTCGACGCAGCCAGCGAGAAGGCACTCGCTTTCCAGTCGCGGTGGTGGGACTCACTCGTGGCCGCGATGCCGACCGGAGCGGTCGTCGAGTTCGCCGAGCGACTGGGCCCCAAGAGCTACGAGCCGCGCGGGGAGTGGTCAGCGACCAACGAGACGATCATCCCGGTGTTCGACAAGTATGCGCAGGAAATCGACTGCAAGAAGGAACTCGCCGCCGCCCTCGACCAGGCCCGTACCGAGAATGAGCGGCTCGCAGCGCGGCTTGACGCCACTAAGGCAGACCTCGAACGGAACATGAACCGCAAGGTGGTCAAACTCGCTGACCGGATTGGGACGTGGCTACCGGGCCGCTAGCCCGCGTACGGAACTATGCGACCCGGTCCATCTGCCATGTAGAGAGCGTCGGCACACGGCGTCGCAGGACATCGGTGCGCTTCTTGCCGTCAATCACGTGGGCGACGATGTCTGGCGCCGCCTGGCCGGTCTCAAACTCACAGAACGTCTCCCGGAACCTACCTAGCTTCCCGAGGTTCTCGGCGTTTGCGTACTCGCGGGAAGCCAGCGTGTCTGCCAGCTCAGTGGCCGTGCGTACGACGCTCCCCGGGGCATCGGCCGTAATATCGAAATATGTACCTCGTTGGTAACGGTACTGTTCCCAGTCGTACGCGAAGATGATGATGGGGCGGCCCAGATTGGCGTAGTCGAACATCGCGCTCGAGTAGTCAGTGATCAGCACATCCGCAGCGAGGTAGAGGTCCTCGATAGCCGGGTACTCGGTCACATCCACAATTGAGCTGTGAAGTTCGGCGCCCCGTTCGCGACCGGCAAGGTAGTGGCCGCGCATCAGTAGCACGTCACCCTCGTCAAGGGCATCGGCAATGACATCTAGATCCATCGCGGGAATCGAGTCCCGGTCCCGTTCCCGGAACGTCGGCACGTAGAGCAGAACTCGGGCATCGGCCGCCAGTCCCAGCCGTCGACGCGCCGCATGAAAGCCCTCGGTACCCGCCTTCACGAGCACGTCGTTGCGCGGGTATCCGTACTCGAGCGTCTCGCATTTCACCGGATAGCTGTGCTTCCACACCTCCGCGCTGTACGAGTTCGACACCACCGAGTAGTCCCAGGTCTGGCAGCGCACCAGGAGCCCGTTCTTCCACTCCCTGTCCGGCCCGCGCTCCTCCACGCCCATCAACTTGAGCGGCGTGCCGTGGTGCAGCTGAGTGACCACCTGACCGGGGCGCTTGCGCCACCAGGCAGGCAGGTTGACGTCAAGGAAGAAATACTTGGCCGTCGCGAGCGCCCGGTAGTACTTGTGGCTGCCCTGGACCGCATACTCAATTCCGGATGGCACGCCCGCGGATTCACTCGCGGTGACGCTCCACACAATGCGCATCCCGGCGTGAGTTTGACGCAACTCCCGGTCTATTGCCAGGCAGTTGAGCCGAGGGGACAGCCCCCAGAGGTTCTCGAGCACCACGAGGTTGGCATCCACCTTTGCTGCTCGGCGGTGCAGGCCGTAGATGCGACGGTTGTGGTAGATAGCGCGCAACCCACGCAGACCGAACCGCGCCACCCGGCGCGACCCCGTCTTTACGCCCTTCACGGACTCGATGGCCTTGAGGCGCGCCTCGAACGCGTCGTAGCCCAGCGACCACACCAGCTGCATGAGTTTCCACTTGTCGCCGCTCTTGGGAAGCTTGTATCCGTGCGGGGCATGCCGACGCAGACTGCGGCGAGTATTCACGTAGAAATCACGACGCAGGTTGCTGGGAATGCGGTGGCGCTTGGTGGTGACGAGAGTGACGAGGTTGCGGAACGCGCGCGTGAACACCTCGCCGCGCATCTCATCGGACACGTTGAGACCATCCATGACGTCCATGAGCCGCTCGAACTGGTCGATGATCTCGACGTGCCGGGCGTCCGTACTGCGCAGAATCGAGCCAGACCACCGCTGACGGTAGAGGTAGAGCGGCTCATCGAGCCCAATGATCGAGCTGGCCGCCGTGAGGATGGGGTAGGTCCACGGGATGTCCTCGTAGTAGCCCACCGGGAATTCGATGCCGAGGTCTACCAGGAACGTGCGCCGGTACACCTTGTTCCAGGCCACATTGAGGACGTCTAGGATCTGCGTACGCTCGGCTGCCGTAAATGGGGCTTCGGCCTGCAACGGCTCGCGCTGGATGCCCTCGTCGGCGTCACCGTTCGGGTAGAGACGGCTGTAGCCAAAGACCACCACGTCGGGGTCGTGTTCGGCGATTGCCAGCCGCAGGCGGTCGAGTGCATCGGCCGCGAGGTAGTCGTCGCCGTCGATGAACACGATGTACTCGCCCCGGGCCTCGCGCATACCCAGATTGCGCGCTCGCCCGAGCCCCCCGTTTTGGTCGGGCCGCACTACGCGGACAGACGCAAAGTTGCTGGCCAACTCGTCCGCCAGGGTTGCCGTCCCGTCAGTCGACCTGTCGTCCACCACGATGACCTCGGCGCCCTCGTCGAAGGCCACCGACATCACCGCCTGCCTCAGGTACCCCTGCACGTTGTATGCGGGGATGATCACCGAAAACTGAGGATCACTCACAACCACTGTTATCGCCCTTATCGTTGAAAACTGTCGTGAATTACTCGACTTTGCGTGTCACGCCAGTGAGCAATTCGAGGAACTCCTTGACGATGCCGCGCTCGTCGGGATGCCGCGTGTCCTCCGCATGCGGCTCTCCGAGCGCCACTACCTCGAGGGCATCGTCCTGCAGGATTGTTGCCATCCGGTACCGCAACAGGCCGCCGGTCAGTCGTAGGTAACGATAGTTGAGGGAGCCGATGACGTATTGCCCGGTCGCCCAACCGTAGTACTGCGCGAGCGAGGACAGCGTGGACAGGTCGTTGGCCGACCTGAACTTGCTGGACCGCGTGGACGCGAACTGCTCAGCGTATCGCTCTTCCAACTCGAGCAGCACACTACGCCGGTGAGGGTGCGGCGTGTGGAGCATGGTCTGTGTGATCTCCACGCCAAAGTCGCGCAGTATGAGCGCACGGTTATTGCTGGCGGCCTGCAGGTGCGGCGCATCGTCGTTGGCTCCAAAGTTGATCTGGAGGTTTGACGGAAAGAACTTGGCGGCACCGTTGCCCTGGAAGAACGCCTCAGGGTTAAGAGGCTTGGTGACCATCACGTCATCGTTGAAGTAGATGAAGTGTTCGGCCAGCCCCGGGATACGGTGCACACAGCTCTCGATGGCCCGTGAATTGAATACCGGCAGTACGCCTTGGTTTGGGAAAATATCTGCATGGTCAATGAACCTGACGTCGGGGAAGTCCGCCGCAATTCCCTGATGCCTCTGTCCCGCAGTGACGATGTACACGTCGCGGATCCACGGTAGATGACGCCGGACATTTGCCACCGAGTAGTAGATCTCGTCACGGCTGACGAACCTCGCCGCACTCACGGCGTCGTGATCCTCGCCGAGGTCCGCCCATCTGCCATCCGCCGCCATATGGGCGCGACGGCGAGCATCCCACTCGGGGTCCGCACCGTCGACCCAGGTGAAGACCGCATCGATCGGGAAGTCGACGACATTCCACGCGTGCTCACCCGTGGGAGTCCCGGCACCACTGGTGGACCACGCGCCCCAGGTCTCCTTGTCGACCCACTCGACCAGCGCGTTCTGTCTTGGAGCGAACCGTGTGCCATCCGCGTCACTCCGCCACAGCTCCACGTCGACGATGCTCGGGGCGTGCGCGGGATCCATCTCTGGGTCGACAACGCGGAAGACCGTAGCGAAGTCTAGTGTTGCCGGCCTGTCATGTGGCGAGCTCCACGGCGCGACGTGCAACGGGTTGTCGCCGCGCTGCGCCGCGCAGCTCAGTTGATGCGCAGTCAGGATCTGCTCAATGCACTCGATGACGTCGGTCAATGCACTCTGGTCCACCCCAACGCGTCTGTCATCGGGCGCGCTTCCAATTCTGACGACCGCGACCCCTCTGCCCATGAGTGCGACACGGATCTCCTTGGCAATCCCTGCGCTTGACTGTCGCACCGCCTGAGAGCCGCGACTGGGCTGGTCTAGCCATACGCCGCTGTGCGCCGGCGCTGGCGGAGTCACACCGTGGTCCTGCTCCCCTACGGTGGCCACCTTTGCGCGGGTGCCGTTCAACTGGCGCCGAGGTGCGTTGCGCCGCACCGTTCTGTATAGGTCTTCCCAGCGAGGCTCGTAGCTCTCCGCGGCATATGCGGATGCCGCCTCCCGCGCACGTGCCGAATACGCTTGCAGGGCCTCTTGGTCCGACATCAGGTGGGCTAGCGTGGCCCCAAAGCTCTCGTGCTCCGCATCGGGCACGAGCAAGCCGCCCCCATACTCCGCAACAATCTCGCTAGCGCCGCTGGGGATGTCAAAGGTGACCGCGGGCAACCCTGCTGCAGCGGCCTCGATCGCCACCATCGGTTGGCCGTCCACGCTAGACGTCTGGGCGAAGATGGATGCCTTGGAGAGCTCGGCGCCCATGCGAGAACTTGGCGCGATAATGTCGACCTGCCCGGCCAAACCGGCACGCCAGGCTGCCTGCTTCAGCGCCGTCTTGAGCGGCCCGTCGCCGTAGATCCGCAGGCGCCACCCCGGCACAAGCTCGTTGACGGTCTTGAACGCCTTAATCAGCTCCGCGAACCGGCTGTCGAGGGTCAGGTCACCCGCAGCGATAATGATCCTGTTCTGCAAGGAGGACCGCGGTCGGAACCCCGCTTCGAGCGAGTGCGGTATGACCCAAATTGGTGGTGTGACCTCGCCAAGGTTCGCGCGCAACCATTGCGCCCGTTGCTCAGTTGTGCTGACGATTGCGTCCAGGCGTGGCCCGTGACTCAACAGGGGCGAGACGGCCTCGCCGATCGCCGCGCTCGCGCGGTGTTCTTGGTGGACGATGGGCACGTGGGTCGGGGCGAACTCGACGGCCAGAGCGGCCAGAGCCGGGGTCGACGTGACGACGACGTCCGCATTCGTCTTGGTGAGGTACCGCGCAAGAGCGCGATCCGTGTCCGCTGAAAAGGTGGCGCCCCACGCATTTGGCACCAGCACCGAGGGCCCCGCGTCCCGGTCGCCCTTGCGCGCGTCAAGCAGGTACTCGATGCCCACGCCCTTCGGAACGGCGTGGTGTGGTCGGTCGGCGGTGCGCTTCACGCCCACCACTCGCACGCGGTTCTTGCTGGCGAGCACCGCTGCCTGCCCAAAGGTGCTGCGTTCCGTGTCGGTGTCCGCATCGGGAATCATGACCAGAAGGTCGAGTTTCATACAGTCCCCGTTCTTGACTCTGCCGTCACATGAATGGCCAACCGCCCGTCTCGGGTGACATACGGCTTCCACCGGTCCTGGACACCGCAGTGGATGAAGGAGATGTCGCCGTATGACGTCGCCCAGTCGGGCCGGTTGTAGTCGGCTCCAGGGCCGTAGATTGTGCGCCGCTCTCCCGTTTCATCTTGCAGCGCAAGATCCCACCGAGATCCGTCTTCTGAGCCGTCTCGCGACAGGCTCGTCACTCGCATGGTTCCGACGCCGTCGACCACCTGCCCGAGGTCTACCGTGTTGCCGCCTTCGCGCTCAGTCGCGACGATGCGGTGGCTGCCACTGGCAGACCAGACTTGAATTCTGTAGGCCTCCGGGCCACAGAAGTTGAGAGCGGCTACGCGCGGACGATCATCGCCACGAGCGATCTCGATACCGACTGCTCGATCTACCTCCACCAACTCCGCAGTGACGTCAGCCGTGGCGGAAACCTGGCCGTCTAGCATGGGCTCGTCGTTGACGGGTCGCGCCTTGGGAGGCGGGAACATCGAGTGCTGCTCGCCGGACTGGTCGACGGCACACAGCCGGTATGTTCCGGCCGGCAATTCGAGCCCCAGCAGGTCTACGACCCACACGCGTCGCGTGCCCTCAACCGAGGGCGCGGGCAGGGGCACGGCATCCGCGCCTACCAGCTGCAGGTTCACTGGGCCTGTGCCGGACGGGACACAGGCGTTCAGGGTGCGACCGTCGTGAATCGCAAGGTACCCAAACGCGTAACCCTGGTGGCTGTTGCGGCGGTTATCGAGTCTCCTGTGCGCTTCTGCACGGGCCGCCTTGAGGTATCGACCGAATCGGCCCGCTGAGAGGTTCATTGTCCTCGAAAGCATATAGGTGTCGTCGCCCTGACGCATGGACAGGGTGGATCACCAAACCATCTACACTGCAAAAACAATGACCCTCGGAAAGAGCGAAGAGTTGAACGCGATCCCCACGGTGCACCCACTGGTGGCATCTAGCCTTCGTGACGAAAGCTTGCGTCAGCGCGACAGCATCGCCGAGTCCGCTCGACTGGTCGTGAACCGTGGCATTCGTGACCGCGCAGACGCGACGCGCGACGTGTTGGCGGCGGGCGCGCAGGACGGTGGCACCTGGACATCAGTATCTGACCTGGTCTCTGGCCGACCCGCGGGGCAAATCGGGAACTTGTCGCCGGAATCCGCGCCGTGGTGGCGTGCACTTGGCCAAATAACACTCCTCCATGCCCAGCACACCGACGACGAACAGCTCGCGGCTCAGTTCTATGCAGTCGCCCATGCCCTCGACGGCCACAGAGGCACCAACCTCATCGAGTACTGGTCGCTCATGCAATCCATGTCGCACACGGACCCCGCTACTGCAGTGAAAGATAATGCACCGGCGCCCGCCTGGATGCCGCGTATCGAGTCCGACCTTTTTGCGCTCGACCGCGTGGCCGCCACCGTTGGTCGCGAGTCAGGCGAGTGGCTAACACAACTCAATGCGCGTGTATTCGAAACGCGGGGCCTCGCCCCGGTACGTTTCCAGGCGGAGGGACGCACCCTATTCGATCGCGTCGAAAGCATGGCGGCAACGACCATCGCCGATGGCCCGCTAGTGAGCGTGATCATGACGACCTTTCAACGCAGCGATGAGGTCTTCACCTCGATTCGTTCAATACTCGCTCAGTCGTGGTCGAACCTTGAGCTCCTCGTCGTCGACGACGCGTCGGGCCCGGAGTTCGAACCACTACTAAAGCGAGTGGAACGGCTCGACCCAAGGGTACGAGTCATTCGACAAGCCGAGAATGCCGGCGCCTACTTCGCCCGCAACTCTGCACTCGCACAAGTTAGCGGTGACTTTGTGACCTTTCAGGACGACGACGACTGGTCACATCCACAGCGGATCGAGCGCCAGATCGCGCCCATGTTGGAGGACGAACTCGTCCATTCGACACTAAGCCGTTGCGTGCGCACCAGTGAAGACCTCAGGTTCCGCACCGCCGCCGCAGCGGCAAGCACTAAAAATGCCTCCTCGTTGATGTTCCGTACTCGTGACCTCGCTACGCTCGGCGGCTTCGACACCGTGAGAAAGGCTGGCGACACGGAGTTCATCCAACGACTTTGCGTGGCGCTACCTGGACGCCAGGTGCTTGTCGAAGAAACTCTCGCACTCGTCCGCCAGACGCAAGGATCGCTCTCCCGTACCGACTTTGGGCCGGGGTGGTCGCATCCGTCTCGGCAAGAGTATTGGGACGCATCCGCGTGGTGGCACCAGCAAATTGCGCTGGGCGCACCGCCCAAACTCGACCCATCTAGTGAGTCGCGTGCATTCCCAGCACCCCGTCGCTTTCTAAGCGCGACGCAGACAAACGCAATGCCGTCCAGCTATGACTTGGTGCTGGTCGGTGATTTCGGTTCAAGAACTCCGTGGCTATCACGTGCCTGGAACTTTCTCCAGATTGCACTGGAAGACAGCGCGACCGTCGGAATCATCCACCTCAGCGACCCAGCCGGACTATCGGGGCGGTTGACGCGCATCGCTCCAGAGGTGCGCCAACTCTTGCACGACCGCGTCGTGGACCGAATCCTGCCCACCGACGAGGTGTCTATCGGATCACTCTTCGTGACGAATGCCTCGATCGTAGAGCTCCAGGACCCCGAGAGATGGAGTGCCACCTGCGCTCGCGCCACAGTGCTGGCGGAGACTCAGCCTGCAGAAGCTGGCACGACTTCGCTGTGGAGCATCCGCGACGTGGTTGCGAACATCCAAAGCATGTTCGGAATGTCCGCGTGCCAGTGGGTCGCCTCCGACGAGTCGGTGCGCGAGGCACTTACTGATCTCGGAGAGACCTGTGCTGAGACTACCGTCCCATTTTTCATCCATGAAGCAGCGATTTCCGTAGCCAGCCGGCTCCCGCACCCCGTCCCCGTTATCGGAAGGTGCTCGCCACCGAATTCAGACGGCTGGCCGTGCGACGTTAACGCGCTTGAAACGGCCTACCCAACGGACGGCTCAATCGACGTGCGAATCTTCGGAGACGATAGGTCACTTCGCGGTGCAGGGCACCGCACGTCGGAACATTGGCTACTCCTGCGCCCAGATGCCGGACACTTCTCGGCTTTCATACAGCAACTCGATTTCTACGTCTACTACGGCGACACTTCCCCCAACGAGCACGAGTATCGCGCGCTGCTCGCAACGATGGCAGCTGGTCGCGTCGTGCTGGTAGACGCTCGCTATGCACATCTGTTTGGTGGGTCCGCGGTCAGTTGTACCGCCGAAGCGATCGCCTCCACCGTCTTCGACCTCTGCCGAGATCGAGCAGCATACGCCAGTCAGGTTGCTCGGGCCAGGGAGGCGGCGCGATCGAAGTGCTCGCCTTCAACGGCGCGCGAGGCTCTCCAAAAGTCCGCGTCGAAACGCAACAGGTAGCTATTAGCGAACGCTAGCGCGACGCGCGGGCTCCCACGGCAGCATCGAAGGGTGGTGGTGGTGGCGTGCCCCAAACCAGCGTCGGCAATACGGCGCTCTCTCCGAAACTACTCTCGATGATGCGTCGCGCCACGCCTACTTGCGCGACGTATCCTTCGCTGTCTCGGTGAAGCGTGCCAATCGTGTCCCTGACGTCCTCGATGGAGCAACTCACCGCGGCCCCGCCGAATAGACCGGCGTACTTATCCTCAATTACGACGACTCGCCCCGCGGCCATCACCGACAACATCCCACGGAACTCAGCGGCGCTCGGAGGCTCGTCACCAAAATATACGTAGAAGTCCACTTGTTGCACAAAGAGCGAAAACCGATAATCGACGGGGTTGAACCAGATCCAACGCGGCGGAACTTGATGGCGCGCCTGACGAAGCGATCGAACATCCCCCAAGATTCGCACATCGGCATACCTCGAGTCAGGGTAGGCGCGCTTGAATTCCTCGCGATCAGCAGGCCAGCCCCCTGCTGAACTGGGGGCGAGCCGGCCGAGTACGGGAACCGCACGGGGGTACCGCTTGGCGACATTCATAGAGTTGGCGTGCAACGAAAACGCGGGGGTCATCTCGTGAACGCGTTGCCCTTCAGCTTGGAGCGTGGAACACACGTCAGCGTCACCTGAAATCCATTCGGTAGCGGTGATCCCAAACATACGCTCGAGACTCGCAATCACATCGTTGACGCTCCAAAACGACCGGCCCCCAGACTCCGCAGGTGGGCTATCTGCAAGCAGGAATGCGCGGCCGCACTCCAACTTCCATCTCGCCACATCCTGCAACTCCAAAACGGATGCGTCGCAAACAAAGAGCGTGTCAATGCTCACTTCGTCCGTAGGCAGGATCCGCTCAACCGCTCCCGTATGGATCAGTGCGCGCACCTCGGGCGCGATTCGGGTTGGACGCCCCGTCGGGCGCGCCGGAGCATTGAGGTGAATAATGCCAACTGCGCCCTGGTGCTGCCGCGCATACTGGAGTTGATTCCAGGCAACCGACGCCCATGGAGCCGTCGTAGAGAAGTCGCCAACGATAACCACGTCGTATTTGGACCGCATGGCATCCACTTGTGCCTTGCCGACAAACCTCCGTGGGGCCGGAAACGACCGCGTAACTTGCGAAGAATCAATGGAAGGATCTGCGCCGAGTCCTACCTGCTCATGCCACCACTTTGCGGCCTCCCAGTACTCCGAGCGTGATGGGTGGTTCCATCCTGCACCAAAGTCGGTTCGAGAGAGGGAGCCCAGGGTCAAGCGAACAATAGCCAGGATTTCTGTCAGAACCTTCTGTTCCCCTGGCAATGCCTCGCAGAGGCGTCGAATAAATTCCGAGTCGCCTGCCTTGCGAACTGTGTCAAATCCCACGAGAGTAGGGATGTCACGTGAACGGAACATCAACGACGACGAGTTCATTCGGGTGGCGGTTACCGCGCCGTACCGAAAATGAAGGTCTTCGGTGGCCCTCACGCAGTAACTTAGGGTTGAGTGGATATGACCGTCTGCCAACATGGGCAGCACCTGCCGCTCAAGTCGCTCTGGGTGCGACCAGTCGTCGTCGTCCTGAAACGTAATAAACTCACCACGAGCTTCACCCAAAGCTCGGTTCCTGCATACATATGTACCTGAGTTCTCGCTCTGGCGGATTACCCTGATTCTGACGTCGAGCGACTCCAACTCTTCCAACAATGACTCAAACTCAGGCCCCGACGCGTCGTCGATGACGAGCAATTCGAGGTTAGACCATGACTGTCGAAGGATCGAATGAACCGAGGTGAGGATCTCGTCGTGCCTTCTGAAAGTTGTCATCACGACGGTGATCAGGGGACCATCGTCGCGAAACTGAGAGGGATTACTCGCCAGTCCGTCGTAAGGAGTTCGCCCCTCACGCTCTAGGTAGACCGAGGAAAGCTCACGCGGAGCAAAAACACTCGCATTTAATTGATTGACCCACTGCTCCGAACCGGCACCATAATCTTCAGCCAACAGGTCCAGCGCGATGAACTCTTGTTCAATCCGCGAGAGTGAGGACGATTCCACGGGTAGCTTCGCGATCACGTCAAAGTTACGAGCGTCCCACGCTGCTTGTAGTATCGATAGATGTTCTCCCAGATCCAGGTGTTGATGCCCATCTACGCGAGCCGCAACGGCAAAGAACTGATTTGCCAGTACCTGATCTTCAACCGTCTCTGCATGGAGCAAAGTCATCCGACCTAGAGCGCGCCACCAAGGCGCCGAGTCTGGTTGCAGGGTCGCGAGGTGGCTCGGGACAGCGTGCCGCGCAAGGTCCGATGCCGACGACCAGGTGCCGCCCTCAAGTGCGCCTGCCGCGAGTATGTTCCGGACGCCATCCGCTCGATCCCTTAGGCCTCGATTCAGCACTATCTGAGCAGATGCGGCGCTATGTACCCGGAGTCGTCGGCTGTCCTCTAGGAGAGCGGCTACGACCGCGGGATGCGTGTTTGGGTAAGAAGTCATTTGATGGAGAGGCTCTACCTACAAGCGGTGGGAAGGTCCCGTGGAGCTAGTGACACCGCGGGTATCAAAGAAGATGTTCGCTGCGTCGGCGAATACGTCAGGGCTATAAGAATCGTGGTTCTGGATCAGGATTACCAAGTCTGCATCAGCGATGGCATCGTCAATGTCTACGACTCGATCCAACGTACCGCCAGCCACAGACCAGTGCTCGACATGGGGGTCGTGGTAAGACAAGTCTGCACCCTTCGCGACAAGTGCTTCAGCCAGCGGCCGTGCGGGCGACTCTCGCTGATCCGCGATGTCGGGCTTGTACGTCACACCCAGCAACAGGACTCTTGCGCCCTTCAGCGCCTTGCCCTCGTCGTTGAGGAGGTCCTGAGATCGTTGCACGATATATGCGGGCATGGTGGCGTTGATCTCTTGCGCCAGTTCAACAAATCGGAATGAGTAGCCGAGTTCCGACTTGACTCGGTGACTGAGGTAGTTGGGGTCAATGGGGATGCAGTGACCCCCGACGCCCGGTCCCGGGTAGAACGCCTGGAAACCAAACGGCTTAGTCTTCGCCAGACTGATGACATCCCAGAAATCAATCCCGAGATCGTTGCAGAACTTGGCCATTTCGTTTACCAACGCGATGTTCACGTGTCGGTAGGTGTTCTCCAGCAACTTCGAAGTCTCAGCTTCACGCGTACCCGAAGCACGAACCACCGTATCCACGAAACGTCCATATAGATCGGCTGCTCGCTCGGTTGATGCCGCATCAATTCCGCCGACTACTTTCGGGGTGTTCCGCATCCCATACTTGGCGTTCCCGGGATCGATGCGCTCGGGCGAGAAGGCGAGATAAAAATCGATCCCCGCGCGCAGCCCGCCGCGCTCCAAAATGGGCCTCACGACCTCTTCCGTCGTACCGGGGTAGGTCGTTGACTCGAGCACTACCAGCATCCCGGGCTCAATCACCGCAGCGATAGTCTCGGTAGCCGCGATCACAGCCGTCAGATCGGGCCCGCCCTCGGCGCTCAAGGGCGTCGGAACGCAAATTACGAAGGCGGATGCTCCGCGGACGTCTTCGATGTCAGAAGTCGCACGGAACCCGCTGGACGTCATTCCCACTACGTCCGAGTCAGCCAGGTCATCCACATGGGACTGCCCACTGTTCAGTCCTTCGACCACAGATTTGTACGCGTCAAAGCCAACCACGTTGAGCCCAGAAGCGACCGCTTCCTTCGCGAGCGGGAGGCCGACATAGCCCAGTCCTAGGACTACAAGATCAATTGGCATGCGGGTGTACTTCCTCAATGGTGGTGCATTGTCACGGACAGCCTACAGGACGTGAATCACCGCTAGTCCGTAAGTGAGTCGAGGACATTGGTGAGCCGTGTTTGCAGGATCTCTTCGGTGCTCATGGCATACGTATTGGTGACATGACTGCCCTGTCGGTAGACAAGCACACCCCCGATGATCGGGGGACATGTCGTCTCGTTGCAAAATACATCCGTCATGTCGATCACATTCACGTCAGGTACGTGCTCTGCTGCAGCCAAAAGGACCGAGGCGCCACTACCCTTCGAGCCTTTCGCACGATCAAGCGAACAAACCTCCGGACTCTTGAGGTTGTCTGCGAGACACGCAGGAACTTGCCCACCATAGACACTATGAAGGCTGCTAGTGCCCGGATTGTCCAACAGCACCACCACGTTGATTCCTACCGCCTCAAGAGTTCCCCATTGTTCAGCGAGCGCGCTAGTCATCGCACCATTGGTCAGCTCGCCGGAGTCATCCAACGCCGTGGTATGCAGTTGGGAGACGATAACGGCGTCGGGCGGGTCGGCGAGAAGTTGCTTGGTCAGGTTTGCGTTGTACTCGACGCAGGCCTCGTATGGTCGCCCATCTCCATCCGGGCGTATTCCGCCAGAGAACCCGCACGCGGACTTAGTCGCACTTTTCAACCGCCAACCGATCTGAGTCGAGGCCATGGCAAGAACATCGGACCATTGCGCTGCTTTAGAGTCGCCGGCGAGAACCAGGGTGGGGTCTGAGTCCGAGCCGCCGAGGACACACGGGCTAGGTTCCGTGGCCGCTTGATTGGCGTGACATCCGTTGTATGTCTCTGGTAGGTCGTCAGAAGCGACGGCGAGCGCTGGCGTGAAAGGCTCATTCCTCCCCGGCATCGTTACGCCTGTCACATGCTCTCCATCGAATGAGAGCGAACGCGCGCCCAAGACCTCTCCGTAAGCTGGCGTCGATTGAGCATCAGGCGTCGCTGCCCCCACCAGAAGTCCCGAAATGACACCGAGAGCCGCGAGGTTCAGCCCTATCGAGAGAACAACGCGCGGCCTACGCGTGAGTCGCTTTGCGCGTCTCACAGGATTCTCGACGAACCGGTAGGACAGCCAAGCCGGGATAAATGAAACAGCGACGAGCGCAAGCCCCTGCTTCTGCCCGAGCTCACCCCAGAGCCACCCCGCCGCCACAATGATCGGCCAGTGCCACAGATAGAGCGAGTAAGAGATTCCACCGACCCACACAGCGGGACGCCACCTAAGTACCGCTGGCGTGTCCCCCACGCTCCGCGAACCAGCCACAATCACAAGTGCCGTGGCAAGTGTGGGCCATAGCGCCAGCCACCCTGGCCAAGCCGTCGTCGCGTCGAGTATGAGGGCAGATGACACGATACCGAGCAGACCCACCCATCCCATGGCGCGCGCAACTCCTCGCGGGATACGCGGCCACAATGAAGCAGCGACCGCGATCAGCGCGCCGATGCCAAGTTCCCAAAGTCGTGTTGTAGTGACGAAGAAGGCTCGCGCGGGCTCGTCAGCGCTAAGACTCACCGACCACAAGAACGAGGGAATGGTGATGGCCAGCAAAAACACGGTCGCAAGCGGGACCAATTTCCAACGAGTTCGCCGCAAGGCGAGCGCAACCAAGATCAGCAACAGCGGCCACACCAGGTAGAACTGCTCCTCGACCGCAAGCGACCAGAAGTGCTGCACCGGCGAGGCACCTATGCCCTCCGCCTGATAGTCGACAGCCCGGGATGCAAATTGCCAGTTCACCAGCGATAGCGCCGACCACGATATGTCGCGACCAAACACGGAACGCTCAAGCGTCGGTGCAAACGCCCACACCAGGCCCGCCGTCGTGACCAAGACCAGAGTCGCTGCCGGCAGCAGGCGCTTCGCCCTGCGCGCGTAAAAATTGGTTAGTGACACCCGTCCCGTCCTGGCCACTTCTCGCAGCAACATACCTGTGATCAGAAAGCCGGAGATGACAAAGAACACATCCACGCCGACAAAGCCCGCCGGAACGAACTTGATACCCGCGTGGTACAGCAAAACCAGACCCACCGCGACCGCACGGAGACCCTCAATATCCGAGCGCATCCGCGGGCGACGTGGGCGGGAGTCTGAACCCCCCGAACCCACTATGGGTTCCTGCCTTTGCTCCACAAGTTCAGTACGCCGCACGTTCAGTTCACCGAGTCTGCGGCATCCTTTCGGGCTCGCTCCGCACTCTCAAGCCGGAGGGTTTCTATCGAAGTAATGAGCCGCCGCTGCGTCTCCTCCACATCGACCACGAGCCGCCGAACGTCCCGCTGTATCGCGATCAGCTGCTTCGCCCCCTTCTCTGGACGGTGTGCACGAGCACGGCGATCAAGCAACACTAGGAGCGCAGTCAACAACACCGTCTCAATGCCCAGAAGTGCTAGCGCGACGTGTTCCAAGTCCAGTAGCGCAGTCACCGCCACAGCGAGTCCCATCACCACACTCGCCAGGATGAGGCGACGAAAACTGGCAAACTTGCGCATTACTGCTCCTCAAAGATGAAAGATGGCTCTAGGCTAGCGCACCAAAACTCGGGCTGACATACGCAAGCAAGGACGTTCGACGTCACACCACCGTCAGGACGTTGAGACCTGCCAACGGAACACATGAACGTCCTCGGCAGCGTGCGCGAGCCGTTGAAGTTCTGGATAGTCGCGGAGCCAATGTTCGCACATCTCCTGCTCATCTGGCCGTTGCGCGTCGTCCACAACAATGATTGCGCCGTCAGCTAGAAATGGCCTCAACTCTGGAAGCACGGGATACCGAGCCAGCGGACCGGTTGGCTTTGGAGGACCGTCCACCACCACCAGGTCAATTGGTCCATCGATACCCGAACCAATGTCGTACCACAAGCGAGTGCCTAGTGGCGTCTCAATATCTACGAGGTCCGCCAGACGGACCTCGGCGAGGTCACTCAGCCCGTGCCGCGCCAGCGTGCCGCGCGTTGCATCGGCGTAGGCCTCCTGATGCTCGAGGGTGACGATGCTCCCACTGCCTTGTTGACGAAGCGCTAGCGCCATCCACAACGTGGACGTTCCAGAGCCACATTCCACGATCTTCTGGGGCGAGTGCCGGGAAATCAGATCGACCAGCCACATCACTCCCGTGGGGCTGATCGCCCATCCACCAGCGACGGGTAGGGGCGCCTTAGGCATGAACCGTTCCTGCAGTTGCAACACTGCCTGGACATCGGTGAGTACCGCACTGTGGAGCTGGGCGTCGCGGGACTGCTGTGAACTCGCAATGCGACGTAGCGTAGCCCGGTTGTCGTCAAGCGCTTGACTCACTTCCAGCACGCGTGAGTTCAGCGCGGACATGCGACTCTCCGCCGCACGAGACTCGAGTTCAATGACCTCGGGGACCCCCCGAACATCCTGAGCCAGTACTCCAACGCCGTCGGCTAAGGTCGCGATACGGGAAAGAGCGTCACTGACTTGCCATCTGCTGTCGACACTTGCCTTCTTGAGATGTTCAAGGTCCTCATGAAGCGCACTCAACGTGTCCTGGGTGCCACGTGCGGCCGTGGCAACCTCGCGGTCGCGCAGCGATAGCGACCGATGTAGCGTCCGGCCGACCTGTAGCACTAGGCCCGCCAGCACTACGGCCCCCACGCATGCGACGATGCCCGCAACGCGCCACTGCTCCAACATGACTGCTGCGGCGGCGAGTACAAAAAGCACCGCGCCGATGACCAGTAGCGTTCGTGTGGTAAGACGATTCGACAATGAACTCATAGTCACTTGGCCGCCTCCTACGCGCCGTGGGGCAGCATTGATCTGCCCCTGCGCTTCCACGCGCTCCCTGACAATACCTCAGTAGCGCGCGCTCGGGTGCTAAGTGCGAGGAGGACCTGCCGACGTCAACTCGGGGTCGCTGGACTGCTGCTGTCTCTTCTTCTCGAAGCGGGACGCACCAGCGGCGACCGTTGCAATCAGTAGCACTACGGCGGGGGCAACGATATGGGTCCAGCTCCGATTGAGCGAGTCGCCACCACCTACGCGATATGCCGGGCCGCGAGCAACCACAAACACGATCACGAGTGGGAAGAACGTCGTCACTGCATAGCGCATTGATTCGGCGCCCGGAAGTCGGAACGCAGCGATCGCGGCCACCAGGGCCCCGCCCAAGAAGACCAGCGACAGCGACCAACCTCCCGCGCCCATCACCACGTTCTGCCAGGTTGCCTCGACGCTCATCCACACCACCTGTGGTGCGCGCACACACACGGCGACACTCGAAAGCCACACCACACCCTCGACGATGCCCCTGAACAGCTTTCGATTCCGCGTCAGGAATTGCCAGTAGAGCAGGGGCACGGCCGCCAAGGACAGCACCCCGAGCACTAGGAATCCCTTAGTCGCGGAGGACGGCTCGACACCGATCTCATGATGTCGATAGATGGAGAATGCGTACCAGGCAACAGTAGCTAGTCCAAGAGAGGCGAGCGGGGCCGCTCGCAACGAAGGATGCACCGTCGGCGTCAAGAGGATAGGGATGAGTAATACCGCGAAAAGCGCAACTGCGTCTGGTCGCGCCACGACCGCACTGGCCGTTCCTAGAGCCATCCCGAGCAGTAGCGGGCGATGCAGACGTTGCGGACCGGTGACAATGATCCACCCGCCAGTAGCGACGACAAGAACCGCTGCCGCCACCAGAATGTGGCCGTTGATATAGAGCGCCGCAAAAACCATACGGTTGATGGTGAGGATAACCGCTGCGCCGAGCACACCCCAATACAGCGCGGCCCGGTTGCCGAGTGCAACAGATGTACCGCGTTGAATAAACCAGATGACAAGCCCAAGCAAGCTCATCGCGAGCAGAGGGGTGGCCGACGCGAGGGCCGCACCCCCATCAAGGTTCGCCGGCGCGTGAATGATTCCGACCGCGAGCAGTCGCTTCTCAAGCATGACCTCGGACACAGCGGAATCATAGGAACCGCCCGCTAGAAGTCCTCCGACGGTGAGGTAGCGGAGCGAGTCGTAGGTCCATTCAGTAAAGTGCGCGACACGGGCGACCACGACAATGGCGGCGCCCGCGACGAGCGCGACTCCCGCGATGGCCCATGGAAACGGGGCAAGGCCACCCCGGCGCCATAGGAGCCACCACACCACTCCAGCAAGTACTGGCAATGTCAACAGGGTGACGATGGGAGAGGTGGACAGCCCCAAAACAACCTGAAGAGCACCAATCACAACATAGGCAAAGGTACCGAGTGCATAGCCCCACGGCGCGTTGCCCCAGCCTCGGAACCCAAGGGTGTGACTGATCACGGTCCCCGATGCCAGTACGACGGCCATCACCACAAGCTCAAGCAGCATTGTCCACCTCACGCTTCAGCACATCGGCGGGAAAGTGGGGAAGCCCCGATACTTCGACAAGAAGCAACCCGCGAGCGTCCCCAAACCGCTCCATCGGGACGTCAAACAGCGCGAACTCTTTGTGGTCACCGTCGGGATCCAACGCGATGGCCCACGCTTGCCCCGTAGCCAGTGGCGATGATGACCGGCCCGGGTCGTATGGCTCGACTTCCGCCACGACACGAGAGTCATAGTCCGCTCCCTTGAGCTACTCATTCGAGAATCCGGGCACCTCGATCACGTCTGTAGCGCGACCAATGCCCAGGAGGTTCTGACTCGCTGCCCGGCCGACGATGTCTTCGGTCGGAGCGCGATAGATCACTGCGCCTGGAGCGTGCTCGGAAAGCCGCACCGCGAGGCCGAACCGACCATCGTCCTTCACGACGACACGGGCGAAGATGTCGTTTGTTCCACCATCTTCGAGAATGTTGTAGCGCGCCGAGAAGCCACCCTTGGAGGGATAGAACGCGAGTAGATTGAAGGCAACGATCGCCACAATGAGACCGAGAAAAACACGGCGCAAACGCGCGCCCGGCGGTCGAATCAGTAAAGTCGTCATCCATCCCCTCAGCTAGCCAACACTCAGCAACGTTGCGCCACCGAAGCGTCCAGTAACTAGAGCAATCCCAGCTCGGTCACCGCGTCGCGCTCTTCCAAGAGCTCCGCTACGGACGCATCGATCTTCTCGCGTGCGTAGTCATCGATGGACAGTCCTTGGACAATCTCCCACTTACCACCCACGGACTTCACGGGGAACGAGCACACGATGCCCTCGGGAATCCCGTACGAGCCATCAGAAGGAACTGCTGCCGACGTCCACTCGCCCTCAGGCGTGCCGTTGACCCAGTTGTTGACGTGCTCGATGGCAGCATTCGCGGCCGAGGCTGCGGACGATGCACCACGTGCGTCAATGATCGCGGCGCCACGCTTGGCGACGGTGGGGACGAACGTGTCGCGTTCCCATGTCTCGTCACCAATGACCTCAACGGCCGAGCGTCCGCCAATCACAGCGTGAGCGATGTCAGGGTACTGGGTGGCGGAGTGGTTGCCCCACACGATCGCGTTCTTGACGTCGCGCACGGCCACGCCGGACTTCTCCGCGAGCTGTGCCAGCGCGCGGTTGTGGTCCAGACGCATCATCGCGTTGAAGCGATCCGCGGGCACATCCGGGGCGTTGGACGAGGCGATCAGCGCGTTGGTGTTGGCGGGGTTACCCACCACCAGGATGCGCACGTCATCTGCAGCGCCGTCGTTGATGGCCTTGCCCTGCGGACCAAAGATGCTGCCGTTGGCTGCCAGCAGGTCGCCACGCTCCATGCCGGGACCACGCGGGCGTGCGCCCACGAGCAACCCAATATTTGCACCCTCGAACCCGGCGACCGGGTTGTCGTAGATGTTGATGTCGCCAAGCAGCGGGAACGCACAGTCCTGGAGTTCCATCGCGGTGCCCTCTGCCGCCTTCACCCCCTGAGGAATCTCGAGCAAGTTGAGGTTGACGCGCACATCGGGTCCCAGCAGTTGGCCGGAGGCGATGCGGAAGAGCAGCGCGTAGCCAATCTGGCCCGCCGCTCCGGTGACGGTGACATTCACAACGGGGACATTCACTACGTTCGACATATCTGCATATCTCCTAAGCGAGGCGAGCGGCAAGGTTCTCGTCCAACGCCGCAAGGAAGTCTTCGGTGGTCAGGAACGGCTGCTCGGGACCAACCAGCAGAGCGAGGTCCTTGGTCATCTTGCCGCTCTCCACGGTCTTAATGACGACGTCCTCGAGTGTCTCAGCGAACTCGATGACCGCGGGGGTGCTGTCGAGCTTGCCACGGTGCTTGAGTCCACCGGTCCACGCGAAGATCGACGCGATGGGGTTGGTGGAGGTGGGCTTGCCCGCCTGGTGCTGGCGGAAGTGGCGAGTCACGGTGCCGTGAGCCGCCTCCGCCTCGACGGTCTGGCCGTCGGGCGTCATCAGCACAGACGTCATCAGGCCTAGCGAGCCAAAGCCCTGCGCCACGGTGTCTGACTGCACGTCGCCGTCGTAGTTCTTGCAGGCCCAGACGTAGCCGCCTTCCCACTTCATTGCAGCGGCGACCATGTCGTCGATCAGGCGGTGCTCGTACGTCAGGCCCGCTGCAGCGAACGCCTCGGCGTACTCGGCGTCGAACACTTCTTGGAACAGGTCCTTGAACTGACCGTCGTACGCCTTGAGGATGGTGTTCTTGGTGCTCAGGTACACCGGGTAGTTGCGCTTGAGTCCGTACGCGAACGATGCGCGGGCAAAATCACGGATCGAGTCGTTGAAGTTGTACATCCCCATGGCCACGCCGCCACCCTCGGGGTACGTCACGACCTCCTGGTGGATGGGCTCCGAGCCGTCCTGCGGAGTGAACGTCATGGTCAGCGTGCCAGCACCGGGAACCTTGAAGTTGGTGGCGCGGTACTGGTCGCCAAAAGCATGACGGCCGATGATGATCGGCTTGTTCCAACCGGGAACCAGGCGCGGGATGTTGGAGATGATGATGGGCTCGCGGAACACCACGCCGCCCAAGATGTTGCGGATGGTGCCGTTGGGCGACACCCACATCTTCTTGAGGCCGAACTCTTCGACGCGAGCCTCGTCCGGCGTAATGGTCGCGCACTTGACGCCCACCCCGTGCTTCTTGATGGCGTACGCGGCGTCGATGGTGATCTGGTCGTCGGTTGCGTCGCGCGACTCGATTCCCAGGTCGTAGTACTCAAGGTCGATGTCCAAGTACGGGTGGATGAGCCGGTCCTTGATGAACTGCCAGATGATGCGAGTCATCTCGTCGCCATCGAGTTCTACGACTGTGCCTACGACCTTGATCTTTTCCATGCGGAAGTGCTCCTCTATTCACGGGAATTGTTCTGGTCCCTAGGGTAGTCCACGCTCGCAGTTGCGCGGGCGGCTCCCTCAAGACGTCTACGGGCGGACGCGCCGACGTGACCAAAGTCGCGCCGCGTGCCACTATTCATGCAGGGCGCAAGCGCGCCACAAACTAAGGGAGGTCACCATGGCCGAGGAGGCTACGCAGCCCGATGCTGCGGTTTTGGAAGAAGCTCTAATCGAAGAGGAGCTCGTCGAAGAGATTTGGATCGAGGAGAAGCCGGGCTACAGCCTGCTTGCCCGCTTGGGCGCCGAGGTGGTGGGCACGTTCATTCTGGTGCTGCTGGGTGTGGGCAGCGCGCTCTTCATGTCAATCGGCAACAACGGAACGCTGACGGTCGGTCTCGCGTTCGGCGTCGCCGTCGTCATTGGCGCCACCGCATTCGCGCACGTCTCTGGGGCGCACTTCAACCCCGCGGTGACCCTTGGCATGTGGCTCTCGGGTCGCTTCCCGGCTCGTGACGCCGCCCCGTACGTGCTCGCACAGTTGGTGGGCGCTAGCCTCGCCGGCGGCGCGCTCTACGCGATCACGACTGCGAACCCGCAGATCGTCGACTCAGTTAGCGCTCAGGGCGTGCTGGCGACTGGAGCCAACATGTACGGAGTGGGAACTCCCGGCCAGTGGGGACTTGCGGCTGCCCTGCTCGTCGAGGCGGTTGCCACCGCCATCTTCGTGCTCGCCGTGCTGTCGGCAACATCCGTGAAGGCCGTCAAGTCGCTGGCACCGTTTGTCATCGGCCTGGCATACGCCTTCATCATCGTGTTCGCCATCCCGGTGACGAACGGATCGCTCAATCCCGCACGCTCCACGGGTATCGCGCTGTTCGCGGGGACCGATCCGCTGAGTCAGCTCTGGGTGTTCTGGGTAGCGCCGCTCGTGGGCGCCGCGATCATCGGGCTGCTCTACCGCGCTTTCGGGTCCGAAGAGGACATTGAGATCGTGGAAGTATTCGAGGAGTAGGCCACGAGGAATTTCGAGTGAGGGCCCCGTCGCAGCCCCGCGGCTGGGCTCTCACTTTATCCACAGGCCCTGTCGAATGTCGGTGTCGACTGCCATAGTTAAAAGGTGAGCGCCCCAGACATCTCAGCCGCGACCATGTCCCTGTTTCATGACTCTGGGGTGCGCGACCACACCACAATCCTGTTGGGCGCCGGTGCCTCGGCGGGTTCAGGTTTGCCGGACTGGAATACCCTCGCACGTAATCTGTTGACTGGAAGCGGATCAGTTGCCGATGACGCGACAGCGAACCTGTTGGTCAAAGAGCAGGACCCGCTCCTTGCTGTCCAAGCGGCACGCGTCGCCTATGGCGACCAATGGGAACCTCAGATTCGCAAGACCCTTTACAGAGGCGTTCACGGCGAGCAACCCTCATCTCTTCACCTGGCAGCAGTTGGTCACCTGCTCAACGGCAACGGCACGGATACGAGTCTGGCCACACTCAACTTCGATGTACTTCTCGAGAGGGCCATTCGAAACGAAACTGGCACCGTAGCCTATTCAGCAGCCGATGGCCACGCCACCAAACATCGCTATCGAGTCGATCATCTCCACGGCGTTGCGTCGCGACTCAAGTCAAATGCAGTGGTGTTGACTTTGTCGGACTTCACGGAACTCATCGCGAATCCTCGAAGTTGGCAACTCGATTATTTGTCACGCGCGGTGTCTCGCGGCGCGCTCATCATTGCTGGCACGTCGTACCGCGATCCGGATCTTCGACAGTGGCTACATGCGGCAATCGACGAGCACTCTTCTACCAACGGTGCTCTGGTGATGCTCGCGCGCGAAGGATTCGGCCTCACCAAGCAGCAATTCATTGGAGTCGAACGGGCACTGGGCGACCAGTGGCGCGCCATCGGCCTGCAGTCGATCCTGCTCCAAGACCATTCCGACGCTGCGCAGATCATCCGCGAGTTGAGACATGTCGGCAACGCGAACTATGAGTCGCCACAAGAACGTGCCCGATCCGTCTGGGCGGCGCATGCCGCTGAATTCGACCGTCTCCAAGCCTCTTATGCCAACCAATTGGATTCAGACGCGAACGGGCTTGCAGACGCACTCGGCACTACTCGACTCAACCTTTCACTGTGGCTCGCAAACGGTGAGGGGACGCTTGCACGTTGGGCATCGCACGACCGGCTGCATCGCAAAGTGGACTCTTTGTCAACAGTAGAAACCGGTCATGACAGTCCGTCGTTCGCGGGAAAGGCGCTAAGTGCCGAGGGACTACTCATCCATGATCTTGACGCGACCTCGGCACGGCAGTGGCGTTCGGTCCTCTCGCTGACGATTGGAGTTCCTCACCCGGAACTTCCGGCACTACAAACAGCTGCATTGACCGTAGGACTGCCGGGCGAGGCCGCCGCTTACGCTTCTTCCCGGAGCGATTGGGGACAGCGCATGATGGAGATCGCGGAGGAGTGGGGAGACCGGCTTGCCGAGGCAACTTATGGGAGTTAAGACAATAGACTGGCATCACGACATACAGGAGGCGTGACATGGCCAAGCAACGCAAGCCAAGTGCGTTCCAGGACATGGGCGGCGGCGTTTACCGGGTTACGGGCGCCGTTCAGCGCAGCGCGAAGACTGGGCGCTATGTAACAAGGGGTAAGACCCCCGATAGCGCCGCGGCAATGCCTAGCCAGAGCAAGGCTGCACGGGCTAAGAAGTCCCGTTAGTACCTAGCTCGCTGCCCCGGTGGCGTGAAGATAGCCGAGAACAGCATCGCCACACCGTTCACACCAGGGGGACCCCACCAGCTGCCTAGTGGGGGTCCCCCTTATGCGTGGGTCAAAGTGCAAGTGGCACGTGGTGCGTCAGGACAGCGGGGTCTGCCCGGACACCTCGGTTGACGCACTGTTGCGGCGTCGGTACTGGGCTAGCCCGAGTCCCAGTCCTAGCAACATCACGCTGATCAGGGCGAGGATTGCCACGCACTGGGCACCCGTACTGGATAGCGATCCGTCCTGACCACTTCCCGTGTCACCCGCTGCGGATTCGTTGTCGGTGGCGCCGTTGTCGCCGCCACCTGCACTCGTGCCGTCACCACCGCCGCCACTGACCAGGTTCATCACTGGTGCCCCTGCGGTGATCTCCACCACGGCATCGTCGATGGTCGACGTGGCGGTCACGTCCGGCAGGTCGAGCGAGTCCGGCCAGTCCACCACATACGTGGCCACACCAGTCGCGAAGCCATCGATCGCCACGCCAGCGACCTGAATGCCCTCCAAGGTCGCGTTAGTTTCATCGGGAGTGGACGCCCCAGGCGGGGTATCCGTGGCACCCGCCGTGGTGGGAGCCACGGCAGCGGAGTACTCAGAGGCCTCGGACGTGCCCGCCTCGTTGATCGCCATGACACGCGCCTTGTAGTCCGTTCCGGGCTTGAGCCACGTGAAGACAGCGGAGGTCTGCGACGGGTCCTCGATGCGCACCTGGTGACCATCGTCAAGCACCACCACGTAGCCCTCGAGTGCCGCGCCGCCGTCATCGTCAGGTGCCGACCAGGTCACGGTGATGCTGCTCCCGTTGACCGTCACCGCGAGGGCGTCGGGAACTCTGGGCGCAGTAGCCGGGTTGGTCTCGAGCGCCGCGATGGACGCACCCAGCGCCTCACGGGCCGCCAACAACTCAGAATCCGTTGCGGCGTCGTTGTCCAACTCCGCCTGAGCATCCTCCCGTGCGTCCGTGAAGTTCTTCCACGACTCGTCGGTGAAGTTGTCGTCGCTCACCTCGTTCGCTGCAGCAATCGCGTTCTCCAGGAGGCGACGCTCCGCGGGAACCAGCTGTTCGCCGGCCAGGATCAGCCGGTCCTTCTGCGCGTCCACCTGGGCCTGGGTGGCCGAATCCGAGTGTACGAGCGCCCCCGCGGCGTCCATTTCACGCTTGAACACGCGAAAGTCGATGGACCCAAAGCGCTCACCCAAGCGACTGCGGGGCGAACAGCACCAACGCCCGCCAGACACTCTGCTGAGATGATCCCCCTTCGCGCTGCCCCGTGGCAATTCCACACCCCCGCGCTGCCGTGGCTGAGCACCGCAGTGATGACGGCTGAACTGCCCGCTGAATCCGCGGAGTATGAAGCGAGCAGACATAGTTGGGGACAGCGCCTCATCGAGATCGCAGAGTCTTGGGGTACGCGTCTAGCGCGGGCGAGATCCGACTACTGAGGCCATAGCCTCGAATAGCAACACTGTGGAGGTGCGGCATGGCCACACAGCGCAAACAGAGCGCGTACCAAAGCCTGGGGAACGGCGTCTACCGAGTGACAGGGGTTGCCCATCGCAGTGCGCTCACGGGTCTTTACGTCACCAAATCGGACCAGACTGGATCCGTACCGAGTCGACCAAAATCCTCGGCACCGGGTGAACGTGTCAAGAAGTCGCGTTAACCGGCTACCCCAGCGGCGTCGCGAACGCCAAAAACAGCAGCACAGCGCCGATTGCCGTAAGCATCCCCACGTCCACCGCGCGGCGCCTAATGGCGAAAGCCTTGTTCGCAGGGATCACGATGCGCGCCACCGCAGCGCCCAGCGCCAGTAGCGCGAACAGCACCAGGGCGAGCTGGACGGTCACCAGCCACGCCACGGCAACGATCGCAGCACACGCCGCAAACGCACCGACGGCGAGCGGCAGGGGCACCAGCCTGAGCTTGGGAAGGATGACGAGCTTGGGGAGAGCTGGCTCGGGCGTCTCGGATTCGGATTCCATAATGTTGTCTGGCCGTGTCCTAGTGAAAGAAGTGCCTGGTACCGGTATGGTACAGCGTAATTCCGGCTTCCTGCGCCGCCTGGATGACCTCGGAGTCGCGCATCGAACCGCCCGGTGAGACCACCGCGCGCACCCCCGCGTCGATCAACACCTGCAGCCCGTCCGCGAACGGGAAGAACGCGTCGGAAGCCGCGACGGAGCCACGGGCACGATAGGCGCCGGCGCGCTGCACGGCGAGTCCGCACGAGTCCACCCGGTTGACTTGCCCCATGCCGATTCCCACGGCCGCGCCGTCCTTGGCGAGCAGGATCGCGTTGGACTTCACGGACCGGCATGCTCGCCAAGCGAAGTTGAGATCCGCCAACAGCGCCGCATCGGCGGCGGTGCCCGCGACCAGGCTCCACTGAGACGCGTGGTCCCCGGGGGCGTCGATGTGGTCGGCCACCTGCATCAGCAGGCCACCGGTGATGCGGCGCATCTCCGTGGCCATGGGTGCGGGGTCGATCTGCAAAATTCTCAGATTCTTCTTAGCGCTGAGGATCTCGACGG
>Ga0314772_1000171_pt1 | contig 36681 bp, 39 predicted proteins | sample MetaGCBIW2018_FD_204520 | JGI IMG/M metagenome (GOLD analysis project Ga0314772, IMG submission 204520) | Cryopeg brine microbial communities from Beaufort Sea near Barrow, Alaska, United States - CBIW 2018 | ecosystem: Environmental > Aquatic > Marine > Coastal | place: USA: Alaska | collected... | reverse complement strand
GCCTGAGCCGCGATGCCTGGCAATGCGGACAGCAGGTGGGAGAGTGCTCGACGAGCAGCTTGTCCGCCGCGCCCGTATCGGCCTGTTGGAAATAGCGGTGTAGTTGATGCCGCTGGCTGGGTGTCAGTTGTCCTAGTTGCAACATGAGGAAGTGAAAGGCTTTGTCGTTCATGGCATAACCTCCGATGAGGAGATATCTGCTCTAAGTATAGCTGCGCAACAACTAACTCAGACATAGCCTTTTGGAAGGTCTGAAGTAGTCCTGTTTTCCACGCTGATTTTCTCAATGACTCGAAAACAGCGTCTCAATCGAAAACTAGACCACTCTTCACCTTCAAATCCAGGGTTTCGCCTTTGTGAGGCGCTTCGCAGGGTTGATTCCCTGCATTACGGGCGCACCTCTGCCGTAATCATTAGCTGTTTGCGCACCATCCACAGGTTCGACAGTGCAAACAGGGTGACCTGCTGGGCGGTGTTTTTCACCAAGCCGCGAAAGCACACTTTGGTGTAACCAACTGGCGCTTGATCACCCGAAACGGATGCTCGACCTTCGCGCGCACCTGCGACTTGGCGTATTCAATCTTGCGTTTTGCTCGGCCAATCAGGCTTTTCTTGCCGTGCTTTTTGTACGAGCTAGGTCGGGCGGAAATCGACCAGATCATTTTCCGGCCTTCATGTTCGGGTGGAAATTCGGTTCGTTGCGGTAGCAATAGCAATTTCACCGTTCTCAACCAAATTGCGCACATAGGCCGCATAGCCATGGAAGATTTCGATGGTGATATGTCACGCATCTGAAATTTTATGTTCTGAGGCCAGCCAATCGCAAAACAACCTGCACCGCTCGCTGTGCGCCTGCACCGTGGCGAAATGTCCATTACCGTAATGAGTGCGCAGTCCGTTTGTGATTGCGTAATCTAGCTTTCGCCCGAAACCATAATTTCGTGTGTTACGGGAACCGAATTTTTTAGACATGGATAGTTTTTGCCTGTTCAAGGGGCATCAGTTGAAGAGAAATTTACGAATTGATCACAGTCAGCCAGCTCCCGCCTAGAGTGGTTAGTGTTAACGCAAAATGCGCATATGGCTGATGAAAGGAAGCGCGGAGAACAGGGGCGCACTTCGCTGCAATGCATGGCCCTGTAAGGCGGGGAGGGCTGGCCATTTGACAAAAGCCGCAGAGCGTGAGGAGTCTGCACAACTGCATATCTACGTGTCAGATAGAGGTCCGTTACGGACGCAGCTTGTGTTTATGGCGCAATCCACACAGCTAATACTGGCTAGTGTCAGTAGAAGTGTCTGAAGGGCTGAAGGGCTGAAGGCTGACAACATTGGTTGGCGTGGCTTAGAGCCTATCCAGACTAGGCCGTCTCTGTTTTGAGAAGCAGGATAGGCGTACGACAGCGTGGGCACTGATCATGAAGGCCACGATCATTATTTTCGGTACAACCTGTTGAGGGTTGTGCCCGGTACTGCCCAGATTGAGAACCACCAAAGAATGGTGGCCACCCATCGTTAAGAAATTGCTATTCACGCATATCAAGGTTAAACGCGAACAAAATCAAGAGGTGCTGTGCCCAGCTAGGTTTTTCACGGTTACTCATGAACCGTAAATACAACCAAATAGTTTCACAGAACATCGGCCTTTGACAAGGCCAAGCATAGGCGGTGTGAAATGGTGAACATTTGTATACGCAGCATCGAAGCAGGCAGGTGACCATTATTATTTCGTCGAAATTATAATGGTCGTTTTTCACCCACCCGCAGCCACCGGGAAATTTTTGGGCGGCCGGTTGGTGAATTCCTAAGCGATATTTATCTGTGAAACAGGGGGTCAAATCACAGCAGCCGTGCATGCGCATTTGTTTCGTGCATTGAGGGTCCATAAACTCATATAAAGTTCATTAAAATCAAGATTTTGATATGAATAGAAAACAGATGTTCGCGTGTGACTTCCTTGATTCAAATCATAGAATCTATGTCTAGCTGGAAATTGAGCAAATCACGCCCTGCCTATCCGTGATTTCATCAATGATCTGGTGCCTTTGTTTGTGCTGTAGATCCGCGAGAATGAACGGCAATTGAGCCGATCATCAACACAGAAAGATCACGGAGGCGGTCTCCCATGCTCCAAAGGTCAAGTTGGGGATCTGAAAATCGACGACATGGTGAGCATTCTGTCCAGAAGGTGCAGAAAAAGTGCACTTTTGTATACGCACCAATCGTGGCTGCTATCTTCTCTGTTGAAATTGGCGGACTAAAAACTCCTGCACCGTGTTGCGTATACAAAAGTGCACCTTTTGTATACGCAACACGGTGTTTTCGATGCCTACACGCCGTCGCCGACTTCCATAACTGCAGCCTGGCTTCAACTTCGTCGCGGAGTTGTACTCCTGCAGTCGTGTGTCTGGCCTCTCGCAAGAGGACGCCACATAGGGTGTCCACACGATATGTTCAGACCCTATGGGTGCCGTACCCATGGCGCTTTTGGTGAGTGCTTAAAAGCTCATCAATCAACCCCGAGCGCCTTGAACACGGCTTCCACCGGCTCGCCGTAGAAGCTGGTCTGGAACTTGGTAAAGAGCTCTGCCGGGATTACAGGAATATCTTTGGCGCTGCTCATTGGTAGGCAAACACGCTTACCGCCCGCGTCGAAGGCCACTTGCAGGCATTCGGCGATGCTTTCTACCGGGGTGATGCTGCCGCCCAGGCTCATGTCGCCGAGCACCACCATCTGACCTTGAGCCGGACGGCCCATTAATCCAGAGGCAAAGGCCACCAAGCTCGGCAGCGCCATGTGGGTCAGCGGGCCGGTGTTTTGCAGCTCAACCACATGCAGGTGAAAGTCGTGCTCCAGCACCTTGGCCGAGGCACTGATGCGCGAGGCGTTGGCCTTGAAGTAGTCGAAGGCGATCTTCACCTGCTCCTTGGCGGCGCTGGAGTTCCACAGGCCCGAGGTGGCCAGTTTTCCGCTGCCTGGTGACCTGCAGTTCGATTCGGTACAAGCCCGGCATGCCTTTGCCGCTCAGGCCGATGGTGTGGATGAAACCTGGCTTGCCCGGCCCTTCGGCAATCAGCCCGCCACCGCCTTGCTCTTTCACGGCGATGAAGTGCTCCTCCAGGGTTTCGTTGTCGATGTAGCTGAAATGCACATCGTAGAACTCCATGCCGCCGATCTTCTTCAGCTGCTCCTTCACCCGCCGGCGCACCTGCAGGGCGTACTCAAGGCACTGGCGTACGTCTTCCTTGGTGTACACGTCATGTGGGTAAAGCAGCTTGAGCAGGCCAGATACGGTCTTGCGTACGGCGATCACGTCGCGCTGGTTGAGGTTGTTGCCCAGCTTGAAGTGCTTGTCGATGGCATCGGCGAAGCTGCGCTTGCGCATCTCGCGGAAGAATTCAGCCAGGTAATCGACGATCAGGCCGTACCTATTGGTGAAGTACTCGGGGCGCATCTTCGGGATTTCCCAGCCCGGGATATAGGCATGGAAGCGGTCGAAGAAGGCCGCGTCGATCATCTGTTCGGGGAAGGGCGCCAGCAGGTGGCTGGTTTTCACCAGGGACTCGACGCTCTGGTTGATGTTGCCGACAAACACCATGGAGGCCGAGGCTTCCATCTGCTCACGGCCGCGGCCGAAGGAGCCGGAGGCCATGTAGTCCTTCATGATCTGCACGCCGTCCTTGTCCTTGAAATTGATGCCGGCGACCTCGTCGAAGGCCACAACATCCCAAAGGCCGACCAGGCCGATGCGTCGCCTGCTCATGTTGTAGAACAGGTTAGCGACGGTGGTTTGGCCGCCAGAGACCAGCATGCTGTTGGGTGAACACTCTTTATAGATATGACTTTTACCCGTGCCGCGCGGGCCAAGCTCGCAGACGTTGTAGTTGTTCTCAACGAAGCCTGAATTCATAGAATAAGTGCAACGCTTGAAACGATAGGCAGAGAGCCAGCCACCGGTAGAATCCAGGCTCTCACACCCAAGGATTCAAGCGCAGATGACTACGCATTACCGGCAGCTGACTCGGGATCAACGTTACCAAATTGAGGCTGGTTTGGCCTGCGGCATGACCCAAGTCCGCATCGCAAAACAGCTGGGCGTACATCCCGCGACGATCAGTCGGCAAGTTCGCCGTAATGGCACTCAACCGACCTAACGGCAGTCTTGGCAGACCAGCAAAGTGACGTTCGCCAGCGCAGTGCACACAAATTCTGCAAGCCGAAAGTATGGCTGCACGCGCATCTTCGGCTCTGGCTGGAACAGGGTTTTAGCCCCGAGCAAATCGCTCAGCGCTTGAAGCTGGAACGGCCCGATCAGGCCGTCACTCATGAGTGGATTTACCGTTTTGTCGATGTGGATAAACGAGGTGGCGGACTGCTTTACCTGAACCTTCGGCACCGTCGAAAGCGCTACCGTAAACGCTATGGGAGCCACGACCGGCGCGGGAAACTGCGCAATCGCGTGTCGATTGCCGAGCGTCCTATCGAGGTTGAAACCCGCGAGCAGCTGGGTGATTGGGAAGGCGACACCGTGCATGGCGTCGGCGGTTGGCGGATCGCAAGAGCGGCTACCTGAGCGCCTACCCGGTCAAACGCAGAACCCGCCGGCAGGTCACCCGGGCGATCAATTTACAATTCAAGGGTCATGTGGTGCATACGCTGACCCTGGACAATGGCAAGGAGTTTGCGGGCCATGAACGCCGAACGCATCGCCCTGAAGAGTCGCTGCCAGGTGTATTTTGCCGACCCGTATTCATCCTGCCAGCGCGGCACCAATGAAAACACCAATGGCCTGTTGCGCCAGTATTTCCCCAAGGGCAGTGACTTCAGTGCACTGACCGTGGAAAGCGCAAATCGGGTAGTTGCGAAGATCAATTTACGCCCGCGCAAACGCTTGGGCTGGAAGACACCGTACGAAGTGTATGCAGGAGTGAGCGTTGCGCTTATGGGTTGAATTCAGAAGGCCAAGATGATTTGCCACTTCTTTCTCGTATCGAACTTGCACCGACTACCTCTTGCCAGTTTGTGCTGGCGCACACAGATTTATTTTTCTGTAAAATCGAGGTTGTTCAAGCCAAAACGGCTGCCACTCTGTCCCAATGAAATAGCCAATGTTTGAAAGCCCTCGTAAAGAAGCTGGTCATTGCTGGAAGCATTGCAGACACTCGCGCGGATAAACTGAGATACGGCCGTCCGGCCTACAGCAAAAGCTTCGGCAGTCGCAATCAGGTAGTTCTTCTGTTTAAGCTCGGCTTCGATTTCAGAAGCTCTCCAGGGTTCTGGAACCTCAATCCAGAAGTGCGGGCTATTGGGATGAGTTTTGTAGCTAAGACCTACTAGCAAACCGCTTACCAATGCCTTACGGCGACTGATCTCAGCAATCTGCTGATGCAGTAACTTCTGTGCCGTGCCGTTCTCAATCCAGTTGGTCGCCAGTTCCAGAGTCAGGGGGGTCGCCATCCAGCAAGTTGCCCTCAATGCAGCAGACAGTCTGCTGATCAGAGCCGCTGGGGCATGCAGGTAGCCAACTCTGAGGCCGGCAGCCACAGCCTTGCTTAGGCTGCTGATGAGGATAGTGCGCTCCGGGGCGAAATGGCTCAGCGGCGCCGGGCGGTTCTCTACCAGTACACCGTGGGCATCGTCCTCCAGGATCAACAGATTGTGCTCCCGACAGACTTGAGCAATCGCATCACGTCGCTCAATCGAAAGCACAGCAGTTGTCGGGTTCTGGATAGTCGGCGTGCAGTACAGCGCGGATACGCGATTAGTACGACACACCTCATCCAGCGACTCGGGAATTAGCCCTTCATCGTCCATGTCGATGCCCAGCAACTTTATTCCGAGGAGACGTGCTGCAGCAATCAAACCCGGATAGGTGAGTTGCTCAGTAACCAGGGTATCTCCTGCCCTGAGCAAGGCCATAAGGGCACAGAGCAAACCATGCTGCCCACCGTTGACGCACACTATTTGATCGGGATTCGGAACGAACTCGCTCTGGGCTAGCCAGCGTGCGCCAGCTGCCCGGTAACGTGGAAGGCCAATGTCAGGGGTATACAGGGTCAGATCCTGCAAGGTCTTGGGGTCACTGGCCAGCCCCCGAAGGCTTTGTGCCAGGTATGCTGTTTCATGCCCAGGGATATGCATGTTGCGGCTCATGTCATAGTACTGCTGCGGCTCATCGATGAAGTTGCGAAAACCCTCATCTCGCTTTCGCTCCATCCCGCGCTTGCGTACGAAGGTACCGTCTCCCACCCGCGCGACCACCAAGCCCATTCGCTCAAGTTCGGCATAGGCACGACTGATCGTACCTATGGTCACCCCCAGACTATCCGCCAGATTGCGATGGGGAGGCAGCTTCGCACCAGCCTCGATCATACCGTCGAGTATTCCTCTCTCCATCGCATCGGAAAGCCGTTTGTATTTGGCCCCCTGACCAGAACACAGTGCCTCCCGCATAATTGACACGGTGTCAATAATTGTTTCGACAGCCATCATTCGCCCTGCTAGTGTGTTTTTACAGTGTCAATCACTGGACTTAAGCCTAAATATAAAGGTTAACTTCGCAACAAGGAAGAATTGTCATCATGCCAATGTCCGTTGCAATTGAAAATACTGAAAAGGTTCAGAGGCAGTGGCTGGCCGGACTGGTCACCAGCGTATTGTTCCTTATCGTCTGCATAAGCTGGGGTACGACTTGGCTGGGGATCAAAATCGCAGTCGAGAGCGTACCGCCGCTAACATCAGCCGGCCTGCGCTTCCTGATAGCTTTTCCGCTGTTCCTGAGCTTCGCCCTGCTGCGCCGCGAACCGATACTTTTCCCTCGGGAAAGTACCTGGTTCTTCATCTTTGTCACGCTCACCTACTTCAGCGTGCCCTACTACCTGCTGAACTATGGAGAGATGCATGTTTCCTCAGGACTGACAGCTTTGCTGTTCAGTTGCATGCCGGTATTCATCCTGATCTTTTCTGCGCTGTTCCTTCGGGAAAGGATTTATTTCTCCCAGGTGGTAGGCATCGGAATTGGGTTCGCAAGCCTTTATATGATCATCAAGAGTCAGGGACTGCATTTGGATCACGCAGAACTCTTCGGCGTGCTGGCCATCCTGACGGCGGCAGTGATGCATGCTCTGTGTTACGTGATAACCAAGCAGAAAGGGACCGCTATCAGCGTGATCACGTACAACACTCTGCCGATCGGTATCGCAGGGCTAATGCTGTTTACCGCAGGACTGTGGCTAGAAGCTCCTACATTCAACGAGATCACGATGCGTTCCTGGGGGGCTCTGCTCTATCTGGGCCTGATCGCCTCGGTCGGCGGCTTTATTGTCTACTTCATGCTGCTCAAGCGGCTTAGCCCGGTGATCCTTTCCTTCGTATTTATCATCTTTCCAGTGTTCGCAGTGATCATCGGCTCCTGGTACGAAGGGCTGCCTATATCCAGAGATTTGGTTATCTACTCGACGGTCCTGCTAGCAGGCTTCGCCATTACCAAACTGCCTGTAGAAAAACTGCTGCCAAAAAAAGACTAACTCCTTCTTTTTTTTGAGAAAACCATGAACGTCCTCTGCAACGAAAGTCTTCAACACATCTACAGCCACGCCTGTAGTTCCTATCCCGAAGAATGCTGTGGCTTCGTATTCGCCGATGGTTCAGTGCATCTTGGAAGCAACATTCAGAATGAGTTGAACCGACGCAACCCTGAGATTTATCAGCGCAGCGCTACCAATGGATACACTTTCTCTGTGGCTGATACTTTGATGATGAACGAAAGCTTACGCGGTAATAACCCAGTGTCGGTTATCTACCACTCTCACCCGGACGTAGGTGCTTATTTCAGCAACGAGGACCAGGACAAGGCTCTTTTTATGGGAGAGCCCATCTACCCAGCTAGCTATCTGGTAGTTGATGTTCGCGAGGGAAAGTCCCGCGGCGCCAAACTGTTCGAGTGGAGTGGGCAGAGCTTCGTCTGCTGCCAGGATTTTTCTTAATAACCTACCAACGACCTGCAATTGGAGTTCTGAATGAAAATTGTTCTTTTCCCTGACGTCCTTGCACGAATAGCCAAACTGCCAAGTTCGAAACTCGAAGGAGACGGGCAGACACTACGTGAAGTAATCGAGCATATCTGTACATGTCACGCAGGGTTGCGTGCTCATCTGCTGTATGAAAGTAACAATTTCAAAGAGCACTTTCTGTTTACGTCCGCCGGCGATCTGGTGGACCCCGACAGCGAGCTGCCTGCCGGCAGCGAGATCAACATCATGCTCGCCACCTCCGGTGGAATGGACACGGATCAACTGAGCAATGACGAGGTTCGGCGCTACGTTCGTCATATCACGCTGCCGGACGTCGGACGTGAAGGACAGCTGCGCTTGAAAAGGGCCAGGGTACTGGTGATCGGTACTGGCGGCCTGGGCTCCCCCGTTTGTTTGTACCTGGCTGCGGCCGGAGTCGGAACCTTGGGTCTTATTGACTTCGACGTAGTCGAAAGTAGCAACCTTCAGCGTCAGGTAGTGCATGGCAACAGCACTCTGGGCATACCAAAGGTTGAATCGGCGAAACGACGTCTGCAGGACCTTAACGGCCACATCAAGATAAATACCTATAACGCTGCTCTGGATGTCGATAACGCTTTGGCGCTGATCGGAGAGTACGACTTGGTGGTCGACGGTACCGATAACTTTTCTACGAGATATCTGGTCAACGACGCCTGCGTCCAACTCAACAAACCACTAGTCTACGGAGCTATTTATCGTTTTGATGGGCAAATGAGCGTGCTCAATCATCGCAACGGCCCATGCTACCGCTGCCTGTTCCCCAAAAGTCCGCCGCCAGAGTTGGCGCCAAGCTGCAGCGCTGGTGGAGTGATTGGTGTACTTCCTGGTGTAGTTGGTCTTATACAGGCCACTGAGGCCATCAAATTGATCATTGGCATCGGTGAGCCTCTGGTTGGACGCTTGATGTGTTTCGACGCGCTGGCCATGAAATTCAGTGAGGTACGTTTCAAGCGCCGCCCTGACTGCCCTTCTTGCTCTCCCATACGCACAGGGATGCTTCCAGCTCAAAGCGAGGTCATCTGTGCCAGCTCAGCGCCCAGGCAACCATTGCTTGCGGAGGGTTTCTACATAAAACCGCAAGCTTTAAAGCAGCAGATAGCGCGACACAACAAGGATCATGTACTTCTAGATGTACGCGATGCGAACGAACTGGAGGTCTGCAAGCTACCCGGTGTGCTCCACATTCCGCTGGCCGAGCTGGAGGAACGCCTCGATAACCTCAACCGGAACGACACTCACTACTTGGTCTGCTATGCCGGAATGCGTGCCGAACGCGCCGCAACCACACTCCTCGCGGCTGGTTTTGCCAATACCCTGGTTCTGGAGGGCGGAATGAAACACTGGGTGCGGGATGTCGAGCCCGACATGCCTATCTACTGAATGCCGCCCATGAATTCCTACTCAATGATTTACGACTCGATTCTGGGTGCCATAGGTCAGACACCCATCATTCGACTTGGCTCACTGTCTACCGACCTCGGGATAAACGTCTTCGCCAAGCTTGAATCCCTTAATCCTGGCGGTAGTCATAAGGTGCGTATCGCCCTCGGCATGATCTTGGATGCCGAGGGCAAAGGCATCCTTATTCGCGGACGGCAGCAAACTATCATTGAACCCAGCGGAGGCAATACCGGCATCGGCCTGGCCATTTCGGGCAACATTCTGGGCTATAAAGTGGTTCTGGTTATCCCGGATAACTACAGTCCGGAGAAGCAAAAATTGCTCAGGCTTTACGGTGCCGAGGTCGTACTCTCGGACGGCCGTCTGGGCAACAATTCACATGGCCAGAAAGCCATGGAACTCCAATTGGAAAACCCCGATTACGTGATGCTCAACCAGCAGCGCAACGGTGCCAATCCGGAAACCCACCGGCAATCAACTGCAAAGGAGATTATCAGAGCCTTCGGTGACGGACGGGTGGATTACTTCGTCGGAGGCATCGGCACCGGTGGGCACATCACTGGCATTGGCGAGACTTTGAAGTTGAAATGGCCGGCTATACGCGTTTTTGGCGTAGAGCCGGAGCAGTGCGACCTGTTCAGCGACCAGCATGCTTCCCATGAAATCCAGGGGCTTTCCATTGGCATAATACCGAGCATTCTCAACCTGTCTGTTCTTGATGGGATGCTTAAGGTTTCCAAGGATGAGTGCCTGGAGATGATTTACCGGGTTATGCGCTCTGATGCAATCAGCCTCGGAATCTCTTCTGCCGCAAATCTAGTGGCGATCTCAAAGTTATCTACAGAACTTCCAAGAGACTCCATTGTATTGACCATGATCTATGACGGTGTGGATTCTTACCTGCCCTATTTCGAATGAGTCCAATCCCGAAGGTACTCCCATGCGAGATTTTCTTGACAAAAAATATCTCTACGAAGAAGTGCTCGATCACCTGATTAATACGCTGAAGCAACCGGAGTTTCTTCAGCTGGAAAATCATCTGGGCGAGTTAATGAATACGGCTGTCCAGCTTTTGGCTGAAGATTTATTGGCTTATGCCTTGCGCGACCCCGCGTCAAAAGGCCGAGGAGACTTGATCCTCGAAACCTATGCTTCTTTCAAAGCCGTACTCTATTACCGTTTGGCTCATCAGATATGGAAACTGAGTTGCGATCTTGGTAGCGTATATGAATCGATTGCAATGAAACTTAGTAACAAGGGTAAGATTCTTTCAGGTGCTGAGATTCATCCAGCCGCACAGATAGGGCGCCGGTTCGTGTTGGACCACGGTTTCGGTACTGTAATTGGCGAAACTTGCCAGATCGGCGATGACTGCTACATCCTGTGCGGGGTTACGCTGGGCGCACAGGGGATAGCTAACAACCCCAATGGTAAGCGTCATCCCTGCCTAGGCAACAATGTGGAAATTGCTGCAGGAGCAAAAATTCTTGGGCCGGTCGTGATTGGCGACAATGTCTTCATTAGTCCGTCCTGCGTTATCACTCATGACGTGCCCGCCGACATGAAAGTGCGGATTGTCAACCAAGTGCAGTTGCAGAAGTCCTCATCTGTTAGTAAGAACTGTTTCTTAAGCGCCTTCGCGCTCAACGAAAGGCTTCACCTGGTTGGGGAAGTTATGGAAACCAGCAACTTTATTGTTGTGGATGCCGATCATCACAGACTGGCCAGCCTAGTTATGGAGTGCACGGCCAGGGACCGTAACCATGTCCAATTCCGGCTGCGCAACGTCGGAGCAGAGTTCACTGCCCCGCGCTTCCCACTCAGTCTGCAAGTGTCGGGACTGGATTTGGAAGTTACGCTACTTGATCCACCTGGACTTAGTGCACTGGTAAGCCGTCTGTTACAACCCCACCCGCTGTTTATCGGAGGCTGAGATGTCCGTACATACCGTGGAAACTCTGACGCTATACGACGATGCCCCCTATCAGCAAGTTTTTTCCGCCCGCGTGATTGCAGTCAGTAAACAGGGGATAGCGCTTGAACACACTTTGTTCTATCCCTCCGGTGGAGGTCAACCCGGGGATACTGGACACCTTATTCTGCCTGATGGGATCTGTGTTGACGTTATTGGCACTCAGCGTGATCCGTTTTTACGCTCGATAATCTGGCATCAAGTGGATGCCCAGCCCGGTCTCATCACAGCCGGCTTAGAAGTACAGGGGCACATCGACTGGGAGCGTCGCTACCAGCACATGAAGATGCACACCTGCCTGCACCTGCTTTGTTCAATCATTGATGCGCCAGTCACCGGTTGTAGCATTGGTCATGAGAAAGGACGTCTGGACTTCGATCTACCGGAGATGACCCTGGACAAGGACGTCATTAACCACTCTCTGAACGAGATGGTGAGAGGTGGTCTGGAGGTGAAAACCCACTCAATTCCTGCATCCGAATATACAACACTATTAAGAATCACCCGAACTCAGGCTGTTATAACTCCGGTCATACAAAAAGAGGTGAGGGTTATCGAGATCCCAGGAGTCGATATTCAGCCCTGCGGCGGCACTCATGTGCGCAATACCCAGGAAATCGGCCAGATCTACTGCGAAAAAATCGAGAAAAAGAGCAAGCACAATCGAAGAGTGACGCTGCGTTTCGCATGAAGAAACATAAATCCAACCCGATCCAAAGCGGGACATATGCCCTACAGCGCTGGCGAGCAGTTCCAGGATAGGAGTTCTTCGTAATCCACAACGCATTTGGCCGGAGGCAGGCGTTCCAGAATGTGGTCTAGGTAAGCGTAGGGTTCGCAGCCGTTGGCTTTTGTAGAGCTGGGCGCTGACGGTGGCGCTTTTCGGGGGGGAGGCGCTAAGTAGCAGTTCTTGAGCCGATGACGAGGGGGGGCGGATGGACTGCTCGGCAGTGTTGTTCTGTACGCCCTGACGAGGTGTATGAGTTCAATTGGGTGCGATTATCGTACTGATGAGCGACGCGTTCAAGGCCTTCTCGCTGCCATCTGCCATTTCCACCTCGGCTTATTTTCGCACTCGTGTAGCCTCTCGGAGTACCCGCAGGCACTCAACCCCGCGGGCATTGGGAACTCGAAAGCGCTCGACCAGCAACTCCTTTATTTCGCGAGCAAGCCGCTCTTCAGTTAGCTCTCGATATCGCTCCAGCAACCGTCGCCAACCCAAGTAGTTCTTCAGGTATTTGGTCGCCACACCATGGAACCGAATCATCCAGTTTTTCAATCGACTGTCGTACGCATTGACGTTCTGGATATGAAAAGCACCGCGGACACGGGGCCGGCGGGCAGATACAGCCTGGTGCTCGATTCCCGCTTTTTTCGCAAAAGCCCGATAAACCGAGGCCCCGTCAGTACAGAGACAGACATCCGCTGCGACCAACGGCTTGAGTGCGCGGCTGACTTCGATGGCATTGAGCTTTGGCAAGATAAAATCTGCGGTTTCCCCGGTCCGATCACGCACCACCAGCACTGGAATTTGGTCGGGCCCCGTTCCGCGAGTTAGGCTGACTCCGCCCCGCTGACGGGCCTTGCGAGAGATTTTTCGCTGGCCTTTGAAGGACTCCAGAAAGAAGGTCTCATCCGCTTCCACGATGCCGGACTCGCGTTGAGCCTGATGCCCCGCAACCAGAGCCAAGAAGCGGTGGCGCCACAAGAAGGCCGTGTTCTTGTTGATGTGACACTCAGTAGCAGCCTGGCGCACGGTCTTGCCGTCGATTAACGCCTGAGCGTAATACAACCAGTGATCACGTTTACGCAGGCGTGCCAACGGAGTTCCGGTCAACGGATTGCAAGTACGCCTGCATTGGGCGCAACGGTAACGCGGCAGATTGCGGCCTGAGCCGCGATGCCTGGCAATGCGGACAGCAGGTGGGAGAGTGCTCGACGAGCAGCGTGTCCGCCGCGCCCGTATCGACCTGTTGGAAATAGCTGTGTAGTTGATGCCGCTGGCTGGGTGTCAGCTGGCCTAGTTGCAACATGAGGAAGTGAAAGGCTTTGTCGTTCATGGCATAACCTCCGATGAGGAGATATCTGCTCTAAGTATAGCTGCGCAACAACCAATCTGGAACATAAAAAGGGTGCCATGAAGGCACCCTTTTTATGTTCCAGATTGCTTTAACAGACATCAGGGCAGGCCTGCCGGAGTAGCGCTGCCCTAATAAACATCAGATAATTCGCGAAAACCGCTGAGTGGCCCCTTCTTTGCGATAGGCATCAAAAATCTGACAAATGGCACGAATAAGCAGCCGTCCAGCGGGCTGCACCTGCAGTACGCAGCCGTTATCCGCAATCAGCTCGTCGGCCATCATCGGCTTTAGGCGTAACAGTTCATCGGCAAAATATCGGTCAAAATCTTCGTTCCATTCGGCAGCAAATTGCTGACGATCCAGACGGAACTGACAGATCAGCTGGCCAATAACCCAGCGCCGCAGGCGGTCGTCGCGGGTCAGGTTCACACCTTTGGTGATCGCCAGCTGACCTGAATCTATCGCGGCCTCCCAGGATGGCAGATCGTGGTTGTTCTGGAAGTACGCATCGTCGGTCTGGCCGATGGCCGACACACCCAGCGACACCAGATCGCAATCGGAGTGGGTGGTGTAACCCTGAAAATTACGATGCAGGCGACCGGCGCGCTGGGCTAGCGCCAGGCTGTCATCAGGTTTGGCAAAGTGGTCCATACCGATGTATTCGTAACCGGCATCCAGCAATCGGTTAATGGTGTTGTGCAAGATGGTCAGCTTTTGCTGCGGCGTGGGCATGGTGTCGCCCTTGAGCCGTGTTTGCGGGTAGAACCGCTCTGGCAGATGGGCGTAGCTGAACACCGACAGCCGATCTGGCGACATGTCGATCACTTCTTCCAATGTTGCCGCAAAGCTGTCCGGGGTCTGATACGGCAGACCGTAAATCAGGTCCAGGTTAATGGAACCAAAGCCCAGGCGGCGCGCTTCATCCAACACCCCGCGGGTCATTTCCTTAGGCTGTATCCGGTTGACCGCTTTTTGCACCTGGGAATTTACATCCTGCACGCCCAGGCTGATGCGGTTAAAGCCCAACTCCCACAGTGTGGAAAGGGTGTCGTCATCCACTTCACGGGGATCGATTTCAATACTGTAGTCGTGACTGCCATCGGTTTGCAGATTGAACAGTTCGCCGTAGCCGTGCATCAGTTCGCGCATTACATCGCGGGGCAGGAACGTTGGCGTGCCGCCGCCCAAGTGCAACTGTTTCACCGGCCGGTCAGCACCGAATAATTTGGCTTGCATGGCCGCTTCTTTCAGCAGGCGCTGCACATAAGGCTGGGCATTATTACGCTTCTTGGTGATGACCTTATTGCACGCGCAGTAGTAGCACAGGTGCGCGCAAAACGGGATGTGGGTGTACAACGACAGCGGTCGGCCGGTGGCCTTGCTGCGTGCGGCCGCCTGCACCATATCGTTAATCGGATACGTCTGATTGAATTCCACCGCCGTAGGGTAAGAGGTATAGCGCGGGCCGCTCAGATCGTAGCGGCGAATGAGCGCGTCGTCCCAGGTAAATTCGGGCAGAATAATGGTGTCAGAAGACGGAACTGCGGTTGTGGAAGCCATAAATAAAGACTCTGGGCGCCTTGAGTTTGAAGCAGACTGTAAACCGGCATCGTAACCGTGTTTTAGCGCCGCCATGTTGATTCGTATCATCTGTGAACATGACAACAGTGTATCAAGCCTGAAATGACGCGACTGTTGCGCTTATTGAGTATGTTGGCTACCCCTTTTGGAACACACACTGTCTGGACAAAGCACTATGGCTAACCTGATTTTGATTCTCGCAGACCAGCTAACGCCAGGCCTGAGCGCTCTGGACGGCGCCGATCGCGATACCGACCGAATCGTTATGGCGGAAGTTCACAGCGAAGCCAGCTACACCAACCACCACAAGAAAAAACTGATACTGCTGTTCAGTGCCATGCGCCATTTTGCTGGCCAGTTGGAAGCCGACGGTTACAGCGTGCATTACCAGCGCTATCACCCCGATAACACGGCGCAAAGCCTGGAACAGGTGATGGCCGAGCAAATAAAGGCCCACCAACCCGAGCGCATTATTACCACCGAGTGCGGCGAATGGCGCCTGCACAACATCATCAGCCAGTGGCATGAAACCCTGGGCGTAACGACAGAAATTCGCCCGGACACCCGTTTTATTGCAACTAAACAAGAATTTGCCGATTGGGCCGAAGGCCGCAAACAGCTGCGCATGGAATATTTCTACCGGGAAATGCGGCGCAAAACCGGGCTACTGATGACCCCGGAGCAAAAGCCTGAAGGCGGCGAATGGAACTACGACGCCGAAAACCGCCAAAAATGGACGGGCAAACCACCTGCTCCAGCGCCGTTCCGGATCGAACCGGATGCCGTCACCCAAGAAGTCATCGACATGGTAGAAAAACACTTCGGCGACCATTTTGGCAGCAGCGACGACTTTCATTTTGCAGTGACCGCCGCCGACGCCGAGAAAGCCCTGGAACACTTCATTGACTACGCCCTGCCCTGCTTTGGCGACTACCAAGACGCGATATCTGACCACGAAGACTGGTTGTTCCATTCCATATTGTCGCCCTACATAAACTGCGGCTTGCTAGACCCGCTTGCCGTATGCAAGCAGGCGGCCCAAGCCTGGTACGCTGGGCGTGCGCCCATCAACGCGGTGGAAGGATTTATTCGTCAAATTGTCGGCTGGCGCGAGTTTGTACGCGGCATTTACTGGCTGCACATGCCCGAGTACGCCCGCAATAACCAGTTGGGCAATGACCGCGCCCTACCCGGGTTCTACTGGACCGGCGACACCCGCATGCGCTGTATGCACAAAGCCATTGATGCCACCCGCCGCAATGGCTATGCCCACCACATTCAACGCTTGATGGTGACCGGCAACTTCGCCCTGCTGGCCGGCATTACACCCGATGAAATTTGTGACTGGTATCTGGCGGTCTATGTGGATGCCTACGACTGGGTGGAACTTCCCAACGTGCTGGGCATGGTGATGCACGCCGACGGTGGCTATTTAGGCTCAAAACCTTACGCCGCCAGCGGTAAGTACATCCAGCGCCAATCAGACCACTGTAAAAACTGCCATTACAAAGTGGCGAAAGCCACCGAAGACGACGCTTGCCCGTTCAACTCGCTGTATTGGCACTTTATTGACCGCCACCGTGATCAGTTCGCTAAAAATCCGCGCATGACTATGATGTATCGCAATTGGGAAAAACAAAAACCGGAGCGCCGCGACGCTTTGCTGAAACGCGCCAACTATTTGCTGGACAACCTGGACAGCCTGTAAAACTCCCGGGCAAAATCAACCATCAGGAAACCCGATGTGATGAAAATTGGTGAGGTATCCGGGCACGCATCCGTTCCCGTGGAAACGATTCGCTATTATGAAAAAATCGGTTTGCTGCTAAAGCCGGATCGAGACGCCAGCGGCTACCGTGTTTATCGTAACGCACACTTGAACCGTCTTTTGTTCATCAAGCGTTGTCGTAACCTTGATATGACTCAGGACGAAATCCGCGAGTTGATTCGGCTGTCCGAAAACCCCGAAGCAGACTGCCATGAAGTTGACGCCCTTCTGGCCCGACATTTGAGCCACGTGCGCGACCGGTTGAAGGAGCTCGCAAACCTCGAACAAACCCTGGAGCAACTGCAAAAAGCCTGCTCGAATGCTGGTGGCACCACGGTTCAGGAGTGCGGCATTCTGGGAGGGCTCAGCTCAGAACTGGAAAATTTGCACAAAAAGCACAGCGACCACGAGAATCACGTGCCAGGCACCCACAGGCCTGGTAAAAATTAAGATTCTGCCAAAACGGCTGTGAGATCGAAATCTCCTGCTGTGCTTTCTCAGATATAGGCAATGTTCTGTCGAGCAGATGTATTAGCCAAAACGATAGGCTGAAAGCTGTGTTTTTAAAACTTTTTCTGAGTAGATCTTGCGGCCAATTTCTTGACCAGCAGCACCGGCGGCCACCATCAGTGGTATCAGGTGTTCCTCCCCCCCAAGTGGATGGCATTGGCGGGCATGTGGTGCGCTGATCCAGTCGTGAAGTACTGCCTTACGCTGCTTGGGATCGGCCGCAACCGCCTGGCTGAGCCAGTCATCGAAAGCCTCCGAGAGCGGTGTAAAATTTGCGTCTCCATAACCACGCATATTGTGGAAACTCATGCCGCTACCGATGATCAGTACGCCGTCTTCACGCAGCGGCTGCAGGGCCTCTCCGGCGGCCAGGTGCGCCGCTGGGGCTAGGCCATCTTGCAGAGACAATTGCACCACGGGAATATCGGCATCGGGGAACATCAGCTTCAGCGGTATAAACATTCCGTGATCGAATCCACGCTGACTATCTTGATGGCTGGTCAGTCCCGCCTCCGACAACAGGCTCGAAACTCGCTCAGCCAGTGCCGGCGCTCCGGGCGCCGGATACGTGAGTTCGTAGGTATGCCTGGGGAACCCGTAGTAGTCAAAAATCAACTCAGGTTTTGCGCCCGCTGTTACGCTGAATCCCGGCGTCAGCCAGTGCGCAGAGATCAGCAAGATCGCACGAGGGCGAGACGGCAACGACGCCGCTATTCCCCCCAAAAAGGCAGCCATACCGTCCCAGGCATCGGCCGGAGTCCAGTCCATAAAAAAACAGGGACCCGCTCCGTGGGGAATGAATAAGACCGGCTGAGCAATGTGCTCGTTGAGCGTTGCGGTGGAGTGCGTCATTGGCTGGCCAGCCAATGGGTATAGCCCGTCATGTACTTCTGCAGAAAATCTCGGGTAGACTCATCAACCAGACGGCCTTCCTCATTAAAAGCGGTATGCGCGGAAGCCAGGGCGAAATCCGGAGCCAGATACACTGGCGTCAGGGTCGCCGCAAGAATGTCACGCAGATGAACCTGAGCTCGGGCCCCGCCAAGAGTGCTCATCGAACTGCTCATTACGCCGGTGGGCTTGCCGCGCATCACTGAGTTAAATGCCGGTCGCGAGGCCCAGTCAATGGCATTTTTAAGGACACCAGGGACGCTGTAATTGTATTCCGGGGTGGCGATCAGCATGCCGTCGGCATCGGCGATGGCATCCAACCAAGCCTGCACCGGTGCCGGCTTGGTGTCACCATCCAGATCACCGTTGTAGAGGGGTATATCGGCAAGATCAAACACTTCGATCGATGTGCCTCGATCGACAAACTCTGCAACCGTTTTCAGTAGTTGGGTATTGAAGGAACCCTTACGCAAACTGCCGCTAATGGCCAATATCTTCATTGTCTTTTCTCCTTAAGATCAACCAGATCTTTTATATGTGTTGTTTCGTCGGGGTAGCGATTTCGCCAGCCAGGCGCCCCATCAGCACACCGTCTAGAGCAAACCGGCCGGCGCCCTGAATTGCCAGCGCAAGCGTAACGGCGAACAAAGTCAGGGCGTACTCGTAGCCGTTGTTGGACATGAACAGACCATTACCGATATGCACGGCGAAAATGGCGACCAGCATGGCAAAGGCCGTAACCAGAGCAGCCGGACGGGTCAGCAGGCCCAGCACCAGCGCCAGACCACCGAAGAACTCGGCACCGCCGGCCAGCAAAGCCATCAGGTAGCCCGGCTCCAAGCCGATGCTGGCCAACCACTGCCCGGTCCCTTCCAGACCATAGCCACCGAACCATCCGAAGAGTTTCTGAGCGCCGTGAGCCGCCAGGACCAGCCCCACCGGTACCCGCAGGACCAAAGCGGCATAACCGCCGTTGGAGTTGAATAACGTCTGTGCAAATTTGGAGCTCATCATAGTTACCTTGAATTTTGATCTGTTTATTTGTCCTGAAGACGCGCTCCGGATGTTGAACACACCTTACTGTCACCGGGTCAAAAGACTAAGATGGCGATCGATGCTTTATTATCAATAAAATGTTGATAATGGCCGAAAGTCACAGAGTCAGGAGAAACCAATGGACCGTATCGATGCCATGCGCGCCTTCGTCACAGTGGTGAACGCAGGCACTTTCACCCGCGCCGCCGACCGTCTGGAAATGTCCCCGCAGCTGGTCAGCAAGTACGTGTCCCAGCTGGAGCAACACTTGGGCGTACGGCTGCTCAACCGCACCACCCGCAAGATCCACCTGACCGAGGCCGGAACGAGCTATCACCAGCAGGCTCAACAGGTACTGAACGACATCGATGACATGGAGAGCCAAATCGGAGACCTGCAAACCCAGGCCCAGGGTCTGCTCCGCATCAGTGCACCTGTGTCCTTCGCTATCCGCCACATGACGCCGTTCCTGAATGAATTCCAGAAAGCGCATCCGGGCGTAGGCATCGATCTGCAACTGAACGACCGCAAGGTCGACGTCGTCGAGGAGGGGTTTGATGTAGTGCTGCGAATCGGCCACCTGAAAAGCTCCTCACTGATCGCCAAACGGATCGCACCGGTACGGCTGTTGTTGTGCGCCTCACCGGCCTACCTGAAACAACACGGCACTCCCCAGCACCCTGAAGACCTCAGGGGCCACCGTCACCTGCGCTATAGCTACATGGAGCTGGATACCAGCCAGCCCGTGTACCGCTGGCTGCAAAGCAATCGTCAAGACGGCATCAGCCACATGATAAGCAACAATGGAGATGTGCTGATCGAAGCCGCCATCGCTGGCGCGGGCATTGCCTTGCAACCTACCTTTATTTCAGGCTCGGCAATCAAGGAAGGAAAGCTACAGGTCGTCCTGCCGGAGTATGAACCCGAGCCTATGGGGCTCTACGCGGTGTATGCGCACCGGCAGCTGCTGGCGAGCAAGGTTCGAAGTTTCGTTGACTTTATTGACGGTTATTTTGGCGCCCCCCCATACTGGGATTGAATTCGCCGGCATTTCCCCTAAGGGACTGAGTAGCGCTTTGAACATTGTCCGGGATGAGTTGAGCACTACAGATTGACGACACCCTGTGGGTTACTACTTACATCCTGTGTAATTACCTTCTGAAAAGACATGGTTGGTGTTGACCCTGTAGTAACTACAGGGTCTTCAATATAAAGCCAGCTTATTATAGGAGGTGTTTATGGCATGCAGTTGCTCTGGACCAGAACTGAAATCCCCTGCCCCAGGTTTTCGTCGCGCATTGTGGATTGCCCTGTGGGTTAATCTGGCCATGTTTTTCGTGGAAGGTGCTGCCAGCTTGCAATCCGGCTCCGTTTCCCTTATGGCAGACGCCATCGACTTCTTTGGCGACAGCGCCAACTACATTCTGTCACTTTCGGTTATGTCTCTCGGCATGCTCTGGCGCGGCCGCGCGGCCATGGTGAAAGGCATTACCATGGTGGTGTTCGGCATAGTGGTGTTGGCCCGTGCACTTTGGGTGATGGAACAGGGTGTTACCCCCGAACCCTTTACCATGGGCATGATTGGCCTGCTGGCTCTGGTTGCCAACGTGGGCGTTGCCTTGGTGCTTTTCCGGTTTCGGGATGGCGACTCTGATATGCGCTCGGTCTGGCTATGCAGCCGGAATGACGCCATCAGCAACCTGGCCGTGATGGCAGCCGCTCTGGGCGTGTTCGGAACCGGAAGCGCCTGGCCGGATCTGAGTGTGGCCGCCATTATGAGCGCCCTGGCCATATCGGCCGGTATCAGCGTTGTGCGCCATGCCCGAATAGATATTGCAGGGGCTCAACGCCCTGCTGACAGCGAGGTAAAGGCGGTTCCCCGCTAACCGGGGAACCTCAAAACCTTACCCCGACCTACCCCTACCTCTTCAGAGGTAACCCCCCTGCCTGCTGGCATGAAACGTCGTGACGACCGATAATATTCATTACTGATACATCTTATTGACTCGTTAGTGAGTTCGTCAGGTAGTTCAAATCAACCAAGGGGGGCAGTCCAATGGCCGAACGCTTTACCAAAAGCATGGCCAGAAACATCTATTTGGGAGGAAGCACGTTCTTCATCCTGCTGTTTCTGATTCTGACTTTTGACACTCAATCGCGGGCGATGCCCGAGCGAGATAACCGGGACCAGCTCACCGAGCAGGTTGTTAATGGCAAACACGTCTGGGAAAACAACAACTGCGTTGGCTGTCATTCTCTTATGGGTGAAGGCGCTTACTTTGCACCGGAATTGGCCAACGTATTCGACCGCCGCGGCGCCGGCAACAGCGACGTGTTCAAGGCGTACATGAACGCCTGGATGAACGCTATGCCCACCAACGCACCCGGCCGCCGGCAAATGCCGCAATTCAACCTGACAGACCAGGAAATCGAAGATCTGGCATCGTTCCTCGAATGGACGTCCAAGATTGACGATAACGGCTGGCCACCCAACATCGAAGGTTAAGGAAAAAATATGAAATACGAGTCTCAACGGGTCGCCATGCCCTACTTCATCTTTGCCTTAATTCTTTTTGCCGGCCAGATCGTTTTCGGTCTGATTCTGGGCCTGCAATACGTGGTGGGTGACTTTCTGTTCCCGGAAATCCCTTTCAACGTTGCACGCATGGTTCATACCAATCTGCTGATCGTCTGGCTGTTGTTCGGCTTTATGGGCGCAACCTATTATCTGGTACCGGAAGAAGCGCAAACCGAGCTATACAGCCCGCTGCTTGCGTGGATTCTGTTCTGGGTATTTGCCGTTGCCGGCACGCTGACCATTCTGGGTTACCTGTTTGTGGATTACGCCACTCTGGCGGACATCACCATGAACAAACTGTGGCCCACCATGGGCCGGGAATTTCTGGAACAACCGACTATTACCAAAATGGGCTTGGCCCTGGTGTTCATCGGGTTTTTGTTCAATATCCTGATGACTGCCCTCAAAGGCCGCAAAACCGTGGTCAATATTATACTGATCACTGGGCTGATCGGCCTGACCGTGCTGTGGATGTTCTCCTTCTACAACCCCGAAAACCTGACCACCGACAAGTACTACTGGTGGTTCGTAATACACCTGTGGGTTGAAGGCGTGTGGGAACTGATCATGGGCGCCATCCTGGCCTTTGTGCTGATCAAAATCACCGGCGTAGATCGGGAAGTCATCGAGAAGTGGCTGTACGTCATCATTGCCATGGCGTTGATTACCGGCATCATCGGCACCGGTCACCACTTCTTCTGGATCGGGCCATCCGAATACTGGCTGTGGCTGGGCTCGGTGTTCGGCGCACTGGAACCGATTCCGTTCTTCATGATGGTGCTGTTTGCCTTCACTATGATCAACCGGCGCAAACGTAATCACCCCAATAAGGCCGCGACTCTGTGGGCTATGGGCACTGCTGTGATGGCTTTTCTGGGAGCAGGCGTGTGGGGCTTTCTGCATACGCTGGCACCGATAAACTACTACACCCACGGCAGTCAGATCACTGCGGCCCATGGCCATATGGCGTTCTACGGCGCCTATGTGATGATCGTGCTCACCATCATTTCCTACGCCATGCCGATCATGCGGGGCCGGCCTTACGGCAACAGCAACGAGGCCCAGGTGGTGGAAATGTGGGGGTTCTGGTTGATGACCATCTCCATGGTGTTCATCACCCTGTTCCTGACGGGTGCAGGCATCCTGCAAATCTGGCTGCAACGTATGCCAGAAAGCGGTGAAGCACTGTCGTTTATGGTCACCCAGGACAAGATCGCAGTGTTTTACTGGGCGCGCCTGATCGCTGGCTGCTTCTTTTCCGGCGGGTTGGTCGTGTACTTCTGCAGCTTCTTCATTAAGGGACAAGCGTCTTTTGACGACGAAGTTCGTGGCCCCGCACTTCAGGACGCGTAAGCCCGCCATCCTGAAACCCATAGGGTAAATCCATAGGGCCGGAACACGTTTCCGGCCCTGCTTATCCGGAACGCAATTGTGACCGTGCAGCAAGCGAATCCCAAAGACACACTCCAGGACAAGCGGCTGATCACCCGTGCTGCTTTCTTCGGGTTGTTCCTGCTGGCACCGGTGCTGAATATCTTTCGCTATGACCTGACGGAGACCCGGTTTGTCTTACTTGGTTTTCCGCTCTCGTTCAATCTGAATCTCGACTGGGTGGCGCAAAGTTCTCCAGTGGACGTCGCCAGCCAAATACTGCTGTGGTTCATTCTTCCCATTCTAGTGCTGGTTCCCCTTGTACTCTGGGTTGCCTGGAAGTGGGGACGAATATACTGCGGCTGGCTGTGCCCGCATTTCTCTGTAGTGGAAACCATCAACCAACTGATGACACGTATTACCGGCCGCCCGACGCTCTGGGAAGCCCTTAAAAAAGGCCGCCGCGGCAAGGTCATACACTGGGCGGGCTTGTCACTAGTTTGCGGTCTGATTGGTTTTTCTTGGGCCCTCGCTCTGCTTTCTTACCTATTGCCACCCATTCCGTTATATGCGGACTTGATCACTGGCAACCTGGCGTTTTACCCGAGCATTTTTCTGGCCGCCGCAACCACGGCCTTCACGCTGGACTTTCTGTTTGCCCGCCATCTTTTTTGCAAATACGGTTGCGTGTTCGGCGTCGTACAGAGTATTGCCTGGATGGCCCATGGCCGCGGGCAGCTAGTGACCTTTGACACCAGCCGCGCCGCGGCCTGCCGCGACTGCACAAAGGCCTGCGACGAGGCTTGCCCTATGCGCCTGCCTACTCGCAGCCATAAACGTGCAAAGTTTTCCTGCACCCAGTGCCTCCAATGCGTGAGTGCCTGCCGTGAGGTGCAAAAAAACAACCCAGAAGGCAGCCTACTGCACTGGCAACCGGGCGAGCCCAGCCGGCAGACTGTTCTGATTCCCAGCCATCAGCTTGACAGCAAACCCGCCAGACCGCGGGCTGAACAGCGTCTGAGATGAGAGAAACTTAAGATGGAAGAGTGGGTCGGCTACAAGTGGCACGAATACATTACCCGCCAGGCTCTGGGGGAATTCCCCGAGCACGCCGTGTATCTAAAAGACGAAGCTCGCAGCCTAGGCATTGTTTTCCGCGCCTTCGGCGGCGATCCGGCGCTAAGTCTGGTGACGGCAGAACCCAGGCACTTTCGCCTGCGCCGACGATTTTTGCACAAAATCGCCGGAACACACCGCAAATTTGAACTGGCCTGGCGGGATGAGCAAAATCTGCGCTTGCCGGAAAGAGTGGCTAAATTCCCTTCCAAACGCCTGAACCGGGAACTCTATATATGGCTGGCCGCGCTCGCGGCTAACCCGGCTCCGGCTGATCATGACTGGTTTACCGGCAATCAGGCGCTGGTTCAGGATGTGATCGCGCGTTGGCCGGGGCTGGAAGGTGTTTATCAACGCCTGGTAAAACAGGTTTTGCGCGGGCGCCCCGAACCAGAAAGCCTTTCAGCCGGGGAAGCCATCCGTGAACAGGCAATCCGCCAGGCGCTTATCCATCCGGGCAGTGTTTTTGCTCTGCCCACGGCGGGAACCGATCCCTGGCCGGTCATCCTTTGGTTATACCCGGCTCTGGAACAGGGGAAAGCCAACGGACCGGTCACCGGCGATGAAGATACTCAATCCAGCCCCGGGGGGCGGACCAAAAAGAACAAGCGCCGCCAGGCAGAACGAGTGGACGCTTTTGATCGCGATCAGGGGCTGATGATTTTTCGTCTGGAAAGTCTGTTTTCCTGGACCGACTTCATTCCGGTTGACCGAGCCGGCGACGACACCAAGGAAGAAGATGCCGAGGCCGTTGCAGACGATATGGACATGATCTCTGTGTCCAATGACCGCAAGGAGACGTCGTCGTCTATCAAGTTTGACCTGGATCTGCCCTCGGAAGAACACGACGACCTGCGCCTTGGCCCGGGTATTCATTTGCCGGAGTGGGACTGGCGCAGCCAGAGCTACCGGGAAGCATTCTGCTGCGTGCAACCGATGCTGGCAAAAGATGCCGCGCCTGCGGAGCTTCCGGAAGCACTGCGCCGACCCGCCAAACGTCTGCAGCGCCAGTTCAGCGCGCTAAAACCTCTCAAGCAGTGGCACAAACGTCAGCTGGACGGAGACGAGCTGGACCTGGATGCCTGCCTGGAACGGGAGGTTCAAAACCGGCGCGGCCAGGGCGCGATTGACCAAAAGCTGTTTCGTCGCTGCCAACAAAGCCAGCGCGACCTTGCCTGCTTGGTGCTGGCGGATGTGTCGCTCTCAACCGAGACCTATATAAACAACCATCAGCGCGTCATCGACATTGCCCGGGACGGCCTGCAATTGCTCAGCGAAGCCTTACAGGCCAGCCGCGACCCCTTCGCGCTGTTTGCCTTTTCATCGCGACGGCGCGACCACGTGCGATTTCATCACTTGAAAGGTTTTGATGAAGCCTATACCAGCACCATTCGGGGCCGAATTCAGGCGTTGGAACCGGGCTTTTACACCCGCATGGGCGCAGCCATTCGCCAGGCCACCAAACTGCTGGAGGCGCGCCGTGAACAACAAAAAATCCTGCTGCTGCTGACCGATGGCAAACCGAATGATCTGGATGTCTATGAGGGCCGCTACGGCGTGGAAGACACCCGTATGGCGGTACAGGAAGCCATCAAAGCTGGCCTGACGCCATTTTGCGTCACCATTGATGACGAGGCTAGCGAGTACTTACCTTACGTTTTCGGTAGCAATAATTACGTGGTGATTCGCGACCCGGCACAGCTGCCGTTGCAGCTCCCCAAACTCTACCTGAAACTGACACAGTGATATGACAGACCTGACTCTTGAGCCTGCGCCCGGTCCACACCAGCTTCCCGGCGATATCGCCGTATGGATGTTCATTTTCGCCGAGCTGGCCGTGTTCGGAATCATGCTCATCGGTTTTGCCGTAGCCCGCAGCCTCGACCCAGCTACCTTCCACGCCGGCCGCGAGCTTTTGCACCCCTGGATCGGGCTGCTGAATACCGTCGCACTGATCAGCTCCAGCTATCTGGTCGCGACTGCAGTTCACCAATTTCGTGACAAGCTCTCCGGCGTGCAGTGGCGCCTGTGGCTGGCGGTTGCGGTCTCCTGCATTTACACCGTTGGCAAACTTTATGAATACGTGGATCTGTACAGCCAGGGCTATAACCTCGGCACAGATACCTTCTTCATGTTTTATTTCTTCCTGACCTTCTTCCACTTTATGCACGTGATACTAGGGCAGATTGTTTTGATGGTGCTTGCCGTTAAAGTAGGCAACGGAGACTACGATGGCTCCGACATGAACGGTATAGAATCTGGCGCCTCCTATTGGCACATGGTGGATCTGGTATGGCTGGCACTGTTCCCGATGCTTTACGTACTGGCTTAGAGAGGGCTAATAATGCTGGCGGTTTATTTTGCATTGATGATTTGCACGGCCTTGCCAGTCATTGCGCTTAAGGCAGGTATAAGCCCTGAATTTCTGGCCTGGCTGGTTTTCGGAATGGTGATCGTGAAATCCTTGCTGCTGGTGGACCACTTCATGGGGATGAAAAAGGCACCACGCGGGTGGCGGGTGGCGGCCCAACTATGGGCGCCGGTAGTGATTGTTGCGGTTGCGGGATTTCATGCGATTACGTGAGGGTATGGTTTTCCGGTCACACTAAAATTATGCGCTTGGCGTCAGGGAAGGTGTCTTCAACTCCTGATTTAGAGCCACTTCGCGGGAAATAAAGGCCTTTTATCAGACATGGCTTGCGCCAATGAAATCATTCCCCAAAGCACAAAACCCGTATGCAAGGCGATGGCCCACACCAGGGCAAAGGTCCCGAAATGCCCTACATCGGCGAAGAAAATCCAGCCGATAGCAACGCCCGAACTGATCAAAGTGAAGCCAATTAACGACATATAAAGAGCAGCTCGCGTGTGAGCACGGCGCAGTTCGTTAACCCCGGAACTTCCGACATACATCCAGAGCAAGATCACAAAACCAATCACTGGCATTGCCAATAAATTCAGCAAGTACCAGATAACCGGTACAACCGCTCCGCTAGCGGGTTTCGTCTGGGCGCCCGAATACTGCATATACCACCTCCATTAAAGAACTGACTGTTGCTTCGTCGTCTGAAAGCGGCTCAATCATGCCCGCGCGACAGGCGACCGCTGTTGGCAAACCGGCCCGTATCAGCAGAGCTGTGTGAATCAGCAACCGCGTGGATGCGGCTTCTTCCAGATCGTGGTCTTTTAGGTTACGCAGCGCTGTTGCCAGGCTAACCAGTTGCTTTGCCAGGTCGCGGTCGCAACCGGATTCTTCCATCACGATGGCTTGTTCTATCTCCGCCGAAGGATAATCAAACCGCAGCGATACAAATCGTTGGCGGGTGCTTGGTTTCATGCCTTTTAACAGACTTTGATAACCCGGGTTATAGGACACAACCAGCATAAAACCCGGTGCTGCAGTCAGCAGCTCACCGGTGCGCTCAATCGGCAGTTCGCGGCGGTCGTCCGCCAGCGGGTGCAGCACAACCGTGGTGTCTTTGCGCGCTTCTACCACTTCATCCAAATAACAAATGCCGCCTTCACGAACCGCACGGGTCAGCGGGCCGTCCTGCCAGTAGGTGCCTTGCGGGCCGATAAGATGCCGCCCCACCAAGTCAGCTGCCGTCAGATCATCGTGGCAGGCGACGGTATAAATCGGTCGGTTCAGTTGTTCGGCCATATAACGAACAAAACGGGTTTTGCCGCAGCCTGTCGGGCCTTTGATCAGAACCGGCAGGCCGTTGTTCGCAGCGGCGTGGAAGAGTTCAATTTCGTTACCTACAGGGTGGTAAAACGTCATCTGCAGAAATCCTTAGTGACTGGCGTAATCTATAAAATTCATATTTAATACTGGTTTAAAAGCCCGCTCTTCACAACCTATTTTTGGTGATACCTAAGATTAGGTAGGCTGTCTACTTGAATTAAAAACAACGGCGATCGACAATCTACCAAGAAAAACAATGAACCCGCGCCAGCGCTTGCAACAGAGCCATTTCGAGTAGCATCTATGAACGGCGTTAATGCCCTGCTGCCTTACGATTTTTCACCCCTGACCATCGCCAGTTATGCGCTCGTGTTGGCGCTTTATGGCGTGGCGCTTCTACGCATGCCCGATAGCGAACGTCCCGGCCCCGGGCGCATTGTCACCTTCGTGGTCGGCGTGATGCTGTGTTACGCGGTGATGCAAACCGCTTTCGATTACTATTCCCAATACATGTTTTTTGTACATCGGGGCCAGCATCTGGTTCTACACCACCTGGGCCCGTTTCTGATCGCCCTGTCTAACCCGTTACCGGTAATGCGTTTCTGGGGCCGAAAAATCCCTCGCAGCGCGCTGCCGTGGCTAGCGCCCGTGCGGCTGAGCTACCGCGTTTTACAACATCCGGTCGTAGCGCCAGTGTTGTTCGTGGGCCTGGTTTATTTCTGGCTGTCGCCCAGCATCCACTTCGACGCCATGCTAAGCCGCCAGCTGTACTGGGTCATGAACTGGAGCATGCTGTTAGATGGCCTGCTGTTCTGGTGGCTGATACTCGATCCCCGTTCCCCTTACATATCCAACGCTCTGGGCTACGGCAAACGAATGCTGCTGCTGGCGTTGGTGGCGGTTCCGCAAATGCTGCTAGGCGCCTGGATCGTGTTTTCACGGGGCATGGTGTACGACGTTTACGAGGTGTGCGGCCGCGCTTGGCCGCTGGCGCCAGAGACCGACCAGCTACTTGGCGGCTTGCTGACCTGGATTCCGCCGGCGATGATGAGCGTGCTGGGTATTTTGATTATTTTACGCCGGGCCATGTACGAAGATGGCCGTTACCCAAAACAGGCCGCAGAGCTGGCCCAACCATCCGGGCACATGAACACCTGAGAGAAACACTTGAGAGGAACACACCGTTATGCCGACTTCTATTTCAGGCACAAGAATCGCCGCTCTGACCGCGCTATTGCTCGCTGCCTTTGCGCTGGTGGGTTGTGACCAGAGCGACCGTGAATGGCACGGCAAAGACATCAGCGGGTTAATGCCGCCTTTGGAATTCGAGCTTATAGACACCCAAGGCGAAGCAGTAAACGCCAGCGACTCTGAGGGCCAGGTGCGATTGGTGTTTTTTGGCTTCACCCATTGCCCGGACATTTGCCCCACCACGCTGGCACGGCTATCCCAAGCCGTAGGCAAGCTACCGGAAAACGAGCGTGAACGGGTAACCATTATGTTTGTCAGCGTAGACCCGAACCGCGACACACCCGAACAGATTGCCGCCTACACCCGTTTCTACGGTGACCGGATTGCCGGCGTGACCGGCAGCGAGCCCCAGCTACGGCAGCTGGTAAAGCGCTATCGCACCACCTTCGGTTACGACGAGCCGGATGAGAACAACAACTACAATGTGTCTCACAGCGCCGGTGTGTATGTGTTCGATACTCGTGGCAAGGCGCGGCTGTTGCTAAGGCCCGACCTGACCGTGGCGCAAATTCGTGATGACATTAGCGCGCTGGCCCAAGAGCGCCGCTCCTGAAGCGGCTCTTAAAACTAACCCTGAAACCGGGCCTGAAACAGATGCTCAGCGGTTTTCTTCAGCCTCTTCATTGCCTGAGGGATTACTGCTGGCCTCGACGCTTTGGGCCACAGCTACAAACGGCATGACCAATACTGCGCAGGGCGCATTCACGGTAACGTATTCCACCGTCGCCCTGCGCAGCGGCCAGAGTCCCCCCGGGCCGCGAGACACCAATAGCAACAAATCGACCTCAGCCTGTGCCGCCAGGGCCACCAGCTTTTCCGAGGGTGTGCCGCACATCACGTGTAAATGCGCAGCCTGGTTCATCGGCAGGTATTTGCGCGCCAGCAGGTTCAGTTTGTCCCGCACCACCTTCTCGCGGTCTTCCGGAGTATCGTCACTCACGTGAGGAAAAAATCCTGCCCCACCAGGGCTGAACACGCTGGCCAGGTGCAGCTCGCCGCCCTCGGCCAGCAAGCGAACGCCTTCAGCCAGAGTGCGTTTGGCTTCGTCGTCGTCTTCGGTGTCAATCGCCAACAATATTTTATGAAACATCGTGATGCTCCTGTTTAACGTCTTTGTTAGATGACACAGGCGCATAGGCACGGCCTTGCACCAGTTCATCAACCGAATAACCGCGGCTGTCTGCGCGCAACGCTCTGAACAGCGACACCGCCATAAAAATCAGCAAAATGCAGAACGGCAATCCCAGTGCCGTAATCACATTCTGCAACGCATCTAACCCCCCGGCCAGCAGTAGGCTTGCCGCCACCACGCCTTGGGCTGCAGCCCAAAATATGCGCTGGCGCACCAGCGATGGCTGATCGTCACGGCGGGTCAGCATGTCAATCACCAGCGACGCGGAATCTGACGAGGTGGTGAAAAAAATCACGATAATGATGATGCTCAGCGATGATGAAAACTGCGCAAAGGGCAAAGCTTGCAAAAAAGCAAAAATGGCGACGGCCGGGTTTTGCTCAACCTGCGCAGCCAACGCGACCTGGCCGTTCATCTCTACGTGGATGGCCGACAAACCAAACACTCCAAACCACACCAGGGTGAACACCGTGGGCGCAAACAACACGCCCGCAATAAATTCGCGGATGGTGCGGCCGCGGGAAATTCGTGCAATAAAGATGCCCACATAAGGCGCCCAGGAAATGGTCCAGGCCCAGTAAAATAGCGTCCAGTTGCGTTGCCAATCGGTTTCACTGAAGGTTTGGGTCCAGAACGCCAGCCATGGCAAAGCGTCTAAATAGTCACCTACGCTTTGCACCATGCCTTCGGCGATAAACACCGTTGGGCCGACCAACACCACAAACGCAACCAGAACCCCCGCCAGTATGATGTTCAGCTGCGACAGACGACGTACGCCCTTATCCAGCCCCAAGGCCACCGACACCGCGGCAATACTGGCAATAACCGCAATTAACATCACCTGCACAGAACCGGATACCGGCACGCCCAGCAAATAATTCAAACCGCTGTTTAACTGCAACGTGCCCAGGCCTAGCGACGTCGCTACCCCGAACAAAGTGCCCAGCACCGCAATGACATCCACCGCCCAGCCCAAAGGCCCGTTTATTCGGTCACCTAAAATCGGATAGAACAGACTGCTGATGCGCATGGGTAAATGATGGCGATAAGCAAAATAGGCGATGGCGAGGCCGGGCATGGCGAAAATCGTCCAGGTGTGAAGCCCGAAGTGGTAAAGGGATATGGTCATCGCATCGCGGGCGGCACGGTCACTGCCGGGGAGGACATCCGAAAATGGTGGGTTGGCAAAATGCGACACCGGCTCGGCCACGCCCCAGAACATCAAAATGGTGCCAATACCGGCGGCAAACAGCATGGTGAACCAGGTCAGATTGGAGTAATCCGGCCGCGAGTCGTCTGCACCCAGGCGAATCGAGCCGAAGCGGCTAAACGCAAGACCCAGCAGAAACACCAGCAAAAAACTGACGGTGGCGATGTAAAACCAACCCAGATTGCGCGCAACCCAGGCCGTCAGGCCGCCAAAAAAACCGGCTACCGCTTCATCAAAAGGAATAGCCAAAGCCACAAACAACACAGCAATACCTGCCGAGGTAAAGAACACCCCCGGAATGGTCTGCAATCCCAGCAGGCGCTGCAGCCGGTTTAGCACGATGTTTCTCCTTATGGCGTGTGCAAAGCTTTGCTAGCTACCCTACCATAGACTAGTAGGTGAAAAGCTCCAGCGCTGCTTGTCCCTGAGGGCTCTAGACCTGTGTTGCCATAACCTCACGTCAATCGGCTTACCCACAACCGACAGAGCTTCTTTTTTATGCACAATCACAATCATGAGCACAGCCACAGCCACGCCGACCATTTCAACACTCACAATCGCGCCTTCGCCATTGCCGTTGCGCTGAATCTGGGGTTTGTGATTATCGAGGTGGTATTTGGCGTGCTGTCCGGGTCACTGGCCTTGCTGGCGGACGCCGGGCACAACCTGAGTGACGTGCTGGGCTTGCTCATGGCCTGGATTGCCAGTTGGCTGGCCGGGCGTAAAACAACCGAACGCAACACCTATGGCTTGAAGAAAACCACCATTCTGGCGGCCCTGTTCAACGCCCTGTTTCTGATTGCTGCAGTGGGCGGTATAGCCTGGGAGGCCATACGCCGCTTTGGCGACCCGGCCGAAGTGGATGGCATGACCGTCATCGTTGTGGCGGGCATTGGCGTGCTGATTAACGGTGTGACCATGCTGCTGTTTCTGAAGGGCCAGAAAGGCGACCTGAATATACGCGGCGCATTTCTGCACATGGCAGCAGATACCGTGGTATCTGTAGGCGTGGTGGTTGCGGGCGTGCTGATCATGGCGACCGGCGCAAACTGGATTGACCCGGTGGTCAGCCTGGTGATTGCCGCGGTGATCTTCATCGGCACCTGGCAACTGCTGAAGGATTCTATCAGCCTGGCCATAGACGCCGTTCCGCGGACTATAAACTCGGCCAACGTTGCCGACGCTCTCAGCCGCTTGCCCGGCGTGGAGTCTGTGCATCATTTGCATATATGGGCTTTAAGCACCACCGAAAACGCGCTGACCGTGCATCTGGTAAAACCCGACAGTCGCGACGATGACGATATCATCCAGCAAGCCAACCGCATGTTGGCGCAGGATTTCAATATTGCTCACGTCACCATTCAATGGGAACGCAACCACAGCCGCTGCCCCAACAAGATTGATGACGATGTTGACGCCGGAGCCAGCATCTAAAACGCCAGCGCCACCATTAACGGAATGATCACCAGAGCTACTACCGTAGACAACAGCACTGTACCGGCGGCCTGTTTTACCGATGTATCCAGCATGGTGGCGATGACCACCGTATTGGCCGCAATCGGAGTGATGGAAATCAGGAAAATGGCTTTGTGCACAGCGTCTGAATAGACCCCCATATGGGTCGCATCCAGCCACCAGAAGGCACTGGCCAGCAACGGCCAGGACACAAACTTGCCAAAAAATGCCAAAGCGGTAAAACGCAGGTCGCCCGCCAGCCCGCGAAAGCTGGATATGCTCATGCCGATAATCATCATGCCCAGAATACTGTAGGTGCCGCGCAAATTATCGAACAGCGGTTCGAACACCAGCGGAATATCAACGCCCGACAGATTCAACATTACCGCCAGCGCAAACGCATACACAGACGGCAACCGTGCCACCCGTTTGAGTGCGTCAGGCACGCTGTAACGGCCACGGGCCGCCAGATAAAACCCCACCGAGCTTTCGTACAGCGCCGTGCCCAGCACGCACACAATATAAATTGCCAGCCCTTCTTCACCGAATAGCAGCAGCGCCACTGGTACGCCAAAATACCCGCCATTAGGGCTGCCAACGCACAGGGGCATAAGCGCAGCGCTGCTGTCGCCAATCCAGCGCCGGGCCAATGCCTGGTGGGTAATGCCCAGAAAACAGCAAAAACCAAACACCAGAAACGGCAATAAAATGATTTCGGTGGACAAGGGTGCCGCCATCACGCCAGAAAACACGATAGACGGCGTTACGATGTACAACATCATCCCGGCGATATGGCGGCCACTGACTTGTAAATAGCGCCCGGCCAGCCAACCTAGCACCACGGTAACGTAGAGCGGTGTCAATTTGAAGAAGAGCGCCAACGCCGCTGCCATGAAAACTTCATCCCGATTCTTGAAGCGGGCAAGTCTAGCACCGCATTCATCCCAAGACAGCTCGGAAAAACTATGCAGAGCTGAACTATTGGCGGATTTTTGCGTATTTAAGACATTGTGATTAATACCAAACTGAAATCACCGAACGTTAACGATCAGAGTCATTTTGAATACACGTTTTCTGCTAGGCTGTTTGAGTAATTGCATCACTGAGGAGTAGGCAACGCCATGAACAGTATTTTCCAGCCTGAAGTGTCCTCATCGCCCTGCCTGCTGTCGGAGCAACATCCGGATATGGTCAAGCTACCACACACGCCCCCCGAAACGATTTTGCTTAACAGCTTGAGTCGGGTTTTTGGAATCCGCCTGAGCGACAACAAGACGGCGTCAGAAAGCCTGCTTTTGAGTGGTTTGGCCCGCTTATTCAGCGTGCGCAGAATCGATGCTGAAACTGTGATGGAAAAACACGACCGCCCTTGGGCCAATGTTTATCTGATTCAGTATGGCGTGGTGCGCATGTTTCGCGAAACCGCAAGCGGTAAGGTAGCCATTCACCATTTTTTTTCGGAAGGCGATATCATTTGGCCGGTGTTCGGTCGCAGCCGCACCGTGCGAAATACCTTGTGCCTGAACAGCAGTATGCCGGTCACCGCGTGGGTGGCAGATTTCGCCGCATTTCGCTCGGAAGTGCAAAGCCACGGTGAGGGCCAATGGCCCAAATTTGCGCTGGCACTGACAGAAGAACTGGCCGAATTAGCCAGTATGCGCGAGTTTCGAAAACACACCATGCCCGCAAGCGAGCGCTATGCACTGATGCAGGAAGAGTACCCGGAGCTCACAAAACGGGTGCCAGACAACCAATTGGCTGCCTGGCTCGGGGTTGTACCCGCTACCTTCTCGCGCCTGAAAAGCGCGGCGTCAGGTCACCGTAAAAACAGCTAAAGCACATCACTGCGGCTGGTTCAATCAGAAGGCCCACACCGTGACCATCAACAATGCCCAAGCCAGAAACGACGCTGCCATCACCGTATAGGCAGCGGACATGGCTTCAACGTCTGTATCCGGGCGATTACTCAGTGCCTTCAGCCCGTGGTAAATCAGTGTGCACGATAATCCCATTGCGATAAATACAACCACCACATTGAATGCCAAAGACGGCACCAGTAAAGCCAACGAAGACAGCCAAAGGGGCACAGGCGCAATGGCTGCCAGCAAATACGCGTCGGCATAATTGATAGCCAGGTCTTTACCGGCGACGACTGAATGAATCAGCCAGCCCATGACAAAAAAGGTCAGCAGTTCGGCCAGAAACAAGATAGTGGTGATGAAGCGCCATTCTTTGCCGGCAAAACCGGCCATAAAATGTTCGCCGTAGTGGCTGCCGGCGTAATACAGCAACACCGGTGGCAACAGGGATAAAGGCAGCACCAGAGCCCAGGCCAGCAATGGAATGGATAGCTGGCGGCGCTGCAGTTCATGCCAGGCGCCATTGCTGTGAAAGGGTAACTGCAAAAGCATGGTCAGGTTCATGGCATATCTCCGTTCGACAGCATCAAAGTATGATACATCTGAGATATATGTAGCCCCGTAGGCCGGCTGTCAGCAAGGCACTGAGATGACTTAGAACAAGTCGCCTACTCTGACACCCGTTTCTATTATTACCAATGAACCCTTAAACCACCTGCCGCACAGGTTTCCCGGAACGAAACGCTGCCGCATTTTCTGCCACCTGACTCACGATCCGCTGCCGCGCCTCCTGGCTACCCCAAGCGGTGTGTGGTGTGACAATCAGCCGTGGAATGTCCTGCGCCAGTAATACGTTGCCATCCACCGGGGGCTCTTGGACCAGCACATCCGTTGCCGCTCCACCCAGGTGGCCCCGGCGCAGCGCGGCAGCTAGTGCCTGCTCGTCAATTAAACCGCCGCGCGCGGTGTTCACAATGAATGCGTGGGGCTTCATTTTCGCCAACTCTGCCTCGCCGATCAGGTGCCGGGTGTTTTCATTCAACGGGCAATGCAGCGTAATGGCATCGGCCTGCTGCAGTAACTCGTCCAAGCTTACCCGTCCTGCTTTTGGCGGACGGCCCGGTAGATTGGCGGCAATCACCCGCATACCCAAAGCTTCGCCCAGACGCGCTACCGCGCTGCCAATCTCACCGCTGCCCAGAACACCCAGAGTTTTTCCATCCAGCTCCACAATCGGAAAATCCAGAAAGCAGAAATGGGTAGACGTTCCCCAACGCCCCTCTCGAACTGCGCTCTGATAGTCAGGCAGGCGTGTCGCCATCGCCAGTAGCAACATCAGGGTGTGCTGAGCAACGGTGGCGGTGCCATAACCCTGGCAATTACACACCGTAACGCCGGCTTCTTCTGCGGCTTGCAAATCCACATTATTCAAACCTGTGGCCGCCACCAGAATCAACTTCAAATCCGGGCAAGCCTTCAGCACATCGGCACTGAGCATCACTTTATTCACAATCGCTACTTGCGCGCCTTGCAGGCGCGGAATGATCTCGGCGGAAGATGTGTGCTCGTAGCAGTCTAGTTTTGAGAACACATTGCGCAATGGTTTCAGGTCAAGATCGTTCTGGTTCAAAGACGTGACATCAAGAAAAACCGCGTTAAATGCAGACATGGTTGAACACCTGAAAAGTGAGAGCGTGAATTATCGGCCGCGGAGCTTGAGGCTGCAACATTGC
>Ga0314772_1000168_pt1 | contig 36803 bp, 60 predicted proteins | sample MetaGCBIW2018_FD_204520 | JGI IMG/M metagenome (GOLD analysis project Ga0314772, IMG submission 204520) | Cryopeg brine microbial communities from Beaufort Sea near Barrow, Alaska, United States - CBIW 2018 | ecosystem: Environmental > Aquatic > Marine > Coastal | place: USA: Alaska | collected... | reverse complement strand
GAAGTGGGTCCACGGGTAATGGCGTTAGCGCTGGACGAACACGGGGATCGAACCGGGAGTCTGGATGCGGTTTTAGCGTGTTCTGAATACTTCGGGCTGGAGCAGGATAAAGCGGAGATTGTGGCGACAGAGGTCGCGGAGGCTGTAGGTCAGTGGCAGGCGCTGGCCCACCGTGTGGGCCTGAATGCGAGTGATCGGCGCCACATGGAGTCCGCGTTCGACCATGGTGATATAGAGAAAGCCTTGAAGATAAAGTGATGGCAGAACGAAAACCCTACAGTCTGAGTGATCTGGTCAAAGTCCACCAAATCATTAATATCGGTTGGCCGCTCGTAGCGTTTGACTGAGCCTTTGAGTCGTTCCAGGGGTGCAAGCTCCTGGGGCAGCGGATCGGCTAGCTCGTCCGCATGGGCTGTGTGAGCGTCCAACCCTTTTAAGAGGTCTTGTTCAGTCAATTTTTTACGCGCCATTTTTCTGCCTATGGCTGTTGGGGGCTCGTTCAGCATAACAGGCGGCTAACCCCCGCAGTTAGCCAGGAACGACCGCACCCAAGTGGTTTCCTCGGCCGCTAGCGTTAACTGATACATTTTCACGATCCGAAAAAAACGGGCCACGTAACCACACTGCCCAGCTGGCGGAAGCCATTCATCCGGCCCCCTGGCACCCTTCTGGCGATTTAAGCTCAACTCCACGGGCAAGAGATTAACCGGGTCATTGGCAAACCGCTTACGCTTGTCCCCAGGCCAATCACTGGCGCCGCGATCCCATGAATAGGCCAGAGGAACAACGTGATCGATATCGATATCTGACGCATTCTGGATAACACTGCCTGTGAATGAGCTCACCCAACGGCCTGTAATGACACGGCAGCGCTTAGCGTCCGCGAAGCGAACACTCGTGGTCGACTGATCGATCAACGCCTCTGCGCGACTGTTCTGGCAATCACGATCGTTGTCCGCCCAACCAGAACCAAAGGCCGAACGGGAATATTCAGCGCCGGCGCCGATAACCACTAGCTTTGAACGCCCGGGGCCCGCATTTTTCGGGAGCCGGCCCCCGGCCGCAAGGCAAACATCAATCGACTCGTAAGCAGAAAAGTTTTTGGTCCGCTCGTACCATGAGCTCTGGGGAGAATGGCAGATGCCACTACTAGACTGCTTTATCAGTTCCGCGCTGACTGGCAGAGAAACCATCTGCCCCATCAGGCACGCAAAACCTGCCGCGGCGAAGCCACTGAACTTTCCAATACCCATAAGCCTCACTCGCCCGCCAGCTTCAACTCAAACCCTTTGATGTTGTCACCAACCACCGTATAGGCTGCCCGAAGATCAATAAACGGTACCTGGGCCAGCGTTCGCAGCTGTACATCGGCCATCAGTGCCTGGCGCAACCCATTCTGCAAAGCCGTGTAGCCCGGGCCTGTTGAATAGAACGTTTCAAGAAACTCCACTGGGTATTGGGTGCCACTCGCTTTCGCCATGGTCTCTTGGGCCATCTTTAAGAAAATGTCTTCGTAGATAACATAGCCGAACGTGTATGAACACACTCCCTCCGAGTAGACGGCGACCGCTGAGAGCATCGTCGTGGTTGGGTCAACTTCAATCGGCAGCTGTTCGACAATATCCTGAGATCCTTCACGGATCTGTCCACAAGCCGCTTTTTTGTCCTCGACGGTGAAGTCGGCCAAGTCTTTGCCGAACTCGGCCGCCAGCGCGTCAAGCGACGGCGACTCCATGAACTGCCGGGTCAGCTCATCGTCGCTGGCGGACTGGCCAAAAACCGGTGCCGAAATCGCCGCGGCCAGAGCCGTGATCGTCAGGAGCTTCTTGGAAGTGTTCATGATTACCCTTGGTTATGTGAAAATGGACCTGTGCAGCATTATGATGGCGACAGACGTCCTGTGGACTAAATTATGGTATCAGAGAAAACGATCGCGGCTGGTCATCGGCGTGATTTCAGAACGCTGATCACCGTGGTGGTACAAAGCCCCCAAAAATGCTTTCTCTTCGGGCAGCTGATCTTCATTGATGACGATTCTCCAAGCCTTGCCGTACACCTCCGGCTTCCACCGGTACCCCCGCGCAGACAGAGAATCCTTCACTTCGAACGGTGCACCAAGAGCACGGATGGCATATTGCAGTGTCGCCTCGCTAACCAGCAACTGCTTAACCGCGGCCGGCCGGCAATGCATCAGCCAGGCGACGGCCAGGCAATCCGTTTCAGCTCGGTGCCCGGCATAGAAATACCCATTTTTTAGCAGGAGGTATTCCAGCTTAGAGCTCTCAAGGCCCAGCCCGCGCCAGTCGACACCCCGAATAGAGCAAGCCCACCGGCGCCCTGCATGCTGGAGAAAGCGCCGTTCAAAGAACCCGCGATCGAACTGACTGTTATGGGCAACAAGAATGCCATCGCCCGCCAACTCATCCGCCAGCAACGCGTCGTCAATCCTCTGGCCAGACACCATCGCGTCCGTGATACCCGTGATCTGGGTAATGAATTCCGGTATCGGGAACCCCGGGTCTTCGTACTGACTCAGCACAGACAGGATCTCTGTGACCTGCCCTGTAGACGGGCTTACCCGCAAGGTAACCAGTCCCAGCTCAATGATTGTATCGGTATGCGCATCCAGGCCAGTCGTTTCGAGATCCAAAATCTGGAGCTGAACCTCATCACCCACAGGCGCCGCCAGCACAACAGGGAACGTTGCATCGGCCCGTGTTACCGGAACCTGCTCCAATAAACGGAAGCGCGCCGGATTCGCCTGAATATCCTGTAAACGATCCAACGGAAAAGGTTCGTTGTTCATCTTATTATCTCCAGTGAGAAAGGAATCAACGCGGCCGGCGTGGCGCTCGAATAAGTGAACCGGTGTCCGTGAACTCAAACGCCGCCAGGTCAAAACCTTCCTGGTCAAGTAGAACCATTAGCTGGATAGACAGAGCATCGAGCATGGTGGTACGGCGGTGTGATGGCAGATCCGGGTCACGCACTTTGCGATCCAGCTCCGATCGAGTCTGTGTGTGCCCCAGGCCCATTAACAGCCCAATTTCCGTCGGCGAGTAGGTTTCCTGCAGGCGCTTATAAGAGGACAAGAACACCTGGCGACGATCTTCTGTGCTGATTTTACCGGTACCGGGCTGGGCTGTTGATTTTTGATTTTTCATGAGACATCACCTTCGTTGTTTTGGGTAGGCCAGCTGTAGGCCAATCGATGACTGCATTGTTAGGCCATTGGCATATAAAGACAAGCAAGTAAACCTGAAAATACTAAAAATAAGTCATAAAAAGGGCCAAAACGAAGGGTGTTGGCGAGTGTTTTTCTTGTTATTTATAGGCCATTGGCCTATAATTTAGTTATTGAGTCAGGGGCAACAGCCCCATAAAAAGGCAACCGCCGCACCCGGAGAACTCCAATGCTGAACAATCAGATCGCCATGTTTGACGTGCTTGATGCACCCGATCCCCGTGACCGTTACGGCAGCCCTGATTTGAGTAGCTACACAACCTTTGTTGTCTTTTTTTCTTCCGGAAAAGATTCGATAGCTAGCGTACTACATCTTCTGGAGATGGGTGTCCCGGCCAGCGCCATCGAGCTGCATCACCATAGGGTCGACGGGGCTGAAGGGTCAGATCTTTTTGACTGGGCGGTAACGGACGCCTACACCAAAGCCTTCGCTAAAGCCTTTGATCTGAAACTGTTTTTTAGCTGGAAAGAAGGCGGCCTGGAACTGGAGATGCTGCGCGAAGACGCGCTGACGAAGCCGGCCTGGCTTGAAACGCCGGAGGGCCTGATCAAAAGCGGTGGGACGTCAGGCAAGAAGAGCACTCGTCGCAAGTTCCCGGCTGTCACCGCTAATTTGGGGACCAGGTGGTGCAGCGCTTATGGGAAAATCGACATCGGATGCAAGGTCATCACTTCCCAGACACGTTTCTGCAACTCCCGCACCCTGGTGGTGACCGGTGAGCGTGCGCAGGAATCAACTTCACGCGCTCGCTACCTGTCGTTTGAGCCGCACCGCACAGACCGGCGCGCCGGCCGCCTGGCCCGTCATGTGGACCACTGGCGCCCGGTGCACGCCTGGGACGAAGCTCAGGTATGGGAAATCATGGAGCGCCACAATGTGCGGCCTCACCCGGCTTACGAACTGGGCTTCGGTCGCTGCAGCTGCCAGTTCTGCATTTTCGGGTCTCCCAACCAGTGGGCGACCGTGCGCCAGATCGATCCAGTGCGTTTTCAGCGCATCGCTGACTACGAAAAAGAGTTCGCTCACACCATTCGTAACGGAATGAACGTGCACCAGCTGGCGGATAAGGGAGTCCCCTACCCGGCCGCCACCCCCGAACGCGCCAAGGTCGCCCTGAGTCGTGACTACAACCTCCCGATCATCATGGAGAACTGGGAGCAGCCAGCCGGCGCCTACGGTGAGAGTGCCGGCCCCACGTAGGGCCTCAGCGCTCACGCCAACCCGCGCCAAAGCCCCCGTCTGGGGGTTTCTTTTTTGGGCAGGAAGGCGAGAGCCGCCCAGCCCCATGAGGGAAGGGCAAAGCCCGCCCCGACATAAAGGCCATGCCCAAAAGCCCCACCCGTTGCCCGACAGACCTCCCCACACCCCCACCAACATCACTTCACGCCCTTTCACTTGCTCATAAGCGCAGTTGTTCTCATTGAGCGCCCTGCGCGGTGTAAACCAAAGTGGTCAGCGTTACCCCAAAACCATCGTGGTGGGAAAAAACTCACATACAATGATGGCATCAAAGTCACATGACCTAATACGGAAGTTAATGATGAAACAGAGCGTGTCGCACAATAGGATGCCGGGCGAGATAATCCACCACATTCATCACAGATCAATACCCCGCCTGGTTACCCGCATCACTACGAGTATGAATGAAGCGGAATACGCCCATGAAAGGGTTCCTGTCAGTCACCATCACCATGTACTGGATACGCTTAGAGCAATAACGGATCGCCCCATACAGCGCATAGTCGATGACCGTTGCTGGACCAAGATTGCACAGACTATGACAACGCAGAACAACGGCCATGCGAAAAGCCGCTTCCCCATTAACCAACCAGACCTCTCGGTCGATGTGGCCCAGTGGCGTTTTGCGTCAATGCGCCGATCACCGTGCGAACACGAACTGAGCTCTTTGCGCGAATGCCTGGAAATCCTGATTGCTTACGAGAACAACCGCCCGGTGAACCGCGACTTGTTCACCGTTGAAAGCCTTAACGCACCAGCCTGGACCCATGTCCCCGCTCTTAACAATGATCAATACAACCCAATAACTCGCCGGGTACAAGGAGTGTGAGTCCGTGCCAATAAACACACAAAAGCTGGATCGCCACGTCAAGTCCCTGAACGCCGCTCCTGGTGACAAGGACGCTCTGATAAGCCAGATCAAGGCAACACAACATCTCGTTAAACAGATTGCGATCCCGTTTGAGGGCAACTTTATGCTGATCGCCGCCCGATCAACAACCGACCTGGAGGACCTGGACCGGCAAAAAGGGATACAACCAAGGCAGGCGCGGCATAGGTTGCTGGAGTCATTAGAAAGACAGCTGGTAGCCGCTGAAGCTCTATCAGCCGGAGACATATCAAGATCGTCCGCGGTTGAAGCACTGATCAACCGGCACCGAACATCGGCTATGGCAATCGTAAGCCTGGCCAAGTTTGATATTGACCCGCTGCACGTGGAGGCCTTTATAGAGACCGCTGCAGGTCAGAAAGCCCTCAAAGAGAGTGCGGCAGCGGCAAGAGGCTTGTCCGGCAGCGATGAAAAGGCGTTCAGGGCGCGTGTTGCGAAAGGGATGGCCAATGCACTGGCGTCCAATTTGAGCGAATACCTGGACACCCAGTATCCCGAAACGGTTCAACGATCATCTGCCCCTTACCCATCCGAGCGAGACCTGTTGAAGCTGGGTAAAGACATTATGTATGCCTGCAAAAACCAAGGCAGACCGATTATGGACGGTATTCTGGAGACCCTGGAAGCTGGTGTTGAGGATGGCCGATGGAATCTGGACCCCCATTTTTTAACCAAGGGGTACTGGCAGCCAGCTGCCGAAATGGGTTTTGATAGTCAGCTTGGCGCATACAGCGACCTAACCGATACGGTTCGGCTGGCGGATCAGATATCACCCATCGCCGCGGTTCGCATGCTGACAGATCAATTACTACAAGACCCCATTCAGAACGGTCTTGCAACCGCCAAAGCCAAGAACCCAACGGTTGTGTTTTTTGAAACCGTCAACGGGGCGATCGAAGACCAGCTAAAAAACCTGAAGGATGCAATACAAAACAAAGTGGCCGTTGTGGGGGACGATCAGGGCAAACCGATTATGGTAACCCCGATATCAGTGGAGCTTCCCGGCACATGGTTGATCACATCACCTGGTAAGCGCTTGCAAACGCTCAATACGGCACACGTTGCTGATACAGACTCATTGCTGCAGGTTGTCCGCGACATTGCCTCAGAGGCCCCAGAACTGCCACAGCGACCCGATATCACTGGGGACGTTGCCGAGCTTTATGATCGGTGGCGTGCACTGCCTATCAACAACAAAGACACCCTTAACGCCGGGCTCAAAAGTATCCAGGAAGCCATTCGCGCACTCACAGCCACGCAACCGGCGCCCGGCTTTGGCGAACGTGAGCAAGGTAAGCCCGTGCGTGATTTGGTGGCGCTTAGCCTACTGGCCAATTCTGGCGGCTATGACAGAGCACCACTGCCGTTTGGCATACCGCAAGGCTTGGGCACCGTCCCTTCAGGTCAGGCACCTGACGCCGAACTGGTGATCAATCAAGACGACGAGGGTTACTTCACTGGCCGATTATTTCAGCTGGACGAACACGGCACTCCCCTCCCCTCGGTTTACAAGAGCACGTTTTCGACTGACCGGAAAACCCTGAACAAGCAAATCAGCGCGCTCATTGCCCAGGATAACGAAACGATTGGCATCAAACAGAGCAATCAGAGCAGCAGTCAATTGCCTGGCCTGCGGGTTATTACGCCACTGAACACTGGCGCCGCTGTCCATTTAGGTCACTGGATGAGCCAGAAAGACACAGATCGCCTGACTCAACACACACCCCTTGAACTGATCCGGAAGGATGCCCTTGGTCACCCGTTCTTCAAACCGGAGGATAGCTACGCCCGGCCTGAGAGAGAGGCCGCATCAAGATGCTATGAAATCGTAGAGCTGATTCATGGCAACTCAATTTCCGAAGAGGCCGCCATGTGGGCGATGGAGTTTGCCGAGTTCGATGGCGACTACCTTCTGGACACCTCCGGCGATGACCTTGTTGGGGCTGCCAAGTTTCGACTGGAACCCGAGTTGCGCCTCCTTGCATCGGATGAGGATATGAAGACAGCCATAGTCCAGCAGATCGCGCGCTCCACAACCCCGACACTGGACGCCGCCGTAATGATCAATCGTGTGAAATCCACATCGTGGGCCCAGGCGAAAATGCACTGTGAGCACCTGACCCCTGACACGGAAACCTCGTCAGGGCCATCAATGTGATTCTGGTGAAATGAATCTTTTATCCAATCCAATAAATAGATTATGGTAATCTATACGACGGTGAGATTGCCGACAGAAAATCATTAGAAAAACCAACAACCCAATGTATGACAAGCACAGCCGCAGAAGCCCCCATCGAAGTCCAGCCGGAATCTGGCGCACCTATAAGTGACTCAGAGAAACGCACACTTCAAATGAAGGCAAAGGTATCTAGGCGAGCTCAGCGTATTCACAACCGTCCAAACTGGAGTTTCGGCGGCTGTGCTATTCACTTATAGGCAGATATGAATGTCGATCATGCCCCAAATCCACGCCACGGATTTACAGGCTACATTAAAGTCTCCGTTTCACCCCCTACCCCACAGCAGGCCATCAACCCAACGTATTGATGAGCTAGCAAAGTCGATCTATCAGGCGGTGAGTGACGGAGACCTTGAAACCCTGACCCACGCGACGGATGAATTATCACAACTGCCATTGCCGCCCACACTGTTTCAATTTCCCAGTGGCCCACCTAGCGTGAAGGCTGAGCAAAACCTACTGAAAGCCATTCAGCTTTGTTTGAGTGACGACCTGCACACGTACCTGCAGTCGTTAAGCTCTGTCGATATGATTATCCGGACGTTGATGGAGAGCCGGCATGCTTATGCGTCCAATGCACCGCGGGATTCTGAAACAGAGTACCTTGTACTTACAGGCCTTCGCTTTCGCCAGGACATACCTGCCGTAACCCGTATTCGGTGCCGCAGTGTGGTCGACCGGTACCAGGAGCTGGACCCCTCTGATCACCGAAGCATTGGAAATCTCTGCTACGAGGCGCGCTCCTTGGCTCGCTCAGTAAGCAGCATACCCAGAGATAATGAAGAAAAGTTGGCGTTGCGCAGTGTTGCAGAGATGCTATTGATCATGGGCTTTAGCGGCGTGGGAGGCCACATAGCGCTGGCGGACACACACGAAACATTGGATAGCCTTATTTATCGTACCAAGTTACCGCGAAATGAGAACAAGGTAGCTGCGAGGTTAACGGCATCCGAGTGGGTTGAGGTTGATATCTCCCCAGATTGGAAATCAGCCGACGCAACACCGGTAACTTACCTGTCCCGAGTGTCCAGGCTTGAGGCGGAATTCTTGGCAGATCGTCACCTTGCCCGGTTGCTGGCGGAACGATTGCGCACCCAGATCAAAAGCATCCAAAACAGCACCATTGCACCACCGTCAACGCATGAAAAGATCATTGCGCTTGACGAACTCAACGCCAACAGAGTTCACGCCAAAATTAAGCAGAGCAATCTTGCCCACCCCCGTCACCCCGATATGCTGAACAGCCCCGGTTTCTGAGGTAGTTACTCAGCCGATTCAGGTGCGACAAGCTTGTACCACGTCCCATTTTTGTGTGGCACAGCCACAAGACATGTAGCGTCCCTGGGCTCTGCAATACGAAGAAGCATGGCCTGCTCGATACCATCAATTAGCTCACCAGTTTGTTTGAGTGCCTGCCCATGACTCAGCTGGAAGGTAAGCCAATTGTGCCGGGCAAAGTACATGGATCGCTCGCGGTCGCGATGATGATCGTTCAGGAAAGCACCGTGGTGTGACCAGCCTTCAACCTCAACAGAGATGGAATACCGCGGCAATGCGAAGTCTGCCCGAAAGCGGCGCCCCTCAAAGGGAATAAGTTCCTGGACAACCTCGCCACCTTCTAAAAACTCACCAAAGCGACCTATCAGTGCAAGCCTTACAGATGCCTCTCCTTTCGACTCGCCCGCACTTTTATTGACCGCCTTTGATGTAGCGCCTTTACCTTTAGGGCCGGCCGAAGCACCTTTTGCTGCCGACCGCTTTGCTGTTTTCGGCAGCTTATTCAACTCCGCTTCCAGCTGGGCGGCTACCCTGGGCGAGAGTTTTTTGTCTCGTTTCAGGCGATCAAGATCGGAGATACTACCTATGCGCACAATTTTACCTTTCAATAGTTACCCAGTTTCGTATAACCTAATATAACAATGTAACATGTTGACGCATTGTAGAGCGCCTGACCAGGCGATTAAGCGAAACCGCTGAACCGGAGAATCCAATGAAAAACCACTCAAAATCTTTACTGAAATCCATTGCACTGACGGTTGTGTTTACCGCGCCACCCGTTACAGCGTCTGCCGATGCATCACAATTTCATATCAAAGGCACCGGCGCGGTTAGCTACGTAGTGGATGGTGATACCCTAGACATCAGAGCTGATGACTAGGCTGTGTGGGGCGAACTGCGCCAGAAGGCCATTGAAGCGCAAACGCGCTACCAGCGTGATATGAACATAGATAAAACCTTTGATTCCGGTAAATTGAGCTTCCGCACGAGAATTGGCAACATAGCCACGCCAGAATCCGTGCATCGTGATAAATCGAAAAACACTCCGGCTGGACGTCAAGCATCGGAATACGCACGCTCCCTCATTTCGCGAAAGAACGTGGAATTTGTGTGCTGGGATATTGGCTACTATGGGCGCCCTATCTGCTCTGTATTAACCGCTGAGTTTGATTTCGGCATAACCATGATTAGCGCCGGTCACACGCCTTACATTACAAAATACAGCCGCCACCCTTTCTGGCATGATGAGTACGCAAAGGCTGCCAAGAACAGTCGTTGACGCTGACAATCGCTATCCCTATATTTCAGTAAGCCGGGATCTTCCCGGTTTTCAGGCAAACGCCGAATCTGAGAATTGACCGAAGGAAACCACGATGAGCACCGAGCGCAACAAACTCACCCTCAACAGTCGTCGCACCAGAACGCAACCCAGCGCATTACTGAATGCCGATGAGAGCGGCAACACCACTGTGAATGTGGCGCGCGGCCCCTCAATGGATGAGCCTTTAACCCATCTATTAAGCTTTAAAGACAATGACGGAGACATACCCGCAGCCAGACTGAAAAGTACGGACTCCACTCATAACGCTGCCGGCGCCCGCGTTGTGCTTATTCGCCGCAACCCATTTGCCGAAACTGGGGAATATGAGCCTGCAGCTACGAATGCGGGGGCAAAGGCTTTAAAACAATGGGTAAACGCGGGCCTGTCTGATCAGTACCCAGAGGAATACCGAGTATTCTCTGAACGGGATCTAATTCGCACGGTCAACGAAACGGCTCGCCAGGAAAACAAAGATTCTCGCAACGCCTGGTCGCGCTATACGACAGCGAATACCCGGTTTATTGAAGAGATAAAACCTCAGTTCGCCCCCGATACCCGAGAATATCGCAAAGCCCAGTGGAGTATTGGTAACTGCATCCGCGAAGTGGACACCCTGCATGAAGTGGCGGGCATGAATCGTTTGGCACGCATAACCAGTTTGGTCAAAGATGGCTACACAATCACACCTGCCGGCATCGCAAGTGCCAGGGCCGCCCAGATGCTGGCACTCATAGACAGCCTGCCGATGAGCCAAACGCGGTGGATCAACGCCGACCTACGGACCGAGCTTGCTGTATCGATAACCACAATGACCCCGGTTTCAACCCTAATGCTAGGCAAGCTTAAAGAAGCGAAGTTGGACTGGCAGGTGGCGGAAGACGAAGAAACACTGTTTACCTGGAAGCGGCTCATGTGGATTGCAGATGAGCTGCTTTAAAAAATCGACTTATACCCGGTCAGGGCATCGCGAACACAGGCTCAAACACGAGAAATCTGACATGAAGGCTTGCATCAAAACGGCACAAAAGCGGGTAAAAAGCTGCATTCTTGTAACGGTCTGGGCGATCGCAGTGACGGCAACGACGCCCGTATTCGCTCAAAACGTGCAGAATGAGATTAGAACAACCACCGTCGTTAACATGTGCAACATGTATCAAGATATGTTTCGCCAGGTGATTTCCATGAGAGGCACCAGGGGCTATACAGACGACCTCTTGATGGAACTCGCGGATAGCGATCCCAACCCCACGGTTCAGCGATTTTTAAAGGATACAGCCGGCCGTCTGGCGCGAACTAACAGCGAGGTGCGTATAGATCAGATTTTGACGGATCGTGATGCGTTCATACAGCCGTGCTATAACGCCATGGCCGGACTTTACGACTCCCCATCGTCAGTGTTGAATGACATCCCTCGCCCCATGGGAGCGCCCTCTGGGAGCGCTGAAAAGCCCCTACTCGATCAAGAACGATCCCCTTCAAAATCGATTTATAGCAACAACCGTCGTTGAGAATCGACTCGGCGCGGAATTGCGAATCTATTACTGCGTTCGCGTTCAGCTCGCAATCGGTTGACCAATAAAGACTGCTGAGCCGCGCCGCCCTACCCTACCCCTTCCTCCCATCCAAAATCGATGTAGAAAATGCACACTTTAACCAAAAGTGGTGAATAACAATAAAGTGCTCTTGCTGGCCAAAACTTGCTACTATGGCAAATATAGACCAAAAAGAGAGAGATATTATGAAACATGAAGTATGGATGGGTCCAGGCGAAAATACCTACGACTATTTTTGCAAAATCAATGACCGGGGTGCTGAGAATCTTCTTGAGTTACGTAATGAGCAGAACATAACGCGGGGAGATGGTCACCATCGCCACGAAAGAACATGGGGAGCGTCACAGGCCGCTGAAATGATCGGGCGGTCGTCAAATTGGTTGCGCGAGAATGACCCGGATTCACCCAAGAATGCCTCAGGACACGCCCGCTGGAGCCTTGAACGGATCAACAAGCTGCGCGCGCAAACCGGCACTTTATATACAAGACCTGCCGGTACAAATGCATTTACGCTGGCCATGGCCAAACAAAAAGGCGGCGTAGGCAACACGACAAACTGCCTCCACCTTGCTCATGGTCTCGCAATGAAGGGTCTGAAAGTGCTGATCGTAGACTTCGATCCACAGCACTCTGCTACCCAGGTAGGCGGTGGTCTGATCCCTGACCTGGAGTTAGAAGACGACGATTTACCAATACAAATTCTCTTAGAGAACCCAGCTGGCATTCTCGACCCGACCTGCAAAGTTGTCAGGGGCACTTACTTTCATAATGTAGACCTCATCCCGGCTAACTCATCACTAAACGATCTTGAGCTGAAATTGATTGCACAATATCAAGGTCGCTCCGATTGTAAGAGTGACATCGCACCCGAATATCGATTGGCGGCAGTCCTTAGCTATATTAAGAACTACTATGACGTGGTGCTGATTGACTGCCCGCCAACTCTCGGTATGAACACCATGAATGGTTTGCTTGCCGCAGACGGAGTGATTACATCACTTCGCCCAGAACTGCTAGATCGTGCCTCACTGGTTGCATTTACGGACGGCCTCGCCGCCCTATGTAGCAATGCGGATAAGGAGTTCGATTACTTTAGAATTTTGATCAGCCAGTACCTTGACGGAATAACCACGACAAAAACGGGCGAAGTCAGAGGCTCCGGACACCAGAAAACCGAGACCACCTTGCGACAGCTTTACGGAGATGCCGTTATGGGAGCAATGATGTATCACAGCAAAGAAATAGGGGCGGCGGCCACATCGATGTCTACGGTGCTGGCAAATGAGAATCCAGTCGGGTCACGCGGCGCCTACAAACGGGCTCTATCGATCGTTGCCAATGTCGTGGATGAAGTGTTCAATGATTTGACGATTATGTGGGCTCGGGAGGGTGATGAAGATGCCAACTGAAACTAACGATCAGCAGAAAAACGATAGTCAGAAAGCCAAGCCAACTAAACGGCCAAGGGGTTCGGGGACGTTTGCGACAAAATCAAAAGCCCAAGTTAAAACCCCCTCGCAAGAAGGGGCAACACGCACATTCGCCCCCGCGGGAGCACCACCAATAGACAACGGCCAAAATCCTGGCTTCAAACGGATAACCCCCGATGCCGGCGCGATAACTGAGCCGCATTCTGGTGATGAACCATTAACAGTGCTTCCTTATCAAATCAAGGCATGGAAGTTCCAGGATCGCCAGCTAAGCGAGCTTGATGATGACCCTGAGTACGCTGCGCTTGTAGAGGAAATCCGTAATCAGTGGGTTCTTACACCCATAATCGTAAGGCCCATTAAGCACGGCACAGACAGCCAGTACCTCTATGAAGAGATTGCGGGCTTCAAGCGACTGCAAGCCGCTATGAGCCTTGACCGCAGTAAGCCCATCCCTGTTGTCGTCAAAGACGTGAATGACATTGAGGCGTTGCGGATACAGCGTAGCGAAAACGAAGGAAGATCAAAACCGTGCACTTGGTCAATGGCTCTGTTCTACAAAAAGGTGCTCGATGAGAGCATTTCAGAGAACCCCAAGAGCCTTGCCCTTTCCCTTGGTGTTGAGCGAACATCTGTTTATCACCACATTCGCATAGCCGAAAATATGCCAGACGATTTCAAAACATCACTGAATTTAAACGTACTTAGCTCCAACGCTCTGAGACTTCTCGTTAATGAAACGAGTGAGCAGGTCGGGACCGACAAAGCAGACCTCATTGATCTCATCATTGAGTGTGCTGACGACCTTGCTGAAAAACCGCACAACGCCGTAAAAATACTTCAAAAGGTAATTGACGATTTTAAGTCACGGAATTTGGTTCGGCCACCTGCCCCTGAAAAGAAAGTCTTCAAAACAAAAAACGGAAAGGTTTTAACTACGATGAAGACTGATAAAGCACTATCTTTTACATTACACGAAACCGCTATGAGCTTGGTTTCATATGAAGAAGTGGAGTCGGCCATTACGGAAATATTGAACAAGAAAGGTTTTGATATGAGCTGACAAATTACCTGAAATCAGGGCTTCCTGCGTGACTTATTTTCGCAGGAAGCGCCAGATTTCACCCCACCCCGCGTACCAAGCTCCTGTGCCGCCCTAGTCCTCAGAACATTAATCCTGCAATGGGCGGTCAAATTTGACCGTCACCCTGGCCAAGCAACGCGATCTCCATCTGTGGACGCGTCCACAACTCTTGGGTTTCCCCCTGCTCACCTGAAATCCCAGCCTGCAATGGGCGGTCAAATTTGACCGTCATTCTGGCTAGACACTGCCTTCTCAATCTGTGGACGCGTCCACAACTCTTGGGTTTCCCCCTGCTCACCTGAAATCCCAGCCTGCTATGGGCGGTCAAATTTGACCGTTACCCTGGCTAGACACTGCTTATTCAATCTGTGGACGCGTCCACAACTCTTGGGTTTCCCCTGCTCAGCTGAAATCTCAGCCTGCAATGGGCGGTCACATTTGACCGTCACCCTGGCCAAGCAACGCGATCTCCATCTGTGGACGCGTCCACAACTCTGGGGTTTCCCCTATTCACCCGAAATGCCGGCCTGCTATCGACGGTCAAATTTGACCGTCACCCTTTCCAGATAATGTTTTCTTAATCTGTGGCCGCGGCCACAGAATCCAGTGAGTGGTGAATCGGCAGCTTAGGGTAGGGCGTAGTGCGTAGTGCGGTCAAATTTGACCGCCGAATGCAGGCTTTAGCGTGAATATCAAGGGAACCTCTTGACGGCAGATATGAAGTCTTTATCCTAGCGATGTTGTATAACCAAACATTGGCAAGGAATGAACCATGACACTACCCTTAGAAGTAATTGCCTCCGTCGCCCACAAAGGTGGTGTAGGCAAAAGCTTTACGCTTCGACTGCTGTACCAAGCGATGGCTAGAGTGCTAGAGAAGAATGGGGAATATCGAAAAATCTTGGTCGTAGATTGCGACGGTCAGTGCAATACAACCGAGCGCTGGACCGAGATCGAATGGGAAACCAGTGGCCGACTGCTAGGTAAAATGCCACTACCCCACCCGCTGCTTGAAGGCGACCGATCAGATATCTCGGACATCTGGCTGAAGAACATGGCACCCGTGCCGTACACCACAAAGAACCCCAAAATTGACATTGTTCCAGCGCGCGAAACTGCAATAGAGGATGTACTTCGGTCAAATTTGACCGATGCCGATATACTGAAAATTCGGGAATGGCTGAGCACCCCTGAAATTGCCGAGGAATACTGCGCGGTTTTCATCGACACGCCGCCAAGCAAGGGGCCGTTAACCCAGGCGGCAATTGCTGCCTCAACCCAATGCTACATTCCGGTGAAGTATGAGCCGCATCCCATTTCAGGCATGGCGTCCATGCTGCATTTTGTAGACAACGAGATTGTTGGGCGTGGCGATGACTACCCCCACCTCAACTTTTTAGGGATTGTTGCTAACGATGTACCAACGACAAACGCGGCTATCTACTCACAGTATAAAGCGGCCCTACAAGCACACCCCTCATACAGCCCCCACCTACTTCCAGTGGAGCTAAAGCACTTAGCAGCGTATGCAGAAACAGACTCAACGACTACTCTGCCCGGCGATGTCTTTGATTACCCATCGAAGACACACTCACACGTCTTACGTAGTGCCCAAGAATTCTGTGAAAATATGCTCAGAAGGATTCCTGCCTATGAGAGCTGGGATCTAAATTTCCGCCAAGGCTCGTCCTTTGAACAGTCTAAATAAAAGGAGCTTTTCAGATGACCAGTAAAATACAACGGCGATCCCTGGGGCCAGTTGAGCTCCCCAAGCAACCTGGTGGGGAACCCAATTTAAACCTTAGATCAAGGCACCACCCGAACTACAGCCTAAATAGCATTCAGGTGAACCCGGAGAACCCGCGCAAGCCCGATCTTCAGCGGGCAGGCATAACCTTGGATTGCATCAAAGACATTCGAAAGAAACCGGTAGAAAGCCAACCAGATTTTGAGACTCGTGTAAGCACTTGGATCGACAAGAACGCGAATCTTTCGGACGAACAAAAGGATTACTGGCATCGTTTCCTGAATTTTTCCCTGTCGATTTTAGATGGAGGCTTGCTGCAGCCAATATCAATTCGGGAATCACAACCCAACATCCGAATCGCCACAATTATTTCTGGGGAACGTCGATTCCTGGCTCACTGGCTCATCGGTGAAACATCTATAGCCGCGCTCGTCACTCAGATGGATGACACGAGAGCATCCATGCTAAGCCTGGTGGAGAATATTCAGAGAGAAGGTATTTCTTTGAACGCCATGATCCAAGGCATTCGACAGCATAAAGACCGATTTGGACTCGCGTTCACCATGGCTGAAATTGCCAGGATAACGAACTTCAGCAAGGGCAGTTCAGTCGGAATTTATCACGCTGTCCACGCCGATGCCGACCACCCCGTGCACAGTCTGATTGATCAGGGACAACTGACGAAACCGTATCACCTTAAAAAGTATTTTGATGACCTCAACGGCAAGGTGAAGCCACAGGCACCAGCCGGCCATGCAACAAGCCCACGGTCAAATTTGACCGCTGCTGATAGCGATCAAGATAACGTGGAAAGCGAGTCACTTACTGCCAGCAGTCAGTCGGCGCGGTCAAATTTGACCGTGGAAGCGGAAGAGGCACCCAACGATAGTTTCCGATCAAATTTGACCGAAGTGGGCGATGCCCCGATGAATAGCGAAGGTGAGACAGCGGATCTTCACCAGGCGAACACACAGATGGACAATGCCGAGGAAAGGTGGGAACCGATCAGGAATTTGTTAGCCTCCGTTTGCCGTGATGTTTTGAAAATGAATAATGATGAATATCAAAAAACCACCGCTAAGATTAAAGCCGTGGGCTCGGCGGATGAGCTGGACGAGTTAATGGCTACTCTTGCAATGATACATGAAGGCGAGACTGAGTGAAGCGAACCAGCCTAACGCACACGGGGAGAAAGGATGGCTACTTAACGACTTTCTTGATTCCAAAAAAATTACACAGCGAACTAAAAGTAGTTTGTCCCGGTAAACAAAGAACGCGATGGGTATTGAATGCGATTGATGCACTATGGCGGTTTGATGAGATTGAGCGGAACCAGCTGTTGCAAGCGGACATGAGATTGCGCCTTTCTAAGATGGATGGTTTACCCGTTAGGCTCCCGACAGAAACGCAGAATCATCTACGGGATATTCTCATCTCTTTCAGAAAGAACTCTCCAGAACTGGAACTGGAAACATCAGGCATTGTGCGTGCCTCCATTATTTTTCATTTGCGGCACCACGAAGGTCGATTCCTAAACGACTAAGAAGCTTGGGTACGAGCACAGCGTTATGCAACGATGGGGTGGGGGGTAGGGCGGTCAAATTTGACCGCACCACGCTGACAATAAAAGACGGTCAAATTTGACCGCGAAAACATGACAGAAGCAGTTGATGGAGAATTCTTTGAGCATCACCAAGCGAAAACCGAAAGCGACATCGAAGGTTCACCTGAGTGAGCAAGATAATAATTTGAGCATCAACCAATTGAGCCTTGATTTATTTTGCAGCTCTGAGGACGCGGCCGATCACGACACGACTCGATCCCTGCGCATCTACGACCTGGCTCCAAAATACTGCCACCAGAACCCCGTATCACTTTTATCACAAGCAAAAACAGCAACGTTTACCCGAGAGTTCTCAATCAAAAATCAGCTGTTTTCGGTAAACGTACAAGCGGCGACGATCGAAGATAAAGATGGCAGGGAATACGTTGCGTTTCCATCGAACAACGAAGAGTTGGTGGAAGCGGCTCTTAGAAAAATGGCCATCTCTGGATGCGCCTTTAATTACAACGGCAGCTTGGGCGCGAAGTTTTCAATTTACAGCCTGCAACAAGAGCTGCGGTTACACGGTCACAACGCAAGCTACGATCAACTCAAGCGCAGCATTATGATTCTGCGACGATCCAGCTTGCGCATTACTGACAAAAAGACCGGCGTTGCCTGGGAAGAAAACTTCTTTCCACAACTGGGAATAGGTGGGTGGCAAGAGAGACCGGGCGCCGAATATGACCCATGGTTCGTGTCGTTTCACAAATTGATCACCGATAACATCATTAAGCTCCAATATCGCGACCTAAATTATGCCGACCTAATGCGCATTAAGGGGATGCTGGCCAGGTACCTCTTTCAAAGAATGGTATCGCTTTATACGTTCGCCAACCCGAACGAACCGTACGAGCCTTCGCGCAACCAAATTCTGACTGAATCAGGCTACAGCCTTGACGCACCCAGCAATAGACTATCGGAGCGTTTCGAGCGGGCAATCCAACAACTGGTGGATGCTGGAATTGTTGAGCGATGGGAAATCCTTCGTCGAGAAAAGACGGGGAGGCGTGTCACAAATATATTCTATGCCATTTACCCCACAAAGCATTTCACCCACGACATTGTGAAAGCGAACAACGCTGATAACCGCAGAGCCCGCCTCAATGCAAAATCTCGCATGTCCGAACTGAAAGCCAGTCTTTGATAGCCAAGACATCAAAGACTGGCTGGTGCCACAGCTGTCCGAGTAGGGCAGGGGAGAGGCATACCTAGTTCTGTGCGGGAGTTAGGGTACCAAAAACGCACCATACCTAGTTCTGTGCGGGAGTTATGTCGATTTACCCCCCAAGACACCCCTGGCAGGCAAACTGTCAACTAATGTGAAATAAGCCTAAGAAAACTTATTGGTATACCTAGTTCTGTGCGGGAGTTAGTAAACATTGCCATTATAATCAGAGGGTTAGCGAGTAACTCTTTGGGGTATTAGCCGATCAGGTCAACAGGGTGAGATACAAAAACCAACAAAATATTTTATACCTCATTTTGTGCGTGAATTAGGGCAAAATCATACCTAGTTCTGTGCGGGAGTTGAGGGCTTCATACCTAGTTCTGTGCGGGAGTTATACCTAGTTCTGTGCGGGAGTTCAAAACACCACCAAAAACGATCAAATTATAGTCATTTTGGTCGCTTTCCAGGCAATTATCAGCCAAAAACACCTAAAACATACCTAGTTCTGTGCGACAGGTAACATCGCGTAACAGTATATGAGCCAAAAATGGCAGTTTATCCACAGGGGCATACCTAGTTCTGTGCGGGAGTTATACCTAGTTCTGTGCGGGAGTTCAGAGGCATTCAGAGTTTCAAGCTACTGATTTATGGTTATAAATGCGCCACGATGTTGCTCTCTATCCTTTGTTTTAACCAGAATAACCAGAAAGAATTAACCAGCCCAAATCCCGGCAAACTGGCTGACCCAACATTTTTCAGAATTCTTAATCAAAGCCAGTTTTCGAGGCGTTGCACTCCGTCGATAAACTTCGCATAATCCACCACAGTCATATAAACCTTCCGAACACAGAAATTAAACTCCCACGCTCCCGCGCTTCACTTCTATACATCCAGTTGCCACCCAGACGCATTTAACACAGACCGCTGCGATCCTTTGAGCGATTAACGTATGCTATGCGATATCGGTCGAAGCACAGGCCTAACCGCTGTGCGACCTGACTCACCTCATAACAGGCAAAGGACACGTGAACGATGGCATTCCAGTTCAATAGATATGCGGCTGCAAACCTTGAGCCTGGCGAGAAGATTCTTTACCAAACCCGCATCCACTGGATTTCCCTGCTTGGCCCTATTGTCATCAGCATTGTGGGCTTCGTGGGACTCACCCTGTTAGGTGATATGGACCTGGCACCGTTTATCGAATCTCCACTGACTGCAACTATTCAGAACCCAATGATCATAGGGCACGTTATGAGTTCCCTGACGATACTCCTGGGGCTCTTTGGACTGTGGATCAAGCTCATCCGGATCATCTCTACAGAGCTCTCCATAACCACTCGTAGAGTGATCTGGAAGACCGGTTTGATCTGGCGAACTCCGGACGAGACAAAGCGCTCGTACATCGAAGGCTGTCGGATCGTCGGTCAAAGCTGGCTTGGCCAGTTACTGCACTACGGCACCATAGAAGTGAAAAGTATTGGTGGTAGCTTATTAAGGCTGGAAGATGTTGTTAACCCGATGAAGGTTCGCAATGAAGTGAACCGGCCACTACCGACACGACCACAAGACAACCCTGAGAGACCCCCAAGCAGCCAGTAAGCTCGAAAAAGACTCTGACACGTAGATATGAGCCCGAGCCAAACAGCCTCTTAGGCCGCTGCTAAGCGGACTTAACAGTGCGCATACGCGTCCTATCATCGTCTTAACCACTACAGTAGCTCACCCCGCTAGGCTTATGCGCATCCGCCACACGAACCAAACCCCAAGATTCCCATGAGTTGCCCGTAACGGCGACCCTGGCAAGCAAACGACGGCATGTGAGGCATGCCAAATGTCACAAAACAGTCTATAAGCTGTCTTGCACAAAACGATTGCCAGTGATATGATATGTCACATATTCGGTTATAACCTGATTTGAGCAGATTAAATGCCCATTGAAAGACTCTTTAACGAAAGCGATGTTCAGCGCCTGATCAACATGAACGCGGTACCGCCATTTGGACGGCGCAATAGCTGCCTTATTATTGCAGCCGTGTATTGGGGGCTTACCCCGTCTGAACTGAGCTTACTTAGGCTTGAAGACGTGATGGATCAGTCGGGCGAGTTCTTCCGAATCTGGACGCTTCCATCCAGTACGGCCTATAACGGCGATGAAAGGGAGCTACACACCGATGAGCATGTGCTGCCTTTCTTTGAGCAATACATGGAGTGGCGGGCCTCTGAGAGGCTTTATGCGAGCAATCAATCTTGGTACCGGGGCTCTGATCCGAAAAGTCACCTCTTTCTTAACGATCGTGGAGAGCCGTTCAAGCTATCACTCAGGAAGAAAGGCTCGACTGAGTATCAGCCTCGCGTCATGAACTCCAAGCTCAAGTCATTCATTGAGAAAGCGGGCATCGAAGGGGCTACAGTTGCCACCTTCCGCGATAGCTGGATAAAGGCGATGTACGATCACGGATGCCACCACAAGGATTTAATGCGCGTTTCCGGTATTAAGCAAAAAGAAACGATTGACCGGAAAACCCGGCCAGCCATTCAGGATCTGGAAAAGGTGTTTAAAGACATTTACAGCCGCGTTCGCGTGGCAGAATAGGAATCCGTGCCGGGCATACGCTTGGCAAACTGGGTGAATTGATGGACATCCGCACGGGCGCTTAGCCTGAAACTGAAAAGATTAAACTAATTGGAAAATGGTAATAGACATACCCCATTAATCAGGATGAGAAACAGAGGATTTGAAAAATGCTCGAAATTTTTACGTTTACAGCGCTGGTAATTTTAATTTTTATTCTTTTCTTCGTGCTGAACAATGTCGCCGCTGTTCGCCAATATACCCTTGCGCAATTCCACCTGAAGCTAAAACTATCCAATCTGGAAAACTCTGAGAAAATTCAGTTGGCCAAAAAGTACGGATTAGGTTATGACCCAGAAAACGACTTATAGGAATTCGAATACTGGAGAAGAGCATGTGCAGCAAAGATCATTTGAAGCGAGATCCCGACACTATCGTGATAGGCCAAGCCACGGAATCCGAGTACCAAGCGGTTGTCGAGGCGGTCAAGTCTGGCAGGCCAACCATCAGCGTTGTCTATGCAAATCTTGCCTGCTATCGCAAATCTGTTCTTGATGCCTCTGGGCTGCGCCTCAAGCAGCCAGCTATGTACGACGTATGCCTGAGCATCATTGATAAAGATCAAAACGCGCCACTTCCACGTGGCATGGATCGCCGTATTGCTAGGTCAGTCCGGCAGTTCGAGATCACTTACGAACAACCTATCGATCACACTTTTCAGTGATGGGAACCCGCTCATGACAGTCAGCACTGAGAGCCCAAACGATGATCTGCCTGCTGCGAGGGCCACCAGGCATTCCCGGATAGAAAAACACCGGATGACAATCCGTACCAGGAAGACGACTGGCGTTATTCAGAATGGCAGTTCGGATGGGACTGTGAAGAACAATCCAATCCTGACCTGTTTGACTGGCCTTTTTGCAAATTCAAGTAATGGGAATCTGGAGAAGTATGGCAACCATAAACGACATATACACAGCGTACCCGGTATCAATCATACCATTCGTTAAGAACGGGGTTCACATGACGCCTCACCCAACACTCGAAGCAATTGAGTTAAGCGTTGAACACTCGAAGGAATTAATTGCAGAAATCCTTCATAAGCCTATTGCCGTGGAGTTTATCGAATCGTCTCTCCAAGCGTTAGCTCAAAAGAACGACGGAACGAAGCTTTTATCAGCGTTCGGTTCCCCGAACGAATTTTTGCAGAAGCTGTCTCCCCTTGATTTCCCTATCGAGTACGTGACAGAAACTCTTAAAGACTGGGCTGATAGCGATGCGGGCAAAGACGGCAGCCTAGAAGTCATGTTTGACTTTGGTGATACCCGGCAACGATCCAGCGATTAGCGAACCATGGGAAAACGACAATGAAGTCAGTAAAGAAAGAGCTTTGGCTTTCGCTCGAAGAGTTACAAGCCCATATCGATAGCATGAATGCACGGGCGGAAAAGGAATACCACGAACGTTTTGAAACGCAGCTTCGCGGTCATGTCGAAGCTGCGTTGTCGAAAGGTAAATCAAAGCACTGAGATTGGAGAAACTAGATCATGAGTAAAAAAATGAGCTTTGGGAAATTCATTGTGACAGGGTGCCTGGGAATTATCGTAGCCCTCGCTGTCGTGCATTTTACATGGGTTGCCCCCCAGATTGACCGGAAAGTGAAAATGAGTGCGCTGGTCACCAGCGCTCATGCTGTTCAGGTGGCAGCCGCCCAAAATTACTTGCTTATGCCTAACGTCAGCGCCTCCACTATCGATCTTCAAAGAAGATTTCCGAACATGAGGTCCATGAACGATCTTCTGAGCCTGGTTGCTGAAACGGACTTTGGTATCGAGACAGGATTCAATAAAGAAACCATGGGGAACGCTCTCGCTTTGTCCAACTATGTTTTGACGGGGAATAACGAACCGCAGTTTCTAACGATAACCGAGCTTCAAAATGATTTCAGTGAGCGAACTGACAACTTAATGAACTCAGTGCCACTTTGGCCTTGGTCATAACATGGGAATGCGAGGAAACGCTATGAGCTTTGAACCTGTAAGTCAGTTTGAGCGAGATGTGACGGCCATGCTGCCCTTTCGAAAACGCTACCTGGCAATGACGCCCGAGCAGCGTAAACAAGAGCTTAATACAGTCGTAACCAACACCAATATGAAGATTTCAATGTCACGGTCAGAGAGTGACGATAAATATTGGTCGGGAGTTATTGAAGAGGCAGATCGCAGGGTCAGCGTTGAAAGTGGACTTGCTGATCACCGACTGCCTACTACTAACTGATATTGGAAACCGAGTATGAGTATTGAAATTAGCTATCCCTACTTCACAAAAGTTCAACGAGTGGCGAAAGACGCAGCCATGTATTCTGCTTGGAGTGTCAGGAGCGACTTGAAAGTTCTTTGGCAAAATAACAGCAGCGGCGGCAGCAATCTGTTCGTTCTTACCGAAAGAAACCTTGGCAAGCAGGGTGTAAAACCCGTTCCCAAAACGGCTGAAGAGCTTGAGAGGGCGATTACTGAATACAACGAACAATACCCAGATGCTTACATGGTAGGCGTAGAAATCGTACTGAATAGCGCAATATCCGATGCGGTGAAGGCCCGCTATGAGAAAACCACTGGATACGTGGAAAACGAAGAGTGCGAATTTTGCACTGGTGCAGCGGATCGCTACCTCTGGCAGCGTTCATGAAGTTCATTGGAATGCGGTCAGATGTTTAGAGCATTAAAAAAAGCGCTGCGCTGGCCCTCAAACGAGCATCCTTTTATGTCCGAGGCGGCTCGCGAAAACGCCCTGGATGTCCTCGAAAAGCATGGGTACCGGGCTCACTTCTATTTGCCGACAGTAGGGGCTCAAGATGACCGTGAACTTTGGGAAGCGCTCGAAACGATGCGGCTGAGCGGATTCATAGTGACAGACCAGAACGGGAACCTGGTTGGGAAAGTGGCGACTGCGAGGCCAACCAGCCAAGAGATTGCCAGTGAGCGTAGGGCGGCATTTCGCCTTGTTGAGACCGAAGAATGAACATGGGAAACCGGTAGCCATGGAAAAGCAAGAAACTGAAATAACCATAAAGCGCGTAAATGTCGCAGTTTTGCTGTGTTGGTTCGCCGTTGTCACGGGAGTAGCCGGGTTGATCCTTCGGGTGGTCTCCGGCGGTCCAGACTATCTCTGGTTAAGCGTGGTAGGTCTTCTGGCCGGTGGACTGGGTGTGACGTTTGGCGGCCCTTTAAAAACTGTTGAGACAAGAAAGGTGATGCTCTCACCTGTTCGCAAAAACGACTGATGGGAAAACGGGTTGTGGAGGTAATGAATGATCGGATCGAAAGTTAAAAGGTTGCGGATTCAGATTGGTAGGCGACTTGCTATCCCTGATGGCAATTTATATGTCGATGCCTATTCCGGTTTCACGGTGAGGCAGCGTCTTGGCATCTGGTTTCTTGGCGGCAAGAACTTTATGAACCAGGAAAGCACGATATCTTTTGACCCAGAGGGCGCTCAGAGATTCCCCCACATCGCTGCGGTTGAGGGTTTCCTCGGTGGCGTGGCCCGACTTGTGTTCGAGGATGGGACTGTTCAGTTTGCCGAGAACGAAACATATCCGGACATTGTGTATTCACCACAGCTACCGGAACCTGAACTGGAGGTGTTTTGTGGAAAGCACATGGCCGTGTACGAGCAGTATTTTGACGAAAATTTTGAAGCAATGGATCGGGGGGATGATTTGCCGCCGATTGATCGCTTCTGGGAATGATGGGAAAACGGAGGAAATCTATGAGCTTTGAACCTGTAAGTCAGTTTGAGCTAGATGTGACAACTATGCTGCCTTTTCGAAAGCGCTATCAGGCGATGACACCCGAGCAGCGCGAACAAGAGCTAAAGACAGTCTTAGCCAACACCAATGTAAAAATTTCAATGTCTCTGTCGGAAAACGATGAATACTGGTCTGGCGTTATTGACGAAGCGGATCGTAGGATCAGTTTCGAAGCCTCCGCTACCCCTCACCGCATACCTGTTAACTAAGCATGGGAATTCGGACATCCGTTTAATGCTGGGCGCTGGTGCCATCAAATACACGAAAGGAGAAATCTATGGAAGTTGATATTAACGCTGTGATGACAATTGCTTTGGGCGTTTTTATTGCGCTAGTTGCGCGTGACATTCTCGGAGTCGTTCTCCGGCGATTGTTCGGATTTGGGGCAGTAAAAGGCAGCAAAGAAAGTGGAATCAACACAGTTTCTGCGGGCAGCCGGCAGCAATTAGTACGCGAAAGTTAAGTGGGAATCCGCCTTGATATGACTATAAGCACGAAAGCCATTATCGCGGTTTGCTTTTTAGCGATCGTAGGAATAGGTATCACTGTCGTTGTTGCGTGATTTTGCGCGACCAGGCTAATGGAAGAGCGGTCAGATGATTAAGGCACTGAAGAAAGCGTTGCGCTGGCCCTCAGAAGAGCACCCCTTAATGTCCGAGGATGCCCGCGAGAAGGCTTTGGATGTGATCGAGAAACATGGGTACCGGGCACACTTCTATTTGCCGACAGTTGGCGCGCAAGACGACCGTGAACTTTGGGAGGCTCTCGAAACGATGCGATTGGCTGGATTCATCATCACAAATCAGAACGGGCACTTAGTTGGTAAGGTGGCCACGGCCAGGCCTACCAGCCAAGAAATCGCTGAGGAACGCCGAGCGTCATTTAGCTTGATCAAAACCGAAAACTGAACATTGGAAACCGGGAGGGCGCTATGAAATTCCCTAAAAATCTACCGGGCGGCTGGGAGTTCACCGAACCATTTACACCCAGCACCCTCGCCAAAGGTCAGGTCTGGCGAAAGTGTGGCCCCTCTGACGCGATCGAGCTCGTTCGAGTGATGCAACCGGGGCATTCCGAGTTCGATGGAGGCCTGCCTGGCATCAGCGTCCGATCAAGCCAAATCGGCAACCGTGCAGTTACGTGGCGAAAGGACACATGGTTTATGCCAGGTACTGAACAACAATTGATGAAGCGCCTTCAGAATGATGGTTACGCTCGGGCGAAATGAAATAGGAATTCGGATTTATGAGTGCGCAAAGCAGTTGGTAATTACAATAATTCTATAAAGAGATCTTATTATGCTTAGTGAAAAATACAAAAATGCCCTGAATGGTTTTAAGGCGCAAGGTAATGCATCGCATTTATTCGAAGAGTGCGAAGCTGAATCTCAGCACATTTATCGTGTAATCATGTCACACAACATATCAGTCGAAGAGCTTGACGAAACAAAACTTGAAGCATTCCTTACTCAAGAGAGTGAGGGGGAAGTGGGCTATCCAAAATTCGTTGATCGTGATGGATTGCAGTATGTTGATATCGAACAAGATGTTGAGGTCTATCCTTGCACGACAAAAGGGGTGGCTACATACCCAATCGAAGGCCAATCCTATCGCTTATCTTCATTTGAAGCAAAAGCAATGCTCAACCAGTTACGTGATATGGGTCAATTAAATCTGATTACTGACACATTACAAGGATTGGCTCAAAGATTGGACGGTACTGAATTGCAAACAGCATTCCCCAATCTGCATGAAATAAATGCTTGCATTGATAACGGGCTTTTATTACCTAAATCTTTGATTGATAAGTTGAGGGAGTGGGAAGCTTTGAATGCGTCAGAAATCAATTTTGATTTTGTCGATATTAGCTCAGCGCAATGACGGAACGCTGGAGCCACCCCTCGCCGGTCGGAACATTGGAATCCGGTTTTAGAAATTTGGAGTAGTGCCATGAGCGATAAAGCATATCAGTCAATTGAGGACTTTGTAGGCGCTCACTCAGCTTCTGATGTGAAGCGACACTATGCGGTAGCGTGCGATAAAGACGATTGGGAAATGGCCATAATAACACACATTGCAATTGGTGAGCGCAAGGATCTGGAGAATACGTTTCCCGAGTGGTCTGGGTGCAATCCGGCCAATCACGATTGGTCTTAAATATGGGAATCCGAAATTATGAATAACATCCCCAAAAACGAAGCCCGGCGTCCATTGTGGGTTCAAGTAACTCAGAACGCTCTTCTGGCTATGCTTATCCTGGCGGCCGGAGCCTTCTTTGTCGGGATTTTGCGGACAGGCGTATTGTATGTTGGGGCCCATTCCGTGGAGCCAGCACCTTATTTCGTCGGGTGCATAACGGTAATGATCGCTGCCGCTGCCTTAATTGTCATTATAGGAAGCCGCTGGCCCAACCGGCCGAATAATGGCCGGTCAGAGTAAATTCATAGATTGGAAATTCAGGAGTAGAGATATGGAAGTAACGACCGAAGTTAAGAAACAGTACCGCAGTTGCGATGCCTGGTTCGCACAGATAGGTAACGTTTTTCGCTCACTTCTATGGGCGGCAGGAACGTGGGTATTCCTCACAGCGTTGTTCGTTGGCGTCCAGTGCATCGGTGCAATCCTTTCCTCAGATTGGGTGCCGGGAAATGAGGTTGAGTTTAGGGAAGCCTTCAATTTCGTTGTAACTATTTCAGCCGGAGTTTCCGCTTTTGTAGTGCTAATGTTTGGCCTGCCCTATCGCCTGAAAAACGTCTTTCTTGTGGAGGCTGAACGCCGAGTTGAACGATACCAGTCAATCAGAAAACAGGTGGCTTCCCAGATTGAGATCACCGATAGCTTGCTTCTCAGCTATGGGCTAATTACCAAAGAGGACATCGATCAGCGTCCAAAGATGCAGGCTGAAACTCATTAAGGTTGGAATCCGACTGTGTGTTCAGAACAGCTTAGGAGAGCAAAATTATGATATTAAAATGCTTGTTTAATGTGCTTTTATCACCCTCGTTTCTGAGAATTATCGGAATTTTTTCGTTGTTATTGAGCATATCCGCAACTGCCAAAGGTCTGTCTGGATATCTTAACGATGGTGAGTTGTGGGGGATCTATGTCGGCATAGGATTGTTGGGCGTGGTGCTTTCTGCGCTTCCTTTGATTGCGAGTGAGCGGTGATCCGTGCAGTAGCGAAGCAAACAGAGCTGGACAGCACACGTTACACTGATTGGAATGCGGGACGATGGCAAATACTGACAACCCAAACAACTTTCTGCCTGCCGATGAAGGCCACCAGGCTTTCCGGGACAGGAAGACACCAGACGACAATCCCTTCGAGGAAGATGATTGGCGTCATAAGGAATGGCAGTTCGGTTGGGATTGTGAAGAGCAATCGAACCCTGATCTGTTTGACTGGTCAACAGGAAAATTCAAGTGATGGGTAACCGATGCATGCCATCCAAGAGAATGTCAGCCAGCTTCAAAGGTTTCAGGCGAGAAGGTAAGGTCGACTATTGCTAACGGGAGACGGTGCGATGAGTGAGCAAGATTCTGGGGTCGAGTTTTCTGAGGAAGATGCCCGCCAAGTAGAAGAAGACGAGTTGGTTGAATGTGACGAATCGATCAATTACGCCGAGGAACGAGAGTTGGAGGGAGGCGACGACGATGACTACGATGAAGAAGACCCTCACGGGGCTCGACCGATAAGCGAGCCAGATGAAGACGACGAGTGACCGGGTGAATACTTGGCCGAAACTCACAAGCGACTAATTGGAATCCGGGTGAACACCATGACCAACAGGCCCTTCATTATCCAGGATGAGTTCCACGGCAACTTCAGCGCCGAGGAGATTTTGCGACTGGGGCGCTTGAGAATGCAAAACACCTTCGCTAGTGGCCATGCCATTGGGGAGCGATTCGATGACCGTTACGACACAGAAGTTGGAGGTAGCCAGCTTGTTGTGAACCAGGGTTTTGACGGTCAAGGAGCTCTTTCCGGCGGATTGCGTGCGAATATTACGCTGGAGGAATTGGGGAAACATCCCAGGCAACACCGCCCCTCTGCGATCGTGGATTATCAAATGGGAAGGAGATATTCAGCTGAGGAGGCAAAGAATCTACCTGAGCTGGCTGGTCCTTTGCGTCGATTGAAAGAGCGAGAGGAAAGTCTTCGTAAAGGTGGACCAGGCAATACCAAATAGATATGGGAATCCGATTGAGGTGGATGAAATGCTATTAGTTGACGGTACTAACCCTATTCTTACTCCCGAGGACGCTCAGGCTCTTGCTTCGACGACTGCATCTAGTCGAGGTTACGGAAGCCGGGGTTTGCTCCGGAAAGATCAGATCAGGCGCTCCGCTCTGCCCATAAAAAGACCGGCGATGGCTGAGTGGTGTATTTCGATCATTGACCGTGACGGAAACACCACTCTTCCTCACGGTATCGCCCGCAAAACGTCAATTTGATTCATGGGAAATTCAGTTGTGGATCTTCCGGCCTATGAGACGCTGGGAATCAAGCTGACTACAGTTAATAGAGGCATAAAGGATGGCAGACAAAACACTGATCGATAATCTCTGTGAAAGTGACGCAGCCTCAACTCTCACGAATCAGGCGGCTCGTGAAATCGAAAAGCTGGAGGCTGATCGTCCTAAGAGCCTAGATTGGTCAACTACCCCTAAACTAAAGATTTAGGGGCTTGCAAGGTGACTTGCAGGATAGGTCTTCGGACTGAATAGGTGATTAGGCTAAGTCTTAAATGACTACGTTCTTTATGTGATAGCACCGTCGAATGCCTCCCAAGTTTGACGCTCTGCTTTCTAGTATTAAAAGACCTCAACGGGTCGGTGTGCTAGGGCTGACAAGCATTTAGAACATTGCCGATGGGAATCAACCTCGAAAGAGGATTAGTTAACTTTTAACTGATAATTTATATGAGAGTCTTTGTAATTAACAAGCATGGTGAAGCCTTGATGCCTTGCAAGCCACGTAAAGCAAAGATCTTGCTTCGCGAGGGCAAAGCCAGTGTTGTTAAGCGTATGCCGTTTACAATACAGCTCAAGCATGGCTCAACGGGTTACAAACAAGAACTCACCTTAGGCGTAGACACAGGCCACAGTGAAGTTGGTATATCTGTAGTCTCAAAGACGAAAGAAGTGTTTTCAGCCGTGGCTCTTATGCGTAACGATATTTCTGACAAAATGACTACGCGAAAAATGTACCGCCGACTTAGGCGCAATCGTTTACGTTACCGCAAGCCCCGTTTTCTTAACCGTGCGGCTAGCACCAGAAAAGGACGTTTAGCACCGTCAGTACAATGGAAAGTTGAGGCCCATGCAAGGTTGATTAATCAGCTTAAATCGTTACTCCCTATCACTAAGGTTGTTTTGGAAACGGGTACATTCGATATGGCAAAAATGAACAACCCCGATATTACAAATGAGCAGTATCAACAAGGTGTTCAATATGGCTTTGAGAATGCTAAAGCCTATGTACTAGCCCGTGATAATTATAAGTGCCAGAGTGGGAAGACAGGCTGTTGCAACAAACTGCACGTACATCATGTGGTGTTCAGGTCTAAAGGTGGATCGGATACACCAAGCAATCTTAAAACACTGTGTGAAAAACATCATACATCGTTACATGACGGCAAGTGGTCATTGACAGGCAGCAAACACAAGAGCCTGAAATCTGCCACGACAATGAATGTTATTCGCTCAAGATTATTAGCCATTTTCCCTGATGCGATTGAGACTTTTGGTTATGTTACTAAAGCTAACCGTTATCATCATGGAATTGAAAAGACACACAGTAACGATGCTTTTGTTATTGCTGAGGGGACAATCCAAAACCGCGCAGGCGTTCGATCTTTATCCTTTAAGCGAAAAAATAACAGGTCTTTGCAAAAAAATCGTAATGGTTTTGCGCCAGCTATCCGGCGACAAAGATACGCGATACAACCAAAAGATATAATTACATGGATGGGAAATACCTATACAGCACAAGGTGTTCAGAATAAGGGTGCCTATTTGAAGTTTACAGATGGACTTAAATCTTTTGTTAAATCCATGAAACACATAGATGTTGTGTATCATCAAAAAGGCTTGATTTATTCGTGAGTGACTATGAGACAAAGAATCACTCAAAATTTCTAATAATCTATCACATCATTTTTGTCGTAAAATACCGAAAAAAGTTGCTAGGCGCATATGGTGATACCATTAAAAATCTTGTTTTGGAAATAGCAGATCATTCAGATTTTCTTATTTCGGAATTAGAGGTTGATAAGGATCACTTGCATTTGATGATTGAGAGCGATCCTAAATTATCGCCATTGCAGATAGTTCGGAGGTTGAAGCAGGAATCAACAGTCAGGTTATGGAAACACTACCCTGAACTAAAAAATCATTTTTGGAAAGAGAATACATTTTGGAGTGATGGTTACTTTTGCAGTTCTATTGGCAATGCCTCCATCGAAACAGTGAGAAAATATATTGAATCACAAGGTTAAAGTCAAAGGCAGCGATTCATCCACTGAGCTAAAGACTCACTGGTTTTCTCACCAAAGGTTTATAAATGTCGAAACATGGGGGCCCGTAGCTATGCCAAGCAGACACGACCATAAAACCATTATGCACTATCTGTTCGGCCCATTTTTGCTGTGGGCAATGAGCGTTGGCCTTCTGACATCGGCGTCCATTTTTAAAGGCTTTGAGGATGTCGGGGCCCAGGTCATAGAAATGGCATGGTGGTTTATCCTGCTTTCTCTCTTCACGATCACTGGTCTACTGAGATGGCGTAGACATATAGAGGCAGTTCGAAGCATCAAAATTAATCTTGGAAAGCGAAGGTTGGTAGTTATGAACGATTTTCTTCGGGTTGCACTCGCTCTTTGTGTTACTGGCTGGGTTATTGCCGCCAATGCATGGCTTTTGCATCAGGCTTTTGAGTTAGATCTTGCCTACCTACTGGACACATTACTTTCGGAATTTGGTGCGGTTTCCTTAACGATACTCGAAGTGTTCGCGTTTCGGATGGCGGCAGGAAAGCTCAAAGTAAGAATTGTCTGGGGGTAATCGAACAGTATGGGAATTCGGATTTATGCAAAAGAAAAGAGATATTCACGGACTTATGAATACCCTGATGGGTATGGCCATCGCCTTGGTTGCAGTGCTCTATTACGGTGAACTACCGCCACCTGTGATCGTCACGATGGTAGTCGCCAGCTCATTTCTCGTTATCAGAGAGATCTGGATGTCGGGTGGCGGTGTCCGATGGTCTACAGCCAGCAAATCGTGAACATGGGAAACCGATATGGCAAACACTTGTGACTGCATGATCGCTGGTTTTCTGGATCGTACTGAACTGGAGCCGATCAATGCCGCTATCGCCCCATTCAATCAGGGAAGCTTCGAAGAAGTCTCTGACGGGGGCCTGGCGGGTGGATCAAGAAAATTAGCTTTATCTGCTTTCGGGTGGTGTCCACGGAGTAGTGGTGCGGAAATGATCGGAACCTTAAAAAGTGCGTTTCTGCGGGCAAAATTTTCCTCCCCTGAAGCTGTTGTCCTCATTGTAGATGATGATAACACTGGGGAGTCATGGACAATTCAAGCCGCACAAACGTAATTGGAAAACGCCTCCTTACCCGTCCGAGAATACCCGCTCAAGTGAACCTTTAGATTATGGCCAACAAAGTGAGCAAAACCCAAACAAGTTTTTACCGGCGCCTCTACATAGCACACCTGATTGAATCCGGTGTTCATACAGTTCCCGCCATCGTTAAAGCCACAGGAATGCCGCGACGAACCGCCCAGGACACGATTTCAGGTTTAGCAGAAATCGGTGTGAGCTGTGAGTTTGTAGGTGCCACCAAGACCGGCCGGTATCAGATTAACGACTGGGGGCCAATTAATCGGGAATGGGTTAAACTCCACTTGCAGCACATCTCTGGTGTGCTACACTATCTTTAAATTGATCACTGGAATTCGTTGGGGTGTTATGTATATACAAAAGGCTTATGCAGGCGTCCAGTTTCTGGTTGTGGGGCAAAAACAACGTTTTATTCAGGTGAGGTTGTCAGAATAACCCCAAGTAAAGCTGGCTACCGTGTTGGTTAAAGAGCTATCTGAATCAACAAGATGAACAATAAACGTAAAAGTGAATGAGGCATTCAGTGAAAACAACAAATAATTTTGTATTTTTCTGGGGAGCTAAAGACGTTTTCTCTAATTGGCATGCTGCCTCCTTTCATTATAAAGGGAATACGTTCTCCAACGTTGAGCAGTTCATGATGTACGGAAAAGCCAAGCTCTTTGGTGATGAGGCCTCCGCCGAAGAACTCCTTAAAACATCTGACCCAAAAAAATGCAAGGCAATTGGTCGCGGAGTTGAGGGGTTCAAGGAAAGCATTTGGAACGCGAAGTGTGAAGCGATCGTCAGTATCGGATGCCGAGAGAAATTCCTGCAGAACCCAGACCTTTTGGAGCATCTATTATCAACTGAGGGGCGAGTGATTGTTGAGGCCAGCCCCTACGATAAAATCTGGGGTATTGGGTTAAAAGATGATCATCCTGACGCGACGAACCCCAACCGCTGGAGAGGCGAAAACCGTCTTGGTAATGTCATCATACAAGTGCGGGACTCATTAATATGTGGCTATGCTGACCAAAACCTTCCAGAGCGAGCTCAAGTTGCGATGGAAAGCGCAATGAGCGCTTTGGAATTAGACAATGAAGATGAGCTTGGCCCTTCGCCGGGTTGAACATGGGAACCCGGATAAAATCTATGACCTTTAAACCTGATTATGCGCTTGAGTGGCCTTTCCAATACCAACTTGAGCAAAGACGTAAAGCTCAGAAACGATGATGGGAAAACGACGATATGCATATTGAAATTGATAAGAGTTTCCCCGTACTGGCCATAAAAGCCAACTTTTGGCTGCTTCTTTTTGTGATCCCTCTCACGGCAGCAGTCGGGGTTGTGATTACAAGGTCAAATGAGTTTACTTCCTATTTCGGGGGCGTCTTCGCGGGTATTGTTACGATGGCGATCCCGCTTATTCTGCTGCTTCTCTATGGCTTTTGGATACGTTCATCCGTCACAAAAGGTATTTGGTTGGCCTCATGTACCATCATGGTATTACTTCTCGGGTGTGCAAATGCCTTTTTACCCATTGCTCCCATATCTTTTGTTGTGGTTTTTACCGGTGTGGCTACACCTTTTCTGGTATCACTCATAAAGCGGAAAAACGACGATCGTGCCGATGACCCTGATGTTAAGCCGATGGGGCACTCTGGCTTATAAAGCAGCCTATTGCTAACTCTGCGTCACCAGCAAACGAAGATACCATTCAATGAATATTGGAAACCGGTTATGACTAAAAAGAATCCAACACAACCCGAGAAAAAGAACATGAAGCTTCTTGGAATCGCGGCTCTGATATAGGCATAGTCTTTACAGCACTTGGTATCTTTGAGGGTGTGAACCTTCATGGCGCATTAGGCGCACTAATGCTGTCGGCCCCAGGAATCGGACTGGCACTGGCTGGTGCGCTAATTCTTCGGGGCGGACTAAATTCTTCCGAAGATGAATCTGATTGATCGTGAAATGGGAAACCGCGCTAACGCGCATCACAACACAACCAAGAGATAACGGAGAAAGAAAATGAAGGCAAGAGCAGTATTGTTTGTCGTAGCAATGGTCGGGTTTGGCTTTGCCGCTTTTGCAGCGCTGAGCCTGAAGTTTCAGTGGACTTGGGGTATGGGTGCCGGTTCGTTTGCCCAAAATTACAGCCTGCATGTGACTGGCCTTTTATTCGGCCTTGCAGTCGCGTTCGTTTGCTCGCTTCTAGTGATGTGCTCTCCGAAACAGACGGCTCCATTTGTCAATCAGTAACATTGGAACCCGGGAGACTCGCGAATGAGTGACGTAGACAAAGAAATAGATCCTGAAGTGCAAGCCGATTGGGATGCAGGGGTAGCCGCCGCGAAAGAATCTCTAGCTGCTTCAGATGGGCCAATAATGATGATGGATGAAATGCCTGGCATCAGTATGGACCCGGATGTAAAGGCCATGGGATGGAATTCTGTCTGGGCTTCTGAGGAAAATCGTACGCGCTGGGTGAACGTGCGCGAAAAATCGGCAAACTAACAATGCTGGAAACGGGAGGAGGACTGTGAACGAAGACCGCCTGTACTTTGAAACAGCTTCAGTGACTGAATTGTGTGGCTGCGTATCCACTGCGCTCACGGACTCAGAGCAGGGTCGGCTGTCTCGTGCGATTACTAAAGAGCGCAAGGATGCGCTGATGGAGCGTTTCTTGGAGAGCAGTCGTGATCGGAGTTATGACGCCGACTGCCACTACTGTGACGCAGGCATCAAACACCAATTGGAAACCGATATGACTGACAAGACACTCCCGGAACTCTCCCGAAGCGGGCGGAAACACGGCACTAGCGTTAAGCGTGTTGGAGATATGGTGTTCGATGAAATGCACCAGGTCGCGCCAATGGGTAAGAAAAATCTTGAACATATGAAAACGCTGCGCCGGGATTACAGCGGCAAACCAGAAGAACGCTAATGGGAATACGGGAGGTAACGCATTTATGCATTTTGCTTTAAGTCCTGACCAAAACAAATCGCAAGTCCGATGGCCACCTGAACTTTACGAGTTTGATGGGACGATCTATGCCGGGATGCCCGAGGATTCAGATTGCCATGAAGAGGGGGGCCGACTTAAAGGGCTCTTCCCGGAAATAGAACATTGGTCAGACAATCAGCGTTTCCTGGCATGGGAAACGTACGGAGAAAATACCAGTTGGGGGTCTCAGCCGTTGCCAACTGAGCGTGACGAATATTTTATAGCTTACCTCTACGCCAACCAGGTTTTGGAGTTTGACCACGGCGGACTTGATGAGCTGGACCCGCTCTGGGCGGCGTTGGGCAAATAGCGAAACATGGGAAATCGCAGACATGGATAGAGATGCGAGCATGATGGAACTAAAATCGCGCTTTAGAGCCCTCGTTGTAATGTTTGGGTTGTTTGTCCTGTTCCTCGGGATAACTTTGGGGTTTGCTCTTTTGCCGACGGATTGGGGACGAGAATTCGCTAATGTTGCACTGGGAATCGACTCCTTACACCTTGGATTCATAGAATAAGTGCAGCACTTTGGATTAACAAGTAGAGGTAGGAGGGCCGTTGCCGGTACCCTCATTCGCTTTACCGACCAAAGTGAAGAGAATCATGGGATACCGGCGCAGCGTTGAACTGAGGAACTGAGAATGGCAATTACGCCTGAAAAACTGGTAGCAATCATAGAGAAAGACGGTGTAGAGGCAGCAGAAGAAGCGCTTCGCGGTCACACAAGATCGGAGCTTATGATTCTGTCATCGCGCTTCTCTGTCCTGCTTGAGTGTATCGAGGACGCTGAAGCTGTTGAAGAGCTTGATGACGACGATTTGGAGCCCGGCCCCTCGCCGGGTTAGCAAAATCCGCGTAAACCCTCGTCTGGAAGGCGGGGATATAAGCGGAGGGGTCGCGCAAGCGACCTTAATCTGGTGTTTTTTGATCCTGAACGTATGCCTTAAGGGTTTCAATCGTGGCTCCCCCTGCGCTACATGCAAAGTATGAGCGC